>Ga0190274_10000057_pt1 | contig 89378 bp, 77 predicted proteins | sample Popmic531T_FD_133002 | JGI IMG/M metagenome (GOLD analysis project Ga0190274, IMG submission 133002) | Populus adjacent soil microbial communities from riparian zone of Yellowstone River, Montana, USA - 531 T | ecosystem: Environmental > Terrestrial > Soil > Riparian zone | place: USA: Montana...
GTTCACGACAGGGACTCCACGATCGGACCGAGGACGAGCACCGGGACGTAGGTCAGACCGACCACGACCAGGGCGACGCCCGAGAGGAGGGCCACGAAGAGCGGCCGGTGGGTGGGCAGGGTGCCGGCGCCCGGTGGCCGCCGGCGCTGCGCCGAGAAGCGACCGGCGAGGGCCAGCACGAGCACGATCGGCACGAACCGGCCGAGCAGCATGCAGAGCCCGAGCAGGGTGTTCCAGAACGGCGTGCCGGAGGTCAGCCCGCCGAACGCGCTGCCGTTGTTGTTGGACGCCGAGGTGACGGCGTACAAGGCCTCCGAGAGTCCGTGCGGCCCGGCCTCCTGGAGACCGGCCAGCCCTGCCGGTGCGGTGATCGCGACGGCGATGCCGACCAGCACCAGGACCGGAGTCGTCAGCACGTAGAGCGCCACGACCACGATCTCGCGCTGGCCGATCTTCTTGCCGAGGTACTCCGGCGTGCGGCCCACCATCAGGCCGGCGAGGAACACCGTCACGACGGCGAGCATCAGCATCCCGTAGAGGCCGGAGCCGACGCCGCCGGGCGCGATCTCGCCGAGCATCATGTTGAACATCGCGACGCCGCCGCCGGGGGCGGTGAAGGAGTCGTGCATGGAGTTGACGGCACCCGTCGAGGTGCCGGTGGTGACGGCCCCGAAGAGCGCCGAGGCCGCCGTACCGAACCGGACCTCCTTGCCCTCCATCGCTCCCCCGGCCAGCGCCGGTGCGGTGCCGGGTCCGGCCATCTCCGCCCAGCTGATCAGCGCGATCGAGACGCCGAGGAGCAGCGCCATCACGGCCAGTACGGCGCCGCCCTGGCGCTTGTCGCCGACGATCCGGCCGAAGGCCCACGCCATCGCGAACGGGATGACCAGCATCAGGAAGATCTCGAAGAGGTTCGTCAGCGGCGTCGGGTTCTCGAACGGGTGGGCCGAGTTGACGTTGTAGAAGCCGCCGCCGTTGGTGCCGAGCTCCTTGATCGCCTCCTGGCTGGCGACCGGCCCGCCCGTGACGTCCTGGGTCCCGCCGGTCAGCGTGTGCACGGCTTGGGGGTCGAGGAGGTTCTGGACGACGCCGAGGAGCACGAGCACCACGGCGGAGACAAGGGCGATCGGCAGCAGCACCCGGACGACGGTGCGGACCAGGTCGGACCAGAAGTTGCCGACCCGGCCGTCCTGCAGGTTGCGCGCGAGACCGCGCGCAAGGGCCGCGGCGACGGCCATGCCGACCCCGGCGGAGACGAAGTTCTGCACGGTCAGGCCGGACATCTGGAAGAGGTGGCCGGCGGCGGCCTCGCCCGAGTACCACTGCCAGTTGGTGTTGGTCACGAAGGAGACCGCGGTGTTCCAGGACCCGTCGGCCGGCAGCCCGGCGAAGCCGAGCGAGAGCGGCAGCAGATCCTGCAGCCGCCCGAACGCATAGAGGCCGAGGACGCCGACCAGCGAGAAGCCGAGCACCGACATGGCGTAGGTCTTCCAGTGCTGGTCGGCGTCGGGGTCCAGGCGCAGGACGCGGTACGACGCCCGCTCCAGCGCGAGGTGCTTCGGCGACGTGTAGACGTGGGCGAGGTAGCGCCCCAGGAACGGCACCGTCACGGCGAGCGCGGCGACGAGCACCGCGATCTGGCCGAGCGCGGGCGCGAGGCTGCTCACTTCGACAACCGTCGGTCGAGGACGCCCACCACGGCGGCGAGCAGCCCGAAGGCCAGCAGGGTCAGGAGGATGAAGACGAGATCGGACACGAGGACATTCCTAGGTCCGTGGTGCTCCCGACCCCGACCGTCTTGACGGTTCCTTGATGCCCGACGAGTCGTTCTTGACGACCCTCGTACGGCGGCACGACACAATGCCTGTCGTGGGCGATCTCCAGCACTACCTGGGCTTCGCTCTCGGGCTGCTCACCCTCACCGCACTCACGGTCGGGCTGGCGCGGTGGGCGGGCATCGGGCTCGGGCTCTTCCCGTTGTGGGCGATCCTGCGCGCCGTCGTACAGCTCACGGTCGTGGCGGTGCTGCTGCGCGGCATCCTCGCCGTGCCCTGGACCGTGGCGCTCTTCCTGCTGCTGATGCTGACCACGGCGTCGTGGACATCGGTACGACGGCTGGACCAGCTCTGGCACGGGCGGCGGGCCGCGGTGCTCGGCGTCCTCGCGGGCGCCGTCGTCACCCTCGTCGCCGTCTTCGCCCTCCAGCTCGTCGACCTCGAGGTGCGCTACCTGGTCGCGGTCGCCGGCATCGTCATCGGCAACGCCATGAGCGCGGCCACCCTGGCGGGCCGCAACTTCCTGCGTGGCTCGACGGCACGCGCCGACGAGATCGAGGCCTGGCTGTCCCTCGGCGCCACTCCGGCCCATGCGCACGAGGAGATCGGTCGCGAGGCGGTCCGAGAGTCGCTGCTCCCGACGCTGGACCAGACGAAGTCCACCGGGCTGGTCACCCTCCCCGGTGCGTTCGTCGGAGCTCTCTTCGGTGGTGCGAGCCCGGCGGAGGCGGCCCAGTTCCAGCTGGTCGTGCTCGCCGGCATCGCGCTGGCGATGACCGTCACGAGCATCGTGGTCACCCAGGTCACCGGGCGTACGCCGTACCTCGCCGGCAACCGCGCCTGACGGAGTCGTCCGACGGGCACGAGGCCCGCACAGTCAACCTGTGCGGGCCTCGTCCTGCTGTCGTGGGTGCCGGGCTCAGACGCCCCGACCACCGCGGACGCGACCCAGGATGAAGAGCACCAGAGCAACGATGGCGAGAATGATCAGGATGGTCCACAACATGGCTAGATTCCGTCCGCTCGTTTGGCCGGGACGCCGTCGACCAGGTCTGGATCAGACCCGGTAGGACGCGTCCCGTCGCGCCTTTGGGCGCACAGAGGGAGTGCCCGAAGAAGCCGTCACCGAAACCTTCCCGGTGTCGGGCGGGTCCGCGGCGCGGCTCAGTCTCCGGAGCGATCTCGCTCGGTCAGGTGCCTGACGGTCTGGTGGGAAGGGTCGTCGGACGACCACGGGTTCTCCCTCCTCACCGTCTCGGGCGTGAGGACCATCGCCCCGAAGTCGGAGAGTGCCTGGCCGACGGCGTCGGCATCGGGCTGCGCCGACGCGTACCACGGGCCCAGGTCACGCGCCTCCACGAGGAAGCGGTCGCCAGGCAGCGCCGTCGAACGCCACCGGCTCAGGTCGGACGCGGAGTCGAGATGGCTCCTGCTGAGCAGCTGGATGCCGTGCACGTCCGGGACGTACCTGGCGAGCAGCGGCCGGGCCACCCGGACCAGCGACGCCTCGATCCCCCGCCAAGTGGGGACCGGCGCCGTCCAGCTCGACGTCGGGTGGTCGTCGCGTCGGACGAAGCCGACGTCGCTCGCTTCCGGCAGCGCGATCACCGCGCGGCGTGCGAGGTCGACCTGGGCGGGCCAGTCGGCCTTGGCATCCTGGACCCGGAACGTGGCCAGTCCCTGAGGACGCAGACTCGTTGCCCGGACCCGGGTTCGACCGGCACTCGTCGCATAGGCGACGGCGCCCGTACGCGCGACCGCCTCGACCACGGTCCCCTCGACGCCGGGGTCGGTCACCGCGACCCAGGAGTCGGGCACCCGACGGACGAACTGACGTGACCCGGCCGGACCGGCCCACGTGGTGACGAAGTGCGCGAGCTCAGCCGTGGTGGCTGCCGGCACCGCCCAGGTCCGGCGCCGCGTCTCGGGGTCGGCCGCCGCCAGGTCGGCGGTCGTGTACGCCAACCAGGCCTGGAAGACCGGGGCCGCTATCCGAGGCGGCCGGGAGTCCGGAGGCCCACCCACGAGCTGACCCTGGGCGTCGTCGCCCCACGCGGAGCAGAAGCGCTCGAACCAGGGCACGGCGTCGTCGGTGACGTGGACGTCGTACATGACGGCGCCCCAGCCGTCCTTCGTGCCGACCCAGCCCTCGACGGGAGGAGCGGGCCGGCCAGCGGCGACGAGCTCGGCCTCGACGCCGGCCGTCAGCTCCTCGAGATCGCGCCGGGAGACGTGATCGCCGAGGTCGGCGGCGACGACGAAGCGCAGGTACCCGGCGGAGAAGGACCAGTACCTCCTCAGGCTCTCCAGGTCGGGTCGGATCGTCACGTGCCGCCCTCCTCGTCGTCAGGGCCAGGCTTCGATGGCTGCCCGGCTGACCCGACCGTACGGCGTCCTCGCGGGCAGCATCCGCCGGCAATCTGAAGTGTGGCCAACCGGCCGACCACGATGGCCCGCGCGAGCTATCGACGTCGGCCCGGCACCTCGCTATCCCGCGCGCCCGTCGCCGCTTCGGGCTGCTGGAGGACGAGCCGTGGGCTCGACGCGGCGTCGCCGGTCCGGCGCGGCGATGCGCGCGCACGCCGGCTCGAATGCCCCTCCCCCTACCTCCATCCCGCTGCTACGTTCCGGCGCACTTGACGTCTCGATACTCGGGGGAGCGGAAAAGTGGTTCAGGCAAACGTGGCGCGCGGTCTCGGCCTTCGCACCGTCTCGGCAGTCGTGTCTCTCACGCTGGTGCTGACCGGCACCGCTGTCCTGCTCGAGACGGCGGCGACGCCGGCCGCGGCGGAGGCGGCCCCGCTGGTGTGCGCCGACCCGGAGCCCACCGGGTCGCCCAACCTCACCGAAGGCAACGACTCCCAGAGCAAGTGCGTCGTGGGCGCCGAGCGGACGGTTCGCGGCTACCTGCGCAACTGCCCGACCGAACCACGCGCCGTCGTCGTCGGCTCGAAGTACGCCGTCGGCGAATGCAAGGGGAAGGTGACCTTCCAGGTGGAGGCGGTGGCCCAGGCACGCATGGTCGCCCGTCTGAACGCCGCGGCCGGTGGGCCTGCCACCGAGATCGGACCGGGCGTCCAGTGGGAGGTGCGCCTTCCGGGCCTGCTCGCGAGCAAGCGCATCGACATCCTGCGGTACGACCCGACCAGCGCCACCTCCGACGTGGCCCTCGTCGAGCTCAAGCGCGGAGCCCCCGGCTCCACAGCCGAGGACGACGCGGCCGAGCAGGTCGAGGACTACGTCGACAACCTGCCGGACGTCGGTGCACACCCGGTGGCTCCGATGTCATTCGCCCAGCCGTACACCGACTCCTTCGTCATCACCCAGCAGTGCGGGGGCACGGCCAAGGAGGTCGAGTTCGAGGTCCACAGCACCGTCCCCGGCGTGGTGATGGTGTATCCGTCCGACACGCCCGAGGGCGGCCAGCGTCTGCGCGACGGCGAGGAGCGGCTGAGCTGCCCGGTGCTGGTGGACCCGACCGAGGTGCCCGACGAACCGCAGATCCCGATCACCTCGGACAGCCCGTCAGGCGGGCAGCTGCCGGCCTGTGAGTACGACCTCCAGGCGGTCCAGGACTGGATGGACGACGCCGTCGACTACCTCCTCAGCGCCGAGCTCGTCATCGCCGAGTTCGCCCGCAGCCACGGACGCAGCATCGGAAAGCTCATCGACAAGATGACGGACCAGGAGGAGCTCATCGAGTCGGCGCCGACCCCGGCGGACGACTGCCCGCCTCCCCCGCCCGGCGGGGTGCTGGGTGATCCCCACCTGACGACGCTCGACGGCATGGCGTACGACGTCCAGAGCGTGGGCGAGTTCGAGCTGCTGAACGCGCCGGACCTCGGGCTGCAGGTCCAAGCGCGGTTCGCTCCCCTCTGGGGTTCGAGCAGTGTCTCGGTCTACGACCGCATCGCCATGACGCTGAACGGCTTCCGGGTGGAGATGGACTCCTCGGACCACCTGTGGGTCGACGGGCACGCGGTGAGCCTGCCAGAGGGGCGGCTGCTCTACTTCAACGGAGGCATCTTCATGGAGCACTCCGATGCCCGCTACCGCATCGTGATCCCCGGTGCCGCCGGCGCCGGCTACGGCCTGGTGACCTGGTCCAAGAACCGGTTCGCGGTCCGTCTCGCCTCCACCGTCGAGACGTCCGGGCTGCTCGGCAACCACGACGGGAACCCGAACAACGACGTGGTCACCAAGTCCGGTGAGCCGGTGCCCGACAACCTCCCGGTGGACCGGTTCATCCACGGCCAGTTCGCCCGGTCGTGGGCGATCACGAACGCCACCTCGCTGTTCACCTACCCGGCGGGCACGGACACCAGCACCTACACCGACACGGACTACCCGGTCGGCGGCAGCCCTCGCATCGAGGACTACCCCGCCGAAGAGGTGGAGGACGCGACGACGTCCTGCGCGGAGGTCGCCGCGGGGTCCGCCCAGGACGGCTGCGTCCTCGACGTCCTGGTGACAGGCGGGACCGAGTTCCTCGACGACGCCCTCGGCAGCCAGTCGGCCGTCGTACAGAACGACGCGGAGCTCGGAGATCCGCCGACCCTCGACGTCGACTTCGACTCCACCGTCCCCCGCAACTTCCTGCCGTCCAAGTTCGGCTGGGACACCGAGCTCGGCAAGTTCGTCGGGCCGCTGAAGTCCGGCGGCAACTATGCGTTCACGGTGCCGGTGACGGCCGACCACGACGGCGTGCAGGTCGCGTTCGACGTGCTCGCGGTCGGGCCGATGACCGAGGCACGTCAACGTTCCCTGGCCATCACGGTCGGGGAGACCACCGACCGGGTCTACCTCACCAAGCAGGGCGCCGAGGCGACGTCCGGAGACGTCGTCGAGGCCGAGCAGGGCCTGGTCGCGGACGGCAGGACGTTCACGCGGTACCGCTACACGGGGGCCTTCCCGGCGGTCGGCGGCAGCCTTCAGGCCGACCTCTCCGTCAGCGGGTTCAGCCGTCTGCAGAACGACAGCCTCGGCATCGACAACATCGAGCTCTCCCTGGTCGGTGCCGCGACCCCGACCGCCACGACCGTGAGCATCGGCGACACCGTCAAGCCCGACGACAACGGCCGGGCGACGATCGCGTCGCGCGGCGAGCGCGACGTGTACACGTTCACGGTGTCGGAGGAGCAGGCCGGACCGGTCCAGATCGAGGAGATCTACGGCCCCGGGCTTCAGTACGAGTGCGCCGACCACTGGCGCCTGACCTCCGTCACGACGGGCCGCACCCTGACCGGCTCCCCGTGCCTGTATGACCGCGAGCTCTCCGCCGGGACGTACCGGCTCGAGGTGATAGCCGGGCCTGGTGCGACGTACCCCTATCGCTACGCCTTCCACCTCCACGGTGACCTGGCCCTGCAGACGTTCTCCACGGACGTGGGCGACGAGCCCGTGACCTTCGAGCCACAGGACGACACCGGTGCGGGTGTCATCGACGGCAGCGGTGGCAATGACAGGTACGCCCTGAACGTCACCGAGGCCGGCCGGCTCGTCGTCGACATCGAATGCCTCGACAGTGACGACCCCGACTGTGTCCAGGCCTCCTTCGGTCGCCTGGGAGGCAGCTCGTCCTGGCTGCGGCGAGGCGCCGCCGACGTGACCCCCGGGACCTACTACCTCGAGCTGTTGACCTTGCGGGGCGGTCCCCACCACTATCGCGTCACGCTGCACGTCGCCGAGGACGCCGTCCACCAGCTGTCGTTCGGTGACGTCGTGAAGCCAGGCGCCGGCAGCGACCTGGGCGTCGCCGACCGCTCCGACCCGGTCGACCGCTACCAGTTCGACGTCCCCACCGGCGGCGCCAGCGTCGTGGTCGGCCAGCTGCCCGGATTCGATGTCTGGGCGCCTGGGAGCTACTGGTACGGTTCCATGCAGAAGGTGTGCAAGTACTGGACCCTCACCGGCCCACAGGGGCAGACGTACGACGCGTGCGGCGCCAACTGGTCGACGACCGCGAACCAGCTCTCGGCAGGTCGCTACACGCTCGAGGTTTGGGCACCGCCGTCGCTGGGATCGCCCTACCAGTACGGCTTCGAGCTCTACCGCGTGCACCCGTCGCAGACCCAGGAGTTCAACCTGACCTGGACCGACGGCACCTATGAGGTCGTCCCGGACACCGCCACCGGCGAAGGGGTCCTGAGCAGCCTCGGCGCAACGGACGTGTACTTCGCGACCGCGCCGAGCAACGGCCGGTTGTCCGCCACGGTGACGTGCACCGACGACCCGTGCCCCGTCGTCGAGGTGGCGCGCATGGAAGACGGCTACCCGTGGGCCCTGGACGCCCGGTGGGCCGATGTCACGGCCGGGACACCGCTCCGGATCTCCGTCTCCGGCGGGGTGGGCGGAGCCCACGAGTACGACCTCGACCTCGCCGTCACCCCGTGGACGGAGTACGAGCTCGGCGACACCGTCGAGGACGGCACCCACGGCGCCGGGTCGGGTGAGTGGAACAGCTACAGCGAGGTCGACACCTACCAGTTCACGGTGCCGGCCGGCGGCATGGACATCGGGCTCCAGACCGAAGGAGTGGCCAACGGGCGCTTCAAGATCCTGGACGAGGCCGGCCAGGACGTCTACCTCTTCAGCTGGTACAGCCCGTACCAGACCAGTCACATCGACGCCGGGACGTACAGGATCCAGGTCGGCAACAACTGGGACGAGGACCACGCCGAGTACAAGTTCCGCGTGTTCGAGGTGAACCTGCCCCCGACCGAGGCACTCACCCTCGGCACGGCGACGACTCCGGCCCCGGTGACCGGTTCGCTGTCCTCGAACGCCGACCGGCACGAGTACACGTTCGAGGTCGAGACGGCCGGCGAGTACACCCTCGAGCTCGACGGAGACGTGGAGGTGAGCTGGAACGAGATCCCGGAGAACGCCAGCATCGGCGACATCTACGCGCCGCGTTTCTGGCTCGACGAGGGCACCTACCGGCTCGCGGTCATGCCGACGTACGGCGCCGGCTTCGCGTTCGGCTCCTTCGACTACGAGCTGAGCCTCCGAGACGCCACCCCGTTGGACACCTTCGACTACACCCTGGGCGACCTGGTCGACTCCGGCGTCGGCGACGGCATCGGGACGTTGCAGGACTGGTCGGACACCGACGCGATCACCTTCGAGGTCCCGGCCGGCGGCCAAGACCTGGCCTTCATCGTCTCCGGCCTCGACGACCCCTGCTCGCAGCTGACCCTGATGGACAGCGGTTGGAACTTGGTCGGGATCAACTGCGATCCCCTCGGATGGGGACAGTTCATCGACGCCGGGACGTACACGCTGTACGTCAACCAAGGCTGGGTGGACCACGGTGACGTCGAGTACACCCTTCGGATCGTCGCCCCGGCAGTCTCCGCGCCCACGGCCATCCATCCGCAGCCGGAGCACACCGGGACGACGGAGGTCGTGTCGGGGACGGTCCCCTCGAACGGAGCCGTGGCGTCGTACACGTTCACCCTCTCCGAGTACCAGACGAGCGTCACGCCGTACCTCCAGGTCGAACCGGGCGAGGACTGCGCGCAGATCCGCGTGTTCCACGAGGGCGACCTGATCGGTACGGGCGGCTGCAACCTGCTACCCATGTGGGCCGAGCCCGGCCAGTACCGACTCGAGGTCACGGGGAGGTCTGGCGATCCGTTCCGGTACCTCGTCTACACGACCGACCAGCCGGAGTGGTCCTAGCCCAGCCGGGCTATGTCGCGAGTGGTCCGACCGGGGGCAGACTGCAGGAGAGACAGGACCGACTCGGGTAGTCAGGAGTGTTCCGCTCGCCTCGCTCGAGCCGGCTGCGACCGCCGGGAGGCACCGCATGATCGAGACAGCGACCCTCGCCACCTACGTCGTCGGCTCGTTCCTGGTCCCACTCCTGAAGAAGGGCGCGGACAGGCTGACCGAGGATCTCGGCGCGAAGGTCGGGGCCACCGCGTCGGACGGCCTGGTCGACGTCGCCAAGAAGCTGTGGGAGAAGGTCCGCGGCAGGACCCGGGGCACGAGCGACGCCCCGGTCGTCGACCTCTTCGAGCAGAAGCCGGACCTGATGCAGGGTGCGCTCGAGACCGTCGTCCGCGAGCTGGTCGAGCAGGACCAGGAGTTCCGCCGCGAGGTCACCGAGATGCTCGAGAGGGCGGCCCCGGACGGCACACCGACCTGGCAGCTGATGGGCCACAACGTCGGGGTCGTCAACGCACAGGGCGCGCACATCAGCGGCTCCGCGCAGGTCGCGGGCGTCATCGCCAACATCTCGTCGGCGCCGCCGACCGGCCCGGCTCCCACCTCGGAGCCGACCGGATGACGACGGAGTCGCCGCACCCGGTGCCCGTCGGCCGGGCGCGCGAGTACGAGGCGCTGGCGTCGGCGATCCAGCCGGACGCGCCCCGGCTGCTGGTCCTCGCCGGGCAGCCGGGGTCGGGGCGCAGCTACATGATCGAGCACCTGCGCGCGGTCGCGGTGGACCTCGGGTTCCGCTGCATCGGCGTCGACGAGGAGCTCGTGGTCGACCGCACGACGACGTCCACCGACGTGCTCCGGGTGCTCCGCACGCTGGGCGGCGCCGCCGATGCCCCGGCATCGGAGCCGGCGGTGGAGGAACGCTGGTGGGACCGGGTCGTCGGGCTGGTGGACAAGATCATCGACGCCGGCCAGGTCGAGCGGGCGGTGCTGGAGGAGATGATCGCCTCCGCTCCCCTGCTGCTGGCCGCGGAAGGCTACTCCCCCAGCCCGGGCTTCGACACCTGGTTGTGCTCGCGGCTGGTCCCGGCCCTGCGGGAAGCAGCAGCGCCCGTGGTGCTGGTGGTCGCCGGCATCGGGTCGAACGTCGAGCGCCTGCGCGCCATCGCGGACGTGAGCGTGTCGCTCGGGCCGTTGGACGCCACCGAGGTGCGCGACTTCCTCGCCGAGAAGGGTGCGGGCCTCGAGCCGCCCCTGAGCGACGACGAGCTCACGGCCTACGCCACGGCCGCGACCACCCAGCCGGCGTACGTCGACTCCTTCTCCGCCCTGTTCGACGTGCTGGGGGAAGGCGATCGTGGGACGCCCTGACCCGGCCCAGATCGTCGACCGCGACGGCGACACCGCCGCCTTCGCGACCATGCTCGCGCTCGACTCGCCGCGACGCGTGATGGTCGTCTCCGACACCCCTGGCCGGGGCAAGACCGACCTGCTCCGCAAGCTCCGGCACCAGTGCGAGTGGGGAGAGCCGCAGGTGCCGACAGCCATGTTCGACTTCGAGGCCCGCAGCGTGACGTCCGAGATGGAGATCATGGACGACGTCGCCGACCAGCTCAAGCAGGTCGGGGTCGTCCTGCCGTCGTACGAGCGACTTGCCGAGGCCCGGCTCTTCCAGCGCATCGGCCAGTTCGCCGAGGTCTGGAAGAGCGTGAGCGGGTCGATCGACCTCAGCGGCGCGCAGCTGTCGGGTGCGGCGCAGGCCGCCGGCGTCATCGTGAACATCCGGGTCGAGGAAGGCGGAACTCTCGAGGGACTCCCGGGCGCCGCATGGAGCGACGCCCTTGACACGCACGCCTGGCGACTGTGCCGCGAAGCGTTCTTCTCCGACCTGCTCGAGGTCGCCCGCGAACGACCGGTCGCGCTGTTCTTCGACACCGTCAACTCCGCGGACGAGGAGATGCGTCGCTGGCTCGTCAACGAGCTGGTGCGACGCCGGCTGCTCACGAGTCGGGAGGAGCACCACCTCCTGTTGGTGCTCGCCGGCACCGACGCCGACGTGCTGATGGCGCCGGTGAACGCCCTTGGTCCCGAGTGCCTGCTCCCGGCCGAGCCCCTGCAGGCATGGGAGAGCGAGCAGGTGCAGGCGTTCCTGGCCGTCCACGGCTTTCCGAACATGGCCGATGCGGACATCGAGACCATTCGCATCATGATCGGCGCGGGCACGTCCCTGGTGAAGGCGATCAAGATCGCCGCGATCCTGAGGGAGTCGACATGACCGGCGGCACCGAGTCCGCCGAGCGGCTCGCCGATCTGCACGAAGTCGACCTCACCCGGCGACTCGTCGCCTCGATCGCGCGCCGGGACGAGCCGCTGCGCCGGCTGCTGATGCTGGCCGCGGTGCCGTACCGGGTCGACCGCGACCTGCTCGAGCAGCTGTCGACAGGGATCATCGAGGCCGGCGAGTTCGAGCGGGCCTACGACGCGCTCGGCGAGCTCCCCTACCTCAAGGAGGCCCCCGACCTCACCTTCACCCTGCACGACGACCTCCGCCTCCCCCTCCTCGAGCTCTGGGACGCAGGCGGGGTCGAGGACACTTCGCTCGCGGCCGTGCGGGCGCAGGTCCGCGACGTCTGGGAGGAGCGCTACCGGGCCATCGGCCGCGCCGAGGAGGCCCTCGACACCGTCTCCGGGATCATCCGCAGCACCGCCCCGCGGCGCTTCGTCTCGGCGTACCGCTCGATCAATCGCAGCATGGAGCACGCGCTCGCGCACGGCATGGTCGCGGCCGTGGCAGCGGACCCGGAGGAGGCGCGACAGACGCTCGGCCGACGCCTCGGCGAGCGCGGCGCGCGGCGCGAGTACGCCCAGTGCGATCTCATGTCCCGCGCCTTCGCCGATGCGGTCGCCACGTTGCCGGACGACGGTCAGCAGACCCGGCTGCGCGCCTGGGCGGCCTACTACCGCGCGCGGACCTCGGCAGACCTGCACGACTGGGCGTCCGCGGACCGCTGGCTCGACGAGGCCGTCCCGTACACGGAGCAGGACCCGGTCTTCGCTCTGTGGGTCGCCGGCCAGCGCGAGAGCATGCTCACCAGCCAGGACCGTTACGACGAAGCCCGCCTTGCCGCGGAGGAGCTCGTGCGGCTGAACGACGAGTCGCATGCCGACCCCTGGAACGAGCACGTCGCCCACAGCGAGCTGGCCCACATCCATCACATGTGCTGGCGCCCGGACGAGGCAACGGCGAGCCGCCGTCGCGCGATCGACGCCGCCATCGATGCCGAGAACAACCAAGCCGTCATCGGGGCCCGGCTCACCTTCGCGACCTTGGCGACCGACGACGAGGCGGCCTTCACCGAGGTTCTGCGCGCGGTCGTCGACGCACGGCTCCAGGACTTCGACGCCGCGACCAACGGCGCCTGCGCTCGAACCGCGCTCGAGGTGCTCGGCTGGCGCTCGGCCCGGCTGACAGCCGTGCTCACCCAGGAGCTGCGCCAGCTCACCCGGGGACAGGGCCCGCACGCGCTGGTCGACCTGCACGAGTCGCGGTCCTCGGTGTTCAGCAAGGCGGCCCTGCCGTTCGAGGCATGGGATGCGATCCAGGAGGCGATCCGGGAGGCGAGCGAGGTCGCACCGGACCGGCTCCCCGATCTCCAGGCCACCCGCGCTGCATTGGGCGACGAGGTGGGTCACGCCCGAGAGTCCGCCGCGGAGAACCTCGCCGTCCTGGCGGACCCGATCGCGGACCAGGACACCTGGCTCCGGGTCCGCTGTCTCACCAACGCGGCGCTCAGCCTCCTCGAGGTCAACGAAGCCGAGCAGGCCTGGGACCTCGCCGAGCAGGCCCGGCCACTGTTCGTGGAGATGGGGAACGAGCGGGCCGCGGTCTACACGTGGGTGATCCAGGCGGAGTCGCACCGAATCCGCGGCGACCTCGAGCAGGCCCGGGCCGCGCTCGACCGGGTCGTCGTCCCGCTCCCGTGGAGCTACGACCTGATGCGCGGAAAGGTCGCCATCCGCGTCCGAAGGTCGGGCGGGGAGCGGTTGGCCGCGGCCGAGTCGGCCGCGGACGTCTGGGCGTGCTACCTCGAGCGGCGCGATCCGAACGGCCTGTCCGTGATCGGCGCCGATGTGCTCGACGCACTCCAGGGGGCCGCTCGCCACGACCGGGCCGCTCAGGTCGCGCACGAGATCGCCCACGCCGCCGAGACCGCGTCGGCCTTCGCCGCCTGGGCGCCGACCGAGCAGACCTCCGCGGCGGACGCGCACCTCGCGGAGGGGCTGCGTATCTGGAAGGCGGGCATCGGCCACGAGCGAGTGCGCCTGCGGTCGGCGCGCGAGCACTGTGCCGAGGCGCTCCTGCTCGATCCGCAGCTGTGGTGGATCCACCTCGAGGCGGGCCTGATGGAGAGGGCCGCCCAGGACGCGGACAACAGCCAGCGCGAGCTCGACCAGGCCGCGGCGCTGATCGACGACCCGACCCTGCGACGGGCGTACGACGTCGTCCGGAGCGACCTGGACTGACCCGGCACCGTGACCGGTAGCTAGAGCGCCGGGGCGCCGTCCTGGGCGGCAACCTCCGCCTTCGTCCGAGGTGCGCCTTCACCCCACCGGTCCCAGGTCTGGAGGGTCCAGAACACGGCGAGCCAGCCGATCATCCACGCCTCGACCCAGAAGATCCGGTGACCGTGCTCGACGCCGAGGAAGATCGCGACGGCCCCGACCACCATCACGCCGGCCAGGATCCAGTACGCGACGGCCCACCGGCGGCTCGGTATGTCGTGGGTCGACCCGTTCCCCTGCCACTTGTCGACGCCGATCGCGACGATCGCACACAGGATGAAGACGAAGAGGAAGACCGCGGACCACTTGTGCGCGTTGTCGTAGAACCAGACGTCATGACGCGAGAACAGCAAGGTGCCGGAGACCCAGAGCACGACGGCGCCGGCCCACGGCAGCCAGAAGGCCCAGGGCTGTTCGACCAGCCAGTCCCGCTGGCGGCGGTGAGCAAAGATCCCGACCACGAGCACGACCGCGAGCACGATCCCGATGACCAGGAGGTAGGCGAACATGTTGTTCGCGACCGCGTCGTGGCTGGCCGCGATCACCGCCTCCTTCTCGTCCTGCGTCCTGACCGGCTCGCCGTCGGCGTCGGTGAGGCCGCACTTCCTCGCCTCTCCGGTCGGGACGAAGGCGACCACCGGCGCGAGCATGCCGGCCAGGTTCAGGAACCCGTCCTCGTACGGCGTCTTGCCCCACAAGGCGATCAACGCGAAGCCCAGGGCGACCAGCGCACCGACGAACACCGATCGCACCGGCAGGTAGTAGTACGCGCTGATGGAGCCCTGGAGGCAGTCGGCCGCGGCGTACTGCTTGGCCAGAGACACGGCCAGCACGACGATCACCGCGACGACACCGAGACGGATGAACGAGTAGGTCCGCTGCGCCATCACCGGGATCTTGTCGGGCGACGACGGGTCGCGCCGGCGCGACCGGTCGGGTGTTTCCTCAGGAATGGTCATTCCGCTCGCTCCTTGCGTCGGGGCCTCTCGTGGTGGCGCTCCTGAGCCCGGACAGCGTGAGGCCGTTGAGGTCCATCCACTCCTTGACGGCCTGCAGGTCCGGGTCGGAGCCCCCCTGGAAGTAGTCGTCCGTGAGCTGTCCTGCCGCCGTCCGGAGGTCTTCCTCGATGGACGTCCTCGCCGACGCCGGCGTGGGCTTGCCCTCCTTGACGGACGAGTCGAGCCGGATCCGGCACAGGGCACGGTTCCACTCGTAGATGGCGAGGCCCTTGCTGCCTCGTCGCCCGCGGATCCTGATCGCCTTGGTCAGCTGCTCCGCGGCCGCCTCGTAGTCGGGCGGGTCCTGGTCCTTGAGCGCGAGTCCGAGGCTGCCGAGATGCCGGAAGAACTGGTTCCTGGTGTCAGCGGCCGCAAGCGCCCGGAACACCGGGATGGACTTGGCCATCCTCGGCTTGTCGTCGCGCCAGTTCTGGATCCGGACCTCCTCGGCGCGTCGGTAGATCTGGAGGAGCCACTCCGGTCCGGCGGCCGCAATCGCCTCGTTCAGCTCCTCCTGCGTCGGCGCGGACTGGCCGGTGAGCTGTCGGTCCGCGAGCGCCAGCGCCTGGGCGTCGACGTCCGACTTGTGGTCGATGACCTGCTGGATCCGCGAGCTGAGCTCTCCCTCGCTCTCCGTGAGGATCGCCCGGAAGACGGCACTGGTCCACAGGTAGGCGATACCGAGGCCGGCGACCGCGAAGTACATCACGATGCTCAGCCCGAAGGCCGGACTCGTGCTGATGCCGCCGAACACCGGGCCGAGCGCCGTCGCCAGGTCGGCGAGGGCATCGGGGGCGCGGCCGATCTGCACCAGGCCGACTCCGACCAGGATCTTGGTGAGCCAGTCGGAGATCTGCTCGAGGTTGGTGTTGGCGAGGTAGCTGGTGCCGCCGTTCGCCGGCCGGTCGGACTGAAGCGTCCTGGGCACCCCGAAGAGGAACCCCACGAAGCCGCCGATGGCACACGCAGCGCCTCCCACCGCCACCCCGGCGGCCATGACGCTGAGCGCGTGCGTCAACGAGAACTGGAGCGAGTACAGGACGCTGGCGAGCATGCCGAGGCTGAGCACCCCGAACGCGAGCACGGTCAGGCTGTTGCGGAACGCCTGGGAGATCGGCTGGGTGACTGTGGCCACGACGTACCTCGCCGAGAGGGATTCGATGGCGATCGGGCCGTACCCGCCGGGGGCCAGCCCAACCCGGATCTCTCAGAGTCGCGCGTGGGCACCGGAGGCGCAATGACGCAAATGGGTCATGCCACTCGCCCGGTCCGGGAAGTATTCGCGCTTATATCTCAATACCGGGTCGTTTCACTGACGATTCTGGGCTATTGACCGGTGGATTGGACCGGCGCGAGGCTGGCAGAGAACCACCGGAGCAGCGTCGTCACAGCGTGACCGAGCAGTCACGTTCCTCATTCCGAACACTCCAGCACGTCGAGCTGACGCTCGGCTCGGAGGACGCCATGTCCATCGTGATGGATCGTCTCGTCATGCCCCCCGACCGGGGCTGAGGGCAGCGCCATGCGGGTCTACGAAGCGCTGGTGCAGGGCCTCGAGGACGCCGGGGTCGAGGTCGCCTTCGGTGGCAACGGCGAGAACATCGCGAGCCTTGCCCTGGCCCTGGACAGGTCGCGTCAGATCCGACCGATCATCACCCGGCACGAGCAGGCGGCGGCGTACATGGCGTGCGGCTACGCGATGTTCACCGACCGGCTCGGCGTCTGCTTCGCCACCGTCGGGCCCGGCGCCTTCAACCTGCTCACCGGACTGGGCGTCGCCATGTCGGACTCGTACCCGGTGCTGGCGATCACCGGCTACGTCGCCGAGGAGTGGCAGGGACGCGGCGCCGTCAACGACACCTCGGGACTCAACGGCACTCCGGACTCGCGGGCGATCTTCTCGGCGACCACCAAGCGGTCGTTCCGGATCACGGACGTCGCCGACACCTGGGACGTCGTCGAGGAGGCGATCGGCCTGGCGCTCGCCGGACGACCCGGACCCGTCCACATCGAGGTGCCGCAGAACCTCACCTACCGGTCCGCCGACATCGAGGAGCGCCGGTCCATCCGGGTCGCCGTCTCCCCCGTGGAGCCGGACCCGGCCGGGGTCGAGGCGATCACGAGCGCGCTGGCCGACGCGCTCGGCGCCGGGCGCAACGTCGTCCTGCTCGCTGGGTACGGCGCCGTCCGCAGCCATGCCGAGGCCGCCGTGCTCCGGTTCGCGGAGCGCTTCGAGGTCCCGGTGGTGACCACCTTGGACGGCAAGGGCATCATCGCGGAGTCCCATCGCCTGTCGGCCGGAGTCTTCTCCGAGAGCGGCCACGCCAGCGCCTGGAAGGTGTTCCGCGAGGCCGACGTGGTGCTCGCGATCGGCAACTCGCTCAACCAGCACGCGACGTTCGGCCTGCGTGAGGACCTGTTCGAGGACAAGATCCTGATCCAGGTCAACATCGCCGAGTTCGAGATCGGCAAGCACTACCGCGTCGACCTGGGGCTGGTCTCCGATGCCCGGCTGGCGCTCGAGGCCATCACCGCGGGCCTGGAGACGCGGGTCGGCGACCTGCGCCGGGCCGAGGTCGAGGCGCGCGACTACGAGTCCCGCCGGATCCTGGCGCTCCCGGGCAAGGTCCATCCGGGTCGCCTCGCCCAGGCGATCGGGCGACAGCTGCCGGAGGACGCCGTACTGCTCGCGGACGCGGGCGCGCACCTCGCCTGGCTGGGCTACTACGTCGATCTGGAGCGCGGCCAGAACTTCCGCAAGTGCGGCGCGTTCGGCCCGATGGCAGCACACACCAATGCGGCGATCGGGGTGAAGCTCGCCAACCCGGAGCGAACCGTCGTGGTCGGCTGTGGCGACGGCTGTTACGCCATGTCCGGCTTCGAGCTGATGACGGCCGTCCAGCACGACATCCCGGTGATCTGGGTGATCTTCAACGACGCGGAGTACAAGCTCGTGAAGGTCTACCAGGTCGCCACCTACGGCAAGTCCGCGCTCGTCGATCTCGACCCGCCCGACTTCGCCGCGTACGCCGTGGCGTGCGGCGCCGACGGGTTCCGGGTCGAGACGCTCGACGAGTTCGACGCCGTCTTCGAGCGGGCGTTGCGCTCGGGACGACCGACGGTCATCGACGTACAGATCACACGATGGGCGTTGCCGCACTACAGCAGCTCCCCCGAGGGCGTCCTCCACGGCGTCTGGGAACAGCTCGAACAGCGACTGAAGGAGCACTGATGAGGGTCTACGAGGCGATCGTGAAGGCACTCGAAGGCGTCGGCACCGAGGCCGCGTTCGGAGGCGCAGGGGAGAACGCCGCAGGCCTGATGATCGCGCTGAAGCACTCCGAGGTGATCCGTCCGATCATCACCCGCCACGAGCAGGCCGCGTCGTTCATGGCGTGCGGCTACGCCATGTACACCGACCGCCTCGGCGTCTGCTTCGCCACCGCGGGACCCGGCGCGTTCAACCTCTTCTCCGGTCTCGCGATGGCGATGTCCGACTCCTACCCCGTGCTGGCGATCTCCGGCTACGCGTCGCTCGAGTGGCGCGGCCGGGGCTCGCTGAACGAGACCTCCGGGCTGAACCGGACCCCGAACTCCCAGGCGATGTTCGCGGCCACCACCAAGAAGTCCTTCCTGCTCGAGGACATCGCCAAGACCTGTGACGTGGTGGAGGAGGCGGTCAACCTCGCCCTGCAGGGCCGGCCCGGCCCGGTGCACATCCACGTGCCGGAGAACCTCACGCACCGCAGCGAGAAGGTGGAGAACTACCACGACGTCCGGCTCGACGTGCCCCCGGTGCTTCCCGACCCGAGCCGGGTCGAGGCGATCGCCACGATGGTGGCCGACGCGTTGTCGAAGGGGAAGCGGGTGGTGGCCCTGGTCGGGTTCGGCGCCATCCGCAGCGGTGCCGGCGACGAGGTACGCCGCCTGGTCGAGCGGTTCCAGATTCCGCTGCTCACCACGCTGGACGGCAAAGGCATCATCTCCGAGGACCACCCGCTGTGCGTCGGCGTCTTCGCCGACAGCGGACACACCAGTGCCTGGAAGGCGTTCCGCGAGGCGAAGGTGGTGCTCTGCATCGGCAACGCCCTCAACCAGCACGCCACGTTCAACTACCGCGAGGACCTGTTCGAGGACAAGGTCCTGGTGCACGTGAACATCTCGGAGACCGAGATCGACAAGGCCTACAAGGCCGACTACGCGCTGGTCTCCGATGCCAAGCCCGCAGTGGCGGCGCTCGTCGAGGCACTCGAGACCAAGGTCGGAGTCGTGCCCGACGTCCGCGTGGACGCCCAGGACTACGAGGCGCACCACATCCGGCACCACATCGCCGACCTGACTGACTCGGTACATCCCGGCCAGCTCGCCCAGAGCATCGGCCGGCTGCTGCCGCCGCGCGGGATCCTGCTCGCCGACGCCGGGGCGCACCTGGCCTGGCTCGGCTACTACGTCGAGCTGCAGGACGGCCAGCACTTCCGCAAGGCCGGGGAGTTCGGGCCGATGGCCGGACACGTCAACGGTGCGCTGGGCGTCAAGGTCGCCCACCCCGACCGGACCGTGGTCGTCGGGTGCGGGGACGGCTGCTACAACCTGTCCGGCTTCGAGCTGATGACCGCCGTCGAGCACGACCTCGGCGTGATCTGGGTGATCTTCGACGATCGGCAGTTCAAGCTGATCAAGCTCTACCAGCTCTCGACGTACGCCGAGAGCGCGCTGGTCGAGTTCGACAACCCGGACTACGCGGCCTATGCCCGTGCCTGCGGCGCGGACGGCTACCGCGTCGACTCGATCGAGGAGTTCGACCGGGCGTTCACGGCCGCGATCGCGTCCGGCCGGCCGACCGTCATCGACGTCGAGATCACCCGATGGGCCCTGCCTCACTACAGCCCTTCGCCGGACGGCGTCATCGACGGTCTCATCGAGATGGTCCAGGCGCGGTTCCGCGATGACAAGTAACGCGATCCCGTTGAGCCCAGGAGGGACGGCATGAACAGCTGGACGGAGACACCGCTCGGGGGGAGCGACGAGGCAGAACGCCTGGAGTTCGAGGAGCTCACGCGCGAGATCATGCGCGTGCAGCTCACGAACTCGAAGACCGCGAGCGCGCACGGCGTCCCGCACGGTGTCGACCGGGCCTTCCACGCGAAGTCGACGCTCGCCCTCGGTGATGCCGACCTGACCTTCCTGGACCTCCCCGCCGAGCTGCGGGGCGGCTTCGCGCAGCCCGGCGCCTCCTACCCGACCGTGGTGCGCTTCTCGAACGCCGCCGGCACCGGTCGCCCGGACACCGAGCCGGACCTGCGTGGTGTGGCGTTGCGGGTCCAGGTCTCGCCCGAGGAGTCGCACGACCTCCTGATGACGAACTGGCCGGTCTCGCATGCCCGGAACGCGCGCCAGTTCGTGACCTTCGCCAGTGCGACCGCGGGCGGACGTCTGGCCCGCGTGCGCGGGATCCTGCGTCTGGTCAAGGCCTTCGGCATCGCGGAGACCCGACGGATGCTGACCAACGTGCTGGCGGCACGCAAGCAGACCGTGACGAGCGTGACGACCCAGACCTACTGGAGCCGAGGCGCCCTGCGGTGGGGCGACGAGCTCGCGGTGCGCTATCTCCTGCGCCCCGCTGCCGACACGGCTCCGGCGCCCCCGGTGCCGGCCCGCGACCCGTCGTACCTGTCGACCGAGGCACGGTCTCGGCTCGCCGCCGGACCGGTTCGGTTCGAGCTGTGCGTCCAACGCTTCGTCGATGAGACGTCGACCCCGATCGAAGACACCGGTGTGGCGTGGGAGGAGTCGGTCTCCCCCGCCGAGCCCGTGGCGGTGCTGACCCTGCCCCAGAGCGACCTCACCAGTGTCGACGCGATCGCGCAGCAGCGGGTCATCGACGCGCTCGCCTTCAACCCGTGGAACACCACCGAGGAGTTCCGCCCCCTGGGCAACCTCAACCGGGCCCGCAAGGTGGCGTACGACGCGAGCTCCGCGCACCGCCTCGGCACCCGCTGGGAGACGCCACCGCCACTGAGGAACGTCGTCCTGGGCGCCGGCGCACGCGGCGCCTTCGGCGTCATCAACCGCCGGGTCGAGTGGCACCGGCTCCCGGTGCGGCTCGGCCTGCTCAACCTCGAGGTGTTCCGCCACCAGCTGCGCACGAAGAACCTGCTCGACACGCAGCGCCGCGACGCACCGCCCACGGCCCGGCCGGTGCCCCCGCGCACCGCGGCCGAGGAGACCCGGGTGGCGCGCACGGTCGACGGCAGCTTCAACGACCTCTCCGACCCCGCCATGGGCTCGGTCGGCGCCACGTTCGGCCGCAACATCGCACCGGCGTACCGGCCGGATCTCTTCGACGAGCCCAATCCGGTGGTCGTGAGCCGCGAGCTGCTCTACCGCGAGCACTTCCAGCCGGCCCGGTCGCTGAACATCCTGGCGGCGGCATGGATCCAGTTCCAGGTGCACGACTGGGTCAACCATGCGCGGCACCCGCTCGGCGTCCAGGACATCACCGTCCCGATGCCTCCGGGCATGGAGTGGTCGAACACACCAGGAGGTCCGGCCGAGCGAGAGATGCGGATCGCCGGCAACATCGGCGCCGACGCGGCGGGCGCGAAGCCGATGGACCCGGTCTTCGCGAACCTCGCATCGCACTGGTGGGACGGGTCGGAGGTCTACGGGACCGACGCGACCCAGAGCGCCGCCCTGCGCGACGGCGCGAAGCTACGGCTGACGCCCGCCGGCTACCTGCCCGAGGACACCAAGGGACAGGAGCTCACCGGCTTCAACGAGAGCTGGTGGCTGGGGCTCAGCAGCCTGCACACCGTCTTCGCCCGCGAGCACAACCTGCTGTGTGACGAGCTGCGCGGCCACTACCGGGGGTGGAGCGACGAGCGGGTCTACCAGACCGCCCGCCTGATCGTCTCGGCGTTGATCGCCAAGATCCACACCGTCGAGTGGACGCCGGCCATCCTCGGGACCGAGGTCATCGACATCGGCCTCAAGGCGAACTGGAACGGCCCGCCCTCGCAGGACTGGCTGACCAGGCTCGGCATCTGGCTGCTCGACGCCAACGCGGTCCAGGGCATCCCCAAGACCACGCCCGACCACCACGGCGCGCCGTACTCGCTCACCGAGGACTTCGCGACGGTCTACCGGCTACACCCGCTGCTGCCGGACGACTACCGCTTCGCCGACCACCTCGGCGGCGAGCTGCTCGGGCACCGTGGCTTCCTGGACATCCAGGGGCCGCAGGCCGACGACGCGCTGCGCGACTTCGGTCTCGACAACACGCTGTACTCCTTCGGGATCTCCCACCCCGGAGCGATCACCCTGCACAACTTCCCGCGGTCGCTGCAGCAGTTCGAGCGCAACGGCGAGATCATCGACCTCTCCGTCATCGACCTGGTGCGCACCAGGCGGCGGGGCGTGCCGCGCTACAACGACTTCCGCGCGGGCCTGCACCGGCCGCGGCTCACCAGCTTCGAGCAGCTGTCGACCAACGACGAGTCCGTACGCCGTCTGCGCGACGTCTACCGGACCGTCGACGAGGTCGACACCGTCGTCGGGCTCCTCGCCGAGACGCCACCCGAGGGCTTCGGGTTCTCCGACACCGCGTTCCGGATCTTCATCCTGATGGCCTCGCGGCGACTGCAGAGCGACCGGTTCCTCACCGTCGACTTCCGGCCCGAGGTGTACTCACCATTCGGCATGGACTGGATCCAGAACAACGGCATGACCAGCGTGATCCTGCGGCACTGCCCCGAGCTGGCGGCGGTGCTGCCACGTGGGTCGAACGCGTTCGCACCCTGGCGGCCGGTGGTGCCGGCGTCCGCCCGGATCCCCGGTGGCGTCGCCAACCCATCGGAAGGACAGCAGCCATGACCGAGACGCGCGACTCCGGCCCCGAAGGACTCGACGCGCTCCGGGAGCGCAGCCTGCTGACGTCGATCTGGAGCCGGCGCACCCACCGGGTGAGCCGTGGCAGCTCGATCTCCGCGGGCTCGCTGAGCTGGACCTCGACCGAGCAGCCCGCCCCACTGACCGAGCTGGAGGAGGCGGTCCTCATCTCGCTCACCGGGAGCACCGGGCTGACCATGCCGGACCGGCCGCTGGTCGACCCGCGCAACGGCGAGGCGATCATGAGCAAGCCGAACCTCAACATGACCGGCCGGGCCGCGGGCAGTCCGGACAACGCCCAGGGCACCCACTTCTTCATGATCAACGACTCGGGCACGTACTTCCTGCGGAAGCTGCCGCCACCCACCGACCCGGGCTCAGCGGTGTTCACCGAGGCGAACCTGCTGGCCCGCGCGGCGGAGGCCAAGGTGAAGCTGTTCGACCGGCGGATGGACGTGGCCGAGGGCCAGCGCGACTTCCCGGCGTACCTGGACTCGAACCGGTTCCTGTCGAACCAACCGGGGACCACGATCTTCTTCCCGGTCGTCGACCTGTCCCGCCAGTACATCAACGGCCTGATGTATCTGCTGACCCAGCCCGCCGGCGCGCGTCCGACGATCGTCGACGACCGCAACTTCTACCGGATGGCCGGGGTGAAGAAGTGGGTGGAGTCCGGCTTCCTCAACAAGGACATCAAGCTGCCGCTCGGCACCCTCTGGTCGATGCGCACCCAGATCGAGGCAGACCTGCTGCTGCAGAACCTGATGCTCACCGCTGACTCGATGGGGCTCGGCGCGTGGATCCACGCCACGATCGCCCCACCGGTACTGCTCGGCGACCCGAAGTTCCGCAAGACCTACGGCCCGATGCTCGACTTCGACTGGACCACGCCGAAGTGGAAGCCCGTCGACGCGCTGCGCTGGATGATCCCTCTGCCCAAGTACGCCGACCTCCGCGCGACGTGCGTCGGGCTACGGCACAAGGGCGAGCACCTCATCAAGGCGATGTGCCCGCCGCACTACGACACCATGGCCGACGCCGTGGACGCGGTGATCGCCGACAAGTTCGGCCCGGACGGGATCTACACCGACGAGGCGCTCTTCGAGCGGATCTTCCGGGGCGAGTTCGGCGACCAGTACCTGTCCGAGGCGAGCAACTACGCCGCGGACGTGATCGCATGCGCCCGCGACATCTGCACCTACATCTACGAGACGCACGGCCGCTTCCCGGCGCACTGCGACACCATCCACGTCCCGGGAGTGTGGCTGCAGACCCACCACGTCGAGCAGGGCTACTACGAGCAGTACTTCCAGCACGGGCTCACCGAGGCGCACCGGCAGCACGACCAGCGCTGGCACCCCAACCGATGAGCCCACCCGCTCCGAAGCGTGTGGGCGTGGTCCTGGCCGGCGCCGGTGCCCGCGGCGCGTATGAGGCCGGGGTGCTCTCCGTCGTACTGCCCACGATGGCCGAGGCCGACATCAGACCCGACCTCTACGTCGGCACCAGCGCCGGCGCGATCAACGCCGCTCTGTTCACCGCGACCGCGCACCTGCCGGCCGAGGAGCAGGCGGCAACCGTGCTCGAGACCTGGCGCGGCATCTCGTCGCGGGACGTCTTTCGATCCTTCCTGCGCACCGGACCGACCACCTTGGTGCAGTGGACGACGCAGCTGCTCGGGCTTCCTGGAGCTCGCCTGACCGGGCTGCTGGACACCGGGCCACTGCACGAGACCGCCGCGAGGCTCCTCGACTGGGACCAGCTCAGGTCGAACGTGGACCGTGGGCTCGCCGCGGTTGCCGTGGTGACCACGTCCGCGGCCTCCGACCGGACGGCCGTGTTCGTCGACCGTCCGGACACCTCGCCGCTGCCGGAGACCGACCAGGGTCGCGGGATCGACTACGTGGCCGCCTCGCTCACCGCGGAGCACGTGCTCGCCTCGGCCGCGATCCCGGTCGCGTTCCCGCCCGTGCGGGTGACCGAGCCGAGCTCGGCCGCGGGGTGGTACTTCGACGGCGGGGTGCGCCTCAACACTCCGTTGAAGCCCGCGCTCGCGCTCGGCGCGGAGGCCCTCGTCGTCGTGGCGACCCACCCCGCGTCGTACCCGGACGGTCCGCTCGTGTCCGACGCCTCCGAGGACCCGCCGGACGTGGACGACGTGCTCGTCCGGGTCATGGACGCGGCCCTCGTCGACCGCATGGTCGAGGACGTGCACACCCTCGCCCGGACCAACGAGCTGGTCGCAGGCGGTGGGCAACGCCGCCGCGGTCGTCGGAGGCTCGCCGTCGTGCCTTACCTGTTCGTCGGACCAGTCGAGCGGGGCACTCTGGGGCGGGTGGCAGCGCACTGCTACGACGAGCGCTACCGCGGCGCTCGCGGCGTCCTCCGCAGGGCGAACGAGCTCGACCAGCGGCTGCTCGGCCGGTTCCTCGGTGGTGACGGCGATCGACGCGGTGACCTGCTCAGCTACCTCCAGTTCGAGAACGGCTTCATGTCCGCCGCGATCGACCTCGGCCGTGCCGACGCCGTACGGACCATCGCCGCCACCGACCCGGGCGACATCCCGTGGCGGCTCGCCGACCCACCCGAGGTCATCGGTGGCGACCTCACAGGCCGTCGAGGTACTTCCGAAGGTCCTTGACGAAGGCGGAGTTCACCTTGGAGGTGTGCGGGAACGACAACCAGGTCCTCGCGGCGGCGACGAAGTCCGCCTGAGGGTCTGGTGGGGTCGGCGGCGGCACCGGCGCGGCAACCGGGGCGAAGACCGTGCAGTCCCCGGACGCGGCCAGCAGGGCCCTCATGTCAGTCCAGGTGAAGTACGCGCGTCCTCCGACTCCCCAGCCCTTGCCCCACGAGTTCTGCATCCAGACCCGCTCGTGCTCCACGTCGAGCTCGTCGAGGCAGTACTCATGGCCTCCGCCCACCGCTCCGGTGATCTTCTGGCGCCCGTCCGACGCCGGACGGAACATGTCCTGGCGCCACTCGGTCCCGACGATCACGGGATGCTTGGCCAGGGCGCTCAGGAGTGCCTCCAGGGAGAAGGCGTGCTGGTAGCCGCTGATGAGCCCACGGGTCTTGAGCACCTTCGCCACGGAGAGCCCGTCGGAGCCGGTGTCCGTCGGCGGGTAGACGCCGGGGTACTGGTCGACGGCCGTCGCGGCCGAGTACACGTCGACGGCGTACTTCTCGTCGGCGACCGCATCGGGCCCGATGACGGTCTTCACCTTGGGCGTGCTCCAGAACGGCTCGTACGAGAGACACTTGGCGGCCGCGTTGCCGGTGCAGGAGCCGAGCGACCCCTGGTCGAGCGTCGGAATGTTCGACTGGTGCCTGACCGACGCAAGAGTGCCCAGGTCGACCGCCGAGAAGGCGAAGCCCCAGGACCTCGGATCGTGGCGGATATGGCGACCCAGGCGTGGGTCCGAGAGGTTCTCGAAGAGTTGCAGATAGTCAGTCATCGCCGTCCTCCTCGTGGCAGGGCATCGTGCGGATCGGGCGTTCCTCTGCGTCTCTCCGTTCTATTGCTGTCCGGCTGGCCCGTCAATGACCCCTTTTTGCAGCTGCCGTACGGCGTCCCGCGCCCGTCGACGCGACGTCCCGACACTCACTTCTGGGCTGCCTCTGGCGCCACGGCGCCGTCCTCGTGCCTCACCTCGTCGGCAGGTCGGGGCAGAGCAACGACCTCCTCCTCGTCGCTGTCGAGCACCGGCGGAGTGTGCGACCTGAGGTAGCTGCCCAGGTTTCGTCGACGTCCGCCATCCACCGCATCGAAGGTGGCTCGGGCCGTGGACGCCAGCCGGACCGGGATAGACAGCCGCGGTGGTGCGGGCTGGTCCGTCGTCGGCTGGTCCGGGACCGCGATCGGGGTCAGGTTCCGCTCCCCGTGCACGAACGTCCCCTTCGTCACCTCGGGCCGCGGTCGGATCGTCTCGAGCACGTTCGCGAACCGGTACATCAGGTTCATCGACGAGTGCGGCGTCGCCGGCCGGCCGCTCTCGAGGAACAGCTGCATCAGCGGCTCGTCGAACACCAGCCCGCACTCCTTGGCCTGCTCGGCCATCCACAACAGGGTGGTGTCCGACAGACCGCTGTCGGTGTAGCCACCGCCGACATCGGAGTGCACGCCCTCGAACCACACCTGCTTCAGGCGGGGAACGGCGCGGACCGTCCCGTCCGCCTGGCTCACCTCGACCTCGGACGGTGCGCCGTCCGGGACACTCCACAGGCAGGGCGCGAACGATCGGCGCCGTTCGTCGATGGCGAGTGCCTGCCGGGCGACCCGGACGGAGGGGCCGAGGTGGACATCGTGGAACTGGTGGTCGGTGTGGAGCCCCGTCGGGACTCCCAGCGCGCCGACGGTGTCGAAGACACCCAGGAACGCGATCGGGTTCGCGTCATGACAGCACGCCTCGCGGAACGCGGCCGGGCTGGCGAACGCTGAGTCGCTCGGTTGCCGGGGTCGGCGCTTGTAGCGCTCGAGCGCCTCGCCGAGGTAGCCGCGGACCAGAGACTCGCGCGTCAGCAAACCGGTGGTGCCGATCATTCCGGCGATGCTGCGGGCGGTGTAGGCGCCGCGGGAGAAGCCGAACAGGAAGATCTCGTCGCCCGGCTGGTAGTTGAGAGCCAGGTATCGGTACCCGGCCCGCACGTTCGCGAACACGCCTTCGCCGAGCCAGCCTCCCAGGAGCCGGTCGACCGCGTAGCCGACACCGACGCCGGCGACGTACTCGACCAGTTGCTGGGTGCCTCCCGTGGCGGACGGGTCGGTCTGGATCGTGCGTGCGATCTTCTCGACATTGGTGATGTTCTTGACGTCCGAGCGGTTCCAGGTCCCGTCGCAACACACGACCAGGCGTCGGGGCGGCCGGCCCGGAGCGTGGGTGCTCACGCTCGACGTGGACTCGGAACTGGACACGGCGTGGCACTCCTGTTGCAGCTGGTGACGAGTTGCCTTGACGGCGAGGGCCGTCTCGAATGTGCTCTCGTTCGACCGGGATGTCCACCCCCTCACGCGACCAACAGAGCCGGGATCGCGGCCAGGAGCGGCGCGAGCAGGATGAGGTCCGACTGGACCTCGGCCAGGAGGGTGCGCTCCGTGCCGGCCAGCGCGGCTATGCGGTGTCGGGCCTCTGCGACTGCCAGGACGTCGGCCGCCTCGTGCTGGTGGGCGAGGGGGTACAGGTCGTCCACGAGCCGCCTGGCCTCGTTGCGTATCGCCGACCAGCCCGGCGCGTAGAAGCTACCGATCAGGAACGAACCGAACGCGCCGACGACGAGTACGTACTGAGGTGGCCGGTCCCCGAAGTCAGTGCCGAGATCGTGCTGGAGCGCGAGGAAGGCGCCGGTCTGCAACGTGAGGAGTGCCAGGAAGACGCTCACGACAGCGAGCAACCGCTGCAGGAGGCTGCGCAGGTCGAGCAGCAACGCCAGCTGTTCTCCTCGCAACGGCAGCTGCGAGGAGAGCCCCGCGACGTGTCGGACACCGAGCATCACGGCTGCCACCGGGCTCCCGAGGACCGTCGCCATGCTCAGCAGGACGCCGTTGACGAAGCTGCCGTGGGTGGTCGCGCCGGTGATGTTGATCGCGAGCAGGGCCAGGACCGCCCCGGCCGCCAACGGCCGCACCACCACCCTCGCCTCGATCGGATGAAGCTCGACGAGCTCGGCCCACCGACGAAGGCCGTAGACGGCCAACGCGCCGGTCGCGGTGGTGAGGGCGACGACCAGGGGCACCCAGAGCACCCAGGCGTCAGTCCCGCGCCCTCCCGTGGATGCCGCCAGCGCAACGCCGACAGCACCGGGCAGCGCTATCGCGAGGGCCGTGCCGGCCGTTCCCTGAAGCCGTGTCATGGCGGACGCTCCCGTCCGGCCTAGCCGTCGCACCGGGCGACCGCGCGGACCGCGCCGATCTGGTCTGCCGGCACGAGCACGTCGACGCCCCGGGTCTGCAGCGAGACGGTGGTGGCCGTGACCGACAGGAGGCGCCCGCAGAGGGCCGTGCCGTCCTTGCGGACCACCTCGATCTGGGGCTTCGCCGTGGGCGCGAGCGCCGAGACGCCCAGGCCGCCGACGAACAGCGTAACGAAGACCAGCGCAGCCACCATCGACCAGCGCAGCCGCGCGATGGTGCGCCGGACCTCGTCGGCCTCCCACTCGGCCAGTTGCGACACAGCGCTGAACCGATGCGGCGAGGGCCATCCGAACGACGCGAGCATGGCCAGCATCAGGCTGAGGATCGCCGCGCCCACCGCGCCGACCGCCAGGCAGAGCACCGCGACCTTCCACCCGGACGGCAACGTGCTGAGCGACGCCGGCCCCTTCAGGAGGGTGACGGCGCCGATGATCCCGATCATGCCCAGCACGCCGTTGCGCCACTTCTCGGCCGACTCTCGGATGCGCGGCAGCGTGTCTCGAGCGAGCTCGCCGAGCCGTCGTGCCTCGCGGAGCTCGTCCGGTGTCGGGGCCCGGCCCGCGACCCGGACCACTCTCACCGGCCGGCCTCGATGTCGAGCCCGAAGTAGCGCCCGCATCCGCTCACGCCGTCGGTGGCGCCGTGATGCCGCATCCGACAGTCGCACCAGACGATCGCCCGGTACGAGTCGATGTCGTCGTCCTCGTCGTCCTCGCCGAGGAACACCTCGATCGGCTGGACGTGCCGCAGCGGGCCACGGCAGGCCGGGCAGGTGCCCTCGACCACCAGGCGCACCGGCCTCTCGGCCGGTTCGAGGCGGACCTCGACCGCCTCGGCAGCGAGCTGGCTCAGCTCGGCCGAGCTCTCCTCGCTCCATCGGATGTCGACGTGCTGATCGTCACCCATCGCGTCTGTCCTCTCGGGGTCTCACGCGGTGACACCGGCCAGAACGAAGGGTGCCCACAGGAACGGGTTGTCCGCCCCACTCGTGGCGTGCACCGCCCGCATCGCGGCACGGTAGGCATGACCCCGTCCGTGCCCGATGACGTGTCCCGGCGATCGGGCGGCCAGGTCGCGGTAGAACGTCGACATGAACAGCGTCGACACGTCGGCGCGTACGTCCCAGTCGGCGAGCAGGACGGCCGGCGCCCCGGCCAGGTGCAGGAAGCGGCCGAGGCCGAACGCGTCGTCGGCGGCGCTGACGTTCTCACGACGGGTGTCGCACGCCTGGAGCGCGGCGAGGCGGGCCTGCAACCGCCACTGCACGATGTCGTAGCCAGCGAGCACTTCCCGGTCCGCCCCCACCGGGTACGTGAGCCCGGACTCCCACGGGTTCGACGGGTCCTGGTGCCCGTGGCAGAGCAGGTGCACGATCGGCGCGCCGACCAGACCGCCGAACGCCGCCCGTTGCGGGTCAGGCTCGATCGGCCGGGTGCCGAGCAGCTGCGCGATCCGCGCAGCGGCATCGGGAAACTCGGGTCCGAACACGGCCGGCTCCGACGTCGGCAAGCTGCCCGCGTCGATCATCTGGAGGGCGTTGAGCACCGACAACGACGCGACGACCGAGACCTCCTTGCGGGTGTTGAGCGGGCCGTCGCCGAGGGTCAGCGCCGGCAGCGGCAGCGCATGCAGGGCCTGGCTCGGACAGAGGTGCACCACCTCTGCCTGCTCCAGCTCCTCCCGCACCGGGTCGAGTAGGCGCCGGCCCAGCTCGGCCCAGAGCTCGGCCGGAGGGTTGCGCCGACGATCGACCGCCTCGCGTACCTGCCCGGCGGCGTCGTCGAGCCAGCCGGTCGTGGTCGGCACCCTCCGGATGACCGGTTGCCGCGGCGGCCCCGGGACTCCTGCCAGCAGCACCGCCTGGTACGAGTACTCCGCACCGAGGTACCAGAACACGACGGCGGTGGGACGGTCGACGCGCGCGGCCCACGCGCGCACCGCATCGGCGTTCATCGCGCGCCCGGCGACGACGGCGGCGTAGTCGCGATGCGCCGGATCGAGGGCGCCCAACCAACCGTCGAGCTCGGCGAGGTCGATCGCCCACATGTCACGGGTCCCGAGCCGCGCCCAGTCGGCGTCGCTGGCCTCACCCGGGAAGGCCGTCGAGCGCAGCTGCTCCAGCGCCCTGGTGCCCCGCTCGGCGGTCTCGGCGTCGATCGTGGCCGGCAATGGCAGCGCCCGGCTGAGACCGAGCAGGTCCAGCAGCGCCCGGCTGCGCAGGCCCTCGAACGACGCCACCGCCTCCCAGCACTGCCCCGCCTCGATGTGGTGCTCACCGAGCCACAGGTACGGCTCGAAGACCTTCGCCATCAGCTCGGCCTTGTCGACCTCGAACGGCACGCTGCGGCGGGCCCGCTCGGCGAACTCGAGCGCCTCGGTCAGCGGGCGGGTCACCGCGGCCGGCTCGGCCTTGCGCTCGGACGCCACCTTGGACTCCAGGACCAACGCCCGTACGACGTCGGAGTCCAGGCCGCGCCGCACGGCCCACTCGCGCGCCCGGGACACGGCGGCGTCGGCCGCGGCCGCATCACCGAGCGTGTGTTCGTAGGCCACGACGCGTTGCAGCAGGGCCGCCGCGACAGTGTCTGCCTCGGCCGTCACCCAGCTGGGGACGTCGTCCGCTGCCTCGTAGGCGTCGATCGCCTCGCTGGCCACAGCGAGAGCACGAGCGACGTTGCCTCGCCCGGACTCGAGAGTGGACAGGATATGGGCGACCCGCATGCCCAGCACGGCCACGGAGAAGACCACGTTGTCGGGCAATAGGTAGGCACCGCCCCGGGCCTCCCGCAGCAGCTCTCGGGCGCGCTCGGCGGCAGTCGCGGCGTCGTCGGCGGCGCCTCGCCCGGCCAGCGTCACCGCCGCGTTGTACAGCGCCATGACGGCCAGGTCGACTCGACTCCTGGATCGCAGCCGGTCCGCCAGGGCGAGCACGTCGGCGGGCCGCCCGGTGGCAGCACGATTCATCTCCTCCGTGTCCCGCACGAACGAGATCACGCCCTCGTCCTCGGTGAGCGGCGCCATGATCCCAGCCGCTTCGAGGAGGGCCCGGGCGTAGGACGGGTCGGTGTTGACGAGTCCACTCCCGAACGTGAGCATGCTCTCGACGATCTGCGGGGTCGACCGGATCTGCTCGGCGGACGCCCCGAGGAGCGCCGCGAAGTCGTCGTGTGACAGCTCGTTGCGGGCCCGTAGCCGCGCCTTGAACCCGATGTCGGCCCAGAGCAGACCCAGCTGAGCGAACGCCGCCCGATCCGCTCCCGGTTCGACGTCGTTCCAGCGCCGGTCCCGCCGCTCGACGTCGACCAGGTACTGGTAGGCGGCACCGAGCTGCGGCAAGGCGCCGCCGTGCTGCTGATGCAGCTGGGTCACGGCGACCTGCGCCTCGTGGGTCCACTCGACAGGCAGCAGCCCGATCGCGCCGGGCGCCTCGTCGGCGGTCACGCGCAGCACGGCCAGAGCCGCGACCGTCGAGCCCACGCCGGGCCGCGCCTCGGTCACCCCGGCCAATGCCTCCACCATCCAGATCAGCTCGTCGACGGTCCCTGGCGCTGCGTCGTCGCCGAAGACCTGCCGGAGCACACCTCGCAGGGCGCCACTGAAGGCTGGCCACCACTGGCAGGCGAACTCCATCAGGGTGTAGGCGTCGGCCGGCGGCAGCTCGAAGGTGATCTTCTCGCCCTGTCGATGGCCGGCAGGCAACACCTCCTCGTCGCGCATCAGGCGCAACAGCGTGACGTTCTGTCGGCACAGCTCGGCACCGTCCGACCTGCCCCGGTGTTCGTAGCGGTCGGCCGTCTCCAGCAGGACACCGGTGACCGCGTCGAGGGAGCCCTGGCCGAGCAGGGCGGTCACGTAGGCGAGTCTCGTGAGATAGCGCTCCTCGGTCAGCGTGCCGATCGGCTCCGGTGCCTCACCGATCGCGCCGCGCACCAGGGTGGGTCGCAAGCTGAGATAGGCGGCGCGGCAGCCCTCGCGTCGTTCGTCGACGATGCCGGCGACGTCGCCCACCACATCCTCGAAGATGGTCACCGCGTCGAAGACGGCACTGCCGCGAAGGAGCAGGTCGGGTGCCTCTCCCCTCAGCAGGTCGTCGGCAAGGTCGGCCCAGCCCGCCCGGGTGATGCCGAGCTCCGGCCAGACGTCCCAGAGCACGTCGAAGATCCACGGCGAGCCCGCCAGCTCGTCAAGCAGGCAGAAGGCCGCCAGCCTCTGCCGAGGCATCGATCGGGCGGACAGGTGCTCGACGAAGGACCCGGTCATCCGTGCTCACCCTCCCGGGTTCGTTGCCCCGTCGCGCGAGCAGACGCTCGGGCCATGCGGCAGCCCTAGCATCGGTCGCGCTTCCAGCTCAGCGTGAGTCGAGCGCCCGGCGGAAGGGCCGTGAGCACGTCCCAGGTGTACCCGAGCCGGGTGTGGACGCCGAAGGCCTTCGCCTTCCAGAAGCGCATCGGCCGGCTGACGTCGATCTCGGCGCGGGCGAAGGTGGCGCCGTCGCTCCTGCCGTCCTGCATCTGCAGCATCCGGTACCCACCTGCGCCTACCGGCACTTCGACCGCCTTCCACCAGGTCAGTCCGCCGGCCGGCTTGAGCGCGAACCCGACATTGTCGCCGCTCACGACGCCGTACTCGACGAGGAACTCGATCTCGTCGCAGTCGTCTCCGGTCCTGAGCAGCCCTTGCGCGTTGGCGGGCGTGGGTGGGAACGGGTACCACCTGCGGATGTAGGCGATGTCCGTCGGCGACAGGACCGAGCCTCCGTTCACCGCATGCCCGTCCAGCGTGAGTGCGGCCGGGATGGAGTACTCCATGATCGAGTTGGGGTCGAAGGCCGAGAAGTTCGTCTGCGACACCGCGTACCGCGTGAAGACCTGTTCGTCGACCATCCCGCGATCCCAGCCGTCGGTCGCCGCAAAGTGCTCGTAGACCTTCTCGCGATCCCACGCGATGCCGGCGGCGGGCGACTGGTGCTCGTGGATGAGACCGAGGGCGTGCCCGAATTCGTGCAGGATGACCCGGCTGAACTCGGACTCGTCGGTGTCATCGGCCAACCAGCCGAAGTTCATGGTGGCGAAGTCGAACGGCACCGACAGGGCGTCTCGACCGAGCTTCGACCAGGAGCCGCCAGGATCGAAAGCGACCTTGATCTCGGCCGAACCGTCGACGAAGTCGAAGTGGATGTTCGCATGTTGGGTCCACTCCTCGGCGTACTGGCGGACCTTGCCGCGAATCAACGGGGTGCCGCCCATCATCTTCACGCGCAGCCTGGCACCGACGTCCCACATCTTCGCCGTCTCACCCGCGAGTGGCTGTCGGGTGACGCCGACGATCGACCCGTCGGGGAGGATGCGCGGCGGGGTCGGCAGCCCGCCCCGCTCCGGGAGGGCCGGTCCCGTCCCTGGCCGGTCGTGGCAGAGCTTCACCACCGGGGGCGTCGCTCCGTGCACGGACGGCTCCGGCTCGCCCTCCGGCCATCGCAGCAGCTGGGGCTCGGGAAGGACGGTGACCCGCGACCAGCCGCCGAACCTGGCCTCCAGGGTCTCGGCGTCGGGGATCCAGCGGCGCACGCCGCCGATGAGGTGGTAGACCTCGGGCCCGGGGCCCTTGATCGGAGTCCCGTCGAGAGAGGTGACGGTGGCCCAGACAGGGGTGACCGCGTGATAGATGACGACGTTCTCGTCGTCCTGGACGACCAGACGTGAGCCGGGGAAGGTCCAGGTGTTCGAGGACCACACTGGTTCGGCGTCGTTGTAGAGGACCAGGTTGCCGTCCGTCTGCATCACACAGGTCGTGACGGGGCGACCCCAGGTGTCGGTGGCCCAGCGAGGGACCCACCCGGCGGCCCGCTTGCAGTACAGGACCAGGTTTCCGTCCGACTGGAACGTGAGGCGGCTCGCGCCACCAGGCGCGGTCAGGGACTTGTCGATGCCGATGGTGCCCCCGCCGGCCAGCACTCCCGACTCGGGCCTCGGGGTGTTCGTCTCGACGCATGCGGCGAGCGCGGCGCGGCCGGCCTTGATCTTGCGGTTCACCTTGCGGAGCCTGGACTCGAGAGCCGGCCTCTTGTCCGGATTCGCGGTCTTGATGGCGGCCTTCACCCTGGTGCGTTTGGCCTCCAGCGCCTTGAGATCATCCGCGATCGGGCGGCATTGCTTCGGAATAGCCATGACTGTCCCTTCAGCGGCGCGAGGACCTCAGGCCGGACGCGGCGCAGCAGGAAGACCGAGTTTGTGGAGGGTCCCGAGACATCGGGAGGCAAGGGTGCTCCGAGGAGCACCCCGAAATGTCTGTCGCTCGTCCAGATCCGCCACCCGAGCGCGAACCTGAACGCCTGATCCAGGCTAGGCCCGCTCGTGACGCCGCGACATAGCCTCAACGGGCTAATGACGGGGCACGCCGCGACGAGCGCTTCACCCGTGGCGGGGTGGGGCGAACCCACCCTGGTCGGACCTAACGTCGCATGGCTGGAACTTTCCAGCACCTAAGCGTCGGGGTCGCGCCCGGGAGCATGGAGGCAACCGATGACGGCACCGGTCGGCGGAGAGACCCAGCCAGGGCGGAGCGTCGGTCCCACGAGCGAGTTCAGCCTGTTCTTCCGGGTCAAGGACGGACAGGCGCCGTCCCTCCGGGCGGCGCTCGACAGGCTGCAGGACACCCCCGGCTACCGCCCCGGCGACTACGGAATGGCGATCAAGACCATCCACGAGGCGCGCTTCGTGCTCTTCGAGGACGACACGAGGCTCGCGTTCATCACCAGCTTCGACGGCCCGTGGGACGCGTACATGGAGGACTTCTTCACGTCGGGGCCGACGCTGGCGCTCTTCGACGTGATCTTCAGCCACGTCGAGGGGTACGACGGGCTGCCGGACGTCGCGGCCGTGCGTGCCTTCGTCCTGGGCGCCGAGCAGAGCGCCGCGGCGTACGCGCGCAACTACGGCGGCACGGTCAAGGAGATCCGCAAGGCGCAGCGGGTGAACGCCGCCTTCCAGCAGGTCCTCGACCACCCGCAGGCCGCCGAGATCCTCCGGCATCCGGCCATGCAGCCACTGCTCGACGAGGCCGCCGATTAACGGCGCGGGCGGGCCACGGCGCTGTCATGTCTGACCACATCTCGGGGCCGCGCGCGCTGGCCGATCCGATCGCGGACATCACCGACTTCTACGCGTTCCCGAGCCCCGAGTCCCCGGGCCGTCTGGTGCTCGTCCTGAACACGCTGCCGATGGCCAAGCCGTCGGACCTCTTCTCCGCGGGGTTGCTGTATCGCTTCCGGCTCCGGTCGCTCTCTCCCCCGACCACGGGCGGGTGGGTGTTCGTCCCCGGAGACCAGGAGGTCGTGCTCGACTGCGTCTTCGACGTCCCGGAACACGTGCCGGGCCCGCTCGCGGGTCAGCAGGAGCATGAGCAGCACGGCAGCTGCGTGACACCGAGCGGCGAAAAGGTCACCTTCCGCGTGAACGACGAGGACGGCGGTGCGGGGCGCGACGTACGCGTCTTCGCAGGGGTGCGGTGGGACCCGTTCATCATGGACGCCCGCGCCGCCCTGGCCACGATCGCCACCCGCAAGCTCGCGTTCACCGACGAAGGATCGATCTTCCTGGACGGCAAGAACGTGCTGAGCATCGTCGTCGAGATCGACACCGGCCTCCTGCCGGGGTGGACGCTCGTCGGCGTGGTGGCCGAGACCCTGACCCGCGGCGAGTTCAACGTCCGGATCGAACGGGTCGGCCGGCCCGAGGTGAAGAACATGATGCTGGCCCCGAAGGAGTTCGACCAGGTCAACCGGGACCTGGAGATCCGCGACCTCTACAACATGGACGACGCGTTCCACCTCGGCGACTCGTACGCCGGGGCGTTCCGAGCGCGCCTGAATGCCAACCTCGCGTTCTGGGACGGCCTCGACGGCAAGCAGGACTGGCCCCTCGGCGAGGACGGCGGCCACCCGCTCACGGACCTCGTGCTCGCCGACTACCTGGTCGTCGACGCCACCCTGCCGTACGTCGAGCGGGGCTCGTTCCTCGAGATCGAGCTGGCCGCCCGACGCGGCGAACCGCACCGCACGTGCGGAGGCAGGACCTTGAACGACGACGTGATGGACACGATCTTCACCCAGCTCGTCAACGCGGGAGACGGGCCGACGATCCGTGACGGCGTCGACTCCGCCAGCCGTCCGGCGGCCACCACGTTTCCGTACCTGGCGCCGGCGAACCCGAACCCGCCCGAACCTCCCGAGCACCACTGACCATGGACCCGACGACCGGCGTAGCCCTTGACCTGGACGAGATCCAGGCCGGCGCGCTGTTCGAGCGCCCCTCGCCGTACGTCGGCACCTACCTGCTGCTCAGCATCCGTGATCGTCACGACGGCCGTGAGCTGGTCCGGCGGCTGCACCGGATCGTCGCTGCCGCAGGGCGGGCCGGCGAGGCGGCCGAGACGTCGTTGACGGTCGCCTTCACCTACCACGGGCTGGAGGCACTCGGCGTGCCGCAGGCGTCGCTGGACAGCTTCGCCCCGGAGTTCCGGGAGGGAATGGCGGCTCGGGCCGAGATCCTGGGCGACGTCGGCGAGAGCGGCCCCGACCACTGGGAGCAGCCTCTCGGCACGGCCGACGTACACGTCGCGATCGCGGTGCTCTCCCCGGACGAGGAGCGGCTGGAGGCTGTCGCCGAGAAGGCCCGCCAAGCCCATGCCGAGCTGCCCGGGATCGACCTCATCTGGCGTCAGGGCTGCTACCAGCTCGCAACGGGTCGGACCTCGTTCGGCTTCAAGGACGGCATCGGGCAACCGGCCGTCGAGGGCAGCGGCCGACCGACGACCGATGCGCGCGAGCGGCCCCTCAAGGCCGGTGAGATCTTCCTGGGCTACCCCGACGAGACGGGAGAGGTCGCCCCCGTTCCGGTCCCGGAGGTTCTGGGGCGCAACGGCACGTACGTCGTCTTCCGCAAGCTGCACACCAGGGTGGCCGCCTACCGGTCGTACCTGCGCGCCAGGGCGGCGACCCGGGCGGAGCAGGACCTCCTCGGGGCGAAGATGGTCGGCCGGTGGCAGAGCGGCGCCCCCCTCGCGCTCACGCCGGAGAAGGACGACGCGGAGCTGGGCAGCGACCCGCGCCGTAACAACGACTTCGGGTTCGGCGACGACCCCCGTGGCTTCAAGTGCCCGGTCGGCTCGCATGCGCGCCGCGCCAACCCGCGCGACGCCTTGGACGAGGAAGGCAGCGTGGACGTCCGGCTGCACCGGATGATCCGACGCGGCACCAGCTACGGCCCGGTGCTGCCGGACGGCGTGATCGAGGACGACGGTGCCGAGCGCGGGATCATCTTCGTCTTCGCCGGCGCGCACCTCAAGCGGCAGTTCGAGTTCGTCAAGACCCAGTGGCTCAACGACGGCATCTTCATCGGCGCCCCACACGAGTCCGACCCGCTCGTCGGGCCGCACCACGAGCCGAGCACCTTCACCATCCCGCAACGACCGATCCGTCGCCGACTCCAGGACCTGCCGCCGTTCGTCGTCACCCGCGGCGGCGAGTACTGCTTCGCACCGAGCCTGAGCGCACTGCGCTGGCTCGCGGAGCTGGACACCTGACGAAGCGCACCCAGAGAGGAACCAGATGAGCTCATCGAGCACCGACCGCTGGGCAGCACTCGACTTCGGCCCGCCGGCCCCCGACATCGAGGAGACCGAGCCACCGGTCCTCCTCGACTACCTCTCCGAGGGCCGGGTCGCGCGGATCACGCTGAACCGGCCCCACGCCGACAACGCGATCACGACCGAGATGGGCGCCAAGCTGACCGAGGTCGTCGAGGAGATCGCCGTGCGGACCGCCGTACGCGTCGTCGTCCTGACGGGCGCCGGCGACCGCGCCTTCTCCGTCGGCAGCGACCTGCGGCAGCGCAAGTCGATGACGAAGGAGGACTGGCTGCGGCAGCGCCAGGCCTTCGACCGCACCCTCTACACGGTCCGCCAGCTCCGCAAGCCGATCTTCGCCGCCGTCAACGGGATCGCGTACGGCGGCGGCTGCGAGCTCGCCCAGAGCACCGACTTCATCATCGCCTCGGACACCGCGACCTTCGGCCAGCCGGAAGCGATGCTGGGCCTAGCCGCGGGCGGCGGGTCGCCGGCCCTGCTGCCGCGCCTCCTGCCGCGCGGCAAGGCGCTGCAGATGCTGATGACCGGGGACCCGCTGCCTGCTCAGGAGGCGTACCGGCTGGGCATGGTCAACGAGCTCCACGAACCCGGCGAGCTGATGCCCGCGGCGCTGCGGATCGCGGACAAGATCGCCGGCAACTCACCGACCGCCGTCCAGGCCGTGAAGCGGGCCGTGCACCTGGGTGAGGGGCAGCCGATCGAGGAGGCGATCGAGATCATGATGGATGCGCACTGGCGCTCCGCCGTCCACCCTGACCGCGTCGAGGGCATCGGCGCCTTCAACGACGGCCGCGAACCCACCTTTGCCGACTCCGACTTCTGAGGAAGGTTGACCGACATGCCTGTTGCCGACGATCTCGAGGCGGCACGTGCCGCGCTGGTGATGATCAACCCCGCGCCGTACAACGCGGAGGCGCCGCCGGCCGCCCTCCTCGGTGACGTCACGCCCACCGAGCTGCACTACGTGCGCAGCAACTTCGCGGTGCCCGAGCACGACGGCACCTTCGAGATCGGTGGCGCGGTCGGCAGGCCCACGACCGTGACGCTCGACGACCTGCGCGCCCTGCCGGCCCACGACCACACGGTCACCCTCGAGTGCGCCGGCAACGGCCGCCTCGAGATGAGGCCGCTCCCGACCGGGGAGCCCTGGGGAGACTTCGCCGTCTCCACGGCGCGGTGGACCGGCGCCCTGCTCCATGAGGTCCTGGCGAAGGCCGAGCCGGCGGCAGGCGCGGTCGAGCTTCTCGCCCAGGGCGGCGACCACGGCCCGTACCACCTGCAGGCGATCCTCCCCGAGACCGACCAGGACAACCTCACGTTCACCCGCTCCCTCCCGATCGCCCAGGCCGTCGACCCGGCAGCGGGCATCCTCATCGCCTACGAGATGAACGGCCAGCCGCTCGGACGCGACCATGGTGCCCCGTTCCGGCTGATCGTCCCGCACTGGTACGCCGTCGCCTCGGTCAAGTGGCTCAAGCGCCTCGACGTCCTGACCGAGCCCTTCACCGGCGAGTTCCAGACCGGCCACTACATCTACGAGTGGCCCGACCGCCCGCACGAGCCGGTCTCCCTGATGCGGGTGCGCGCCCGCATCACCGACCCGGCACCCGGCTCGGTCCTGGACGAGGAGACCTACACCGTCCGCGGGAAGGCGTGGTCGGGCACCGGCCCGGTCACGCGCGTCGACGTCAGCCTGACCGGCGAGGGCGACTGGCAGCCGGCCCACCTCGAACCGGGTGCTCCGGACGACTTCGGGTGGCAGGACTGGAGCTACACCTGGGACGCGATCGGCGTCGGCCGGCACACCCTGAGGGCGCGAGCGACCGATGCCGCCGGCAACGTCCAACCCGATGTACCGCCGTGGAACCGCCTCGGCTACGGCAACAACGCGATCGAGGTCGTCTACGTCGACCGCCGGTGATCGGACAGGACCTGGTCAGTCCACGGCGTAGGCGAACCAGGTGATGAACATGAACAGGCCGATGATCGCCGCGCCCAGCAGGACCGCGCCCAGGAGCGCGATCATCGTGTCCCGACGGTCGTCGTACGTCCGTGCTGACTCGTGCCTGTACTCCGGAGTCTGACTCGCCATCTCGTCCCACCGTCCCGCGAGCGAGGGGAACCCGCTACTTCCTTGGTACTCCTCATCGGCGGAGGTTGCCAGCCCCAAGGCAGCTCAACCTCAGCACGACGGTGTGCCGTGCGGGCGTCACCTGATTCGACTCGGGCGGGCTGGCGTCCATGGCCGACCGTCGGCCGTGGTGCGAACCCAGGTGCACGTCCCCGTCAGGTCGAGTTGGATCGACCCATGTCGATCACGCTTCGGACCGCGACCGTTGCCTCGTTGGACGAGGTCGCCGAGGCGGTGGGGTCCTGGCAGCAGGACGGTGGACCGGTCCAGCTCCACCCAGGTGACCTCGGGTGGAACTGGAGCTTCGGGGCGACGCACCTCGCCGAGGCCGTGCGGATCTGGCGCGACGGGCAGATCCTCGCCGTCGGTCTGGTGGACGAGGCGGGGTTGATCCGGATGGGGATCGCACCGAGCGTTGATCGCGACACCGCGTTTGCCACGCGGTTGCTGGCCGATCTGTCGGAGCCAGCGCGCGGGGTGCTGCCCGAGGGCGGCGCGTGTGTCGAGGCCCGGTCCGGCACGGCCTTTCGGGAGCTCCTCAGCGACAGCGGTTGGCTCGCGGACGAGCCCTGGACGCCGTTGTGCCGCGATCTCACTGACGCCGTGGAGGACTGCGGCCTCAGGGTCGAGGTCGTCGACGAGCACAACGTCGCGGACCGAGTAGCCGTGCAACGAGCCGCGTTTGCGAACTCCACGTTCACGCTCGAGCGCTGGCACGCGATGTCCGCCGCTTCGCCGTACCGTCGAGCCCGGTGCCTGGTCGGCTACGACGCGTACGACGCCGCGGTCGCCGTGGCGACGGTCTGGTCGGCCGGGCAGGGACGACCGGGCCTGCTCGAGCCGATGGGTGTCCACCAGGATCACCGCGGCCATGGACACGGCACGCCATCTCGCGGGCCGCGGCCGCTGCGCTGCGAGAGATGGGGGCGTCCAGCGCGACGGTGTGCACTCCGAGCAGCAACGTCGGCGGCGTGTCCACCTACACCGCGGCCGGCTTCACGGCGCTCCCGGACGTCACTGACTTCCGGCGGCCCACCTGACGCCGTACGTCAGCACCGTCTGGCCGCGGCATTCTGGGCGCACAGGAGCACTCGATCAGGTCCCGAAATGCTTTCAGGCTCGGAATCCGTAGATTCCGACCCTGAACTTTGTAGCGGGGGCAGGATTTGAACCTGCGACCTCTGGACGCCATCAGGGGCATCGCGCTGACTACTGATTCAGGCCGGAAACCACGGATTCGCTCGGTGTGGTGAGGGATTCGCCTTCGCTCCAACCTCAGGATGCCCGTCCAGTACCGCGCGACGCCGAGCCAATGTGGACCGTAACCGGACACGGCTCAAGTCCGACCGACGGGCACACATCGGGTTCCATAGTTCCTCCTGACGACCCACCTCCGGCAGCGGAGCGGTTCAGATCCGACCAAACATGGGGACAGGGGCACACGACTTGCTGATTCCTGGGACCATGCGGCGGTGCCAGCATGTGTCAGTTGCTTCCTTGTCTTGCTCGGCGTTGCGCTCGGCGCCACGTTCGCTCTCCGCGGCTTCTATGGTGCCTTTCACTCGCGTTGGCCGGAGCAGTACTTCGGTGGTGAGCGGGGCGTCGACCCGGTCGTCAGTCGGTCTCCGTGGCGGTATGGGGCGTTCAGGTTGGTGCCGGTCTTTGTCGTTCTATCTGCAGCCGGCACGGTCGCGGCGCGCCTGGGTGAGTCCCGTTCGACAGCGATCATTGCGGCGGTGACGGTGTACGTGGTTCAGGGGCCGGGACGGATGGCGGTCCGTGACTGGCATGCGACGCCGAGGCGTGTGGGTCTGGTCGCGTACCGGGTGGGGACCGTGCTGGGATGTGTGTGCGTCGCGTCGGTTGCCGTGATGGTCGGTGACAAGGTCGACCGGTTCGTGCCAGATCTGGATGAGTTCACGATGTCGATCTGGGCGGCGGTAGCCGTTGTAGCGGTCGCTCAGGTTGCGTTGTCGATGTCGGCCCCTGCGGGGAGTCGCAATCCGGGTCGGTCGGTGGCGCGGGCGCGCGCCGATATCGACCCGGGTCTTCTCGTACTGCTTCGGGACGCGGATGTTGCAGATCCGGCCGCGTTGGAAGCGGTTGCACTGGTCGAGCAACTGAACCGGCCGGGTTGGGTTCGTCGCCTTGAGCGGGTTCTGGTGCGCGGTCACGGCACCTACGGGCTGATGCAGGTGACTTCAGACCGAGCAGTGAGCGACCACGATTCCGTCATCGCTTTCGTGAAGTGGGCGGAGCAAGTACCTGCCGCCGTATGGCCTGCGGAAGGTGAGTACGACGCGCCGCGGCGGTTCTTCCTAGCTCACAACGATGACACCCAGTTTGCGAATCTCGCGACAGAGTTGTACTGGGAGCTCCGCAACGAGCAGACCTCAGACAGCGCGATCGTTGACTCTGAAGGCGAGGATGGATCAGGCGCGACACCTATCTCGACGACTGGACAGTCGGGAGCAGAAGGAGACAGACCGGACGCCGTCACTGCTGCGTCTTTGGTTCTCTCGGGAGCCTTGATGGCGACTGGCATCGCCATCATCTTGGGTCGCAATAGAAGCCGTCCGCCGGGCTGAGCGCCAGACCTAAACTGGAGTCCTCGCCACTCAGCACTCCCGGGGTCGAGTCTGCTGCTCTCGAGGATCCTTACCTCCACGAGAGGCGGCGTGAATGCTCAACCCCGGCGACCCGGGCCATGGTCGACCGCTCGGCAAGGCAACGGTTAGGGTCGGATCCGGTTGCGCTGCGCGGTGCGTACGCGTTCGCGCAACTGGGCTCGGACCTCGTCGTGGACGGTGCTCGATGTTGAAATGGCGGTCTCGATGGAGACGACGAGCCCGTACCGCACAACGCGTCCAGCCTTGAGCCTCTGGGCATCGTCCATGCATTGGACGTGAAGTGAGAGGGCCGCGCCGTCGCCGAAGATCAGGGCCTTCTGTCCATCGCTGATCTCGTGCTGGACGCTCCCACGCCGGGTGGCGTTGTGATCCGCCTCGATCCGCGCTCCACCGGTCTCGTTGTTGTCAAGCCGCTCGAAGAACACCTTGGCACCCCGGTAGCGAGTGAGCTGGCCGGCTGTCGGGACAAAGGAAGCGACCGTCGCGGTGATGCGGTGCCAATCGGCCTTTGCTCGCAGTGAAACTGGGAGGGGAATGGCGTAGGTGTGCCTGTGCTCTCGGCCTAGCGAGCCGCCTGCGATCAGCACCGCACGGTTGCTCGCCGCGGTCGCGATGCGCTCGGGGCGAATCGCGCCGTATCCGAGGACTGCCGTGAGCTCGCGTCTCCACCGCAGGGCATCGAGTCCGAGCGCCGTGCGGAGCCGCTCGCCCTCCTCACCCCACTCGCTGGTGTGAACGAGCAACGCTTTGGCTAGAACTGGGAAGTATTGCGGATTGGGGAACTCCGCATCCTCGGCGCTGTCGCGACCCGCTTCTAGAATATCGAAGATGCGGCTGGCCTCGCGGGTGACCAGAGCGGTCGCATTGCTCGTGCCGTGCGTATAGGAGGTGGCGTCCGTGCGACCGCCAGCCGCTGGAGCAGCGACTTGGGTGCCGGGACCGGTCGATACCGCGTTCGCCGGGACGAGTTCGACCGTCGAGGCGCCCGCCCGCACAACGGGTCGTTGATACAGGGCGCGGCCTCCGGAGTGGTAGATGTCGGGCTTAATTGAGCGGCCGACGCCAGGGCCGACTGCTCCGTATAAGGCGGGCGCGTCGGGGTGCACCAGATCCCACACGGTGTCCGGCAACGAGGCATGCCCGCCTTCATCGGCGTGTTTGGCCGAAACGGTCAGGGCGTTGACTGCGTCGCCGGGCGGCAGAATCCCTCGCAGCTTGCTGGTCGCACGGACCGCCTCGAGCGCCGCTTGGCTGGCGCTTTGGGACGTTGTAGCCGCCTCGGCGGCGATCACGATCGGGACGTTGGTGTGATTGCCCGCGCTAACGACGAACAAGAGGTTGTACTCGACGGCCAGCCAGTCAAGAAGCCGGCCCAGCGGGCTCATGCGTCGCACCAGCGCCCGGGACTGGGCGCCGATCGAGAGATTGACGATGCGGACACTAGGGGCGGTGGCTGGACGAGCGCCCTCACCCTCGACGATGCGTCGGACCGCACCATGGAGCAAGTCCGTGAGCAGGCGTCCCTGGAGCGCGACCTCCTGTCGCGGTTGTAGGGGGTGCGGCTGCAAGATCGGGCGTACGTAAATCGGACGCTCCAGCGGTTCACCGGGCTTGGAGAGGTCGCCGTGGAGGATCAGCGATGCCATGGCGGTCCCGTGGTGACGACTCGTCATGGCATAGGTGGACTCGAGTCCGTCCGGGTCATCAATGATCAGCCGGCCGGCAAGCACAGCGTGATTCTGGAACGGCAGACCGTCGAGCAGAGCAATCCTGGGGACTCCCGTGATCCGCTCGACGGGGGCAACGAGGCTGCGCGTGAGTGGTTCTGCGTCGGGTGCAGTCACCGACATCGGGATGTATGGATTGACGAACATGACTTCGTCGGCATTCAGCAGCTCGATGGCTGCCACCCCGTCTTGTAGAACGGCTTCGACTTGCTGGATTGGCAGTTCGGCGAGGAGCGCGTGGTAGGTAATCGAGCCGATCTGCGCCTGACTCGTGATGCTGCCACCTGCCCGCTCCACGATGGACCTGAGGTGAAACTCGGCGCTGGCCCGCTGCGCGGGGTCGCGGCGGTACCAAAGTTCGATCTCGACGCTGACCGAGTTGATCGATTGTCCGACGACTGCGAGGGTCTCCTGCCAGCGCTCAAGTAAGCCAGTTTCTCGGACGCGATCCTCGGGGCCCCACCGTCGGATGGAGCGCAGCTGTTCGAACGCAGCCTTGAACTTGCCGAGTCCACGCTCCATCTGGAGGTTCGGATTCTGTTGCCACTGTTCGAACAGTGTGACGAGTTGAGTGACTGCGGTGGCATTTGACATCACTAGGTACAGCGAGTTCTGAACCGTGGCGTCCGTTCGCTCGCCGCCCTGGACCATGTGGAAGTCGTCGTCGGGCTCGCTCGGATCGTCGAGCAGTTCAGCGAGGAACTCTAAGCCTTCGATCTTGTTGACGGCGTTGCCGAATGCCTCGACCGTGCCGGCGAGATCAAAAACCAGGACAAGATCAGGGTCGACTTCGTCCACTGGCCCGTCGACCAACTCGGCGCGTCGTGCATCGAAGGCGTCAACGAGGACCTTGAATTGCGGAGCGATCCGCTGCCCTTGGCGATCGGGCGGGGCCTTAGCGAGCCTCGGCATATCGCGGCGACTCTGCTTGATTCGGTCGCCCACCTCCGGCGCACCGAGCGCGAGGAGTGAGCGCTGTTCCCCGGTCACTCGCCGGCCTGAGCGTGCCGATGCTCAAGCCGTTCCTTCACGATGCGTCGTAGGTCAGCATCGGGCATCTCCAATACAGCGCGGCGCCGAACATCGAGCGCGAACTCCTCAAGCTCGGCGAAGCTGGCGCCCGGAAGTTTGTCGGCGATGGTTCGCGGCGCGTAGCCGAGGTCGCCGCCCATGCGACGTGCGAGCCGCTCTAGGTACTCGGTGGCCTGTGCACGTGACGGGGCGTGGAGTTCCGCCCTCACCTGGAATCGTCGCCACGCGGCCCGATCCAGCAGCTCGCTGTGGTTGGTGGCACCGATGAGGATTACGTGGGCCGGGAGCCTGTCGATTTGCAGTAGCAGCGTGGACACCACGCGCTTGATCTCACCGGTTTCGTGTTCGTCCGACCGTTCTTTGGCGATGGTGTCCAGTTCGTCGAAAAACAAAACGCAACGCCGGCTGCGCACAAACTCAAAGGCGTTGTCCAACCGAGCAGCCGTCTCCCCTAGGAAGCTCGAAACCACGCCTTCGTAGCGGATCACATAGAATGGAAGCATCAACTCCGCCGCGATCGCCTCGGCGACGGTCGTCTTCCCGTTTCCGGGCGGCCCGGAGAGCAGCAGGCGGTTGCGAGGCTCGATGCCATAGCTCCGCAGGAGCTCTGACCTCTTCTGTTCCTCGATGAGCTCGGTGACCACGCGTCGGGTCACGGGAGCGAGTTCGAGATCCTCCAACTTGCGGTCCGGCACGACCTCGTGGACCAAGTCGCGAATCGCAGCAGCATGGTCGTCGCGAGGCTTGCTCGTTCCGAGAGTCGTGATGAGTTCGGAGAGACGGTCTGCGAGGAGATGATGCTGATTGGCCCGCTCTTCGGAAATCACCGCCTCGACGAGGACCTTAAATCTGTCCCGATCACCGCGGCGCTCGGCCTCGACAAGATCGAGGAGAAGGTCTGAACGCGCCATCCGCCCGACCTCCTCCGTCTCGCTGCCTGTCGCGAATCGTAGCTCCGATGCATCGACCCTACGACTTCGCGCCGACCCTACTGCGTTGCCTCGCCTAGCGTCGCGCTTCCGCGAGGGGGCAACCTGTCGGCCTCGGCCTCGGTGGCACGGTGAACGCCGTGCAGTTGGGTGCCTTCCATGTTTGTCCTTCGTGGGTGGTCGGTTTGACCTTCACGACGATGCGGCCAGGCGCTGGTCCGGCAATGGGCGTACGACGCCGAAGGACCGAAGAGCTGCCCGCGGTGGTCGCCGCCTTCAACCCGAACGCGGCAGGGGGTGGAACACGTGTTGGTCCGGGTTGGGAACAGGAGGCAGATCGTTGAGCCACGTCGTCATCTCGGTGACGCTGGCCGGAAGGTGCGCCCCAAAGCCGCGAAGGTCGGGCGAGTCCGTCAACGCGGCGCGCGCTTGCCGGTCAGTGAGAACCGCGTCGCAGTACGCGTAGGCGACAGCAAGCGCGTCGACGTCAGCGATGTCGTTCGTCTTCCATCCGCGTGCCGGGTCGCGGTGGTAGTGGGCCTTCATGCTGACCGCGACCTGGACCTGCGGCATTGCAGCCCACAGCGCGACCAGATCTGGAGCCTCTGGCTCGTCGTGTCGGAATCCATCCTCCTCGCGCTGCTGGAGGTGACGGACGAAGAGCTCTATCCACTCGTGCCCGACGTCGCGCGCAAAGATGACGTCGCGGAGGCGACCGTTGCGTCGCCACTGAGGGTCGTTCTCGAGGATCATTGAGGTCTGCCGTTCGAAGTCCAGTCGACTCTGCACACCGACCTCGTAGGTCTCGGGGGCGTAGCCGAGGGTACGAAGGTACGCCAGTTGGCTGTCCTGCGGACCTTCGAGAAGTCTGCGCTCGGCCATGTAGTTCATCTCAGCCATCTGACGCTCGTACTCCTCGTCGCCGACCTCCTCACGGCGCTGCCGCTCGGCGTCGTTGCCGTGTTCGTCGACGAACCTGAACCCACCATGACGGCCGAACGCCGCCGAAACGGAGTTGTGCAGCAGCGGCATCGGAACGTAGCTGGCCGGTATGCCGTACACCTTGTCCAGGCCGGCAGAGATTTCCATCTGCACCAAGAACGGCCGGCCGAGGAGATACACGAAGCCGGAGAACTCCTCCATCACATCGGCAACGTGACGACGCTGACGCGGGCTAGGCACACGGTTCTGGACCTCGATGAAGTGAACAGCAGAGAGCGGGAACATCGCCCGCCGTTCGGCCTTCGCGAGACGAGCGGCAGCCAGGAGCTCCGCGTACCCGGGCAGCACCTTGATGGGTCGGCCGTCCTCTCCGGTCTGACCGTTCGCCGCCCGACGCGCCTTTGCGAGCTGGATGTAGTGGTTCAGGTCGAGGTAGACGAGCGGAACCGGTGGGCGAGTGACGCTCGCCCACACCAACTCAGCAGGTACCTGCGCTCTCAACATTGCCCACCTAACCCTACGACCATCCCCGGCACGCACCCAACGAGTTTCGGCGCCGTCCCAGCCCCTCCATCCACGCCTCACGCGCCAACTGCGCGACCCGCGCCTTCGACAAGCCGCTCTCCTCAGCGATGCGGTCGTACGACCAGCTCAACGCTCGAAGCAGGCCGATCGCCCGCAACCGCGGCCCACCCAACGCCTCGACGGCGTCATCCCACGCAGAGAACGGTTCAGCGACAGCGTCGATAGTGGCAAGGTCATCGTCGATCGCGTCCAGACGGGCGACCTCGTTCGCGAGCGCCTCGTCACTAAGTGGACACTGGATCGAGTCCCTAAATGCCTTCAGGCCCGGAATCCGTAGATTCCGGGCCTGAACTTTGTAGCGGGGGCAGGATTTGAACCTGCGACCTCTGGGTTATGAGCCCAGCGAGCTACCGAGCTGCTCCACCCCGCGCCGGTGAAAGCAACCTTACAGACCGGTGTGGGGCGAGCCAAATCGGGGTCAGGAGGACGGGCTCTCGCTGGCATCCGCCGACGGGCTGGCGGTCTCGGACGGGGTGTCCGAGGCCTTGTCCGCCGGGAGCTGGCGAGACAGCGCGACGGCCTGGGAGATGAGCACCCGGGCCTTCTCCGTCAGCCGTGCCCACTTGACCGTGTTGCCGTTGCGCTGGGCGGCGTCCGCGTCGCGGAAGGCCTGGTCGGCGGCGTTGAGCTTGAGCCGGATCTGGTCGGTGAGGCTGCCCTGGGGCTCCCCCTCGCCGTCGCCTTCGCCCTCTCCAGTGCCGGAGCCGTCACCGTCTCCAGTGCCACTGCCGGTACCGCTCCCGACGTCGTCGACGCCGATGGCGTCCGCGAGGGCGAGCGGCAGCGACGTACCGATGCCGACCTCGCCGTTGAAGGAGACCAGCACGTAGGCGAGGCTCGGGTAGCTCGCCGTCGAGCCGGGTCGTACGGCGTACACCGGCTCGACGTAGATCAGCCCGTCGTCGATGGGCAGGGTGAGCAGGTTGCCGTAGATGACCTTGCCGCCGCTTCGGTTGAATTGCGCCAGCCGGTCGGCGACGTTGGTGTCGGAGATGAAGTCGTTGGCGATCTGCCCAGGACCCTTGGCGCTCTGGTCGCTGAGCTGCTGCACCTTGATCTTCCCGTAGCCGTCCGACGTCGCGTCGGAGTCGACGGACACGAAGGCCGCGAGGTTGCTCTTGTTGTAGGGCACGAAGGTCGAGGTCAGCGAGAAGACGCCCTGGTCACCCTGCGGCTCGTCCACGAAGACGCGGTACGGCGGCTGCAGGCGGCCCGAGGAGTTCGGGTCCTCCGGGACGGCCCAGCGGTTGTTGCCGTTGTACCAGAGCACCGGGTCGGTGACGTGGTAGCGGGCGTACTGGTAGCGCTGGACCTTGAACATGTCCTCCGGGTAGCGGATGTGCTCCATCAGCTCGGCCGGGATGTCGGACTTCGGCTGGACGGTGCCCGGGAACGCCTTCTCCCAGGTCTTCAGGATCGGGTCGCTCTCGTCCCACTCGTAGAGGGTGACGGTGCCGTCGTACGCGTCGACCGTGGCCTTCACGGCGTTGCGCATGTAGTTGATCTCGTCGGTCGGCAGCGTGCGCAGCTCGGACTGGTCCTGCAGCGAGTCGTCGGTCATCTTCTTGAACGACTCCCGCTCCGAGCCCGGGTAGTTGTTCGTCGTCGTGTAACCGTCGAGCACCCAGACGATCCGGCCGTCGACGACGGTCGGGTACGGGTCGCTGTCGACGCTGAGCCACGGCGCGAACTTCTCCACCCGGTCCGTGGGGTCGCGGTTGTAGATGACCTCGCTGTTCTTGTTGACCCGGCCCGACAGCAAGAAGTTGGTCTCGCCGAACTTCACCGCGTACATCAGCTGCCGGAAGGTGCTGCCGATCGGGACGCCGCCGAGGCCGTCGTACGTCGTGGCCGAGTCGGTGGTGGTGCCACTCTCGTCGGCCGTGCCGAGGTCGAGCTCGACGCTCTTCGAGTCCTTGCTCGCCTTCCCAACGATCGAGTAGTCCGGGCTCAGCTCGCCGAAGTAGACCTGCTGCTTGAAGCCACCGGTTGCGGTCGACAGGTCGTCCTGCCCGGCGCCCTGACCCTCAGCCCACTGGGTCTTGTCGTCGTCGTTGACCGCCGGGACCCGGTCGGCCTCGCTGCGCTGGTTGGCGTACGCCGCGATGACGCCCGAGCCGTGCGTGTAGACGGTGTGCAGGTTGGTCCAGTTGCGGTCGCCGGTCGGGATGCCGCTCTGGTCCAGCTCCCGCACGCCGAGCACCAGCGCCCGGTCGGTGCCGTTGATCTCGTAGCGGTCGACGTCGAGCACGTCGGCGACGGAGTAGTAGGCGCGCTCCTGCTGGTTCTGCTCGAAGGTCTGGCGCACCAGCTTCGGGTCGACCAGCGGGATCGAGGACGTCTTGGCGTCCAGCGTCAGCGGCGGCTCGTTGATCTTGGCGGCGGAGAACGGCTCGACCTCGACCTTGTCCGGGCCGACGGCGTACGCCGCGAGCGTGGCGTCGATGTTGTGCTGGATGTACGGCGCCTGCTTGTCGGCCTCGGACGGCTTGACCTGGAACTGCTGCACGATGCCGGGCCAGATCAGGCCGAGCAGGATCGCCGAGACGGCGAGCAGCGCGAGCCCGACCGAGGGCAGCAGCCAGGTGCGCCGCCAGACGTTGACGAAGAAGAGGATCGCGCAGATCACGGCGATGCCGAGCAGGATGTTCTTGGCCGGGAGGATCGCGTTGTCGGCCGTGTAGTCCATGCCGGTGATCAGCGACCCGGACTTGTGCACCAGGTCGAACCGGTCGAGGTAGTAGTCGACCGCCTTGGCGAGCACGAAGAGGCCGAGCAGCACCGAGATCTGGACCTGGGCGGCGCCGGAGAGCCGGTCGCGCGTCGCCTGCAGCCGGATCCCGCCGTACAGGTAGTGGACGACGATCGCCGCGATCAGCGCGACGACCAGCACGGCCATCGTGAAGTCGACCAGGTAGTGCAGCCACGGCAGCGTGAAGACGTAGTAGCCGATGTCCTTGTCGAACCACGGGTCGTTCTCGCCGAACGACGTGCCGTTGCGCCACAGCAGGTAGTCGCGCCACTCCCCGATGGCCGAGCTGCCGGCGAAGGCGCCGAGGACGACCGGGATGCCGATCAGCAGCCAGGTCCGGATCGGCGTGACCGCGTCGCGGTAGCGGTCCAGCCCGCTCTGCTCCGGGGAGTTCGGCCGGAAGAACGGCCGGAACCGGTAGGCGAGGTAGATGTTCACGCCGACGACGAGGCCCATCACCGCGCCGAAGGCGAGGAACAGCCCGGCCTTGGTCCAGAAGAGCGTGCTGAAGACGCCGGAGTAGCCACCGTCCTGGTACCAGAGCCGGTCGGTGTAGAGGGACGCGACGGTGGACAGCCCGAGGAACGCGAGCACGAGCACCACCGCGGTGATGATCAGCGCCCGCGAGCGCCGCGATCCGCGTTGCGGCGGCGGAGCCTCCTGGGACTCCTCGTCGAACAGCTCACTCATGCTCTGGTCTCTCCCTCATCGAGCTCGTCCTCGAGCGTCGCGTTCAACAGCTCCAGCAGTCCGGGCACCAGGTCGGCGCCCCCGACCACGGACTGGTCGTCGTCGTGGGCCTTCAGCCGCAGCGCGCAGTACGTCGCGCCCGCGCGGGTCGCACCGGCCACGATCCGCACCTCCTGGCGGTCGGGGTGCTCGCGGGCGAACTCCTCGGCCGACTTGGGGTCGTCGGGGATCTGCTCGTCCGCGCCCGGCGGCAGCACCAGCCGCTCGACGACGGCCGCACACCCGGTCACGCCGGGCGGCCAGGTGATCTCGCTGAGCGCCTCCTCCAGCGACCGGTCGGGCGCGAGCAGCTCCTGCTCGACCGGCGTCAGCGAGCCGGCGGCGGACGAGTCGTCGAGACCCATCGCGGCCGCGAGCGCCGGCTCCTTGGCGACCAGCGCGGCCGTGTCGACCAGCGCGTACAGCCGCGACGGCTGGTCCCACCCGTCGCCGGCGATGTGGCTCTCGATCTCGAGGACCGCGGCGGCCAGCGCCGGGTCCACGTTGTCGAAGCCGGGCAGCTCGGAGTCGTACTCGTTCATGTCCTCGGTCATGCTGCGTCATCCCCACAGGTCGGGAGCTTGGCGTCCGGGTCGGCGACCCACTTCTTGATCGAGTCGATCGCGCTGTGCGTGCTCGGGGCCTCGACCAGCCGCATGTCGCCGTTGGCGGCGCCGACGGCCTCGTCGCAGTTGTCCGGCGGCACCAGGAACAGCTCGGCGCCGGCGTTGCGGGCACCCACGATCTTCTGCTGGATGCCGCCGATGGGGCCGACGTTGCCGGCCGCGTCGATGGTGCCGGTCCCGGCGATCGTGCGGCCGTCGGTCAGCGAGCCCTTCGTCAGGGTGTCGTAGATGCCGAGGCTGAACATCAGGCCGGCGCTCGGGCCACCGATGTTGGGGTCGATCGCGATGGTCACGTCGACCGGGAACTTCGTGGTCTGGGTGCCGACCTGGATGCCGACCTGCGGGCGTCCGTCGACCTCGCGCGGGGTGACCGACAGCTGGAGGTCCTTGCCCTTGCGGCGTACGTCGAACTCGATCGGGGTGCCGGCGTCGGCGGCCTTCACCGCGGTGACGAGCTCGTCGGAGTTGGCGACCTCGGTGCCGTCGACCGCGAGGACGACGTCGCCGGCCTTCAGCGTGCCGTCGGCGGGCGAGCCCTTGTCGACGCCCGCGACGACGGCCTCGGTGACGTCGTACCCGAGCTCGGTCAGCGCGGCGGCGGTCGCAGCGTCCTGGGACGAGGTCATCTCGGCCTGTCCCTCCTGCTTGTCCTGCTTGACCGTGCCGCCCTCGGGATAGATCGAGGCCTTCGGGTAGACCGCGCTCGACCGGCTGATCCAGCTCTGCATCAGTTCGAAGAGGTGGTTGTGGGCGTCGCGCTGGGAAACGAAGACGGTGGTCATCCGCAGCTCGCCGTCATCGGTGTACGTCGACTTGCCCTCGATCTGGATGATCGGCTTGCCCTCGTCGTTGTCACCGAGCACGTTGACGGTGAGCCCGGGGTTGTACGTGACGTAGGGCAGCGACTCGATCGCCGCCGCCACCCACAGGGCAAGGAGCAGCGGCACGGCCAGGAGGCCGGCAAGGGTCCGCTGCGTCATGGCGCCAAGCCTCTCAGACCGCTCCAACGCGCGCGCGGGCCGGTTGGGGCGTCAGGACGCGCGCCGCGACGGACGCACGGCGATGCCGCTGCTGCGGTCGCGCTCGGGCTGCGGCGCGGCGTAGCCGGGGGCGGGCCGGCGGGTCCGCCGGGGGTCGCGCTCCAGGGCATCCGCGAGCCGGCGTACGGCGACGTCGCGGTCGACCTCGCCACGGCCCTCGCGGCCGAGCCAGGCGACCCACAGCATGGCCAGGACCGCGACGACGACCGACGGCACGAGCCAGAGCAGGATCTCCACGGGTCGAGGCTAGGCACCGCGGGGGCCTACGTCGGGGAGGCTCGCCCTCAGCCGTTCGTTCAGGGGGTGCCGACCCACTCCTCGGTGCCGTCCCCGAAGCGCTGGTGCTTCCAGATCGGCACCTCGGCCTTGAGCGTGTCGATCAGCGCCCGGGACGCGGTGAACGCATCGCCGCGATGCGACGACGTCGTCGCGACGACGACCGCGATGTCGCCGATGTCGAGGCTCCCGACCCGGTGGACGGCGGCGAGCCCGTGCACGTCGTACTCCTCGGCGACCCGTTCGCAGACCTCGCGGAGCCGGTCGAGGGCGGTGGGGTGGGCCGTGTAGTCCAGCCCCACGACCCCCTTGCCGCCGTCGTGGTCGCGCACCCGGCCGACGAAGAGGGTCAGGCCGCCGGAGGCGTCGTCGTCGAGGGCGGCCACGACCTCGGTGACGTCGAGGGGGTCCTCGCGCAGGTCCACGAGGCGTACGGCTGAGCTCACCCGCCTGACCCTAGGGCACCGCGACCACGACCCGCGTACCGTGGACGCCATGAACGACAAGCCGGACGAGACTCCCGACGACGCCCAGAACCCGTTCAAGGGCACGCCGTTCGAGCAGATCTTCGGCGCCGTCGGCGGAGCCGGTGCGATGCCCGACCTCAACCAGCTCTTCGGCCAGCTGCAGAACCTGATGCAGCCGCACGACGGACCGGTGAACTGGGACTTCGCGCTCGACCTGGCCCGCAAGACGGTGGCCCAGGAGCCCGATCCCACGCCGAGCCAGCGCCAGAAGGACGCCGTCGCCGACGCGATGCGCCTGGCCGACCACTGGCTCGACGAGACGACCGCGTTCCCGTCCGGGGTCACCACGCCGGCCGCCTGGAGCCGGGCGGAGTGGGTCGTCGGCACCACCGACGTGTGGAAGGTGTTGGTCGAGCCGATCGCCGAGTCCTCGGTGCAGGCGCTCAGCGGGGCCGTGCCAGCCGAGGCCCAGGCGATGTCCGGGCCACTGATGGGGATCCTCGGCAAGGCCGTCGGCGGCATGCTCGCCGGCCAGATCGGCTCCGGTCTCGGCGCCCTGGCGTCCGAGGTCCTCAGCGTGTCCGACATCGGGCTGCCACTGACGGCTCCCGGCCGCGGCGCGATCGTGACGGCCAACCTCGACGCGTTCGCGGCCGACCTCGACGTCAGCGCCGACGACGTACTCCTCTACGTCGCGCTCCGCGAGGCCGCGCACCAACGGCTCTTCGCCCACGTGCCGTGGCTGCGCGACTACCTGATCGGGGCGGTCACGGACTACGCCCGCGGCATCGAGATCAACGCCGAGGGCATCCAGGCGCGCATCGAGGAGCAGATGCGCGGCATCGACCCCACCAACCCCGAGGCCATGCAGGAGCTGTTGGACGGCGGGATGTTCGAGCTCGAGCGCTCCCCCGCCCAGGAGGCCGCGCTGCAGCGGCTCGAGGTCGCGCTCGCCCTCGTCGAGGGCTGGGTCGACGATGTCGTCGGCCAGGCCACCGCCGAGCGGATGCCGACGGCCGCCAAGCTCCAGGAGATCTTCCGGCGCCGTCGCGCCGCGGGCGGACCGGCAGAGCAGACGTTCGCGACGCTGGTCGGCCTGGAGCTGCGCCCGCGGCGGCTGCGCGACGCCTCGACCCTGTGGGGCTCCCTGCGCACCCGCCAGGGCACCGAGGCCCGCGACGGCGTGTGGATGCACCCGGACCTGCTGCCGACGCCGGACGACCTGGACGACCCGCTCGGCTTCCGCGAGGACGCCTCGGCGCCCGCCGCGCTGAGCGACGAGGACTTCGACGCCGAGCTGCAGAAGCTGCTCGACCCGCCGCAGGAGTGAGCCTGCACGCAGACGCGCTGGCGGTCCTCACCGACTGGCCGGCGCCGAGCCCAGCGCAGGAAGCGCTCCAGCGGCGGTACGTCGAGCACCTGCGTGCGCACCCCGACGGCCTGACCCGCGAGTGCCGGCCCGACCACCTCACCGCCAGCACCGTGGTGCTCAGCCCCGACGGCACCCAGGTGCTGCTGACCCTGCACGCCAAGGCCCGCCAGTGGTTCCAGTTCGGCGGGCACTGCGAGCCGCAGGACGAGACGCTGGCCGCCGCAGCGCTGCGCGAGGCCACCGAGGAGTCCGGGCTGACCGGCCTCCGGCTCGATCCGGTGCCGGTGCAGCTGAGCGAGCACGCCGTACCGTTCTGCGGCCCGACGGGGGACGTCCACCACCTCGACGTCCGCTTCGTCGCGCTCGCACCCGCGGACGCGACGTACGCCGTGAGCGACGAGTCCCTCGACGTGCGCTGGTGGCCGGCGGACGAGCTGCCCGACCCGCAGGCGGACCTGGTCGAGCTGGTCGCGCTCGCTCGGGCCAGGATCCAGGACGTGCCCTAGTCGACCTCTCCGTCGTCCGCACCGGGCGGCGGGTCGAGCCGGGCGGCCGCGGACCAGCCGGCGAGGTAGCCCTTGGCACGCTCGGCCTGCGGGTAGCGATCCACCCAGGCCCAGAACCGCGCGTCGTGATGCGGCTCGAAGAGGTGCGCGAGCTCGTGCATCAGCACGTAGTCGATCACCCACGAAGGCATGCCCTGGAGCCGCCCCGAGAGCCGGATCGAGCGGTCGCCGGGCGTGCAGGAGCCCCACCGGGCCTCCTGGTTGTCGACCCAGCGCACCGACTCCGGGATCGCCAGCCCACCCAGGTAGCGGTCGCTGAGCGCCTTCGCCCGCTTCATCAGGTCGTCGTCGCTCGGCTTGCGCCGCCGCTCCGACTTCTCGAGCCGGGCGATCATCGTCTCGACCCACTCCGCCTCCTCCTTGCGGGAGAGCGACGCGGGGATCAGCACCACGACCCGGTCGCCGTCGCGGTAGGCCGAGACCGTACGGCGGCGCCGCTTCGAGCGACGTACCTCCACCTCCGGCCGGGTCGACATGGTCGAACGCTAGCCGTTCGCCCACGTCAACAGGCGCTCCCGCGGCCACGTGTTGACGATCCGGTCGGGGTCGATGCCGGCCTCCTCGGCGCGCTCGCAGCCGTAGACCTGGAAGTCGAGCTGTCCCGGTGCGTGCGCGTCGCTGTCGATCGAGAAGAGGCAGCCGAGGTCGCGAGCCAGCTCCAGCAGCTTCGTCGGCGGGTCGCGGCGCTCGGGCCGGGAGTTGATCTCCACCGCGACGTCGTGCTCGGCGCAGGCCTCGAAGACCGCCCGCGCGTCGAACTGCGAGGGCGGCCGGGTCCCCCGGTTGCCCATCACCATCCGGCCGGTGCAGTGGCCGAGGACGTTGGTCCGCGGGTTGCGGATGGCGCCGATCATCCGCTTCGTCATCGCGGGAGCATCCATCCTGAGCTTCGAGTGCACGCTGGCGACGCGTACGTCGAGCCGGGCGAGCAGGTCGTCCGCCTGGTCGAGCGAGCCGTCGTCGAGGATGTCGACCTCGATGCCCTTGAGGAGGGTGAACTCTGCACCTTTCTTGCCGCCCAGGTGCTCGTTGACCGCGTCGACCACACCGAGCTGCCGGGCCAGCCGCTCGGCGCTCAGCCCGTGCGCCACGGTCAGCCGCGGCGAGTGGTCGGTGAGCACCAGGTAGTCGTGGCCGAGCTCGATCGCCGTGAACGCCATCTCCTCGATCGGCGACCCGCCGTCGGACCAGTCCGAGTGGGAGTGCAGGTCCCCGCGCAACGCCGCCCGCAGCTCGGCTCCCCCGGCGGTCAGCGGTCCCCCGTGGTCCCGCTCCAGGGCCGCCAGCCGCTCGGGCACCTCACCCCACACGGCCTGGGCGATCACCTTCGCCGAGCTCGCGCCGATACCCGGGAGCTGCGTGAGGGTCCCGTCCTCGACTGCCCGGGCGACGTCCTCGGCCGGCAGCGGCAGGGTCGTCGCGGCGGCGCCCCGGAACGCCTTGACCTTGTAGGTGTCCTCCCGGGCCCGCTCGAGCAGGAACGCGATCCGGCGCAGCGCCGCGACCGGTCCGCCCTGGTACTCCCCGTCGTCCGACACGCCGAGTCCTCTCGAAGTCGAGCCTGTATTTCTTTCGTCCACACCCCGTGGACAGCCATTGTCCCTGGTCAGCGCGTTGCGGCGGTCTCGCCGCCAGGCGTCGTCCACAGCCGTCTCCCGTGGTGACGGCGTGTCCTCCACCGGTGACGGCGTTCATCCACAGGTTTATCCACACCGTTGTCCACAGGTTGGGGTCGGGTCGCGTTGACCGCCCCGCGCGCGGCTCCTAGCGTCATCCCCAGACGAGGCCTCCGGGCCGGCGTCGGACACTCGCAAGGGGAAGGCAAGTGTCCGGTCGCTGGCGCGGGGGCCTCTTCTACGCGCCGGTGCTCAGCTGCCGGTGAAGACCGGGGCGCGCTTGCCCTGCGCCGCCCGGATGCCCTCCTGGAGGTCGGCGGTCGCGAGCGTGATCGGCTGGGCATCGCCTCCCACTGCAGGCAGGCCTCGACGTCGGCATGACCACCGTCGCGCAGCGCCAGCTTGGTCAGCTTGCTCGCGATCGGTGCGGTGGCCGCGATCCCCTCGGCGGTGTCGAGTGCGTCCTCGAGGAAGGACTCGCGCTCGACGACGCGCGAGACCAGCCCGAGGCGCAGCGCCTCGTCGGCGTCGACCACGCGCCCGGTCAGCAGCAGCTCCCGGGCGTGCGCCTCGCCGACGACGTTCGGGAGCAGGTACGTCGCGGCCATCCCCGGGTGCATGCCGAGCTTCACGAACGGAGCGCCGAGCTTGGCGCCGGCCGCGGCGTACCGGATGTCGCAGGCCAGCGCCAGACACAGGCCGGCGCCGATCGCGGCGCCGTTGACCGCCGCGATCGTCGGGACCTCGAGCCGGCGGATCGACAGCCAGGCCCGGTAGAACGCGATCATCCGGGTGCGCAGGTGGTCGACCGAGGCGTCGGGCTCGCTCGCGATCCAGGAGGTGTTGCCGCCCGAGCAGAAGGCGCTCCCCTCGCCCGTCACCACGACCGCTCGAACCGAGCGGTCGGCGGCCAGCTCGTCGACCGCTGCGACCCACGAGGAGGTCATCTCGTCGGACATCGCGTTGCGCTGGTCGGGGTTGTCGAGGGTGAGCAGCGCGACCCCGTCGCGGGGCCGCTCGAGGCGCAGATGGGTGAGGCTCAGTCGGTCGTTGGGCATGGGCACAAGGTACCCATCCGGCGCCCGGCGCGCCGTGAGCGGATTCACCGCCCCGGGACCGAGCTCGCGAGGTCTCGGACCCGCCGGGGAGATGGAGGAGCGACCGGCGAAACCGGCACGAAGTGACGGGTTCGCGGCGCGTGTCGAAACACCGCTCGTTCACGGCGCGCCGAGGGCCTCCTGCACGCTCAGCCCCGCGTGTCGTAGGGTCTGAGACGGTCCAGCGGCACCCCGCAGGACTCCGACGGGTCTTCCCCTTCATCCCCGTCGCGACGACCGTCAATGAATACAAGCAAGGAGGCCGTCATGGCGGAGACCTGGAGCGGCGAGTTCTACTGCGTGAAGTGCAAGGAGAAGCGCGAGGCCGAGGGCGAGATTCGCGTGAACGACAAGGGCACGAAGATGGCCAAGGGCGTCTGCCCCGTTTGCGGCACGAACCTCAACCGGATCCTCGGCAAGGCCTGAGCACAGCGCCTACGAGTTCCATGGCGGCACCGTCGCCGGACTTCGGTCCGGGGCGGTGCCGTCTGTCATTTTCCGAGGTAGCTCGGACCGAGCCTGCGAGGGACGAGCCTGCTCGAAACCCACCTGTGGAGGAATGACCAAGATCCCGCCAGCTGGGTAGGTGGTGCCCATGAGCCTGCTGCGCCCCGGCCTCCACGTCGTACGCCGCGACGACCGCCACCTGCAGATCGGACTGGACCCGCCGTGGCGCCTGGTGGTCCCGGACGATCCCGACGTGCAGGCCGTCCTGGACGATCTGGCGGCCGGGCGGCGGCCTTCCCCCGCGACCCCGGCAGGTCATCGGCTGCTGGGTGACCTGCGGCGCGCCGACATGCTCCGCCCCGAGCCGGCCTCGCCCCGGTCGCGTGCCGTCGCGGTGGACGGGGACGCCCGCCCGGTGGCCGAGACCGAGCGCCTGCTGCGCGCCGCGGGGGTCGCGCCGGTCCGGGCCGAGCGCGCCGACCTCGCCGTCGTCGTCGCCTCCGGCGAGCCCCGCCGCGCCCTCGTCGACGGCCACCTGCGAGCCGGGCGACCGCATCTGGTGCTCGGAGCCGGCCCGCGCGGCTACCGTCTCGGCCCGTTCGTCGCACCCGGGACCACGGCCTGCCTGCGCTGCGTCGACGCCCATCTCGCCGAGCGTGACCCGCGCCGAGGCGTGGTCGTCGAGCAGTTGGCCGGGCGGACGTCGGATCCCGACGAACCCGTGCTCGAGGCCCTGGCCGTCACCTGGGCGGTGCGCGACGCGCTGCGCTACCTGGACGGCGCGGATCCCTCGACCTGGTCGGCCACGATCGACCTCGACGTGGAGCTCGACCCGCGGCGGCAGGTGTGGTCCCGCCATCCGCACTGCGGGTGCGCCTGGGACGCGTTGTCCGCGGGCTGACCTCTCACCACCACTCGCTGTCGAGCTTGCCCTCCATCGCCCGCAGGTGGGTCCGGGAGCACTCGTCGCAGTAGTAGCGGGTCCGGCCGCGCTCGACCGCGGTCGTCCAGGTGAGCGTCTTCGCCTCGTCGCTCTCCTGACGGCCGCAGAAGTCGCACGTGGTCGCCACGGACCCAACGTACGCCGAAAGCCGGCCCCGACGTCGTACGTCGGGACCGGCTTCCGGTCTCAGGCACCCGCGATCAGGGTGACGGTGATGGTGACCTCAGAGCGCGCGAGCAAGGGCAAGACGCGCCTGCTGTGCCGCCTGCTCGGCCTTGCGGCTGAGTCGGCGGGCACGGGCCAGCTGGTAACCCAGCTGGAGCTGGTGCGCCTCTCCCAGGCGCTCGGACATTTGCGCTCGGGCCAGATTTTCGTGGAGCAGATTCATCTCGGTGAGTCCGTTCGGGTTGGTGTTCGTGGTGGTGTTCATCGGAGTCATGTCGACTTTCTGGATCTGCGGCGTGCTCAGAGGGTGCGAGCGATGGCGAGTCGAGCCTGCTGCGCAACCTGCTCGGCCCGGCGGCCGGAGCTGATCACGCGGGCCAGACGGCGGCCCTGTCGGCAGTGCTGTGCCTCGACGAGTCGCGTGCTCACCTGAGCGCGGGCCAGGTCCTCGGTGCTGATGTTCATCTCGGTCTCCTTAGACGTCGTTGTCGCAAGGGTTGCTGCGGTGGGTGGTGGGACGCTGCCTCGGCTCAGGCGGCGACTTCGTTCTTGCGGGGCCGGCCGCGCGGACGCTTGCGCGGGATCACCACTCCTTGGAGGAAGAGCTGGCCTCCCCAGACGCCCCAGGGCTCACGGCGTTCGAGAGCGCCGTCGAGACACATCGCCCGGACCGGGCAGTCCAGGCACAGCGCCTTGGCGAACTCCACGTCGCTGGGCGACTCGGCGAACCAGAGCTCCGGGTTGTTGACCCGGCACGGGAGCAGCTCCTCGTCGACGCGGTTGGCTTCGTCGTGGAGCTGACCCAGGCTGACCTCGGGCGGAACAACCTCGGCGGGCCCATCGGTGCGGATGAGTTCACTGATGGTCATGTTTCACCTCCTTCTTCTGACCTGATCGCGGTGGGTGTGCGGTACTCGTGGTCTTCGGAAAACAGAAAGGCCGCGAATCCCGGTTCGGGATTCGCGGCCTGGAGGCTGCCGAGGCTGTTGGGTGTCAACAGGTCGGTGGTCTCCAGGCAGAGTTCCCCGGGAAGTAGGACTGGGTGAGGCCCAGGCCCGCCTTGGCGGCATCCGTGGCGCCGGCAATGGCCGCCACTCGCTCGCGCACGACAGTCGTCGTGCCGAAGGCGTGGCCGGACATGGGCATGCCAAAGCAAGACGGGTTCTGAGCCGTCATCCAGAGCTTGTTGCTGTTCATGGGGCCACCTCCTTCAGTGCGTTGTGCGCCGGTCGTGCCAGGACCGTGATGCGCTCGTGGTCAAGTGAGAGAAAACTATCGGGTCATACAGGTAAGGGGCAAACGATTTACTGACCATTTCTCAAAAAGTTTCTGCCACCGCGCGATCCGCGTGCGATCCGGGCCTCAGCCGACCAGGGTGAGGACGTCGTCGCCGTACTTCTCGACCTTCGAGCGGCCGATCCCGTTGATCTTCAGCAGCGCCTCGGAGGTCCGCGGCTTGTGCTCGGCGATCAGCTGCAGGGTGGCGTCGGTGAAGACCACGAACGCCGGCTTGCCCTCCTCGCCGGCCCGCTCCTTGCGCCAGTCGCGGAGCCTCTCGAAGAGCGCCTCGTCGTACGACGCGGGGCAGTCCGCGCAGCGGCCGAGCTTCTTCTCCGCACCCGTGGACAGCGGGCGGCCGCACTCGCGGCAGTTGGCCACCTTGCGGTTGCGTGGCTGCTCGCTCGCGACGCGGACCGAGTCGGGCAGCAGCGGGTCAAGGAACCGCGAGGGCTTGCGGGAGCCTCGACCGCCCGGGTTGCGGGCCAGCGACCACGACAGCGCGAGGTCGATGCGGGCGCGGGTCATGCCGACGTACAGCAGCCGGCGCTCCTCCTCGATCGCGGCCGGGGTCTCGGCGTAGGTGATCGGCAGGGTGCCGTCCTGGAGGCCGCAGAGGAAGACCGAGTCCCACTCGAGGCCCTTCGCCGCGTGGAAGGTGGCGAGCGTGACGCCGTCGGCGACCGGGGCGTGCTGCTCGGCGGCGCGGCGGTCGAGGTCGTCGACGAACGCGTTGAGGTCGGCGCCTGGTGTGGCGGCGAACTCCTCGGCCTGGCTGACCAGCGCCTGCCAGGACTCCCAGCGGTCCCGGATCTGGCCGCGGCCGGTGGGTGCCTCGGACGTCCACCCCATCCCGCCGAGGATGCCCGTGACGGACTGGACGATCCCGTCCTCGGCGCCCTCCCCGGAGCGGGCGGCGCCGCGGAGCCGGGTCACCGCCTCGCGGACCTCGGGTCGGTCGAAGAAGCGGGCCGCGCCGCGGACGACGTACGGAACCCCGCGGGCGGAGAGCGCCTCCTCGAAGGACTCCGACTGGGCGTTGATCCGGAAGAGGATCGCGACCTCGCCCAGCGATCGGCCGCTGTCTCGGAGCCGGACGATCTGGGCGGCGACCGCGTCGGCCTCGGCCACCTCGTCGGAGCGCGCCGTGTAGCTCACCGTCGGTCCGGAGGGTCGCTGGGCGCGCAGGTCGACGCCGCGGCTGCTCGAGGAGGCCAGCAGCGTGTTGGCCGCCTCGACGACCTCGGGGGTCGAGCGGTAGTTGCGCACCAGCTCGATCGAGGCCGCCGCGGGGAACTCGGTGCGGAAGTCGCGCAGGTAGCGCGCGTCGGCTCCGGCGAAGGAGTAGATGGTCTGGGCCGGGTCGCCGACCACGCAGAGCTCGTCGCGGCCGCCGAGCCACAGCTTCAGCAGCGCCCACTGGAGCGGGGAGACGTCCTGGAACTCGTCGACGACGAACCACTTGTACTGGCGGCGTACCTGCGCGGCCACCCGCTCGTCCTCGTCGAGCAGGCCGGCGGTGAGGAGCAGGACGTCCTCCATGTCCATCCGGCCCTGGCCGCGCTTGACGTCCTCGTACGCCGCGAAGACCCGCGCGACCGTGTCGGGGTCCTGGCCGGAGACCGAACGGCCCCTGGCGCGGGCGATGCGGGCGTAGTCGTCGGTGTGGACGTTGCTGACCTTGGCCCACTCGATCTCGGAGGCGAGGTCGCGCAGCTGCGCCTGGTCGGTGTTGAGGCGCTGCCGGCGGGCGGCCGAGGCGAGCAGGCCGATCTTGGACTCGATCAGCGTCGGGAGCTCGGTGCCCTGGACCCGCGGCCAGAAGTACCGGAGCTGCCGCAACGCCGCTGAATGGAACGTCCGGGCCTGGACCCCACCGGCGCCGAGCGTGCGCAGCCGCCCGCGCATCTCACCGGCGGCCCGGGTCGTGAACGTGACCGCCAGGACCTCGGTGGGCGCGTAGACGCCGGTCGCGACGCCGTGCGCGATGCGGTGCGTGATCGCCCGGGTCTTGCCGGTGCCCGCGCCGGCGAGCACCCGGACCGGACCGCGGAGCGCCTCGGCAACCTGGCGCTGCTCGGGATCGAGTGCGTCGAGGAGATCGGGCATCTACGGGAACATCTCCTGGGCTGTGATGGTTGGATCCGGTGGACGATCCACACCCTAGACGTCGGAGGCGACAGTCCCAGATGAGCAGCTCCTTCACCATGTACACCACCCCCTGGTGCGGCTACTGCCACCGGCTGAAGAGCCAGCTCGACCGTGAGGGCATCGTCTTCGACATCGTCGACATCGAGCAGGACCCGAGCGCGACGCAGATCGTCGAGTCGGCCAACAACGGCAACCAGACCGTCCCCACGCTGGTCTATCCCGACGGCACCGCCCAGACGAACCCGTCTCTGGCGCAGGTCAAGGACAAGATCGCGGAGCTGGCGATCGCTTAAGCCTAGGCAGGTTTCCCCGGCTGCCCGGGGAAAACTGCCGACACGCCGTTGCTGCAACGGCGTGTCGGGCGGTTTCCCCGGCTGCCCGGGGAAACCCGCCCGTCGCTTTGCGCGCTCACCAGGCGCCGGGGAGCTCCCCGCCGTACCAGTGCTCGACGAGTGAACGGCTGATCGAGACGCCGCGGGGCAGCAGCAGGGTGCCGGCCTCGGCGAGGGTCTTCATCTCCGCCCGGGTGAACCAGCGGGCGTCCTCGAGCTCGTGGTCGTCGACCTCGATGTCGGTCGAGACCGCGCGACCGATGAAGCCGAGCATCAGGCTGGCCGGGAGCGGCCAGGGCTGGTTGCCGAAGTACTCGACGTCGCCGACCTCGATGCCCGACTCCTCCCGCACCTCACGCCGTACGGCGTCCTCGAGCGTCTCTCCCGGCTCGCAGAAGCCCGCGAGCGTGGAGTAGCGACCCTCCGGCCAGGTCTTCCCGCGGCCGAGGAGGCAGCGCTCGTCCTCGGAGCCGGGCTCGCCGTGGGTGACGACCATGATCACCGCCGGGTCGGTGCGCGGGAACTGGGTGTGGCCGTTGTCGCAGACCAGCTCGTGTGCCGAGGACCGCGGGTGCAGCGGCTCGCCGCAGCGCGGACAGAAGCGGGTGACCCACAGCCACTCCGCGAGGCCGAGGGCGTGGAAGACCAACGGGGCGCCGGCGAGCGCGTCGTCGGCCAGGAACGGCAGCAGCCCGCGCAGCGGGGCCCAGTCCCCCTCCGCCTTCGAGATCCCCGCATCCACGACCACCGCGAACCAGGTCCGGCCGTCGTGCTCGCCCAGCAGCACCCGCAGGCCGGCGGGCGCGTCCTGCGGCGCGAGCCACTCGAGCCTGCCGTCGACCGGCTTGATCCGGGTCCCGGAGACGACCAGCACCCGGCTCTCCGGGTCGGCCCACCTCTCCTCGAGCCAGGCGTCGTCGGCCCGGTGCACCCCGGCCCGGTCGTGGGCGTTCGCGGTGATGCGCTCGTGCTGGTAGGTCACCCGGCGAGGCTAGTCTCCTGTCAGTGAGCACCCACATCGGAGCCCAGGCCGGCGACGTCGCTCCTCTCGTCCTGATGCCCGGCGACCCGCTGCGCGCGAAGTGGATCGCGGAGACCTTCCTCGACGAGGCCCGCTGCTACACCGAGGTGCGCGGGATGTACGGCTTCACCGGCACCTGGCGAGGGCACCCGGTCTCGGTCCAGGGATCCGGGATGGGCCAGCCGTCGCTGGCGATCTACGCCAACGAGCTGATGGCGGAGTACGACGTGCAGTCGATCATCCGGGTCGGCTCCTGCGGTGCGATGACCGAGCGGGTCGCCGTACGCGACATCGTGATCGCCTCCGGCGCCTGCACCGACTCGTCGATGAACCGGATCCGCTTCGAGGGCCTCGACTACGCGCCGGTCGCCGACTTCGGGCTGCTCCGAGCAGCCCACGACGCCGCCCTCGCCCAGGACCTCGACGAGGCCGTGCACGTCGGCCTGATCTACAGCAGCGACTCCTTCTACCCGGCACGGCCCGAGCTGGCCGCCCGGATGGTCGAGTACGGCGTGCTCGCGGTCGAGATGGAGGCGAGCGCTCTCTACACGCTGGCCGCGAAGCACGGCCGTCGCGCACTCGCGATCTGCACCGTCTCCGACCACATCGTGACCGGCGAGGAGACGACCTCCCAGGAGCGCGAGCAGACCTTCGGCGCCATGGTCGAGATCGCACTCACGGCAGGACTAACCGCCCCGGTCTGAGCGTTCCCCCACCGTGACGACGTACGACGCGGTGGTGATCGGTGCCGGCCAGGCCGGGCTGTCGGCGTCGTACCACCTCAAGCGCCGCGGCTTCTCCCACGTCGTCCTCGACGCCGACGACTCCCCCGGAGGCGCCTGGCAGCACCGCTGGGACTCGCTGACCATGCACGACGTGCACGGGATCGCGGCACTGCCTGACGCCGACTCTCCGACCACCTTGGACGGGCGCGCCAACACGGTCGTGCCGGCGTACTTCGGCGACTACGAGCGCGTCCACGACCTGCCGGTGCTGCGACCGGTCCGGGTCGACTCCGTGACGGAGGAGGGCGATCTGCTGGTCGTGCACGCCGGCGACCGGACCTGGACTGCCCGCACGATCGTGAACGCCACCGGCACCTGGACCCAGCCGCATCTCCCCTACTACCCGGGCGCGGCCGACTTCCGCGGCGAGCAGCTGCACACGGTCTCCTACCCCGGCCCGGAGCACTTCCGCGACCTGCGGGTCGTCGTGGTCGGCGGCGGCGCCTCGGCCGTGCAGCTGCTCGGCGAGATCGCACCGGTGGCCGCGGACACGCTCTGGGTCACCCGGCGCGAGCCGGTGTGGCGCACCGACGAGTTCAACCCCGACCGCGGCCGGGAGGCGGTGGCGCTAGTCGAGGAGCGGGTACGGCGCGGCCTGCCGCCCGCCAGCGTCGTCAGCGTGACCGGCCTGGCGCTGCGCGAGCAGGAGCGGGAGGCGGAGCGGCTCGGGGCATACGAGCGGCATCCGATGTTCACGCGGATCGAACCGGACGGCGTACGCCTGCCCGACGGCGAGCTGTGGCCGGCCGATGTGATCCTCTGGGCGACCGGCTTCCGCCCCGCGATCAGCCACCTGGCGCCGCTGCACCTGCGCTCGGAGCACGGCGGCATCCAGCTCGACGGCACCACGGCGGTCGCGGACCCGCGGGTGCAGCTGGTCGGCTACGGCCCGTCGGCGAGCACCATCGGTGCGAACCGGGCCGGTCGGGTGGCCGCCCGCGGTGTCGCCGCCTGGGTTTCGAGACAGGCGCTAGCGCGCCTTCCTCAACCACCGGAGGACAGGATGCCCTCCAGCGCCTGACGGTCCGCGAGCCCGTCCGGCTCGACGAGCTGACCCGTGCGCACGTAGTAGAACGCCGCCCGCACGTCCTCCAGCGGTACGCCGTGCAGCTCGGCCCACGCCAGTCGGTAGATCGCGAGCTGGAGCGGGTCGGCGCTCGCCGAGCGGTTGGTCTTCCAGTCGACGAGCAGGTAGCCGTCGCTGTCCGAATAGACGGCGTCGATCCGGCCCCGCACCACCTGGCCGGCCAGCACCAGTGCGAACGGTGCCTCGACCTGGTGCGGGACCCGGGTCGCGAACGGCCCGGCCTCGAAGGTCGCGATCAGCTCCTTGAGGTCGGCGTCGTCGTCGATGCCGGCGTCGGCCCGCCCGGGGAGGTCGCCGTAGTCGAAGAGGTCCTGCTGGCCGAAGCGCGCCTCGACCCAGGCGTGGAAGCGAGTGCCGAACCGGGCCGCGGACGACGGCTGCCTCGGCATCGGGCGGGCCAGGTCGCGGGCGAAGGTCTCGGGGTCCTCGTTGAGCCTGCCCAGCGCCGTGGCGGACAGGCTGGTCGGGAGAGGTACGGCGATGTCGGAGCTGCGGTCGCGGCGCGCCTCGACGAGCAGCCGGTCGAGCTCGGCGTCCCACTCGGCCACCCGGGCCGCCTCGATCATGTCGAGACCGTGGTCGGCATCCGCGGGGTCGACGTCGCGCACCCGCCCGGCGGCCTCGATGCGGAGCGCGGCCTCGCGGCCGACCGAGGTCGACGGCCACGGGCGGGACGGGTCGACGGCGTCGTACGGGTTGGGGTCGCCCTTCACCGGCTTGTCGAGCCAGCCGTCGACCGGCTCACCCCAGGCGTCGAGCTGGTCGCGCACGACGGCCTGGTAGGACGACGGCCCGAACGGCGTGGCCCGCGGGCTCCAGAGGTACGACGTCACGGACAGGTGGTGCGCGGCACGGGTGAAGGCGACGTATCCGAGCCGCAGCTCCTCCTCCGCATCGTGCGCGCGGGTGTCGGCGCGGTAGGCGTCGAGCGCCGCCTTGTCCCAGCCCTGCAGCTGCGGCAGGTCGCGGGCGTCGCCGCGTAGCGGCGCCGGGAGGATCGACGGCGACGAGGTCCACAGCGTGCGGGACCGGTTGGACGGGAAGCGGGTCTCGCAGACGCCGACCAGGAAGACCGAGTCCCACTCCAGCCCCTTGGACCGGTGCACGGTCAGCAGCTTCACCGAGTCGGCCTCGGTCGGGGTCGCGACGTCGAGGCCGTTGCCCTGGTCGTCCTCTGCGGTCAGGTAGGCCAGCAGCGCGGGCAGCGTGACGTCGCCGTCGACGGCCTGGAAGTCCGCCACCGCCTTCACGAAGAGATCGAGGTTGTCGCGACGCGCGATCGCCGCCGGGCTGACCGCGGACGCGAGCTCGACGTCGGTGCCGCTGGTGTCGATGATGCGGCGGACGATGTCGAGGAGCGGCTCCCCGACGTACGTCCGCAGCATCCGCAGCTCCCCAGCGAGCAGCGCGAACCGATCCAGCGCCTCGGCGGAGTACGGCGCCTCTCCCGGGTCGCTCAGGGCGTCGTCGAGCGAAGGGATCTCGGCGGGGTCGATGCCGTCGGCGATGTCGAGCAGGTGCTCGGTGATCGACTCCGACTCGCCACCGCGGCCCTGGCGGCCGGCGATCTCGTTGGCGCGGCGGCTGAGCAGCCGCAGGTCGCGCGGGCCGATCGCCCAGCGCGGGCCGGTGAGCAGGGTCAGCAGCGAGGCGTTGGCGGTGACGTCGTGGAGCAGGTGCAGGGTCGCGACGATCTCGGCGACCTCGGGGAGCCGGAGCAGGCCGGAGAGGCCGACGATCTCGACCGGGATGCCGGCTCCGGTGAGCGCGTCGAAGACGTCCTCGGCGTGCGAGTTGTCGCGAGTCAGGACGCCGATCGCCGCCCACGACTCTGCATGCGCAGACTGCACGGCCGTCACCAGGTGGTCGAGCTCGTCCGCGTGCGTCTCGAAGACCCGGAGCGCGACCGAGCCGACGTCGGCCTCGGGCTTCGCGACCAGCGGCTCGACCTGGTGGTACTTCTCGTAGAGCGGTGCGGCCAGCCGGTTGGCGACCTCGAGGATGCGGGCGTCGGAGCGGCGGTTGACGGTGAGGGGATAGATCGGCACCGGGCCGGTCGCCGACGGGAAGGTGTCGGCGAAGTTGAGGATGTTGGACACCGAGGCACCGCGCCAGCCGTAGATCGCCTGGTTGGGGTCGCCGACCGCGGTGACCGCATGCCCTTCGCCGAAGAGCCGGGACAGCATGGTGGCCTGGGCGACCGAGGTGTCCTGGTACTCGTCGAGCAGCACGACCTTGAAGCGCGACCGCTCGAGCGCGCCGACATCGGGTTGCTCGCTCGCGAGCCGGGCACCGAGCTCGATCTGGTCGGAGAAGTCCATCAGCCCGAGGTCGCGCTTGAGCCGCCGGTAGGCCTCCACCAGGCCGAGCAGCTCGGTGCGCCGGTCGATGGCGTGCATCGCCTTCTCCGGCGGCTCGCGGTAGGTGGTGCGGTCCTTGCCCGCGACCTCCTCCGCCAGCGCCCGCTCGAAGCCCAGCCGGGCGTCCGCGTCGAGGGCGCGGACGGCGGCGGGCGAGACGAGGTGCTCGCTCATGGCGCTGTCGAGGGCGAGCAGGTTCTGGATCGCGGTCGCCGGGTGGTCGGTGAGGTGTCGCACCTCGCCGGTGAACCGGTCGACCGCGCGCGCGCCGAGCTGATAGCGCGCGGCATCGGTGATCACCCGGGTGTCCGGCTAGTGGCCGATCCGCAGGCCGTGGTCGGTGAGCAGGCTCGACGCGTAGGCGTTGTACGTCGCGACCGTCGGCTCGAGGACGTCGCTCTGCCCGTCCTTTGCTTCTTGGTCCGTCTCCTCCAAGGCACCCGCGGTCTTGAGCGCGTTGCGGATCCGGTGCCGCAGCTCGCTGGCGGCCTTGGTGGTGAACGTCAGGCCGAGCACCTCGTCGGGCCGGACCTGACCGGTCACCACCAGGTAGACGACCCGGGCGGCCATCAGGGTGGTCTTGCCGGAGCCGGCGCCGGCGATGACGACCGCCGGGCTGAGCGGCGCCGAGATCGCCGCCCACTGCTGCTCGCTGGGGGCGTACGGCGTCTTCATCACCCGGGCCAGGTCGTCCGGGCTGTGGATCTCGACGGTGCTCACTGGGACGTCACCGACCCGGCGCCCTTGATCGGGCAGATCGGCACGAAGCTGCAGTCGCGGCAGTGCTGGCCGGCGACGGCCGGGAACTCCTCCGCGCGCAGCAGCGACGCCGTGTGCCGCAGCCGGTCGCGGAGCAGGCTGCGGTCGGGGCCGTCCTCGGGCTGGACGTCCTGGGACTGCACGACGGCCGCGGTGCTGTCGTCGAGGATGCCGAGCTGCACCAGCTCGGCGCCCCCGGAACGGGCATCGGGAGCGAGCTCGTCGATCGCGCCGTGGTCCACGGCGTACTGGTAGAGCCCGAGCTGGACGTGGGACTCGACCGCCTTGTTGCTCGGCTTGGTGCGGCCGGTCTTGAGGTCGACCACGACGACGTCGCCCTCGGCGTCGAGCTCGATCCGGTCGGCGTACCCGGTCAGCTGGACCTGCTCGCCGTTGTCGAGCTCGACCACCGTGGCGAAGCGAGCCTCGGTCTCGAGCAGCTGCCGGGGGTTGGCGAGGTGCCACTGCAGGAAGCGGCCGAGGGCGGCCCGGACCCGTTCGTGCTCGCGCGCCTTCGACCAGGGTGTCCGGAAGTCGAGCCGGTCCCACACCGCGTCCACGTGCTCCATGAGTACGTCGACCGCGGGCTCGACCTCGCCGGTCGCGACCCGTTGGGCGAGTGCGTGCAGCAGCTCGCCGAGGTTGGCCGACTGGTGGGCGCGGGCGACGCCACCGGCCTCGCGCTCGAGGAACCACTGGGTCGGGCAGACCATCAGCGACTCGAGCACGCTGGCGGACACCGGCACCGGTTGGTCGGGGTCGCGCACCGGTTGCACCGAGCGGCTGGCGGCGCGGGTGCCCCACCAGGTCGACGGGTCCGCGCTCGGCACGAGGGGTCGCTGGCCGACCGACTCCCCCGCGAGGCGGGCCAGGCGGCGGGCGGCCGCATCCCGGAGCGGTTCGCTGGTGGCCGGGTCGGCGAGAGTACGGCGCAGCTCGCTCACGAGACCGGTCATCGAGAGCGGACGGAGCGGACGGCCGACGGTCTTGTCGACTCCCACGCCGAGCTCTTCGAGGAAGCGCGACGGTTGCTCCCCCTCGTCCTCCGCGGACGCCACGGCAGTGACGACGAGCCGCTGCCTGGCCCGCGTGCACGCGACGTAGAAGAGGCGGCGCTCCTCCATCAGCAGCTCCCGCGCCGACACCGGCGGGACGATGCCGTCCTCGCCGATCCGGTCGGCCTGCAGCAGCGTCGAGCGCCGGCGCAGGTCGGGCCAGCCGTCCTGCTGGACGTGCGCGACGACCACGAGCCGCCACTCCAGTCCCTTGGAGCGGTGCGCCGTCAGCAGGCGTACGGCGGCGCCGCGGGCGCCCCGGTCGGCGAGCGTGTCGGCGGGGATCTGCTGCTGGACCAGGGTCGCGAGGAAGGCGCGGACACCCACGTGATCGCGCTGCTCCTCGGCCCGGACCGCGACCTCGAAGAGCGCGCACACCGAGTCGAGGTCACGGTGCGCACGACGGGCCGCACCACCGCCGAGGTCGACCGATCGGCGCAGCCGGGCCGGCCAACCGGTCCGGGACCACAGCGTCCAGAGCAGCTCCTCGGCGGAGGCACCGCCGGCGAGGTCCTCGCGAGCGTCGACGAGCAGCTGGGCGAGCGCGCGGGCGCGGCCCACCTCGGGGCCCTCGAGTCCGTCGAGGCAGCCGGGCTCGACCACCGCGGCCCGGACCAGCTCTCGCGACGTGCGCGGCGCTCGGTCCTCGGCCTTGCCCTGCTCCTTCTCCCGGGCGCGCAGCTGTCGTCCCAGCCGGCGTACGTCGCCGGCATCCATCCCACCGAGCGGCCCCAGCAGGAGTGCCTCGGCGCGGGCCGGGTCGATGTGCTCGACGTGGTCCGGGTCGTCGTTGTCGAGATTGACCACGGCCCGGAGCCCGTCGAGCAGCGGCAGCACGGCCGGGTCGCGGACCAGCGGGACCTCGTCGCTGGCGACCTCGACCGGGACCCCGGCGGCGCCGAGGGCGCGGCGCAGCGGCGGGATCGACGTACGACCGGAGCGGACCAGGACGGCCATGTCGTCCCAGGGGATGCCGTCCTCGAGGTGGGCCCGGCGAAGCAGGTCGGCGAGGTGCTCCGCCTCGGCGCGCTCGGTGTCGAAGGTGCGGACCACGACCCGGCCGTCTCCCAGGCCGTGCGGTGCCGCCTGGGGGTCCAGGAACGCCGCGCGGGCCTCCAGCGGGATCGAGCCGGGCAGCGCGAGCCGGTGTGCGACCCGCTGGGAAGCGAGCAGCACCCGCGGCCCGAAGCGCCGGGTGGTGCGCAGCGCGACCACGTCGGCGGGTGCGCCGTCGGCTCGCGGGAACTCGGTCGGGAAGTCGAGGATGCCGCGCACCTCGGCGCCACGGAACCCGTAGATCGACTGGTGCGGGTCGCCCACGACGGTCAGGTCGCGACCGTCACCGGCGAGCGCCCGGAGCAGCACGACCTGCCCGGGGTCGGTGTCCTGGTACTCGTCGACGAAGACGTGTCGCAGCTTGGCCCGGAGCTCGTCGCGGTGGACCTCGGCCTCGATCGTGGCGCGGCGGATCAGGTCGGCGTAGTCGATGGCGCCCTGGCTGTCGAGGCTGTCGAGGTACTGGTCGAGGAACAGCCCCGCAGCCACGAGCTCCGGCACTCCCTCGGCCTCACCGAGCAGTCTCAGCTCCTCGCCGTCCAGGCCCTTCTCGCGGGCGCGGGACAGCACGGTGTGCACCTCGCGGGCGAAGCCGCGGGTGCCGAGCGCACGGCGCAGCGACTCGGGCCAGGTGACGGACTCGGGATGGTCGGTGAGCAGCTCGCGGAGCACCACGTCCTGCTCGGGGGCGCTCAACAGCCGCAGCGGCGCCTCGTACAGCTCGACCGGTGAGTAGCGGCGGATCAGCCCGTAGGCGAAGGAGTGGAAGGTCGAGCTCAGCGTCGTCGACATGGTCCGGCCCAGGCGGGCGGTGACCCGGTCGCGGAGCTGCTCGGCCGCCTTGCGCGAGAACGTCAGCGCCAGGATCTCGTCGGGCCGGGCGCCCCGGTGCTCGATCCGGTCGACGATCGTCTCGACCAGGGTCGTGGTCTTGCCGGTGCCCGGTCCGGCGAGCACGAGCAGCGGCCCGCCGGGGTGGTCGACGACGCGCTGCTGGTGCTCGTCGAGGGTCGGTACGTCGACCGCGACGTCGGGCCGCACGATGCGGTACCTCGTCGGGGTGGTCGTCATGTGAATACCCAACCACCCGGCACCGACAGGGCCCGACAATGGGGCCGTGAGCCAGAGAACCGTTGCCATCCTCGCCTTCGACGACATGGAGGTGCTCGACTTCGCCGGGCCGTACGAGGTCTTCAACGTGGCCGGAGAGCTGGGCGAGGGCAGCCCGTTCTCGGTGTTCTCGGTCGGGCTCACCGACGCGCCGGCGGTCGGCCGAGGCGGGTTCACCGTGACGCCGACGTACTCGCTCGACGACGCGCCACCGCCCGACGTGCTGGTGATCCCCGGCGGAGCCGGGACCCGCCCGCTCCTGACGGACGAGCGGCTGCTGGCCTGGTTGCGCGAGCGCGCCGCCGAGGTGGAGGTGCTGTTGTCCGTCTGCACCGGGGCGCTGCTGTTAGGTGCGGCCGGCCTCCTGGAGCGCGTCCCCGCGACCACCCACCACGACGCCTTCGACGAGCTCGCGGCGCTGTCGCCGACGACCAAGGTCGTGCGCGGTCAGCGGTTCGTGCGCAGCGACGAGCGGACCGTGACGTCGGCCGGGGTGTCGGCGGGCGTCGACGCCAGCCTGTACGTCGTCCGGGAGCTCACCGGGGCGGAGACCCGCGACCGCACCGTGTCGGAGATGGAGTGGATGTGGCAGTCCTGACCCGCCGCCGTACGCCGTCGTTGGCACTTCTCACCGTTTGCGGGGTCGGCGCCGCTCAGTAGCGTGCAGGTATGACCGATGGCCCCCTGTCTGACCTGATCGTGCTCGACCTGACCCGGGCGCTCGCCGGCCCGCACGCCGGGATGATGCTCGGTGACATGGGGGCGCGGGTGATCAAGGTGGAGTCGCCGACCGGTGACGACACCCGGGGCTGGGGCCCGCCGTTCGTCGGCGAGGAGGACGAGCGCGAGTCGACGTACTTCATGTCGGCCAACCGCAACAAGGAGTCGCTGGTCCTCGACCTCAAATCCGAGGACGACAAGGAGGTGCTGGCGCGACTGGTCCAGCGGGCCGATGTCCTGATGGAGAACTTCCGGACCGGCGTGCTCGACCGTCTCGGCTTCCCGGTCGAGCGGCTGCACGAGCTCAACCCCGGGCTGATCGTCCTGTCCATCACCGGGTTCGGGCACGACGGACCGGAGGCCAAGCGCGCCGGCTACGACCAGATCGCGCAGGGCGAGGGCGGGCTGATGTCGATCACCGGCACCGAGCAGCCGACCAAGGTCGGGGTCCCGATCGCCGACCTGATCGCCGGCATGAACGGTGCCTTCGGGGTGGTCGCCGCCCTGCACGAGCGCTCGCGGACCGGCCGCGGCCGCGTCGTACGCACCTCGCTGCTGGCCGGCATGGTCGGCGTGCACGCCTTCCAGGGCACGCGTTGGACCGTGGCGGGCGAGGTGCCCGGGCTTGCGGGCGACCACCACCCCTCGATCGCGCCGTACGGCATGTTCGCGACGGCGACCGCCCCGGTGCAGATCGCGTGCGGGTCCGAAGGGCTGTGGCGGGCGCTGTGCGGCGCCTTCGGCTGGGACGCCGCCGAGGCGGACTTCGCGACCAACGCGTTGCGGGTCGCCAACCGGGACGCGCTCGTCGGGCGGATCGAGGCTCTCTTCGCGTCGTCCCCGGCCGAGCACTGGCTGGAGATGCTGTCGGACGCCGGGGTGCCGTCGGGCAAGGTGCGGTCGATGGACGACGTCTACAGTTGGGACCAGGTGCTGTCCCAGGGCCTGCTGCTCTCGGTCGAGCATGCAACGCAGGGTGAGGTGAAGCTGCCGGGCTCGCCGATCCGCTTCGACGACAACCCGTACTCCGGTGGGCGTCCGTCGCACCTGGCGCCGCCGACCCTCGGCCAGCACAACGACTCGATCAGGAAGTGGCTCGACTCGTGACCCGGGACTGGCCCGTCTGAGGGATGCGCCCCGCTCCCGGACCTGCCAGTCTGGGAGTCGTGAAGGTGCGACCTGGTGCGGTGGTCCGGGGCGCCGGCGTCGCCGGTGCCTGCCTCGCACCTGGCCGGTCCACGGCTTCTCCGATCCTGCTCGCCGCCTACACCGGCGGCTGGTTCCTGGACAAGCCAGGGCTGCAGGTCTTCATGGTCGTCCCCGACACGGACGAGCCGTGGAAGCGGACGACGATCCCCTTCGCGACGTCGGTGGCGTCGTGGTCGGCGGTGATGCTCGCGGCCACCGCCGTCCTGCGGCGGACCAGGCTCCCGGCGCCGATCGCCGCGGTCGCGCTCGGAGGGGCCGTCATCGTGGTCGACTCGCTCCTCGCCGATCTGGGCGAGGCCCGGGACGCGGCCACCGCCGCCCCGTACGCGCCCTGACGCCGTGGGACGTCATACGGACAGAGCAAGCGGATGCTCCGTCCGTATGACGTCCGGCGACAGGAGACCTCAGCCCAGGTCGACGATCGCGGCCACCGGGCCGCCGCCGTCGGGGCCCTGGTGGGCAGCGGAGACCGAGACGAAGACGGCCGGGTCGCCGGTGACGGCGGCGGTGACGCCACCGACGGCGGACTTGATCTGGCGGTGCCAGTGCACGTCGGAGTCGTCGAGCATCGCGTTGCGGCGACCGCGGACGACGCCGTCCTGCGACACCTCGCACTTGAGGAACACGTTGACCAGGCGACCGTCGAGGTCGGATGTGTGGGGGCGGTCCGGGAGGTCGAGGCCGGCGTCCTTGATCGCGGCCCAGATGCCGTCGGCGTCGAGGGCGTCCGTCATGACCGAGTGCCCGATCCGGTAGCGGCCACCCACGCCCGTCGCGTTGCCGACCACGACGACCTGCGCCTGGTCGAGCTCGACGCCCGACGAGCAGGAGGCGACCGCGGAGTACAGCTCGCGGTTGTGCATCACGTCGGCGTCGGTGGGCATCTCGATCTCGCCGAGAGCGACCGCGATGCCGAGCGCGGTGGTGCCGTTGGAGAGGTCCATGGACTCATGGGTGTGCTCGGTCCACACGGTCTTGCCGCGCGACTTCGCGTCCCGGATCGTGTGCACCGTCAGCAGCGGCGTCTTGGTCTGCACGTAGTGCACGTCGGCGACGTCGGTGATGCCGGCGCGCTCCATCGCGACCTTCACGGCGTCGGCGACCTTCTCGACCATCGCCACCCGCCCGATGTCCTCGGGCAGCAGCACCTCGCTCATCGCGAAGCCCACGGTCAGCCGCGGCTCGTCGCTCGGCTCTGCGTCGGTCGTGGCGAAGATCGTGGCGTGCGGGCTGATCACGCCGTCGGTGCCGCCGGACCACACGATCGGGACCTGCTTGACCGCGTCCGCGTCGGCGCCCTTCTCGACCAGCACCTCGCGGAACGCACGGTCGGCGATGATGCGGGTGTAGTCGTTGACCCCGCCGTTGCCCTCGGTCTTGCCGATGATCGCGATCACGCGGGACGCCTCCATCACTCCGTCGTCGATCAGCTTCGCGAGCTCGCTGGCGTCGGCGACGGAGTGGATCGGGACCTTGCGTACTTCGATGGCGTCAGGCATCAGATTCCTTCGGGTTAGTTGGGTACGACGACGGTGCCGGTCGCACCGGTCACTGCTTCGGAGAGGTGAGCGAGGTCGGTGATGACGGCGCGGGCTCCGCCGCCCTCGACGAACCGGCAGGCGGCGTCCACCTTCGGCCCCATCGAGCCGCTGGCGAAGTGGCCCTCCGCGGCGTACGCACGCAGCTCGGCGGCCGTCACGACGCCCACGTCGCGCGCCTCCGGCGTGCCGAAGTGGAGTACGGCGTGGGCGACGTCGGTGCCGATCACCAGCACGTCGGCGCCGACGGTGCGGGCGAGCAGGGCCGCGCCGAGGTCCTTGTCGATGACCGCCTCAACGCCGTTGAGGGTGCCGTCGGCGTCGCGGACGACCGGGATCCCGCCGCCGCCGTTGGCGATGACCACGAAGCCGGCGTCGACCAGCGCTCGCGCGGCCGGGGCGTCCACGATCTCGAGGGGCTCGGGCGAGGCGACCACCCGGCGCCAGCCCTTCTCGCCGCGGTCCTCCCACGTCTCGCCGTGCTCGACGAGCAGCGCGGCGTCCTCGGCGGGCAGGAACCGCCCGATCGGTTTGGTCGGCCGGGTGAAGCCGGCGTCGTCCGCGGACACCAGGGTGCGGGTGACGAGCGCCGCCGTACGGCGCTCCAGCCCGCGCCGAGCGAGAGCGGCGTCGAGCGCGTCCATCAGCACGAAGCCGAGCGTCGCCTGGGTCTGCGCGCCACACCAGTCGAGCGGCACGGGCGGTACGACCGCGGCGGCCAGCTCGTTCTTGACCAGGAGGTTGCCGACCTGGGGGCCGTTGCCGTGGGTGACGACGACGTCGACGTCGTGCTGGAGCAGGTCTGCGACCGCCTCCATCGCAACCCCGGCCGCGGCGATCTGGTCCTCGGGACGGGCGCGACCGTCCGCCGTCATGGCGTTGCCGCCGAGCGCGAGCAGGACCCTCATGTATCGAACCTAATGACCCCCAGGCCCGCGAGCGATGGCAGGAGTTGCCAACAGAACACCGCTCAGGCGAGTACGAAGTACCGGGTCCAGGCGTAGAGCCAGGCGACGACCCGCTACGCGATCCGGGCCGGGTTGATCGAGCCCTGAAGCGGGCGCGCCGCTTCCGCTCGTTCCGGCAGCTCGCTAGGCCGACCCGTCGCCTGACGACCCGACGCGGCTGACTCGCCGGAGGTCGTTCAGTTCTTTCCACCTGAGGGTCTCTGCACGAGCTAGACGCTCGGGGTCCCAGGTCGCCAGGATCTCGCATCCTCGGGCGACTGCGTCGTCGGCATCCTCGAAGAACTCGGCCGAGATCACGTACCAACGCTTGAACGGCCCCGGGGCATGCCTCACCACTGCCACCTTCCAACGCCGATCCAGCAAGAGGCAGACGAACCCTCCAACAGCGGCATAGAGGCAGAGCAGGAGCACGTAGAACGGCGTCCCGCTGCCTGACTGCCCCTTCGAACCGGTGAGCGGGAACAGGGCCGGGAGCGGGGCTATCACGTTGTAGTAGTTGGTCCCGTCGAAGAAGACCTCGCACAGGTTGTCATCGACGGGCAGCGGGACGCGCGTATCCACGCGGCCATCTTGCCCCCATAGGTCCGTAGACCCGCGACCTGGCCGACACGCGGTCAGCCTCCTGCTCAGCGTCCGCCAGCCACCCGCAACGTCGTGCCCGTGACGTACGACGCCTCCTCGCTCATCAGCCAGCCGACCGCGTCGGCGACCTCGTGCGGCTCACCGGCGCGGCCGAGCGGCACCAGCGGCCCGACCCGGTCGAGCCGGCCGGGCTCGCCGGCGTCGGCGTGGATCGTGGTGCGCACGATGCCCGGAGCGACCCCGACCACCCGGATGCCCTCGGCCGCGACCTCCTGGGCGAGGCCGACGGTCAGCGCGTCGACGCCGGCCTTGGCCGCGGCGTACTGGACGTACTCCCCCGGGGCGCCCAGCGTCGCCGCGCCCGAGCTGATGTTGACGATCACGCCGCCCCCGCCGCCGTACGACGTCCCGAGCGCGCGCACGGCGGCCCGGGCGACGAGCAGGGCGGAGGTGAGGTTGAGGTCGACGGTCGCCGCGACGATCTCGGGCGGCGTCTCGGCGAGCCGGCCGATGTGCAGGGTCGCGCCGGCGTTGTTGACGACGCCGGTCAGCCGGCCGTGCGAGGCGGCGGCTTCGAAGAGCCGGTCGACGCCGTCGGGATCGGTCAGGTCCGCGCGGACCACGGCGCAGCGGGCACCGGCGTCCTCGGCCGCGAGCCGGGCCTCCTCCGCCGCGTCGTCGTCGCGCGCGTAGCCCAGCACCAGGTCGTGCCCGTCGCGGGCGAGCCGCATCGCGATCGCCGCCCCGATGCCGCGGGTGCCACCGGTGACCAGGGTGATGCTCATGGCCCGAGTCTGTCAGCGGCACGGAGCCGGACGCTCCCGGGGGCAGAACGTGACGAAGACCCCAAAACTCGGTATCTCCGTGACGAACCCGGCAGGTCTTCGGTTGAGCGTCCGATCGACACCTCATGACGACCACCACCACCGACCACGACCGTCTGGAGAGCATCGGAGCCATGCCGAGCGTCCAGCGAGTGCTCACCGTGCACGCCGGGATCAGCCTGCCGCTGCGGCTCGCGCTGCTCGACGCCGTCGAGGCGGCGCTGAACAGCCAGGGCGTCGAACGGGTCTGGATCGACACCAGCCAGCGGCACGACCTGGTCGTGCTCGCCGAGTTCGAGGACGAGTGACCTCAGGCTCCGCCAACTCGTTCCTGGCCGTGCAGCCGCGCGTGCAGCGCCCGAACCTCGGCCTCGAGCTCGGGGGCCGGACCGTCGACGGGTACGCCGGGGGCGACCTGCTGGACGGACATCGGGGTGACCGGGCCGGGCGCGACGCCCCACTCGGTCAGCCAGGCGCCGAGCTGGACGCCGGACACGGCGTACACGATCCGGCCGAGCCCGACCCACGCGTGCGCAGCCGAGCACATCGGGCAGTGCTCGCCGGAGGTGTAGACCGTGCACGACGAGCGCTCCTCCGCCGGCAGGTGCTCCCCGGCCCAGCGGGCGATGTCGAACTCCGGGTGCCGGGTCTGGTCGCCGTCCTTGACCCGGTTGCGATCGGCGTACAGCACCTCGCCGCTCCCTGACACGAGCACCGAGCCGAACGGCTCGTCGCCGTCGTCGAGGGCCTCGCGCGCCAGCTCGACGCAGTGCCGCAGATGGAGCAGGTCGGTCTCGGAGAGGCTCACGCCCCCGAGTCTGCCCGACGAGCAGCCCGCTCCGGCCGGAGCAGCGTCCACGTCCAGACCTCGCGCACCAGGTCGGCGTACTGCTCCGGCGAGTAGCCCCGCGACCGGAGGAGCTGGAAGTAGTCGGGCGAGTTCATCGACCAGACGAGGTCTGCGACCGCATCGTCGTCGAAGTCGTCGCGCAGCTGCCCCGTCGCACGCAGGTCAGCGGCGAACAGTCGCATGTTCGCGACCCGCCGATCGCTCACGGACTCGTAGACCTGCCGACAGTCGGCATCGGACTGGCCCGCGACCCGCAGCGCTTCCAGCAGTGGGACCGACCGCGGCAGCACTCGTGCCAGCGCTGCGGCGTACACCGCGATCATCTCCTCGGCAGTGCCCGCGGACCGCACGTCCTGGACGTAGCGCCGCTGCTCGGCCGCGACCGGCGCGTCACCCTCGGCCAGCTCCATGTCGTGCACGGCGAGCAACAGCTGCGGCTTGCGACCGACCGCGGCGTACAACGTGTCCACCGAGACCTCAGCCGCTGCGGCGATGTCGGCCACCGAGGTCGCGGCGTACCCACGCGTCGTGAACAGCTCGCGAGCCGCCACGAGCACTGCGGCTCGCGTGTCCTCCGCGGCGGCGCGCCGACGGGACGAGTCGTACCTGCGCTTCTTGACCTCACCACCCACGGGGCCTAGCGTAACAATTCACCCGAACCTGTTTCGGATTGATTGGGAGGTCCGCCATGACCACTGCCGAACCCCACGGGCAGGTGGTCGTGCGCGAGCCCGGCACCGGCCGCGGCACCTGGGCGATGAGCTCGCTCTTCGAGCACCTGCTGGAGTCGCCGCCGGGGTCCGACCGCCTCGGCGTCGCCCTGGTGACCCAGCCGCCCGGGGTGGCGACGCCGCTGCACCGGCACACCCGCGAGGCAGAGGCGTTCTACCTCCTCGACGGGCGGATGGACTACCGCGCCGGCAACGACGACTACGAGCTGTACGCCGGCTGCTTCATGTACCTTCCCGCCGGCCTCCCCCACGCCTTCCGGATCCGCGGCGACGAGCCTGCCCGCTTCCTGGCCATGGTCGAGCCGGGCGGGCTGCTCGGCCTGTACGACGAGGTGGGCATCCCGGCGACCGAGCTACGCCTGCCCGGCGACGACGGCCTGACGCCGGAGGTCGAGATCCCCCGTTGGATCGACGTCTCCGGACGCTACGGCCTCGAGGTCGTCGGCCCGCCGATCCCGGAGTAGCTCTACGCGGCCGCGAGCAGCTCCTGGACGAGGCCGACCGCAGTGGTCGCGGCCGCCGGCCGGTCGCCGTACGGCGCGCTCGCGTACATCCCCTCGATCGCCAGCCAGATCCGGTCGGCCATCACGTCCGGCTCCGCCACACCCATCGCGCCGACCAGCCCGTCGACGCGTCGGCGCAGGGCGCGGATCTCGGTGAGCGCGAACCGGCCCGGCGCGTCGGACGGGTCGCGCATCTCGCGCAGGTAGTTGCGGAAGGGGCAGCCCCGGAAGCCCCGCGCCGCGACCCGGTCCGCGACCTCACGGGCGACCGCCACCAGCGCCGCGCTCGGCATCTTCTCGAGGCCGGCGACGGCCGCGTCCATCGCGTCGTCGAGCTGCTCGGCGAGACGCTGCAGGTAGGCGAGGACGAGTTCGTCCTTGCTGGGGAAGTGCCGGTAGAGGACGTTCTTGCCGCAGCCGGCGGCGGCCACGATCTCCGCCATGCCCACCGCCCGGATCCCGCGCGTGTAGAAGAGCTTGCTGGCGGCGGCGAGGATCCGGTCGCGGGTGGCGGGGTCGGCGGGGCGGGGCATGGGCCGATCGTACGGACCGATCGGTCCAGATCGGGAATGAATGCGCTGCCGGAGTGGCTGGCACCATGACGGACCGATCGGTCCGTCATTACGAAAGGCGCCACTCATGAGCATCTCCATCGACCAGGCCACCGTCCTCGTGACCGGAGCCAACCGCGGCCTCGGCAAGGCGTTCGCCGAGGCCCTCGTCGAGGCCGGGGCGACGGTGTACGCCGGCGCGCGCGACCCCGGCTCCGTGACGACGCCGGGCGCCACCGCTGTACGCCTCGACGTCACCGACCCCGCCTCCGTCGCCGCGGCCGCGGCGGAGCTGGGCGACGTCACCGTCGTCATCAACAACGCCGGCATCGGCCGCAGCGGCTCGCTGCTGACGGGCGAGTCGCTCGACGGGTTCCGCGAGGAGTTCGAGACCAACGTCATCGGCCCCCTGCACGTCACCCACGCCTTCGCGCCGATCCTCGCGGCTAACGGCGGCGGTGCGATCGTCAACATCCACTCGGCGCTCTCCTGGATGACCAGCCCGCGGGTGGCCGGCTACTCCGCGACCAAGGCGGCCCTCTGGTCGCTGACCAACGCGACCCGGGGCGAGCTCCGCGAGCAGGGCACGCTCGTGGTCGGCGTGCACGTCGGCTATATGGACACCGACCTGACGGCGGACGTGACCGCGCCGAAGTCCGCTCCGGCCGACCTCGTCGTCCAGGTGATCGAGGCGCTGGAGAAGGGCGAGGAGGAGGTCCTCGGCGACGAGACCAGCCGCTTCGTGAAGTCGGTGCTGTCCGGACCGCCCGCGCAGCTGGTCCTCTGAGGCCTACTGTCGGGCCATGCAGACAGAGATCCTCTACAGCCCGGCGTACGCCGCCGCCAAGCTCACCCTGACCGCCGGCGAGGTGGTCCGCGCCGAGTCCGGAGCGATGCTCGCGATGTCGCCGGGCATCGCCATGGAGACGACCACGCAGGGCGGCCTGCTCAAGGGCCTCAAACGCTCGGTCCTCGGCGGCGAGTCGTTCTTCATGAACACCTTCACCGCCCAGGCGGACGGCGCCGAGCTCTACCTGGCTCCGACCCTGTCCGGCGACATCGTGCACTGGCCCCTCGACGGCACCCTCTTCGTGCAGTCCGGCTCCTACCTCGCCTCGTCGAGCGGGATCGAGGTCGACACCAAGTGGGGCGGCGGCAAGACGTTCTTCTCCAGCGAGGGCCTCTTCATGCTGCGCGTCGCCGGCCGGGGCGACCTGGTGCTGTCGAGCTATGGCGCGATCCACTCGATCGACCTTCAGCCCGGGCAGACCTACACCGTCGACACCGGCCACATGGTCGCCTGGACCGACGGCATCCAGTACAACGTGCGCAAGGTCGGCAACTGGAAGTCGACCTTCTTCTCCGGCGAGGGCCTGGTGTGCGACCTGACCGGGCCGGGCCGGATCTACCTGCAGACCCGCAGCCAGGACGCCTTCCTGGGTTGGCTGATCCCGCAGCTGCCGACCAACAACAGCAACTAGGGCCTTCCCAGCAGAGCCCGCAGCGGCAGCGTGCCGACCGGGAGCCCGTGCCGGTCGTAGTACGCGAACATCGCGCTCAGCCAGGGGTGCGATCCGGGGTCGTCGACCCGCTCGGCGGTGACCCCGGCCTCGGCGGCGAGCTCGGCGACGGTCGCGACGCGCGAGGCCAGCTCGTACGTCGCGCCGACGTGGCCGTCGTCGAGCAGCACCGTCGCGGCGGCAGCGCCGAGGTCGGCGAGGTCGAGGAAGCCGAACGGCGCGTGCACGTCGTACGGCACCCGGACCGGGCCGGTGAGGTCGAGGTTCTGCAGGTAGGCGCCGGGCTGGAGGATCGTCCACGCCAGCCCGGACCGCCGCACCAGGTCCTCTGCGGCCGCCTTGCCCAGGTGGTGCGGCATCTCGGGCACGTAGGGCGACGCCACCGAGTGGTAGACGACCCGGTCGACCCCCGCGACCAACGCCGTGTCCAGGACGTCTCCGACGTACGCCGGCTCGTCGGGGTGCAGGTTGGGCGTGATCAGGTAGACGGCGTCGCAGTCGTAGAGGGGTTCGATCAGGTCGGGCAGGTCCGAGCGGCCGAGCGGGACGCCGGTCGCGCCACGCTCATCGAGGGCGGCCACCACCGCGCGCCCGGTCTTCCCGTGTCCGCCTAGGACGGCGACCCGCATCCGCTACTCCTCGTCGTACGTCGCGATGGCGCCCTTGCGCTTGCCGAAGCTCCACCGGCCGGTCCGCTCGGCGTGCGGCGCGTCGACCTGGCCGCGCTCGAACACGATGATGCTGTCGTAGAAGTGCATGGACTTCGTGGTGCGGGTGAACTCGTCCACCTCGAACCCGTCGTCGCGCGAGTGCCAGGCGTTGAGCTGGTCCGTCAGGTCCTTGGCGTACTCGACGAAGGTGCCGGGGCGCCGGTAGCCGCCGCCCCACTTCTCCCAGTAGCTGGTGTGCAGGTCCTCGATCAGGAAGACCCCGTCGGGCGCCATCCGGTGGTAGAGCTCCTCGAACGTGGCGATCTGCTGGCCCATCGTGTGCCCGCCGTCCTCGATGAGCACGTCGATCGGGCCGATCTCATCGGCGATGGAGCGCAGGAACTCGCGGTCCTCCTGGTCACCGATGAAGATCTTGGTGCGCCGGCCCCCGAGCTTGACGCAGCGCGGGTCGATGTCGACGCCGTAGATGGTCGCCTTCCGGCCGAAGTAGTTGCGCCACATCTGCAGCGAGCCACCGTGGCTGACCCCGAACTCGAGGATCGTGACCGGCTTGCCCCGGAACCGCTGCAGATGGCGGTGGTAGATCTCGAAGTAGTGCATCCACTTGTGGATCAGCCGCTTGTCGTTCGCCCGGAAGTACTTCTCGAGCGGGTTGTCGACAGTCATGATGCTCCCGAGCCTCGTCGAATGGGCACGCTCAGGAGCGTAGCGACCTACCGTGCGTCGCGCTCCTCATCGAAGCGCGGGTCGCCCAGGACATACTGCGCGAACCTGCCCGGCGGCTTCTTCGGCTCCGGCATCGGCTCGGGCACCATCCGGCCCTCCGCCGTGTCCCAGAAGCGGTCGACCGTGTGCATCACCTTGCGGGCGACCAGCCCCAGCGGACCGGTGTGCGGGGTGTAGGGGTGCGGCCGGCTGGGCGCCGCTAACTCGGCGGCCCACAGCCGCCGGGCGAGCAGGTCGAGGTCGTCGTCGTCGAGGGTGTCGCTGAGCCGGTCGCCGAGCACCGCCTCGTGCCGCTGGTGGTCGGTCATCGCGACCTCGACGTCGGTCCACACGTCGAGCCAGCCGTACGACGTCTCGTACACCGAGCCGTACTCGTGCGCCTTGACGTGCGCGAGCTCCACCTCGAAGGCCTTGCTCGAGCGCAGGTAGTCGTGCACGAGGTGCCCGCCGTCGGCGACCTTGCGGCGGGCCGACGGCAACAGCACCGCGTCGACCGCGTGCAGGTGCATGCTCGTGGTCGCGAGGAAGGCGTCGATGCGCTCGTGGCCGTCGCGTGGCCGGTCCCGTGAGGCCTCCATCGACCGGGCTTCGGCCAGGCGCTCGGAGAGCCGTCCCTGGGTGTGCTGGATCGAGTTGCGGAGGACATCGGTCGTGCCCATCGGCATCACCTTCTTCGTGCGCCGTGTCTCTCATAGTGCGTCACCCTCTTCACGGCCACAAGGTGTCGCGGGTTCAGACCAGGTCCACCTCGGCGTACGCCGCGCCGTCGGCCAGGGCGGCGTAGCCCGGACCACGGTCGAAGAACGCACCGCTCGGCTCAGGGCGCGCGGCCCGCTCGGCGGTCGTCGCGGCCTCGTCGTACGCCAGGCTGTCGTCCTCGAGCGAGCCGGTCAGCACCACGCCGTACGACGCGAGGGCGGCCTCGGGCGAGACCTTGCGCCAGACGACGTCGCGGACGACGAGCGCGGGGTCACGGTCGAGCGGGTTGCCCCAGCCGCCGCCACCCGTCGTGCGGATCCGGATCACCTCGCCGGCGGCGACCGGCTCGGCGTCGGCCAGGGCGTCCACTTCGCGCTCCTTGGGTCCGCCGGCGTCGATGACGACCTCGAACGGCTTGCCCGCGAGCCCGCCCTTCACGCCCCAGCAGGCCAGGATCGACCGGTCCGCGATGGACATGAAGTGGCCGTCCTTGAGCATCCGGATGTGCTTCTCGTAGCCAAGGCCGCCGCGGAACTGGCCCGCTCCCCCGCTGTCCATCGCGAGCGACAGCGACTCGACCCGGAACGGGAAGCGCGCCTCGGTGAACTCCGAGGGCAGGTTCCGCGAGTCGGGTACGACGTGGATCGTGTCCTCGCCGTCGGCGTAGTAGCGGCCGCCGGAGCCGCCGCCGAGCACCTCGCGCATGAGATAGGGACGGCCCTCGAGGTCGTCGCCGTACACGCCGGTGTAGCGGATCGTCTCCTGGTCGGCCGGCATCCGCCCGTCGACGGCCTTGGCGACCACACCGGCGAGCACGCCGAGCAGCCGCAGGATGACGAAGGTGCGGGCGTTGGTCGGCGCGGGGAAGACCGGCGTCAGCAGCGTGCCCGGCGGCGGGAACCGCATCTCGATCAGCGGCACGATGCCCTCGTTGACGTCGAGCTCGGCCATCCGCTCCGGGTTCTCGGCGAGGTTGCGCAGGATCGGTGCGAGCCACTTCTTGAGGAACACGCCGTCGCTGTAGTCGCCGCAGTGGTTGATCGGGCCCTTGGCCTGCGGCGAGGTACCGCCGAAGTCGAGGATCAGCCGCTCGCCGTCGGGGTCGTCGGCGGGCGTGCGGGTGAGCGTGATCCGCTGGGTGTGCAGCATCGGCTCGTCGACGCCGTCGTGCTCGGCGTAGTCCTCCCACACCCACTCCCCGACGGGGATCTGGCTGAGGATCTCGCGGCGGTAGGTCTCGGTGGTGCGGCTGATGATCGCGTCGAAGCAGGACTCGACCGTGTCCACGCCGTACCGGTCGAAGAGCTCGCCGAGCCGGCGCGCTCCCATCAGGCAGGCCGAGCACTCGGCGTCGAGGTCGGCGGCGAGCGACTCGGGCATCCGGGAGTTGCGGGTCATGATGCTCAGTGCGGCTCTGTTGGGGACGCCCGCGTCCCAGAGCCGGATCGGGGGGACCATCAGGCCCTCCTCGAAGACGCTGGTGGCGTTGGAGGGCATCGAGCCGGGTACGGCGCCGCCGATGTCGTCGTGGTGGCCGAAGGCCTGGACGAACGCGACCACCTTGCCGTCGGAGAAGACCGGCACGGTGACGCAGAGGTCGGGCAGGTGCCCGATGCCGCCTTCGGAGCGGTAGACGTCGTTGTGGAAGAAGACGTCACCCTCCTGCATCTCCTCGATCGGGAAGTCGCGGGCGACCGGGTGCACGAGGGCGGAGTACGAGCGGCCGGTGAGCTTGCGCAGCAGCCGGTCGTGGATGCCGGCGCGGAAGTCGTGGGCGTCGCGGATCATCGGGCTGCGGCTGGTGCGGCCGATCGCTGTCTCGACCTCCATCTCGACGCTGGCGAGCGAGCCCTGGACGATCTCGACCAGCACCGGGTCGGCACTCGCGCCGGCGTCGTCGGTGAGGTGCCCGAACGGGAAGTCGGTAGGTGCGCGGCGGCTGTCGGTGGTCATCAAGCGCTCCTCGTCACGATGATGTTGAGGTACTCGTCGATCTGGGCGGTGAAGCCCGGGTGCAGCGGCACCGTGGACCCGAACTCCTCGATGATCGCCGGGCCGGTCACCACCGTGCCGGGGGCCAGGTCCGGTCGCCAGAGCACCGGCGCCTCGACGTACCCCTCGGTGGCGTCGAAGCAGACCTGCCTGACCGGGTCGTCCGCCTCTCGGCTAGCTATGACTGCTTGTGGAGCGGACGACCCGACTCGCTTGATCTCCGGGCGCTGGATCGGGCCGATGCCGGAGACCCGGAGGTTGACCCACTCGACCTGCTGGGTGGGGTCCCCGGAGAAGTCGTAGCCGTACGTCGCGCGGTGCTCGGCGTGGAAGGCGTCCGCGACGGCGGTCGGGTCCAGTTCGCCTTCGCCGACCGGGACCCGCACCTCGAAGGCCTGGCCGAAGTAGCGCAGGTCGGCGGTGCGCACGAACTGGTGCTCAGCGGGGTCGAAGCCCTCCTTGGTCAGCGCCTCGGCGGCCTGGGCGGCGAGCGCGTCGTACACCCCGGTGACGGTGGCCGGGTCGAGCTGGTCGGCGAGGGTCACGTGGGTCTGCACGTAGTCGTTCTTGACGTCGACCGTCAGCAGGCCGAAGGCCGAGACGTTGCCGGGGTTGGGCGGCACGAGTACGGCGGGCAGGCCGAGCACGTCGACCAGGCGGCACAGCAGCAGCGAGCCCGAGCCGCCGAACGTCGTGAGCGTGAAGTCGCGGACGTCGAGGCCGCGCTTGACGGTGACCTGGCGCAGCGCGTTGGCCTGGTTCCAGGCCGAGATCTCGAGGACGCCGGAGGCGCAGGCCTCGGGCGTCATGCCGAGCTTGGCGGCGAGCGCCTCGATGCCGACCCGAGCCGCCTCGACGTCGAGCGGGATCTCGCCACCGAGGAGGTGCGGAGGGATCCGGCCGAGGAACACGTGCGCGTCGGTGATGGTGACCTCGGTGCCGCCCTTGCCGTAGCAGAGCGGGCCCGGGTCGGCGCCGGCCGACTGCGGACCGACCTTGAGCGTGCCCTCCGGGCTCAGCCAGGCGATCGAGCCACCACCCGCGCCGACGGTGACGACGTCGATCATCGGGATCTTGCTGGGGAACGCGCCGACCGAGCCCTCGGTGGTCAGCGTCGGCTCGCCGTCGATCACCACGGACACGTCGGTCGACGTACCGCCGCCGTCGGAGGTCAGCACCTTGTCGAAGCCGGCGACCTTGGCGATCAGCGCCGCGCCGAGCGCACCCGCGGCAGGGCCGGACAGCACGGTCGTGATCGGCTGGTGCACGACCTCGTCGGCCGACAGCACGCCGCCGTTGGACTTCATCACGTAGAACGGGATGACCCGGTCGTCCAGCGCTTCGAGCCTGGTCTTGATGTTGGTGACGTACGCCGAGAGCCGCGGCTTGACGGCGGCGTCGACGAGGGTGGTCATCGCGCGCTCGTACTCGCGGTACTCGCGCAGCACCTGGCTCGACAGCGAGACGACCGCGTCGGGGTGCTCCTCGGTGAGGATCTCGCGCATCCGCTCCTCGTGGACCGGGTTGGCGTAGGCGTGCAGGAAGCAGACGCCGAGCGTGGTGATGCCCTGGGCCTTGAACCAGCGGGCCACGGCGCGGGCGCCGTCCTCGTCGAAGGGGCGCACCTCCTCGCCGTTCACGTCGAGGCGGCCCTCGACGCCCTTGACCCGGTCGCGGGGCACGATCCGCTCGGGCTTCACCCAGAAGTAGGAGTTGCCGTAGCCGTCGGGCACGGACTGGCGGGCGATCTCGAGCATCGCCTCGTAGCCGGTGTTGGTGATGAA
>Ga0190274_10000058_pt1 | contig 89351 bp, 99 predicted proteins | sample Popmic531T_FD_133002 | JGI IMG/M metagenome (GOLD analysis project Ga0190274, IMG submission 133002) | Populus adjacent soil microbial communities from riparian zone of Yellowstone River, Montana, USA - 531 T | ecosystem: Environmental > Terrestrial > Soil > Riparian zone | place: USA: Montana...
GGCCTTTCCAGTGTCCGAGGGGGGACTTGAACCCCCACAACCGTTAAAGGTCACTAGCACCTCAAGCTAGCGCGTCTGCCAATTCCGCCACCCGGACGAGTGCCTCGGAACTGTAGCAAAGACACGGTCCGATTCTCACATCGGGAGGGGCCCTACGCGGATGACATGCTGGGCCCATGGCTGAAGCACCCGGTGACATCGAACAGGCCGCCCACGACCCCGCGGGCGAGGTGGTCGAGCTGTGCCGGGAGCTGATCCGGATCGACACCAGCAACTACGGCGACGACTCGGGACCGGGGGAGCGGAAGGCGGCGGAGTACGTCGCCGCGCTGCTCGACGAGGTCGGCATCGAGTCCACCCTCATCGAGGGCACCCCGGGCCGCACCTCGGTCGTGGCGCAGTGGGGCGGGACCGAGGGTGACGGGCTCCTGCTGCACGGCCACCTCGACGTCGTACCCGCCGCTGCGGAGGACTGGCAGGTCGCTCCCTTCTCCGGTGAGATCCAGGACGGCTACGTCTGGGGACGCGGCGCGGTCGACATGAAGGACTTCGACGCGATGCTGCTGAGCATCGTCCGCGACCGTCAGCGGACCGGGCGCGTCCCGTCGCGACCGATCACGCTGTGCTTCACGGCTGACGAGGAGGCCGGCGGCCACCAGGGCGCCCAGGAGATCGTCGAGGACCACCCCGACCTGCTCGAGGGCTGCACGGAGGCCGTGGGCGAGGTCGGCGGGTTCAGCGCCACGATCCGCGGCCGCCGGGTCTACCTGATCGAGGCCGCCGAGAAGGGGATGGCCTGGATGCGGCTGACGGCCCGCGGTCGCGCGGGCCACGGCTCGATGATCAACGGCGAGAACGCCGTGACGTCCCTGGCCGCCGCGGTGGCCCGGGTCGGTGCCTACGAGTGGCCGGTGCGACTGACCCCGGCCATGCGCACCCTGCTCGCGTCGGTCGCCGAGCTGGCCGGCACCGAGGCGACGCCGGACAACGCGCAGGCGCTGGTCGAGGAGTTCGGCGGAGCGGCCCGGATGATGGGCGCGGTCATCCGCAACACCTGCAACCCGACGATGCTCGGCGCCGGTTACAAGGTCAACGTCATCCCGACGGAGGCGACGGCCCACATCGACGGCCGGTTCCTGCCCGGATACGAGGACGAGTTCTTCGCGACGTTGGCGGAGCTGGTGGGCGAGGGCATCGAGATCGACTACGTCAGCCACCAGCAACCGTGGGAGACGCCGTACGACGGCGAGCTCGTCGACGCCATGACCCGCTCGATCCTCGCCGAGGACGACGAGGCGATCGTCGCGCCGTACCTGATGAGCGGCGGCACGGACGCCAAGCACTTCCGCAAGCTGGGCATGCGGTCCTACGGCTTCGCGCCGCTGCGGCTGCCCGCCGACCTCGACTTCACCGCGCTCTTCCACGGGGTCGACGAGCGGGTCCCGGTCGACGCGCTGGAGTTCGGCGCCCGGGTCTTCGACCGGTTCCTCGACGAAGTCTGAGGTCGTCGCGCGGGTGCACGGTTTGGTCACCAACCGCACCAAATCGGCCGCCGGACGTGCGGTTGGTGACCAAACAGCGCGTGTCGCGGCAGTTATGTCAGGCGGTCCGAACGGCGCGAATGATCTTGCGCCGCAGCACCACCCGACGGGTGCCGTCGGGACCGATCCGGACCCGGTCGAGCTCCCAGCCGCCGTGCTCGGCACGCTCCACGAGCAGCCGGGTGACCACGTTGCGGGAGAACTCACGCGAGAAGGAGACCTTGTCGAACTCCCACTCCACCCCGGGGGTGGGTGGGCGGCGTAGCGCACGGCTCAATGCGGGACCCCTTCGGTCGTCGGTCAGTCGGCGGACACGTCGTCCAGGGCGGCGGTGATCTCGGCCGGCAGGGTCAGCTCCTCGACGCCCAGCGCGCCACGCAGCTGCGCCGCGGTCCGTGCGCCGATGATCGGGGCGGTGACACCGGGCCGGTCGCGCACCCAGGTCAGGGCGACCTCGAGCGCCGTCAGGCCGAGGCCGTCCGCAGCCCGAGCGACCGCCTCGACGATCCCGGCGCCCCGCTCGTCGAGGTACGGGTTCACGAAGTTCGCGAAGTGCGTCGACGCGGCGCGTGAGTCCGACGGCGTACCGGTCCGGTACTTGCCGGTGAGGACGCCGCGGCCCAGCGGTGACCACGGCAGTACGCCGAGGCCGAGCGCGGCCGCGGCCGGCAGCACCTCCTGCTCGACGGCCCGGTTGAGCAGCGAGTACTCCACCTGCGTGCTGGCCAGCGGCGTCCGACCGGGCACGGCCCGCTGCCAGGTCGCCGCCTGGGCGGTCTGCCAGCCCGAGTAGTTAGAGACGCCGACGTACGACGCGCGCCCGGTGGTGACTGCGTGGTCCAGGGCCGCCAGCGTCTCCTCGACAGGCGTGTCGTCGGACCAGATGTGCACCTGCCACAGGTCGACGTGCTCGACGCCGAGCCGGCGCAGCGAGCCGTCGAGGGTGCCGAGCAGGTGTCCGCGAGACGTGTTGTACGAGCGCCCACCGGGCCGCGCGCTGATCCCGGCCTTCGTGGCGAGCACCACCTCGTCCCGGGCCACGACATCGCCGATGAGGGTGCCGATCAGCTCCTCGGACGCACCGTTGCCGTAGCCGGCGGCGGTGTCCACGAACGTGCCGCCCGCCTCAGCGAACGCGATCAGCTGGTCGCGCGCCTCGTGCTCGTCGGTGTCTCGTCCCCAGGTCATGGTGCCCAGGCCGAGCCGGGACACTGTCAGGCCGGTCGCGCCGACTCGCCGCTGCTGCATGCGGACAAATTAGTCGGCGTACGCGCGCGGGGTGGCTACGGCACGCCAGGTGAGAGCCAGTAGGACCGTCACACTAGGCTTCCGCGTCGTGGTGGACTACCTGCAGGCAGTGGTGCTCGGCATCATCCAAGGGCTGACCGAGTTCCTGCCGATCTCGAGCAGCGCCCATCTGCGGATCCTGCCGGAGGTGTTCGGCTGGGGCGACCCGGGCGCGGCGTTCACGGCGGTCATCCAGATCGGCACCGAGCTGGCCGTGCTCATCTTCTTCTGGCGCGACATCTGGCGGATCGCCACCACCTGGGTGAAGTCGCTCTTCCGCCCGGAGTACCGCGGGCAGCTCGACGCCCGGATGGGCTGGTTCATCATCCTCGGCTCGCTCCCGATCGTGGTCCTCGGCATCGCCCTCAAGGACGTCATCGAGGAGGACTTCCGGAGCCTCTGGATCATCGGCACGATGCTGATCATCATGGGCATCGTGCTCGGGATCGCGGACCGCGTCGGCGGCACCGAGAAGACGCTCAAGCAGCTGTCGCTGCGCGACGCGGTGCTGATGGGTCTGGCCCAGGCGCTCGCGCTGATCCCCGGCGTCTCCCGCTCCGGCGCGACCTTGTCGATGGGCCGCTTCCTCGGCTACGAGCGCGAGACCGCGACCCGCTACGCCTTCCTGCTGGCCATCCCGGCCGTCATCGGCGCCGGCGTCTTCGAGCTCAAGGACGTCCCGAACGGCGACAACCTCTACGGCTGGGGTCCGACCATCGTGGCGACGGTCGTCTCCTTCGTCGTGGGGTACGCCGCGATCGCGTGGCTGCTGCGCTTCGTGAGCACGCACTCCTTCACGCCGTTCGTCATCTACCGCATCGTCCTCGGCGCGGGCACGTTGCTCCTCGTCGCGGCCGGCGTGATCGCGGCCTGACGCCTAGAGCCAGCCGGAGCGCTTGAAGAGCACCCACAGCCCGCCCGCGGCCGCGGCCATGAGCAGCAGGGCGAACGGGTAGCCGAGCGTCCAGTCGAGCTCCGGCATGTGCCGAAAGTTCATGCCGTAGATGCCGGCGATCAGCGTCGGCACGACGATCAGCGCGGCGCCGGCGGAGATCTTGCGCATGTCGTCGTTCTGCTGCACCGAGATCTGCGCCAGGTGGGCGTCGAACGCCGTCGACAGCAGGGCGTCGAGGGAGTCGACCGTCTCCGCTGCACGCGCGAGGTGGTCGGCGACGTCGCGGAAGAACGGCGCAGCCTCCTCGCGCACTCCGTGCACGCTGCCGGCGACGAACCGGTTGAGCGGCTCGCGCAGGGGGAGCACGGCCCGACGGACCTCGGCGATCTCCCGCTTGAGGATGTACATCCGTGCGGAGTCGTTGGTGCGTTGGTCGGAGAACACCGACGTCTCGATCTCGTCCACGTCGATGACGAGCTCCTCGACCACAGCGACGTACTCGTCGACGACGCGGTCCATCACGGCGTAGACGACGCCGCCCGGCCCGTGGGTGAGCGCCTGGTGTCCGGCCTCGAGGTCGGTTCGTGCCGAGTGGAGCTCGTTGCCCTGGCCGTGGCGCACGCTCACCACGAAGTCGTGGCCGATGAACAGCGCGATCTCCCCGGTCTCGACTGCGTCCTGCTCATCGACGTACCAGAGCGTCTTGAGCACCAGGAAGAGCGTGTGCCCGTACCGCTCCAGCTTGGGCCGCTGGTGCGCCGTCACCGCGTCCTCCACCGCCAGCGGGTGCAGGTCGAAGGTCCGGGCGACGTCGGCGATCTCCTCCTCCGAGGGCTCGTGCAACCCCACCCAGACGAAATCGCCCTCCTCGGTGGCGCGATCGCGCAGCTCGCCGGGGTCGCCGTGCCCGGCTATGCGCGAGCCCTTGCGGTAGAGGGCGCAGTCGACGATCACGCGCCCACGGTAGCCCCACGAGCACCCCACTACAGTCGCCGACATGGCAACGGTGATCCTGGTCCGGCACGGTCGTACGACGGCCAACGCGTCCGGCACGCTCGCGGGCCGCACGCCCGGCGTACGGCTCGACGAGACCGGCACGGGCCAGGCCGCGCGCACCGGCGAGCGGCTCGCCGTCGTACCACTGGTCGCGGCGGTCACCAGCCCGCTCGAGCGTTGCCGGCAGACGACCAAGGCGATCGTGGCCGCGCAGTCCGGACCGTTGCGCCCGTCAACGGACCGCGGGCTGACCGAGTGCGACTACGGCGAGTGGCAGGGCCGAGCGCTCAAGGACCTGGCGAAGGAGAAGCTCTGGGCAACGGTCCAGGCGCAGCCGTCCGCGGTGACCTTCCCCGGCGGCGAGTCGATGGTCGCGATGCAGGCGCGGGCGGTGTCCGCCGTACGACGGCGGGACGCGCTCATCGAGGCCGAGCACGGCCCGGGCGCGGTGTGGGTGGCCGTCAGCCACGGCGACCTGATCAAGTCGATCCTGGCCGATGCCCTCGGGATGCACCTCGACCTCTTCCAGCGGCTGCACGTCGACCCGGCGTCCGTGTCGATCATCCGCTACACCGCGACCCGGCCCTACGTGCTGGCGACCAACACACACTCCGGTGACCTGTCCTGGCTGGCGCCCGCGCCGGCGAAGAAGACGGCCCGCAGGCGGCGCTCCGACGACGCAGCGGTCGGCGGTGGCGCGGGCCCTTCGGGCACCGCCTAGGGTGACTGGCATGGCTCCGATCGTCCACGGATTCGACCCGCCCGAGCGCTTCGTGGCCGGCACCGTCGGCCCGCCCGGACAGCGCACCTTCTTCCTCCAGGCGCGCGCGGGTGCCCGGCTCGTCAGCGTCGCACTCGAGAAGCAGCAGGTCCAGGCACTCGCCGAGCGCATGGACGAGCTGCTCGACGAGGTGCTCGCGGCCACGCACGGCGACGCGGTCATCCCCGCGATGGCGCCGCTCGGCCTCGATGACTCCGACCCGCTGGAGCAGCCGATCGAGGAGGAGTTCCGCGCCGGCACCATGACGCTGTCGTGGGACGCCTCCGACGAGCGTCTGGTCATCGAGGTCTTCCCCTACAGCGAGGCCGCGGTGATCACCCCCGAGCAGGTCGCCGACCTGGACGACGAGGACTTCGAGGAGCCGGAGCCCGACGAGGTGTTCCTGGTGCGGATCCCGGCCGGCACGGCGCGCGCGTTCGTGAAGCGCGCCGAGCAGGTCCTCGGCGCCGGCCGCCCGGACTGCCCGTTCTGCGGCGGCCCGGTGGACCCCGAAGGGCACCTGTGTGTGCGGGCGAACGGCTTCCGGCGACGGGACCCGTGAGTCCGGCGTGACGGCGGAACAGCTGCCGGACCTGCTCGACGGCCATCTCGAGCTCCGTGGGCGGATCATGCCCGCGTCCAACGCGACATTCCTCGGCGACATCGAAGGCGTCCCGGTCGTCTACAAGCCGGTCTCCGGCGAACGCCCCCTCTGGGACTTCCCCGAGGGCACCCTCGCCGGCCGCGAGCGCGCGGCGTACCTGCTCTCCGAGGCGACCGGATGGAACGTCGTGCCCGAGACCTGGCTGCGCGACGGGCCGCACGGCCCGGGCATGGTCCAGCGCTGGCAGGAGCCCGACGAGGATCAGGTCGCCGTCACCCTGGTGCGGGAGGGCGAGGTGCCGGAGGGGTGGCGACACGTCTTCGACGGCATCGACGGCCAGGACCAGCCGGTGTCGCTGATCCACGAGGACAGCGACCCGCTGCGTCGGATGGCGGTCTTCGACATCCTCGTCAACAACGCCGACCGCAAGGGCGGCCACGTGCTGGGGATGACCGACGGGCACCGGTACGGCGTCGACCACGGTGTCACCTTCCACGCCGAGCACAAGCTGCGCACCGTGCTCTGGGGCTGGCTGGGGGAGCCGCTCACGGCCGAGGAGCTGGCGGGGGTCGAGCGGGTCCGGGTCGCGGTCTGCGGGACGCTGGGCGACGCGCTGGCCGAGCACCTGACCGACTTCGAGATCGACGCGCTGCACCGCCGAGCCTCCCGGCTCGCCGAACGCGCGGTGCTTCCGACGCCGCGGGGCGAGTGGCCGGCCATCCCGTGGCCGCCCTTCTGACACTGAAGCACTAGGCTTTCACGCATGCGAGCCTGGCCTTCTCCCGACGTCCCGACGCTGCCGGTGGCGGGACCGCCGGTCGCGGTGCACGACACCCCGTCGGGTGGGCTGGTCACCACCACCCCCGACGGCGCCGCGCGCATGTACGTCTGCGGCATCACGCCGTACGACGCCACGCACCTCGGCCACGCGAACACCTACGTCGCGTTCGACCTGCTCAACCGGGCCTGGCGCAACGCCGGCCACGACGTCACCTACGTCCAGAACGTCACCGACGTCGACGACCCGCTTCTCGAGCGCGCCGCCAAGGTCCACGTCGACTGGGTGGAGCTCGCCGAGCGCGAGACCGAGCTCTTCCGTCAGGACATGACCGCGCTGCGGGTCCTCCCGCCGGCGCACTACATCGGCGCTGTCGAGTCGATCCCTCTGGTGATCGAGCTGATCCAGCGCCTCGAGGCGGCCGGCTCGGTCTACCGCGTCGAGGACGACCTCTACTTCTCGGTGACCGCCGACCCGGCGTTCGGCGCGGAGTCCGGGTGGACCCGGGAGAAGATGCTCGAGATCTACCCCGACCGCGGGGGCGACCCCGACCGCCCGGGCAAGAAGGACCCGCTCGACTGCGTGGTCTGGCGCGGCCGCCGCGAGGGGGAGCCGTCCTGGGAGAGCCCGTGGGGACCCGGCCGGCCCGGCTGGCACATCGAGTGCACCGCGATCGCCCAGGAGCACCTCGGCGGAGCGTTCGACGTCCAGGCCGGCGGCAGCGACCTGGTCTTCCCGCACCACGAGATGTGCGCCGGTCACGCCCAGGTCGCGGTGCCCGGGACGCCGTTCGCCCAGGTCTACAGCCACGGCGGCATGGTCGGCTACGACGGCGAGAAGATGTCGAAGTCGCGCGGCAACCTGGTCTTCGTCTCCGCCCTGCGCAACAGCGACGTCGACCCGATGGCCATCCGCCTCGCACTGATGCGGCACCACTACCGGGCCGACTGGGAGTGGGTCGACGCCGAGCTCTGGACCGCCGTTGACGACCTCGACCGCTGGCGCCGCGCGCTGTCGCTCGGCGCGGGCGCTCCCGCGGCGCCCGTGGTCGTCGAGATCCTCGACGCCCTCGCCACCGACCTCGACGCGCCGCGTGCGGTGGCTGCCGTCGACCGCTGGGTCGCCGCCACGCTCGGCACCGAGGGCCTTGCCGACACCTCGGACCCGGACGCCGCCGTCCAGGTCCTCGCCGTCCTCGACGCCGCACTCGGCCTGGCCGTCTGAGGGAACTCGGCGCGATGTCGGCGGGCGTGGAGCGCGGAAGAGCTCGCGTCTCGGCGTACGTCTACGGCAACATCCTGGTGCTCGCCGCTGTCCTGACCGCGACGCCGCACACGATCGAGGACGGCCACGCCGCCGTCGTGGTCGTCGCGACGACCGTGACCACCTACCTGGCCCACGTCGTGGCACACGCCGTCGGCGGGACGATCGGCGCTCCGCAGGGGGCCGCCTCCATCACCCGTGACGAGCTGCGCGACGCGTTGCCCATCGCGTCCTCCGGCTCGCTGCCGGCCGTGATCCTCCTGCTGGGTGCCCTGACGGAGCTCGACCCGGTGCTGGTCGAGCTGGTCGCCGCCGGGGTCGTGATCGTGCGGCTGGTCGGGATCGGCGCGGTCGTGGACCGGTACGGCGGCTCGGACCGTCGGTGGTCCTGGGCGACGGGCCTGCTGGTCGGCCTGGCGAGCGTCCTGATCGTGGTGCTCAAGCTGGTCTTCGGCCACTGAGCCGGGGTTGAGATCGGCGGCGCCGGGGGCGACGTTTGGTCACCAACCGCAGATTTCGGGGCCGGAAACCTGCGGTTGGTGACCAAACGGCGTACGTCGGGGACGAGCTAGTCGTCCTCTCCGCGGCGCTTGAGGTAACGCTCGAACTCGCGCGCGATGGCCTCGCCGGAGGCCTCGGGCAGCTCGGTGGTGTCGCGGGTCTCCTCGAGCGACCGCACGTAGTCGGCGACGTCCTCGTCCTCCTCGGCGAGCTCGTCGACGCCGCGCTCCCAGGCGCGGGCGTCCTCTGGCAGGTCGTCGAGCGGGATGCTCGCCTCGAGCAGGTCCTCGAGCTGACCGAGCAGCGCGAGGGTGGCCTTGGGACAGGGGGGCTGGGCGACGTAGTGCGGCACGGCCGCCCAGTAGGACACAGCAGGGAGGTCGAGCTGCACGCAGGCGTCCTGGAAGACGCCGACGATCCCGGTGGGGCCCTCGTACGTCGACTCCTCGAGCTTGAGGCGGTCGACCAGCTCGGCCTCGGTCGCCGTACCCGTCACGGGGATCGGACGGGTGTGCGGCGTGTCCGCGAGGAGCGCACCGAGCGTGACGACCAGCTCGGCGCCGAGATCGTCGCAGGCGGCCAGCAGCTCGGCACAGAACCGGCGCCACCGCATGTTCGGCTCGATCCCGCGCACCAGGATGATGTCGCGGTCGAGCGTCGGGGGAGAGGCGATGGCGATCTGGGTGCTCGGCCAGCTGACCCGCCGGTGGCCGTTGTCGTCGACCCCGACCGAGGGACGGTTGACCTGGAAGTCGTAGTAGTCCTCGGGGTCGATGGCGCCGACGACCCGAGCGTTCCAGACCTTCATCAGGTGGTCGACGGTCGACGAGGCGGCGTCCGCGGCGTCGTTCCAGCCCTCGAACGCCGCGATGACGATCGGATCCACCAGATCCGACACACCCTCCAGCTCAATCACCTGCCCAGCCTAGTCCGCCCCACGATTTCTGCCGTCCGGACGCTCGGTGTCACGATCTGGGAATGCGGTCCACCTCGTGGACGCTGTTCCTAGGCTTGATCCCTGGTCGCGGTTCGCGGCCCGAGAGGAGAAACCGTGCCGTCTGGGCAGTCCCCGTCGCCCGAGCTGCGACCCGATGCCACCGAAGAGCTCACCCGTGCGCTCGAGGCCCGCATCATGGTGCTCGACGGCGCGATGGGTACGGCGATCCAGCGCGACCGGCCCGACGAGGCGGGTTATCGCGGCACCAGGTTCGCCGACTGGCCGAGCGACCTGATCGGCAACAACGACCTCCTGACGCTCACCCAGCCCGAGATCATCGCCGGCATCCACCGCGAGTACCTCGAGGCCGGCGCCGACATCATCGAGACCAACTCCTTCAACGCCAACGAGGTCTCGCTGCGCGACTACGGCCTGGAGGAGCTCGGCTACGAGCTCAACTTCGAGTCCGCCCGCCTCGCCCGCCGCGAGGCCGACGCCGTGGCCACGGCCGACAGGCCGAGGTACGTCGCCGGCGCCCTCGGCCCGACCACTCGGACCGCCTCGATCTCGCCCGACGTCAACGACCCCGGCGCCCGCAACGTCTCCTTCGACGAACTGGTCGCGGCGTACCTCGAGGCCGCTCGCGGGCTCGTTGACGGCGGCTCCGACCTGCTGATGATCGAGACGATCTTCGACACCCTCAACGCCAAGGCGGCGATCTTCGCGGTCGAGACGCTCTTCGAGGAGCACGGGCGACGCTGGCCGGTCATCATCTCCGGCACGATCACCGACGCGTCCGGGCGCACGCTGTCCGGCCAGGTGACGGAGGCGTTCTGGGACTCGGTGCGCCACGTCCGGCCGCTCGCCGTGGGGCTGAACTGCGCCCTCGGCGCCAAGGAGATGCGCCCCTACATCGCCGAGCTGGCCCGCTTGGCCGACTCGTTCGTCTCCTGCTACCCCAACGCCGGGCTCCCCAACGCGTTCGGTGAGTACGACGAGGCGCCCGAGGAGACCTCCGCGATCATCGCGGAGTTCGCTGACAGCGGCTTCGTCAACCTCGTCGGCGGGTGCTGCGGCACCACCCCCGACCACATTGCGGCCATCGCCCGCGCGGTCGAGGGCAAGGAGCGCCGCACGCAGGTGCCGCTCGGCCCGGGCATGCGGCTCTCGGGCTTGGAGCCGCTCACGATCACCGAGGACAGTCTCTTCGTCAACGTCGGCGAGCGCACCAACATCACCGGCTCCGCGAAGTTCCGCAACCTGATCAAGGCCGGCGACTACGACACCGCGCTCTCCGTGGCCGCACAGCAGGTCGAGAACGGCGCGCAGGTCATCGACGTCAACATGGACGAGGGCATGATCGACGGCGTCGCGGCGATGGACCGCTTCACCAAGCTGATCGCCAGCGAACCCGACATCAGCCGCGTCCCTGTCATGGTCGACTCCTCCAAATGGGAGGTCATCGAGGCCGGCCTCAAGAACGTCCAGGGCAAGGCGATCGTCAACTCGATCTCCATGAAGGAGGGCGAGGACAAGTTCCGCGAGCAGGCCCGCCTGGTGCGCAAGTACGGCGCGGCCGCCGTGGTGATGGCCTTCGACGAGGACGGTCAGGCCGACAACCTCGAGCGGCGCAAGGCGATCTGCGAGCGGGCCTACCGGATCCTGGTCGACGAGGTCGGCTTCCCGCCCGACGACATCGTCTTCGACCCCAACGTCTTCGCCGTCGCCACGGGCATCGAGGAGCACGCGGCGTACGGCAAGGACTTCATCGAGGCCACCCGCTGGATCAAGGAGAACCTGCCCGGCGCCAAGGTCTCCGGCGGCATCTCCAACGTCAGCTTCTCGTTCCGCGGCAACAACCCGGTGCGCGAGGCGATCCATGCGGTCTTCCTCTTCCACGCCATCGAGGCCGGCCTCGACATGGGCATCGTCAACGCGGGTGCGCTGATCCCGTACTCCGAGGTCGAGCCCGAGCTCCGGGAGCGGATCGAGGACGTCGTACTCAACCGCCGTCCCGACGCGGCCGAGCGGCTGCTCGAGATCGCGGAGGAGCACAACAAGCAAGGCGAGGTCGTCGAGGCCGAGGCGGCCGAGTGGCGCAGCCTGCCCGTCGGCGAGCGGATCACCCACGCGCTGGTCAAGGGCATCGACGCCTACGCGGAGAGCGACACCGAGGAGCTTCGCAACGAGATCGCCGAGCGCGGCGGGCGGCCGATCGAAGTCATCGAAGGTCCGCTGATGGACGGGATGAACGTCGTCGGCGACCTCTTCGGTGCCGGCAAGATGTTCCTGCCCCAGGTCGTGAAGTCGGCGCGGGTGATGAAGAAGGCCGTCGCCTACCTGATCCCGTTCATCGAGCAGGAGAAGCTCGACAACCCCGAGTACGCCACCGCCAAGGACACCAACGGCACGATCGTGATGGCAACGGTCAAGGGCGACGTCCACGACATCGGCAAGAACATCGTCGGCGTGGTCCTGCAGTGCAACAACTTCGAGGTGATCGACCTCGGCGTGATGGTGCCGGCGCAGAAGATCCTGGACAAGGCCGTCGAGGTCGGCGCGGACGCGATCGGCCTCTCCGGCCTGATCACGCCGTCCCTCGACGAGATGGTCAACGTCGCGACGGAGATGCAGCGCCAGGGGTTCACCATCCCGCTGCTGATCGGTGGCGCCACGACGTCCCGCGCTCACACCGCCGTCAAGGTGGACGGCAAGTACGACGCCCCGGTCGTCTGGGTCAAGGACGCGTCCCGGTCGGTCCCCATGCTCGCGGCCCTCCTCAGCGACACCCAGCGCCCGCAGGTGATGGCCGACGTCAAGGCCGACTACGACTCCCTGCGCGAGCGGCACGCGGCCAAGCACGACCGGCCGATGCTCCCGATCGCGAAGGCGCGAGCCAACCGTACGCCGATCGACTGGAGCGGCTACCAGCCGCCCGCGCCCCAGCAGCCGGGCACGCACGTGCTCGCCGACTACGACCTGGCCGAGCTGCGCGAGTACATCGACTGGCAGCCGTTCTTCAACGCCTGGGAGATGAAGGGCAAGTTCCCCGACATCCTCAACAACCCGACGACGGGCGAGACCGCGCGGGCGCTGTACGACGACGCGCAGGCGATGCTCGACCGGCTGATCGCCGAGAAGTGGCTGACGGCCAACGCCGTCTTCGGCTTCTTCCCCGCGAGCGCGGTCGGCGACGACATCGAGCTCTACACCGACGAGTCCCGCTCGGCCGTCCTCACCACGCTGCACAACCTGCGCCAGCAGGGCGAGCACCGCGACGGCGTACCGAACCGGTCCCTCGGCGACTTCGTCGCTCCGCGCGAGACCGGCCTCGCCGACCACGTGGGCGCGTTCGCGGTCACGGCGGGGCTCGGCTCGCAGGAGCACATCCAGCGGTTCAAGGACGCCAACGACGACTACTCCGCGATCCTGCTGGAGGCGCTCGCCGATCGGCTCGCCGAGGCGTTTGCCGAGCGGCTGCACCAGCGGGTGCGCACGGAGTTCTGGGGCCACGTCACCGACGAGCAGCTGTCCAACGAGGACCTGATCGCCGAGCGGTACGCCGGCATCCGGCCGGCCCCCGGCTACCCGGCCTGCCCCGAGCACACCGAGAAGCAGACCCTGTGGGAGCTGCTCGACGTCCAGGCCAGCACCGGGATCGAGCTGACCGAGAGCATGGCGATGTGGCCGGGCGCGGCTGTGTCCGGCTGGTACTTCTCGCACCCCGACTCGCAGTACTTCGTCGTCGGGCGCCTCGCTCGCGACCAGGTCGCCGACTACGCCGAGCGCAAGGGCTGGACCCTCGCGGAGGCCGAGCGCTGGCTCTCGCCCAACCTGGGCTACGACCCGGATGACTGAGTTCCCTCGCGCCGTCCTCTGGGACATGGACGGCACCCTGGTGGACACCGAGCCGTACTGGATCGACACCGAGTTCGAGATCGCCCAGCGGCACGGCGGCACCTGGAGCCGCGCGCACGCCCTGAACCTGGTCGGCAACGACCTGCTGGAGTCGGGACGCTACATCCGCGAGCACATGGACATCGAGCCGACCGCGGAGCAGATCGTCGAGGAGCTCCTCGACGGCGTCGTCGCCCGCGTCGAGGACTCCGTGCCGTGGCGCCCAGGCGCCCGCGACCTGCTCGAGCAGCTGTCCGCGGCCGGTACGCCGTGTGCGCTGGTGACCATGTCCTACCAGCGGTTCGTGGCGCCGATCCTGGCCCAGCTGCCGCCGGAGACCTTCCGGGTGATCGTGACCGGTGACGTCGTCGAGTTCGGCAAGCCGCATCCCGAGCCGTACCTCACCGCCGCTGCCGCGCTGGGGTTGTCGCCGGGGGACTGCCTCGCCGTCGAGGACTCCAACACCGGCGCCAAGTCCGCCGAGAGCGCCGGATGCCTTGTCCTCGTCGTCGAGAACCACGTCCCCGTCCTCGCCGGCGAGCGCCGGGTCTTCGCCGACACGCTCGAGGGCATCGACCTGGCCGCTGTCTGGGCCGACTACCACCGCTGATCCGCTCGCCGGCTGGTGCGCTTGGTGCGCACCGTTTGGTCACCAACCGCACGTTTTCGGCGCCGAAACCTGCGGTTGGTGACCAAACCGTGCGTTTCGCTGCGGGTCAGTCGGGCAGATCAGGGCCTTCGAGATCGATGGCGATGAAGCGCTCCGGCAGCGGCGGCGGCGTACCACCCCAGGCCGGGCAGACGGCCTGGTGGGCGCACCAGGCGCAGAGCCGGCTCCGGTTGGGACGCCAGTCGCCGGAGTCCTCGGCCAGACGGATCGCCTGCCAGATGGCCTCGACCTTGCGCTGGGTCGCGAGCAGGTCGGCCTCGTCCGGCACGTAGCGCAGGATCTGGGCGTTGCCGAGGTAGACCAGCTGCAGCATCGCGGGCACGATGCCGCGGGTCTTCCAGATCACCAGCGCGTAGAACTTCATCTGGAAAAGCGCCTTCGCCTCGAACATCTCGCCGGGAGCATTGCCCGACTTGTAGTCGACGACCCTGATCGCGCCGTCCGGGGCGACGTCGATGCGGTCGACGAACCCACGCAGCAGCAGCTTGGAGTCGAGCAGCGCCTCGACGTACAGCTCGCGCTCGGCGGGCTCGAGGCGACTCGGATCCTCGAGCGTGAAGTAGCGCGTGAGGACCTCGCGGCAGTTGGCGAGCCAGGCCGCAGTCTCCGGGCCGCCCTCGGCACCGAGCACTCGCCCAGCGCGGGCTCCTGCTCGACGAGCGCGACCCACGCGGGCTCCAGCATCCGTCCCGCCTGCTCCGGGGTCCGAGCCGGAGCAGGGAGGTCGAAGAGGTCCTCCAGGACCTTGTGGATGACGGTTCCGCGCACCGCGTCGGGGGAGGGAGGCTCGGGGAGCTTGTCGATCGTGCGGAACCGGTAGAGCAACGGACAGCTCATGAAGTCACCGGCGCGGCTGGGCGACAACGCGCCTAGGACGTCCACCCCGTCGACCGGGGTCGAGACTCGGACCGCTGGCGAATCCTGCTCGACACCCACGACTTCAGCCTAGGTGAGCCCGCCGACGCCCCGTCGGATAGCCTCGAAGCGTGCCTGACTCGCCCGACCGCCCCCGGCCATCGGGCACCTTCAAGATCGGCACGATCGCGGGTAGCGACGTCCTGGTGTCGTCGTCCTGGTTCGTCGTCGCCGGCTTGATCGCGTTCATTGTCGCGCCCCGGATCGAGGCGTCCTCGCCGGGCCTGGGTGCGTGGAAGTACGTCGCCGGGTTCGCGTTCGCCGTGATCCTCTATCTCTCCGTCCTGCTCCACGAGGCGTCCCACGCCGTCATGGCGCGCCGGCTGGGATTCCCGGTCGGTGCCATCACGCTCCACTTCCTCGGTGGGATGACCTCGATCGAGGGGGAGGCCCGCAAACCTCGTCAGGAGTTCCTGATCGCGGTCGTAGGACCGTTGACCTCGCTTGCTGTCGGCGGCGTCGCGCTCGGGCTGTGGTTCGTCACCCCGGACGGCCTGCTCCTGGTCGCGGTCGAGGGGCTCGCCGGTGCCAACCTGCTGGTCGGCCTGCTCAACCTCGTCCCTGGCCTGCCGCTCGACGGCGGCCGGGTGCTCAAGTCGCTCGTCTGGCGACTCTCCGGCAACGTGCACCAGGGCACGATCGTCGCTGGCTGGGCGGGGCGGGTGACGGCCGTCGCGGCCATGCTGTGGCCGGTCCTGCAGTCCCAGCTCACCGGGGTGGAGCCGACCATCCTCGACTTCCTGCTGGCGTTCGTGGTGGCCGCCTTCCTCTGGTCCGGCGCCACCGCCGCCATGTCCGCCGCTCGGTTGCGGAGCCGGCTGCCGCACCTGGTCGGGCGCCAGCTCGCGCGGCGTACGCTCGCCGTGCCGGGCGACCTCCCGATCGCCGAGGCCGTACGACGGGCCCGGGATGCCCAGGCCGGCAGCCTGATCACGGTCACCTCCTCCGGCGTACCGGTCGGGATCGTCAGTGAGGCAGCCCTCGATGCGACGCCCGAGGAGCGCCGTCCCTGGGTCGCGACCGCGGCGGTCGCGCGTTCTCTCGACGACGGTCTCCGGCTGCCGGCCGCGATCGCCGGCGAGGATCTGGTCACAGCGATCACCCGCTACCCGGCTTCGGAGTACCTGCTCCTCGAAGAGGACGGTTCTGTCTTCGGGGTGCTCACGACGGCCGACGTCGATAAGGCCTTCCAACAGGGCTCCCACTAGTGTTCCGGGGGTGTCCGACACCCCCGAAGCAGGCCCCGAAGCGGGCGCCGAAGCCGAGTCCGCCCCCGACGTAGCGACCGAGGCCTGGTCCGGTGTCCACCGTGGCCCCCTCCGAGCAGGGGAGTGGGTGCGCCTCCTCGACGGCAAGGGCCGCCGGCACAACATCTGCCTGGAGGCGGGCAAGACCTTCCACACGAACCGCGGCGGGATGTCCCACGACGACCTGATCGGGCGCGAGGAGGGCTTCACGATCACGTCGACCTCCGGGGGCGAGTACCTGGTCTTCCGGCCGTTGCTGTCCGAGTTCGTCGTCTCGATGCCGCGCGGCGCCGCCGTGGTCTACCCGAAGGACGCGGCCCAGATCGTCGCGTTCGCCGACATCTTCCCCGGCGCTCACGTCGTCGAAGCGGGGGTGGGCTCGGGTGCGCTGACCTGCTCCCTGCTGCGCGCCGTCGGGCCGTTTGGCCGCGTCTCGTCATACGAGCGCCGCGAGGAGTTCGCCGACGTCGCGCGACGCAACGTCGAGCAGTTCTTCGGTGCCCCCGAAGGCCAGACCCACCCTGCCTGGGAGCTCACCGTCGGGGACCTCGCCGAGGCGCTCCCGGCGTCCGGTGACCGCGCCGACCGGATCATCTTGGACATGCTCGCACCGTGGGAGTGCCTGGACGCCGCCGCCGACGCGCTGTGGCCCGGCGGCATCGTGTGTGCGTACGTCGCGACCACCACCCAGCTCTCGCGCTTCATGGAGACGGTCCGCGTCCACGGCGGGTTCACCGAGCCACAGGCGTGGGAGTCGCTGGTACGCGACTGGCACGTCGAGGGCCTCGCCGTACGCCCCGGTCACAAGATGATCGGGCACACGGCCTTCCTGGTCACCGCACGCCGGATGGCACCCGGAGAGAAGGCGCCGATGAAGAAGCGGCGTCCGGCCCCTGGTGCCTACGGCCCCGACTACGGCGGCCCACGCCCGGCCGGCATCCCGGTCGACTTGCCGGAGTAGGGCCAGCGGACGCGGTTTGGTCACCAACCGCAGGTTTCGGAGCCGATTTCGTGCGGTTGGTGACCAAACGTCGTGCAGCCGCGGGCCGCTCCATCACTCGACTCGCGTCCAAAAGGTGACCAACTCCCTGAAATGACTACGCCGGTTGCGGGTCCGCGCAGGTAGGGTCGAAGACACAGGAGGTGGCGCTGATGTCGACATCGGATGGCGTTCCCAGCGCGGGGGGTCGCACCCCCGCAGAGCTCGTTGAGCAGGTCCGGTTCCTGGAGGCCGAGGTCTCCGATCTCCGCCTGCGCTTGCGCGAGAGCCCGACCGGCGGATCCCGCGGTCTGGAGCTCCGGCTCGCCGAGGCCCAGCGCTCGTTGGCCGGGCTGACGTCGCAGAACGAGCGGCTCGCCCAGACGTTGCGTGAGGCCCGCGACCAGATCATGAAGCTCAAGGAGGAGGTCGACCGGCTCGCGCAGCCGCCGGCCGGCTTCGGCACCTTCCTGAACCGCAACGAGGACGACTCGATCGACGTCTTCACCGGCGGTCGCAAGCTGCGCGTCAACGTGAGTCCGAGCGTCGACCTGGACCACCTCCACCGGGGCCAGGAGGTGATGCTCAACGAGGCGCTCAACGTCGTCGCCGCCCTCGAGTACGAGAAGGTCGGCGAGGTGGTGATGTTCAAGGAGCTGCTCGCCGACGGCGACCGGGTCCTGGTCATCGCCAACGCCGACGAGGAGCGCGTCGTCCGCCTCGCGGAGCCGCTGCGCACCCAGACGATCCGCGCCGGCGACTCGTTGCTGCTCGACACCCGGTCGGGCTACGTCTACGAGAAGGTGCCGAAGTCCGAGGTCGAGGAGCTCGTCCTCGAAGAGGTCCCGGACATCGACTACACCGACATCGGCGGGCTCTTCAGCCAGATCGAGACGATCCGCGACGCGGTCGAGCTGCCCTACCTGCACCCGGAGCTCTTCGTCGAGCACGAGCTCAAGCCGCCCAAGGGCGTGCTGCTCTACGGCCCCCCGGGCTGTGGCAAGACGCTGATCGCCAAGGCGGTCGCCAACTCGCTGGCGAAGAAGGTGGCGGCCAAGACCGGCCAGGAGGGGAAGTCCTACTTCCTCAACATCAAGGGTCCCGAGCTGCTCAACAAGTACGTCGGCGAGACCGAGCGGCACATCCGGTTGGTCTTCCAGCGGGCCCGTGAGAAGGCCAGCGAGGGTACGCCGGTCATCGTGTTCTTCGACGAGATGGACTCGCTCTTCCGCACTCGGGGGTCCGGTGTCTCCTCCGACGTCGAGAACACGATCGTCCCGCAGCTGCTCAGCGAGATCGACGGTGTCGAGCTGCTCGAGAACGTCCTCGTCATCGGCGCCTCCAACCGCGAGGACATGATCGACCCGGCGATCCTGCGGCCCGGCCGCCTGGACGTGAAGATCAAGATCGAGCGCCCGGACGCGGAGTCCGCGCGCGACATCTTCAGCAAGTACCTGACACCGTCCCTGCCCCTGCACGCCGAGGACCTCGGCGAGTTCGGCGGCGACCGCGACGCGTGCGTCGCCGGGATGATCCGGGCGACCGTCGAGCGGATGTACACCGAGACCGAGGAGAACCGCTTCCTCGAGGTGACCTACGCCAACGGCGACAAGGAGGTCCTCTACTTCAAGGACTTCAACTCCGGAGCGATGATCCAGAACATCGTCGACCGGGCCAAGAAGATGGCGATCAAGGACCTCCTCGAGCACGACCAGAAGGGTCTGCGGGTCTCGCACCTGCTGCAGGCGTGCGTGGACGAGTTCAAGGAGAACGAGGACCTGCCCAACACCACCAACCCCGACGACTGGGCCCGCATCTCCGGCAAGAAGGGCGAGCGGATCGTCTTCATCCGCACGCTCATCACCGGCAAGCAGGGCACCGAGCCGGGCCGCTCCATCGACACGGTCGCCAACACGGGTCAGTATCTGTAGCAGGTCACACCGGCACCCCGGGAGGAACCATGATGTTCTGGCTGATCGCGGGAGCCGTCGCGCTCGTGCTGTTCGCTCTGGCCTGGTGGACCAGCGGGCGGGCCAAGGGACTGCCGGGGCGCCCGGATGCGGGAGCCGAGCTCAACCGTGGCTGGGCGACCGAGCAGGCGGTGCTCAACCGCGACACGACCGCCGGCGGCGGATCGGGGATGTGAACAACGCCCGGCCCGGCGTTTACCCGTCGCCAGGCCCGGGCAGGGGTCACCTCATGATGTGGTTGATCGTGGTCCTGCTCGGCCTGATCGCTGCCTCGGTGAGCTGGCGGGCGTCTCGTCGGCAGGCCGGGGACGCGCACCACTGAGCTCACGAGGACTCGGTGACGTCGGCGACGGTGGCGTCGAGCGCTGCCAGCAGCGCTGCCGAGTCGACGGTGATCGCGACTCCGTGTGCACCGCCGCCGATGCTGATCGGCCCCTCGATCGAGGCATCGGCGACGACGGGGAGCTCAGCGAGGCTCCCGAGGGGTGTGATCGTCCCGCGGACGTAGCCGGTCACGTCGTACGCCGTCTCCGCGCTCGGCATCGAGATCCGGTTGACGCCCAGCAGTCCGCGCAGCTTGGGCCAGGCGATCTCGCGGTCGCCGGGCACCAGCACGAACCGGTGGTCGCCATCGCTCACCCGCACCACCAGCGTCTTCACGATCTGCCGTGGCTCCACCCCTCGGGCAGCCGCCGCCTCCGCCAGCGACGTCAGCGGCCCGTGCCTGGTCACCGCGTGCTCGAGACCGAGAGCCTCCGCGGCCGCGATCGCTCGCGCCGAGTTGTCCCTCGTGGCAGCGTCGCTCATGCCAGCGTCGATCATGGCGTCGACGGTACGGCGCGCCCGTTGAACACGTAGGCCCACGGTCGGCCCAGGCGTGGGCCCGGTAGGTACGCCGCCTGCAGGGACTCGACCTCGAGGCCGGCGGCCCGCACCAGCGCCGGGATGTCGCGGCTCAGGTGGCAGCCACCGGCGACGCGCCGCTGCAGCGGGTCCAACCGGCGCTGCCGCCGCGCCACGGAGTCCTCCGGGGAACGACCGTGCTCGAGGAAATGGAAGGCGCCCCCGGGTCGGAGCACTCGGCGTACCTCCAGCAGCGCAGCGGCGACGTCGGGGATCGTGCAGAGCGTGAACGTCGACAGCACGGCGTCGTACGACGCGTCCTCGGCCGCCAGGCGCTGTCCGTCCAGACCGACCCGCTCGATCGGTACGGAGGCGCCGGCCCGCCGCTTCGCCGACATCGACCACCCGACGTCCGACGGCTCCACGGCGTCGACGCCCGTGACGGCGGGCGGATAGGCATCGACGTTGAGTCCGCTGCCGAAGCCGACCTCCAGCACCCGCCCGGAGAGATCGGCGCAGGCCGCCTCCCGCAACGACATCACGTCGGCCGTGGACAGCGCCCGCTCCACGACGTGGGGTACGACGCGATCCGTCCACAGGCCCATGACCCGAGATTAGGCGCCGGCTGCTCGCGTACGCTCGGGCCATGAGCGTTCGACGCGTCATGGGCAACGAGGTGGAGTACGGCATCGCCGTGCAGGGCCAGCCGCTGGCCAACCCGATGGTGGCGTCCTCACAGGTCGTCAACGCCTATGCCTCGGCCACGATCAAGGCGCGCCGCGCCCGGTGGGACTTCGAGGAGGAGTCGCCGCTGCGCGACGCCCGCGGTTTCGACATGTCGCGCCAAGTCGCCGACCCGACCCAGCTGACCGACGAGGACCTGGGGCTGGCCAACGTCATCCTCACCAACGGCGCGCGGCTGTACGTCGACCACGCGCACCCGGAGTACTCCAGCCCGGAGGTGACCACCCCGCTGGACGCCGTGCTGTGGGACAAGGCCGGCGAGCTGGTCATGCTCGACGCCTCCCGACGGGCCGGCCTGCTGCCCGGCGGCACGCCGATCGTGCTGTACAAGAACAACACCGACAACAAGGGCGCGTCGTACGGCGCCCACGAGAACTACCTGATGCGGCGCTCCACGCCGTTCGGCGACATCGTCCGGCACCTCACGCCGTTCTTCGTCAGCCGCCAGGTGATCACCGGTGCCGGGCGGGTCGGCATCGGCCAGGACGGTCGCGAGCACGGCTTCCAGCTGAGCCAGCGTGCCGACTTCTTCGAGGTCGAGGTGGGACTCGAGACCACGCTGAAGCGCCCGATCATCAACACCCGCGACGAGCCGCACGCCGATCCCGAGAAGTACCGCCGCCTGCACGTCATCATCGGCGACGCCAACCTGGCCGAGATCTCGACGTACCTCAAGGTCGGCACCACGTCGTTGGTGCTGGCGATGATCGAGGACCGGTTCATCACCACCGACCTGACCGTCGACGGGCCGGTGGCCGGCCTCCGCGCGATCTCCCACGACCCGTCGCTGCGGCACAAGGTGCGCCTCACCGACGGCCGGGAGCTGACCGGCGTCCAGCTCCAGCTCGAGTACCTCGACCTCGCGAAGAAGTACGTCGAGGACCGGTACGGCGCCGACGCCGACGCCCAGACCGTCGACGTACTGGCCCGGTGGGAGTCCGTGCTCGACCGTCTCGAACGCGACCCGATGTCGCTCTCGAGGGAGCTCGACTGGGTCGCGAAGCTCAAGCTCCTCGAGCAGTACCGCCAGCGCGACGGGCTCGACTGGGACGACGCCAAGCTCCAGCTGATCGACCTGCAGTACTCCGACATCCGACCCGAGAAGGGGCTCTACCACCGCCTCGTCGCGGGCGGCCGGATCGACCGGCTCCTCACCGACGCCGCCATCGAGGCCGCGATGCACGACCCGCCCGAGGACACCCGGGCCTACTTCCGTGGACGCTGCCTGGAGAAGTACGCCGAGCACGTGGCCGCCGCGTCGTGGGACTCGGTCATCTTCGACCTCCCGGGCCGGGAGTCGCTGCAGCGGGTCCCCACGATCGACCCGCTGCGCGGCAGCAAGGCCCACGTCGGCGAGCTCCTCGACCGAAGCGCGACGGCGGAGGCGTTGTTCGCCGCTCTCACTCGCTGAGTCGCCCCTCGACGTCACGGCTTGCTCTATAGGGTGGGGGCATGGCACAGGAGCAGAAGCAGCCGCGGAAGTCCTCCGAGACCGAGGAGGCCGTCGAGACCGCCCCGGAGACCGATGTCGCGGAGCGCAAGGAAGCCCTCGACAGCGACGTGGACGACCTCCTCGACGAGATCGACGACGTGCTCGAGACCAACGCCGAGGACTTCGTGAAGTCGTTCATCCAGAAGGGCGGGGAGTAGACCTTGGGCGGCGACCCGCGCCTCCCGGCCGCGTTCCTGCAGCCCGGTACCTCGTCGTTCTCGGACTTCCTGTCGGTCCAGGCGCCCGACCTGCTACCCGGTCGGCGGGCGGTCCCGCAGGGGCACGCCGGTGACCTCGCGCCGCACGGCACCACGATCGTGGCCGCCACGTTCCCGGGCGGGGTGGTGATGGCGGGGGACCGCCGCGCCACGATGGGCAACATCATCGCCCAGCGCGACATCGAGAAGGTCTTCCCTGCCGACGAGTTCTCCGCCGTCGGCATCGCCGGCACCGCCGGCCTCGCCGTCGAGATGGTGCGGCTGTTCCAGACCGAGCTGGAGCACTACGAGAAGATCGAGGGCAGCACGCTCTCGATGGACGGCAAGGCCAACCGGCTGGCGGCACTGATCCGCAACAACCTGGGCATGGCGATGCAGGGGCTGGCCGTCGTACCGCTCTTCGCCGGCTTCGACCACAACACCGACGGTGGCCGGATCTTCAGCTACGACGTGACCGGCGGCCGCTACGAGGAGACGGCGTTCCACTCGGTCGGCTCCGGGTCGCTCTTCGCCCGCGGCTCGCTCAAGAAGCTCTACCGCGACGACTTCACCCCGGAGCAGACGGTCCAGGCCGTCGTCGAGGCGCTGTACGACGCGGCTGACGACGACTCGGCCACGGGCGGGCCGGACGTGACCCGCCGGATCTTCCCGGTCGTCCAGGTGATGACCGCCGACGGCGGCTACCGGATGGCTGACTCCCAGGTCGCCGAGATCGCGGACCGGGTGATCTCGGGCCGGATGAACCGTCCCGACGGGCCGTCGGCCTCGCTGGACGGAGGTGGTCGGGCATGAGCATGCCGTTCTACGTCTCGCCCGAGCAGCTCATGAAGGACCGGGCCGACTTCGCGCGCAAGGGCATCGGCCGCGGTCGCTCGGTCGTCGCGGTGCAGTACGCCGAGGGTGTGCTGTTCGCGTCCGAGAACCCCTCCCAGGCGCTGCACAAGGTCTCGGAGATCTATGACCGGATCGCGTTCGCGGCGGTCGGCCGCTACAACGAGTTCGAGAACCTGCGCATCGCCGGCGTACGCCTCGCCGACATGCGCGGCTACGCCTACGACCGCCGCGACGTCACCGGCCGCGCCCTGGCCAACGCCTACGCGCAGACCCTGGGCACGATCTTCTCCAGCGGTGGCGAGAAGCCGTACGAGGTCGAGCTCTTCGTCGCCGAGATCGGTGACTCCGCCGCGGACGACCAGCTCTACCGGCTCACCTACGACGGCCAGGTCGCCGACGAGCACGGCTACGCCGTCATGGGCGGCGCGGCCGACGTCGTCGGCGGCTATCTCAAGGAGCACTACGTCGAGGCGGGCTCGCTCGCCGACGCCCTCCGGGTGGCCGTCGCGGCCCTGGGGCACACCGACGCCGAGGACCGCGTCATCCCGGCCGACGACCTCGAGGTGGCCATCCTCGACCGCACTCGCTCGCAGCCCCGCAAGTTCGTCCGGCTTCGCGCCGCGCGACTCGACGAGCTGCTCGGCGAACGCGGTCCCGCCGTCCCGTCCGAGCCGTCGCCTGAGGACACGGCTGGCGGTACGACGCCCGCTGACGGTGGCCCGGACGACCCGGTCGATCCGACCGACCAGGTCAGCGGCGCCGTTGCACCGCTCGAGGACCCGCTCACCGGCGAACCGCCCGTCGCACCGCCTGGCTGACTCCGGTTTCAGGACTCTGTTCCTGGGCGTGCTCGGTGTGCGGCTGATTGCTCGGGCTCAGGCTGCACGGTTTGGTCACCAACCGCGCCTTGGGAGCGCTCCGATCTGCGGTTGGTGACCAAACGTCGCGTCCCTCGATCCAGCAACGGATGGCTCATCCACAGGCGAGCATCAGTCATGTTTTCCGGCCCGAGATCGAACGCACCTTTCTTCACATGACCGAAAAGCACATCGACGACCAGCCATTCCGAGGCGAGATCCGGCTGTCCACGCTGCGCCGGGTGAGTCACGGCCTCGGCCTGGTGAAGAGACCCGGTCTCAGCGACGACGAAGAGTGGCAGCGCGACCTGCGGGCCTACCTGTTGGTGCTCCCACCAGGCGCCGCGTTCACGCATCTCACTGGCGCTCGGCTCCTGGGCTGGCAGCTCCCGAAGCTGCCTGAACAGGTGCCCATCTTCGTGGCGGTCACGGGCGATGCGCCCAGGCCGCGCCGTCACGGGTTGATCTGCTCACGACTTGTCGAGCGCGGCAGCCCGGTCTTGCGGCACGGCCTGCCCGTCGAGGGCGCTGAAGAGATCCTGCTCCGGGCCGCCCGGGACCTCAGCCTGCTTGACCTGTTGATCCTTCTCGAGTCCGCGCTCCGGTTGGGCCACGTCGACCACGACCGGATGAATGCCCTGCTCGCGTCGAGACGCCCAGGCGTTCGCATGCTGCGCGAGGCGTGGCGCCGGTGCACCGGGGAGAGCCACTCAGGCGGCGAAACCGTCCTGCAGCAATTCCACCGCGTCATGGAGGTGCCGTTCCGGCCGCAGTTCGAGCTGTACGACGAGCACGGTCAGCTGCTCGCCCGCGCGGACCTCCATGTCCTTGGCACCAACTTCCTCCACGAGTACGACGGTGAGCATCATCGCCATAAGGATCAGCAGAAGGTCGACCTACGACGCGAACGCGGCATCACGGCGTCGTCGTACGTCCGAAAGGGATTCGTCCTCGACGACCTGCTCAACCATCCCGTCGTCGTGATGCACGAGCTCGACAAGGCGCTCGGCCGACCTCATGACCTGCGCAGGCTCCAGCGATGGCGAAGGTTGGTCGAGAACTCCCTGTACTCCGAGGCCGGCCGGGCCCGGGTCATGAATCGCTGGCGGCGCCTCGACGGCATCCGTGATTGGTCAGGTTCCGCATGACGCGGGCCGGATTTCATGCGGTTGGTGACCAAACCTCGCAGACAGATGCGACAGACGTCCCTGCGAATACCCAATGTGCACCTAGGCTGGCACCGTGGACCGGCGGATCTTCGGGATCGAGAACGAGTACGGCGTGACGTGCACGTTCAAGGGCCAGCGCCGTCTGAGCCCCGACGAGGTGGCTCGCTACCTGTTCCGCAAGGTCGTCAGCTGGGGTCGCAGCAGCAACGTCTTCCTGCGCAACGGCGCCCGGCTCTACCTCGACGTCGGCAGCCATCCGGAGTACGCCACACCCGAGTGCGACGACGTCGTCGAGCTGGTGACCCACGACAAGGCGGGGGAGCGCGTCCTCGAGGGGCTGCTGCTCGACGCCGAGCAGCGGCTGCACGACGAGGGCATCGCCGGCGAGATCTATCTCTTCAAGAACAACACGGACTCCGCGGGCAACTCGTACGGCTGCCACGAGAACTACCTCGTGAGCCGGGCCGGTGAGTTCTCCCGGCTCGCCGACGTGCTGATCCCGTTCCTGGTGACCCGCCAGATCGTGGTCGGGGCGGGCAAGATCACCCAGACCCCGCGGGGCGCGACGTTCAGCGTCTCGCAGAGGGCCGAGCACATCTGGGAGGGCGTCTCCAGCGCCACCACCCGGAGCCGGCCGATCATCAACACCCGCGACGAGCCGCACGCGGACGCGGAGAAGTACCGGCGCCTGCACGTCATCGTCGGCGACTCGAACATGAGCGAGACAACGACGATGCTCAAGGTCGCGAGCTGCGACCTCGTCCTCCGGATGATCGAGGAGGGCGTGGTGATGCGCGACCTCACGATGGAGAACCCGATCCGCGCCATCCGCGAGATCTCCCACGACGTCACCGGGCGCCGCAAGATCCGCCTGGCCAACGGCCGCGAGGCCAGCGCGCTGGAGATCCAGCAGGAGTACCTGTCGAAGGCCCGTGACTTCGTCGACCGCCGCGAGATCAGCACCCCGGTGATCGAGGCCGCACTCGACCTGTGGGAACGCGGGCTGAAGGCGGTCGAGTCCGACGACCTCGGCCTCGTCGACCGCGAGATCGACTGGGTCATCAAGTGGAAGCTGATCGAGCAGTACCGGGCCAAGCACGGCCTCCCGCTCGGGCATCCCCGGATCGCCCAGCTCGACCTCGCCTACCACGACATCCATCGAGAGCGTGGTCTCTACTACCTCCTCGAGAAGCGCGGGATGGTCGCCCGGGTCACCACCGATCTCAAGATCTTCGAGGCGAAGTCCGTCCCGCCTCAGACCACCCGGGCCCGCCTGCGCGGCGAGTTCATCCGCAAGGCCCAGGAGCGCCGCCGCGACTTCACCGTCGACTGGGTGCACCTGAAGCTGAACGACCAGGCCCAGCGCACGGTCCTGTGCAAGGACCCGTTCCGGGCGTACGACGAGCGCGTGCAGCGGCTCATCGACGGCATGTGACCCCGTCCACACCTGCGGTTTGGTCACCAACCGCAGGTGACGGGCCCAGAAATCTGCGGTTGGTGACCAAACCGCGGCCCTGCGCCCCCGGCGGTCAGGCTCCGCTCAGGGTTGGCCGCTAGGGTGTCCGCGCTGCAGGTCGCACCGCGTGGACCGGCGGCAGTCCTGCACCCGAACCGAAGGTTGAACCCGTGTCACGACGTCTCCGACGCCTCCCGGTCCTGCTCCTCCCGCTCGTCCTGGGCACCACGCTGGTCGCGTGTGGTTCCGACGGCGGCTCCGACGGGGACGACGCGAAGTCGTCCGACGCGCTGCACGGCATCACCATCACCGGTGACTTCGGCAAGGCGCCCGAGGTGAAGTGGGACGGCAAGCTCGATGTCAGCAAGACCGAGACCACCGTCCTCACCGAGGGTGACGGGGACAAGGTCGCTGACGGCGACCAGGTCTCCGCCAACATCTGGGTCGGCAACGGCGCCACCCAGAAGCAGGCCTACAGCACCTACGACGCGGGCCAGCCGGAGAACATCCCGGCCAGCGACGACCTGAACCCGGTCTTCAAGGAAGCCATCCTCGGCCAGACGGTCGGCTCCCGCGTCGCCGTGACAGCGGCCGCGAAGGATGCCTTCGGCGAGAGCGGCAACCCCCAGATGGGCATCGGCAACAAGGACAGCGTCCTCTTCGTCGTCGACCTGATGGACGCCTCCACGCCGCTCGACGGCCCGGACGGCAAGGAGCAGCCCGCCCCGTCGTGGGCCCCGGGCCTGGTCACCGACGGTGACAAGATCACCGGCCTCGACTTCAGCGGTACGCCGGAGCCCAACGGCAAGCTCCGCTCGGCCGCGCTCATCGAGGGCTCGGGCGACAAGGTCAAGAAGGGCCAGAACATCACCGTCAACTACCTCGGGCAGGTCTACGGCGGCAAGAAGCCGTTCGACGAGAGCTACAGCAAGTCCCCGGCCTCGTTCGCCATCGGTGTCGGCCAGGTCGTGCCCGGCTGGGACAAGACCCTCGTCGGCGCCAAGGTCGGCAGCCGGATGGTTCTCGCGCTCCCGCCGGCTGACGGCTACGGCAAGAAGGGCAACCCCGACGCCGGCATCAAGGGCACCGACACGCTCTACTTCGTGGTCGACATCCTGGCTGCATCCTGATCCATCGGGAAGGATCAGCAGCATGAGCAGCACCACGGGCAGGAAGAGCGAGCGACTGCTCAACCTGTTGATCATGCTGCTGGTCCAGCGCCACTACGTCAGCAAGGACCGGATCCGCGAGTTCCTCTACCCGGACGCCTCCACCGAGGCCTTCGAGAAGATGTTCGAGCGTGACAAGGAAGAGCTGCGCAGCCTCGGCGTGCCCATCGAGGTGGGCAACATGGACGCCTACTTCGACGACGAGCCGGGCTACCGGGTGCGTCCCGACCGGCTCGCCCTGCCCGACATCGCCCTGACCCCCGACGAGGCCGCGGTCATCGGCCTCGCCACCCGGGTCTGGCAGCACGCGCGCCTCGCCGACGCGACCACGGAGGCGGTCCGCAAGCTGACCGCACTCGGTGTCGAGGTCGACGAGTCCGCGCTGGACATCGCCGAGCCGCGGCTGTCGGCCGACGAGCCGTCGTTCGACGTCTTCTGGGAGGCCACCCAGGAGCGCACGCCGGTGGAGTTCGACTACCGCCGCCCCGGCGCACCTCGCACCACGACCCGGCACCTCCAGCCGTGGGGCGTCGTGCGCTACTCAGGGCGCTGGTACGTCGTCGGGCTCGACACCGACCGGGGCAAGGAGCGGGTCTTCCGGCTCTCCCGGGTCGAGGGGGAGGCCCGCCGTACGGGCAGCCCCGGGTCGTACGACGTACCGCCCGGCACCGACGTCCGCGCGACCGCCGTCCGGCTCGCGCCGCCTCCGTCGACGGGGGAAGCGGTCGTCCTGGTGCGCCGCGACGCCGGGGTCGCCCTGCGCAGCGACGCGGTGTCGGTCGAGGCGGACGTGTCCGGCCCCGACACTCGCACGGCGTGGGACCGGGTCCGGATCAGCCGGGGCGGCCAGGGCGTCGCCGACGAGCTGCTGGGCTACGGTGCGGCCGTGTACGTCGAGTCGCCCGCCGAGCTGCGCGCCGAGGTCGTCGACCGGCTCCGTGCGGTCGTGGCCGGCGCCGAGGTCACGTCATGAGCATCCAGCCGACCGGTGCCAAGGACCAGGTCGCCCGCCTCCTGACGCTGGTGCCGTTCCTGCACACCCGGGGCGCGGTGCGGCTGGAAGACGCTGCAACCGCACTCGGCGTACCCGCAGAGCAGGTCCTCGCCGACCTCAACGTGCTGCTGATGTGCGGCCTGCCGGGCGGCTACCCGGACGACCTCATCGACGTCGACCTCGACGCACTCGAGGAGCCCGGCGGTGACGGCGTCATCCGGGTCACGAACGCCGACTACCTGGCCCGGCCGCTGCGGCTGACGCCCACGGAGGCCACCGCGATCATCGTCGCGCTCCGCGCACTGCGCGGGAGCGCGGGCGAGGAGACCCGGGAGATAGTCGACCGAGCGCTCGGCAAGCTCGAGGCGGCGGCGGCGCACGGCTCGGCCGTCGTACAGATCGACCCGGGCGACACGCCCGGAGGACCCGACGTGGTCCGCCTCGAGGCAGACCTGCGGCAGGCGAGCGAGCAGCACCGGCAGGTGCGGCTGAGCTACTACGTACCGTCGCGTGATGAGCAGTCCGAGCGGATCGTCGACCCGCGCGGCATCGTCACCGCCCATGGCTACACCTACCTCGACGCGTGGTGCCACAGCGCCGAGGCGCCCCGACTCTTCCGCCTGGACCGGATCGCGGAGGCGGTGGTCCTCGACAGCGAGATCCAGAGCGAGCCCGAGCCCCCGCGTGACCTGGGCAAGGAGGGGTTCTTCCAGGGGTCGCCCGAGTCGACGTTGGCGACCATCGAGCTCGACCCGGCGGCCCGCTGGGTGGTCGAGTACTACCCGGTCCAGGCGGTCCGCCGGCGGCGCGGCGGACGACTCGAGGTGGACCTGGTCGTCGCGAACGAGCGTTGGCTCCAGCGCCTGCTGCTCAGGCTCGCTCCGCACGCGCGGGTCCTCAGTCCGCCCGAGTACGCGGCGTCGTACACGGCCTCCGCGCGCGAGGCACTCAGCGTCTACCCGTGACGGCCGATCACCATCCACCCAGGCGTAGCATGGACACGCCAGCAACCAACAGATGAGGTCACGATGCTCAACCCCATGATCGGAATGCCCCAGGGAGCCGAGTGGCTCGTCATCCTGGCAATCGTGGTGCTCGTCTTCGGTGCCGCCAAGCTGCCCGATCTGGCACGCGGCACCGGCCAGGCGCTCCGTATCTTCAAGGCCGAGACCAAGGGTCTGCGCGACGACGAGGACGACGCCAAGGACCAGTCGACGCCGCCGGTCGCACCGCCGCCGGTCGAGCTCCCGCCGACCGCACCCCAGCAGCCGATCGCAGAACAGCCGCAGGCCGAGGACCGCCAGGCCGACAAGAACAACGGCTGACCCCGGAGACCCCGCACGCCCGTGGCGCTACGAGGTATCTTTCGACTTTTCTCCGGCAGACCCGTCCACCCGGTGGGCGACGACGGCCGGATGGCGCTCTCGGACCACTTCCGAGAGCTGCGCGCGCGCGTCCTCAAGGTCGCGCTGACCTTCCTGGTCGTCTTCGTCGTGTCGCTGTTCTTCTTCGACCCGCTCTTCGACTTCGTCTACGCACCGTACGGCGAGGCGCGGGAGGCGCTGCCGCCGAACTCCAGCCTTCCGACGACCAGCGGTGCCGGCGGCGGTCTGATGCTCTACCTGAAGCTGTGCGGCTTCGCCGCCCTGATCGTCACCTGCCCGATCTGGCTCTACCAGATCTGGGCGTTCATCATGCCGGGGCTGCATCCCAGCGAGAAGCGCTGGACCCGGGTCTTCGTCGTGATCGCGGTGCCGCTGTTCCTGGTCGGCGTCATCCTCGGCTGGCTGACGCTCCCGAAGGGCCTTGAGGTCCTGATCAGCTTCAACCCCGACGCCCTCACCAACCTCATCGACTTCAACGACTACCTGCAGTTCCTCACCCGGACCCTGCTGGTCTTCGGACTCGCGTTCGAGATCCCGGTCTTCGTGGTGATGCTCAACCGCGCCGGCGTGGTGAAGGGCAAGACCCTCGCCCAGTACCGGCCCTGGATCATCATCGGCATCTTCGTGTTCGCCGCCGTCGCGACGCCGTCCACCGACCCGTTCACCATGACGATCATGGCCGTGCCGATGGTGCTCCTCTACGGCGTCTCCGAGGTCATGGCCCGCGTCCATGACCGCCGCAAGGCCGAGCGATCCCCGAACGCCGGCCTCTCACCCGACGAGGCGTCGCCGCTGTGACCGACGAGCTCGGCCCCGTCGACCCCTTCGACCTCCCCGAGTGGCTCGGGGTCGCCGAGGTGACCTGGTCGGCCCGCGCCGGCCTGCGCACCGGGTACGCCGTGCCCGGCGACCTCAGCGCCGCGGGGCACGACGCCCTTGCCTGCGACCTGCTCGGGGTCGATGAGGCGTTCCCGACCCCGATCGCGACGGACGACGTACGCCGGCGTGCCCACCAGGCATGGCGCAACGGCGAGGTCCACCTCGTCCGCCGCGAGGGTCGGCTGACTCTCGCCGTACCCGGCACGTTCTTCACCGCCGACCTGGTCCTCGACGCGTTCGCGCGGCTGGCTCGGGCCGTGGGTGCCTCCGCCGACCGCTACACGGTCCTGCTCCGGATCGGCGACTCCGGCCGCTAACGTGCGCCGTTTGGTCACCAACCGCGCCTCTGAGGCCCGAAAATCTGCGGTTGGTGACCAAACGGCGTGTCCCGGTGGCTACTGTTCGCCCGTGACCGGCACGCTGGGCGAGACCGTCCTCCTGACCAACCCCACCTCGGGCAAGGGGCGTGGGGCCAGGGCGCGGGATGCCGCGATGGCGCGGTTCGCGGAGGCGGGCGTGACGCCGAGGAGCCTGGCCGGCCGGGACGCCGACGAAGCGCTCGACCTGGCCCGGCAGTGCGTGGCCGACGGCGTCGAGACGCTGGTCATCGCGGGCGGGGACGGCATGGTCCACCTCGGCGTACAGGCGATCGCCGGCACTGCGACCCGGCTGGGCATCATCCCGGCCGGCACCGGCAACGACGTGGCACGCTACTTCGACCTGCCCCGCAAGGACCCGCGGGCGGCGGCCGAGCGGGTGCTGGCCGGCAACCCCCGGACCGTCGACCTGGCCCGGAGCGGCTCGAAGTACTTCACCACCGTGCTCTGCGCCGGGTTCGACGCCGTCGTCAACGAGCGCGCCAACAAGATGACCTGGCCGAAGGGGCAGATGCGCTACAACATCGCCACCCTCGCCGAGCTGCGCACGTTCAACCCACTTCCGTACACCCTCGACCTGGACGGCGAGACCGTCTCGCTCGAGGCGATGATGGTGTCGGTCGGCAACGGGCCGTCGTTCGGCGGTGGGCTGCGCATCACCGAGGGCGCGGTCCTCGACGACGGGCTGCTCGACGTCGTCATCATCAAGCCGATGAGCAAGGGCGCACTGGTCCGCACCTACCCGAAGCTCTTCAAGGGCACCCACACCAGCCATCCGGCCTACGAGCACCACCGGGTCCGCTCCGTGACGATCGCGGCGCCGGGGATCGTCTCGTACGCCGACGGCGAGCGCTTCGGACCGCTGCCGCTCACCGTGGAGTGTGCGCCGGGAGCCTTGACGGTCCTCGCGTAGGTTTGCGCGTATGAGCACCGCGGACGACCAGCAGCTCTCACCGTCCGAGAGGTACGCGAGCTATCGCAAGCTGCGACAGCACCCGGTGCTGAAGGAGTTCGCCGGCCTCTATGACTTCCCGCTCGACGACTTCCAGTACCGCGCGTGCGAGGCGATCGAGGAGGGGCGCGGCGTCCTGGTCGCCGCGCCGACCGGTTCGGGCAAGACGATCGTCGGGGAGTTCGCGGTCCACCTCGCCCTCGAGACGGGCCGCAAGGCCTTCTTCACCACCCCGATCAAGGCGCTCTCGAACCAGAAGTACGCCGACCTGGTCGCCCGCTACGGGGCCGACAAGGTCGGCCTGCTGACGGGCGACAACGTCGTCAACGGCGAGGCGCCGGTCGTCGTGATGACGACCGAGGTGCTGCGCAACATGCTGTACGCCGGCTCGCGGACCCTGCTCGGGCTCGGGTTCGTGGTGATGGACGAGGTGCACTACCTCGCCAACCGCGAGCGCGGGGCCGTCTGGGAGGAGGTGATCATCCACCTCCCGGAGTCGGTGGCCCTGGTCTCGCTCTCGGCGACGGTCTCGAACGCCGAGGAGTTCGGCGAGTGGTTGGCGACCGTCCGGGGCGACACGACCGTCATCGTCGAGGAGAAGCGCCCGGTCCCGCTCTACCAGCACGTGATGGTCGGCAAGCGGCTCCTCGACCTCTTCGCTTCCTCCGACGTCGACGCCGCGGCGGGCTTCGTGAAGGAGGGCGCGCCCGTCAACGACGAGCTGCTCAAGGTGGCCCGCGACGACTGGGCCAGCACGCGCATCAAGGACCGTCGTACGCCGCGGGGTGCCAAGCGGGGAGGACAGCAGACCGGGCAGCGCAACGTCGGCAACGGCCGCCGGGTCTGGATCCCGAGCCGCGTCGACGTGATCGACCGCCTCGACCGCGAGGGACTGCTGCCCGCGATCGTGTTCGTCTTCAGCCGGGTCGGCTGCGACGCCGCCGTGACGCAGTGCCTCAACGCCGGTATCCGGCTGACGAAGCCGGAGGAGCGCGACGAGATCTTCGCGTTCGTCGAGGAGTCGTGTCGGCACCTGCCGCCCGACGACCTCCAGGTGCTGGGCTACCACGACTTCCTGGACGGGCTGACCCGCGGCATTGCCGCCCACCACGCCGGCATGCTCCCGGCGTTCAAGCAGTGCGTCGAGGAGCTCTACGTCCGCGGCCTCTGCAAGGTCGTCTTCGCGACCGAGACTCTCGCGCTGGGCATCAACATGCCGGCGCGCACCGTGGTGATCGAGAAGCTCGACAAGTGGAACGGCGAGACGCACGCCGCGATCACGCCGGGGGAGTACACCCAGCTCACCGGCCGCGCCGGCCGCCGTGGCCTCGACGTCGAGGGTCACGGCGTCGTCCTCTGGCAGCCCGGGATGAACCCGCGCGAGCTCGCCGGCCTCGCCTCGACCCGGACCTACCCGCTGCGCTCGTCGTTCCGACCGTCGTACAACATGGCCGTCAACCTCGTGCACCAGTTCGGCCGGGCCCGCTCGCGCGAGCTCCTGGAGCAGTCCTTCGCGCAGTTCCAGGCCGACAAGGCCGTCGTGGGGCTCGCCCGCCAGCTGCGCAAGGCCGAGGACGCCCTCGAGGGCTACCGCGAGGCGGCGACCTGCGACCGCGGTGACTTCATGGTGTACGCCGGCCTCCGCCAGCGGATCAGCGACGTGGAGAAGGGCGCGAGCAAGGCCCGCAAGGCCGACCTGCGCGAGGAGGCCGTGGCGTCCCTGAGGGAACTGAAGCCCGGGGACGTGATCATGGTGCCGACCGGCAAGTTCGCCGGATGGGCGGTCGTAGTCGACCCCGGCTGGTCGCCGGAGGGGCCGCGACCGTACGTCGTGACCTCCGACCGCCAGGCGCGGCGCCTCGCGATGATCGACTTCCCGGCTCCGGTGGAGGCGATGGGCAAGGTCCGGATCCCGAAGAACTTCAACGGCCGCAACCCGCAGATGCGCCGCGACCTCGCCTCCGCGCTCAAGTCGAAGACGCACGACCTGGCGCCGCCTCGACTGACCAAGCAGCGAGGGCGCGACCAGACCCGCACCCACGCCGACGACGAGGTCGGTCGGCTCCGTGACCAGCTGCGGGCGCACCCGTGCCACGACTGTCCGGACCGCGAGGACCACGCCCGCTGGGCGGAGCGCTACTACAAGCTCGACCGCGACGCGCAGACGCTGCGGCGCCGGGTGGAGCAGCGCACCAACACGGTGGCGCGCCAGTTCGACCGAGTCTGCGACGTGCTCACGGCGCTCGACTACCTCGAGGGCGACACGATCACCGACCGAGGCCGGCACCTGATGCGGCTGTACTCCGACATGGACCTGGTGGCCGCGGAGTCCATCCGGCTCGGCCTGTGGGACGACCTGTCACCGTCGGGTCTGGCCGCCGCGCTGTCGGTGCTGGTCTTCGAGGCCCGCCGACCCGACGACGCCTCCTCGCCGCGGCTCCCGGGCGGCGCCGTACGGGAGGTGATCGGGGAGATGGTGCAGCTCTGGGGGAGTCTCGATGCCCTCGAACGCGACCACAAGCTCGACTTCCTGCGCGCCCCCGACCTCGGCTTCGCCTGGGTCGCCTACCGGTGGGCCGAGGGCGACGACCTCGACGACGTGCTGCGCGTCAGCGACCTCGCCGCCGGTGACTTCGTCCGCTGGATGAAGCAGCTCATCGACCTGGCCGGTCAGGTCGCGGGCGCCGCCGGGAGCGGACCGCTGCGTGAGACCGCCCGCCAGACGATCGGCGCTCTCCGGCGCGGCGTCGTGGCCTACGACAGTCTCGTCGACGACGAGGAGTAGCTCGGCCGAGGCGTGTGAGACGCACCGTTTGGTCACCAACCGCAGATCCGAGACGCCGAAATCTGCGGTTGGTGACCAAACGGCGTCCCCCGAGGCGTCAGCTCGCGGTGGCGATCGCCTCGCCGACAGGCGTCTCGCCGCCGACGAGGTTCCACTGCTTGCCCACGGTGCGAGGGGCGTCCAGCACCCCGGCGACCACGGCAGCCACGTCGGCACGGGTGATGTCGCCGCGGGCGACGTCGGAGCGGAGCGAGACCAGGCCGGTCGCGGGGTCGTCGGTCAGTCGGCCGGGCCGGATGATCGTCCAGTCCAGGTCGCTGGCCCGCAGGGCTTCGTCGGCGTCGCGCTTCGCCTCGACGTACGCGCGCCAGACGTCGCCGGTGTCGTCCGGCAGCGGATCGTCGACGCCGATGGCGGAGATCTGGACGAAGCGCCTGATGCCGGCCCGCCGGGCGCCCTCGATCGACTTGAGGGATCCCTCGAGGTCGACGGTGCGCTTGCGCTCGATGTTGCCGTCCGGGCCGCCGCCGGCGGCGAAGACGACGGCGGCGCAGCCCTCGAACGCCGCCGCGAAGTCCTCGACCCCCTGCCGCTCGATGTCGAGCAGCCGGACCTCGGCGCCGCGCTCCTCGAGCTCGGCCCGGTACTCCTCCTTGCGCACCAGCGCGACCGGGTCGTGGTCGGAGCGACGGAGGTCGTGAATGAGGTGACGGGCCACCTGGCCGTGGCCACCGACGATCGCGATGCGGCTCATGCCGTCCACCGTACGGGTCAGAGCGAGAGCAGCACCTCGGTGAGCCGCTGCACCGGCGACTCGATGCCCCACTTCTCGCCGAGCTCGGCGACCCGTCGCAGGTCGACCGGCTCGGACGGGAGCCGGGTGGCGGGGGAGTCGAGGTCGATGTCGCGGGCGACCGCGACCACCTGCGGTGCGACGGCGAGGTAGTCGGCGGCCGCCTTGATCTTGCCGCGCGGGCCGGGTCCCATGTCGCCGTCGGGGTCGTACGCCGCGGCGACGATCCCGTCCATGTCACCGAAACGCTGCAGGAGCGTCGCCGCCGTCTTCTCGCCGACCCCGGGGACACCGGGCAGGCCGTCGGACGCGTCGCCACGCATGGTGGCGAAGTCGGCGTACTGCCGCGCATCGATGTCGTACTTCGCGCGGACCCAGTCGTTGGTGACCCGTTCGTGGTTGCCCACGCCGCGGGCGATGTAGAGGACCCGGACGTCGGCTTCGTCGTCGACGAGCTGGAAGAGGTCCCGGTCGCCGGTGACGATGTCCACCGGCTGCTGCGCCTGGGTCGCGAGGCTTCCGATCACGTCGTCGGCCTCGTAGCCGTCGGCCCCCACCACGCAGAGCCCGAACGCCTCCAGGACATCCAAGATGATCGGCACCTGCACCTCGAGCGGGTCCGGGACCTCCTCGATGTCCGGTGCACCGGTCTTCTCGGCCACCACCCGGTGTGCCTTGTACGACGGCAGCAGGTCGACCCGCCACTGCGGCCGCCAGTCGTTGTCCCAGCAGCAGACGAGGTCGGTGGGCCGGTAGTCACCGACGAGCCGCGAGATGAAGTCGAGGAACCCACGCACCGCGTTGACCGGCGTACCGTCCGGCCCCTTGATCTCCGGCACCCCGTAGAAGGCCCGGAAGTACATCGAGGCGCTGTCGAGCAGCATCAGCCGGCCGTCGGAGGGTTCGCTCACAGCCGCATCCTGCCATGCCGCCCGGCACCGGACCGGTCAGTCGAACAGGTGCGGGAGCAGGCTCATCTCGCGCCGCAGCGCGGCGAAGCGGCGCTCGCCCAGCCCTTCGGCGATCGTCTCCTCGACGACCGTCTCCTCGGCTCGCAGCCGGCGGGCGAGCTCGTCACCGGTCGGTGAGAGGGCCGCAACGACGCGGCGCTTGTCGTTCGGGTCGACGCGGCGTACGACCATGGCCCGCTCGACCAGATGGTCCATGTGCCGGGTGAGCGAGGCTGCCGGCACCACCGCCTCCTCCGCGATCGCCGACATCCGGATGCCCGGCCGGGCGAGCAGCACCGTCATGATCCGCCAGTGGTCGAACGTGAGCCCGGCGGCCGCCAGCGACGGCTCCAAGCGGTGCCGTACGGTGCGCTCGGCCTGCGTGAACAACAGAGCGAGGCTCAGCGTCCCGGTGTCGGCGAGGGCGCCCTCGGGAGCCACGACATCGCCGCCGCTCTCGCTCATCCGACCTTCTCAGGAAGTGGGGTTCGTCTCACCGGCCCGGATCCCGGAGCGGAGCACCTGCCATCGCTCCTATCGTAGGCCACCACGCGGGCGCGACCGGGCACGTGCGCGGTCCGGCACCACCGCACACCGGAGGTCCTGTGGATCCCAGGGCAGCGACAGCGCGTCACCGGGAGTCCGACCTGCTCCCGATCGCCTTCGTGGTGCCGCTGCAAGGGCCGACCGGCATCTACGGCCCGTCCTGCCTGGCATGTGGCCAGCTCGCGGTCGACCAGCTGAACGCCGCCGACGGCATCCTCGGCCGCCAGGTCGAGCTCGTCGTCGTCGACGGCGGACGGGAGCCCGAAGCGGTCGCCGACGAAGTGGGCGGACTCGTCGACGCGGGCCGGGTCCAGGCCATCGCCGGCTGGCACATCTCGGCGGTCCGGCAGGCCATCACCCGTCGCGTCGGCGGCCGGGTCGTCTACTCGTACGCCGCGATGCACGAGGGCCGCGACGACACCCCCGGCCTCTTCATGCTCGGGGAGCGGCCCATCAACCAGCTCCTCCCCGCCGCCCACTGGATGCGCGAGCAGCTCGGTGTCGGACGTTGGGCCGTGGTCGGCAACGACTATGTCTTCCCCCGGGTCACCGGGGCCACGGCCAGGCTCGCGCTTGACGGCACCGGGTCCCAGGTCGTCAGCGAGACTTACGTGCCGCTGGGCACGACCAACTTCCGCCCGGTCCTGCAGGCGCTGGACCCGGGCGAGGTCGACGGGGTGATCATGCTGCTGATGGGCCAGGACGCCGTCCTGTTCAACCGCCAGTTCGCGAGCCTCGGCCTGGACGCCGCCCTCAACCGGCTCAGTCCGGCCGTCGAGGAGAACACGCTGCTCGGCGGCGGCGCCGGCGCGCACGACGGTCTGTACGCCGCCGCGGCGTACTTCGACGGGATGGACACCGCCGAGAGCACCGAGCTCGCCCGGGCCTACTACGACCGCTTCGGGCCGTGGGCGCCGGCGCTGAACGCCGTCGGCGAGTCGTGCTACGAAGCGATCCTCTTCCTGTCCCGCCTGGCGCGGGTCGGCGGGGGCATCGACGTGGCGGCCGCGGCGGCCATGGAGTCCGGGCAGTTCTACGACGGGCCCCGCGGGCTGGTCCGGCTCGATGGCAACCTGCTCAACCAGGACGTCTACGTCGCCGCGGCCAACGGCCTCCAGTTCGATGTCCAGGAGCGGATCTCCCGCACCACCTGAGCGACCCATCTCAGGTCCCCACGGCAGCGGCCGCCGCGTGCCACTGGGCAGCTGCCAGGCCCTCGTGGGCGTCGTTTGCCAGCCGGCGCAGCAGGGCACCGCCGCACTCGAGATCGAGCCGGTCGGGGCCGGCGGCCGGCAGGTCGGTCCCGATCACCAGTGCCGTGTCGAGCACGCGATGTCCGCCCAGCACCATCCCGGCGGTGCTCCGGTCGAGGGCGAGCTCCTCGACCAGCAGCGGCTCGCCCGCGGCGTCGACCACCTCGGTCGACTGGAGCAGGGCGCCTGCCGGCTCGCCGTGGCGCCCGAGCACCAGGGTCTCCCGGAGTGCCAGGGCCGCTCCGTCGCCGAGCTCGACCGACGTCGTACGGCGCACCCGGGCACCGGCGGCGACGACGAACGGCTCACCGTGCCAGACCAACCGGGCGCCGGTCCCGAGCGTGACGCGCACGTCCCAGCTGGCCGCGCCACCACGCATGTCGAAGGCGACGGTCCCCGCCGGCTCGACCAGCTCGAGCGACAGACCGGCATCGACCCGGATGTCGATCGCGACCGCGTCCCCGGCCAGCAGCAGCGCACCCTCGGGCACCAGCGCGACCCGGGCGCCGCGGAGGGCGGCGGCCAGCAGCATCGGCCGGACGACGGGGCGCTCGGGCGGTCCCTGGGCCAGCAGCTCGACCCTGACCCGGCTCCCGGAGACCCCGGCGCTGACCGACACGAGCGTCTGCTGCGGACCGGCGGCCCGCGTCGCCCGCTCGTCAGGCGTGAGCGTGCTCATGCGGATGCGTGTGGTCGTCGTCGGCTGCGTGGCTGTGGGCGGCCATCGGGCCGGGATCGGCCGGCACCAGGTCGCCGGCCCGGTGCCGGGCCAGCTCCCGGGAGACCCAGGCCACCAGCGCCGCGACGGAGTCGGGGTCGGTCCGGGACAGAGCGACGACCGGTCGCCCCCCGCGCGCCTCCTGCGCGTCGGCGACCATCCGGTCGCGGTCGACACCGACGTACGGCGCCAGGTCGGTCTTGTTGACCACCAGCAGGTCGGCGCGCTCGATGCCGGGGCCACCCTTGCGGGCGACGTCGCCGCCGCCCGCGACGTCGAGCACGAAGATCTGGGTGTCGACGAGCGCGGGGGAGAAGGTGGCGGTCAGGTTGTCGCCACCGGACTCGATCAGCACGACGTCGAGCGGCGCGAACTCCGCCTCGAGTGCCTCGACGGCGATCAGGTTGGCACTGATGTCGTCGCGGATGGCGGTGTGGGGGCAGGCGCCGGTCTCGACCGCCCGGATCCGGTCCGGGTCGAGCACGCCGGCCGACCGGAGGAACCGCGCGTCCTCGTCGGTGTAGATGTCGTTGGTGACGACGCCGAGGCGCAGCGAGCCGGCGAGCTCGCGGCACAGCATCGCGATCAGCGAGCTCTTGCCGGTCCCGACCGGGCCGCACACACCAAGCCGCAGGGCTCGCGTGGGGTGGGTGGTGTCAGGCACTGAACAGCCTCCTGGTCGTCACGGCGTGTGCCTCGGCCCACGCCTCGATCTGTGGGGCTCCGGCGGCGGGGATGCCGCCGGGCGTCGTGAGGGGAGCGACCTCGACCGCGAGCGCCTCGACGTCGCCGAGCGCGTCGTGGGCCCAGGCGGTGGCGTCGTACGGGTCGAGCGGGAGCAGCTTGAGGGCGGCCGCGCAGACGGTCTGCACGTCGTCGTACCCGACCAGGCGGGCGAGCGAGAGGGCGGGGAGGCCGCAGGCGACCGCCGCGGCGGCGAGCGCGAGCGGCCGCGGCGGTCGCGCCGACTCGGCGAGCTGCGCCAGCGAGGGCGCATCCGGCCAGAGCCGGTGAGCCAGCCGGAGGAAGGCGTGTGCCTGTGCCCGCGAGGTCTCGCGCATCGCCCGACTCGGTGTCCGGGCTGCCCACGCCGACTCCACCCCGGAGAGCGGGAGCCCGCGCTCGAGGTGGTGCCGGGCGACGACCGCGGTAGCCGCCTCGACCCGGGTGACGGTCCGCAGCCGGGTGCGGAGGTACGCCGCGACGTCGCGGCCCGTGAGGCCGGCCGCCACGGCGGGCTCGAGCTGCGCCGACTGGGTGTAGCCGGCGACCGGCAGTCGTGCGTCGGCCAGCAGCATGAGGAACAGGTCAGGGTCTGCCATGCCGGCCTCAGAACATCGTGTACAGCTGGGCGAGTGGCAGCTCGGTGGCGGGCGCGGGCTCGATCAGCTCGCCGTCGACGGTGATCTGGAAGGTCTCCGGGTCGATCCTGATCTCGGGGGTCGCGTCGTTGTTGACCATGTCGGCCTTGCCGACGTCCCGCGTGGGAGTGAGGCCGACGAGGCGGCGACGCAGGCCGAGGCGCTCGGCGAGCCCGTCCGCCAGCGCCGACGGGGCGACGAAGGTCACCGCATGGTCGGCACCGGCGCCGTCCGCCGGGTCGATCAGCGTGGGTCGCATCAGCACCGGCTGCGGAGTCGGGATCGAGGCGTTCGGGTCGCCGAGCGCGCCCCACACCAGGGCCCCGCCCTTGATCACGACCGCGGGGCGGATGCCGAAGAAGCGTGGGTCCCAGAGCACCAGGTCGGCGAGCTTGCCCGGCTCCACGGACCCGACCTCGTGCGCGATGCCGTGCGCCAGCGCCGGGTTGATCGTGTACTTGGCCACGTAGCGGCGGGCGCGCAGGTTGTCGGCGGGACCGCCGAGGGCGCCGTACCGCTGCTTCATCACGTGCGCCACCTGCCAGGTCCGGCAGATCACCTCTCCGATGCGGCCCATGGCCTGGGCGTCGGATGACGTGATCGACAGCGCCCCCAGGTCGTGGAGAAGGTCCTCGGCCGCGATCGTGGTCGCTCGGATGCGGGACTCCGCGAAGGCGAGGTCCTCCGGCACGCGCGGGTTGAGGTGGTGGCAGACCATCAGCATGTCGAGGTGCTCGGCCACCGTGTTGACGGTGTGGGGGAGCGTGGGGTTGGTCGACCCGGGGATGACATGGGGCAGGCTCGCCACCTCCAGGATGTCCGGTGCGTGGCCACCGCCTGCCCCTTCGGCGTGGAACGCGTGGATCGCGCGGCCCCCGATCGCTCCGACCGTGGACTCGAGGTAGCCGGCCTCGTTGAGGCTGTCGGAGTGGAGCGCGACCTGCAGCCCGTGCTCGTCCGCCGCACGCAGGGCAGCATCGATCGCCGTGGGCGTGGATCCCCAGTCCTCGTGGACCTTGTAGGCACCGGCGCCGGCGAGCGCCTGCTCCGCGAGGGCGGGCGCGCTGACCGTGTTGCCCTTGCCGAAGAGCAGCACGTTCAGCGGCAGCGAGTCCAGGGCCCGGTGGACCGCGGCGAGGTGCCAGGCGCCCGGGGTCACCGTGGTCGCCTTCGAACCCTCGGAAGGTCCGGTGCCGCCTCCGCCGACCGTGGTGATCCCGGTGGCCAGGGCCTCGACGAGCTGCGAGCGTGACAGCAGGTGGACGTGGATGTCGATCGCGCCGGCAGTCAGGATCTTGCCCTCGCCGGAGATGACGTCGGTCGACGGCCCGATGAGCAGCGCCGGGTGGACGCCGTCGGCGATGTCGGGGTTCCCCGCTCGTCCGAGGGCGACGATGCGTCCGTCGCGGATCCCGACGTCGGCCCGGACCACCCCCCAGTGGTCGAGGACCACCGCGTTGGTGATGACCGTGTCCAGCGCGCCCTCGGCGCGGGTCGCCGTGCCTTGTGCCATCGACTCCCGGATCGACTTGCCGCCGCCGAAGACCGCCTCCTCACCGCCGAAGGTGAGGTCCTGCTCGACCTCGATCCAGAGGTCGGTGTCGCCGAGGCGCACCTGGTCGCCGACGGTCGGTCCGTAGAGGGCGGCGTACGCCGCGCGGGTGAGCTCAGCCATCGACTCGGACCTGGCTCTCCCGGACCTGGCTCTGCCGGATCTGGAGGCCGGGCACCAGCCGACGACCGCGGAGGGCGACGATCGCCACCTCGCGGGAGGCCCCGGGCTCGAAGCGCCGGGACGTGCCCGACGGGATGTCGAGCCGGAAGCCGGCGGCGCGGCCGCGGTCGAACTCGAGGGCCGCGTTGACGTCCGGAAGGTGGAAGTGCGACCCGATCTGCACCGGTCGGTCGCCGGTGTTGAGGATGACGAGTGACCCACGCTCGTCGGGGCCGCGGTCGGCGTTGATCTCGACCACACCCTCGGCGACGCGGATCGCGCCGGGACCGTTGGACTGGCTGGACACGGTGAGCCTCCTCAGGCGATCGGGTCGTGGAGGGTGACGAGCTTGCGCCCGTCGGGGAAGGTGGCCTCGACCTGGACGTCGGTGAGCATCTCGGGCACGCCGGCCATCACCTGGTCGCGCCGGAGGACGTCGCGGCCGCTGGACATCAGGTCGGCGACCCCCCGGCCCTCCCTGGCCCGCTCGATGACCCAGGTGCTGAGCAGCGCCACCGACTCGGGATAGTTGAGCAGCACGCCGCGCTCCAGACGGTCACGGGCGACCATGCCGGCCACGGCGAGCAGCAGCTTCTCGGTGTCGCTCGGGGTCAGGTGCACGTTCAGACCGCCATCGCCGCGCGGACGTCGGCCACCGCGCCGGGACCACCCTCGCCGTGGGAGGTGACCCGGCCCGACTCCAGCACGTAGTAGCGGCTGGTCGCGCGCAACGCGAAGCCGACGTGCTGCTCGACCAGCAGCACGGACAGGTCGCCGCGCTCGGTCAGCGAGGCGATGACCCCCTCGATCTCGTCGACGACATTGGGCTGGATGCCCTCGGTCGGCTCGTCGAGGATCAGCAGTCTCGGCCCGGTCAGCAGGGTCCGCGCGATCGCCAACTGCTGGCGCTGGCCACCCGAGAGCAGTCCCGCCCGCCGGCCGAGCAGGTCCCGCAAGGCCGGGAACGTGTCGAGCACCTCGTCGATCAAGCCAGCACCACGGGGCTTCCGGTCCGCGACCAGCCGGAGGTTCTCCATCGTCGTCAGCTGCGGGAAGCAGACCTGGCCCTGCGGCACGTACCCGAGCCCACGGCGTACCCGCTGGTTGGGCCGCATCTTGGTGACGTCGACACCGTCCAGACGGATGGTGCCGGACTTCACCGGCAGCAGGCCGACGGCCGCACGCAGCAGCGTCGTCTTCCCGGCGCCGTTGTGGCCCATGACCGCGACCGACGCGCCCGGTGAGACGACCAGGTCGACGTCGTACACGACCGTGCTCCGTCCGTAGCCGACGCTGACACCCTCGAGCTCCAACATCAGGCGTCCTCTCCCGAAGCCTCGGCGGCGACGGCCGAGGGATCGACGTTCACCGCGTCCGCGGTGCGGCCGAGGTAGACCTCCTGCACCCGCGCGTCGGACTGGATCTCACCGACGGTGCCCGCGGTGAGCACCTTCCCTGCGTGCATGACGGTCACCTTGTCTGCGAACTGACGGACGAACTCCATGTCGTGCTCGATCACCACGATCGTGCGCTCGGCGCCGACCCGCTTGAGCAGCAGGCCGGTCTCGTCCCGCTCCTCGGCGCTCATCCCGGCGACCGGCTCGTCGAGGAGCATCACCTTGGCCTCCTGCACGAGCAGCATGCCGATCTCGAGCCACTGCTTCTGACCGTGTGCGAGCACACCGGCCGGCCGGTCGCGGAGGGCGTCGAGCCCGATGGTGTCGAGCGCCTGCTCGACGCGATCCGACACCCGGCGACGCGGAAGTCCCAGACGCCAGGCGCTGCGATGCAGGCCGTCGGCGATGTCCAGGTTCTGCAGCACGCTGAGCTGGTCGAAGACGGTCGCGGTCTGGAAGGTCCGGCCCACTCCGGCCCGGACGATCTGGTGCGACTTGAGCGCGAGCAGGTCGTGGCCGTCGTACCGGGCCAGGCCGGTGCCGCGGACCAGGCCGGTCAGCGCGTCGACCAGCGTGGTCTTGCCCGCTCCGTTCGGCCCGATCAGGAAGTGCAGCTCCCCCTCGATCAGGGTGAGGTCGACACCGTCGATCGCCTTGAACCCGTCGAAGTCGACGGTCAGGCCCTGGACCTCGAGGTAGTCCATGCCTCTGCCTGCCGTGCCTCTGTTGGTCACGCCTCTGGGCGTCATGCCGAGCCCTCCTTCCGCACGATGCGGCTCCGTGGGATGCCGGCCCACACCCGCGCCGGCAGTGACGCGAGCCCCGCCGGGATGAAGAGGATCACCAGGATGAAGAGCGCACCCTGGAAGTAGCTCCACTGGTTCGGGAAGGACTCGGACAGCGTGGACTGGCCGTACCCCACGGCGAGCGCGCCGAGCGCGGGACCGAGGAGCGAGGCCCGACCGCCCAGCGCGACTCCGGCGATCAGCATGATCGAGGCGGACGCGTTGACGTCCGACGGCGAGATGATGCCCGCGATGGGTGCGAACATGGCCCCGCCGATGCTGGCCATGATCGCGGCGGCGACGTACGCCACCAGCTTGACGTTGGCCGGGTCGTAGCCCAGGAAGCGGACCCGCTCCTCCGCGTCGCGGGTGGCGACGAGCAGCTCACCGAACCGGCTGCGGTTGAGGTGCCAGACGACGACCAGGCAGGCGACGAGCAGCCCGGCGGCGATCATGTAGAGCATCCGCTTGTTCACCGGGTCGTACAGGTTGTAGCCGAAGAACGTCGAGAAGCTGCTCAGCCCGTTGAACCCACCGGTCTCGTTGATCGTCGCGACCAGCAGCGTGGCGAAGACGACGGCGAGGGCTTGGTTGAGGATCGCGAAGTACGCACCGCGCACGCGCCGCTTGAAGATGGCGTACCCCAGGATCGACGCGACCGCCGCGGGCAGGACCACGATGGCCACCAGCGTGAACGCGCCGCTGCGGAACGGCTCCCACCAGGCAGGCATGGTGCCGTCGCCGTACAGGACCATGAAGTCGGGGACGTTGCCCGGCCCCGCGGCGTCGAGCTTCAGGTGCATCGCCATCGCGTAGCCGCCCAGGCCGAAGAACACGCCCTGACCGAGCACCAGCATCCCGCCCCGGCCCCAGGCCAGGCCGATGCCGACGGCGGCGATCGCCCAGCAGCAGTACTTGCCGAGGTTGCCGAGCCGGAAGTCGCTGAGGACTGCCGGCGCGACGAGCAGCAGTGCAAGGGCGATGACCGCGATTCCGGCCAACCCGCCCCACGTGCGGAACATCGCGGACGCCGTCCGCTGCGGCGCGCTCATGCCAGCCCCCTCGTACGGACCGTGAAGAGGCCCTGCGGACGGACCTGCAGGAAGACCACGATCAGGGCGAACGTGATCACCTGGGCGATGCTCCCGCTGAACCAGTCGGTCAGGTAGGCCGTGAGGACGCCGATCAGGAACGCGGCGATCACGGTGCCCTTCAGCTGGCCGAGCCCGCCGGCGACGACGACGAGGAACGCCGGGATGATGTAGCTGGTGCCGAGCGTCGGGTTGGTGCCCGACGAGAGGGAGATCGCGACGCCGCCGATCCCCGCCAGCCCCGAGCCGATGAAGAACGTCAGCCGGTCGACCCGACGGGTCGAGACCCCCAGGGTCTCGGCGAGGTCGCGGTTCTGGACCGTCGCCCGGATCTGGCGGCCGAAGGACGTGTAGCGCAGCAGCGCCGAGAGCCCCGCGAGCGCGACGAGGGCCAGCACGATCGTGAAGATGCGCGTGTAGGGCCAGTTGTAGCCGAAGACCGGGATGCTTCCGTCCAGCCAGCCAGGCTCCTGGACCGGATCCCCCTGAGCGCCGAAGAGGTCCTTGGCGAGCTGTTGGAGGATCAGGCTGACCCCGACCGTGACCAGCAAGGTGTCGAGCGGCCGGTCGTACATCCAGCGGATGATGCCGCCCTCGAGCGCCACGCCCAGGAGTCCCGCGACCACGAAGGCCACCGGCAGCGCGAGCAGGATCGAGAAGTCTGTGTTGGTGACGACCTGCTGGGTGAGGTACGTCGTGTACGCGCCGGCCATCAGGAACTCGCCGTGCGCCATGTTGATGACGCCCATCTGACCGAAGGTCAGGGCGAGACCCAGTGCGGCCAGCAGCAGGATCGCGGCGGTCGACGTGCCGGTGAGCAGGGGTGTGGTGAAGGCATCCATGAGGGCCCTTTCCAGGCGGTGGTCCCGCGCCTGCGAGGGCGCGGGACCACCGGTCGTCGAACTGGTGTCTGGTTCAGGGACGCGTCACTCCGCGCTCGAGTCCCACCAGTCGTAGCCCTCGAGGAACGGGTCGGGCTCGATCGGCTTCTCCGAGCTCCACACCACGTCGAACTGGTTGTCGGAGTTGATCTGGCCGATCAGGCCGGTCTTGGCGATGTGGTGGTTGTCGCCGTTGATGGTGACGGTGCCCTCCGGCGCGTCGAACGTGATGCCGTCCGAGGCGGCGTTCACGTCGTCGACGTCAAACGACTTCGCGGCCTCCACGATGTTCTTGTAGAGGTAGAGCGAGGTGTAGGCCGCCTCCATCGGGTCGGACGTCGGGCGGTTCTCGCCGTACTCGGCCTGGAACGCCTTGATGAACTTCGTGTTCTCCGGCGACTCCACGGACTGGAAGTAGTTCCAGGCCGCGAACTGGCCGGTGACGTCCTTGCCCATGGACGGCGCCTCCTCCTCGGCGATCGAGACGGAGATGATCGGCGACGAGTCCGGGCCCAGACCCTGCTCGTAGTAGGCCTTGATGAAGCCGACGTTGGACGAGCCGTTGATCGTGTTGAACACGAAGTCAGGCTTGGCCGCCACGATCTTCGCGACCTGCGTCGACCAGTCGTCGCTGTCGAGCGGGACGTACTCCTCGCCGACGATCTTGATGCCGAGCTCCGCGGCGTACTGCTTGATGATCTTGTTGGCCGTCCGCGGGAAGACGTAGTCGGATCCGGCCAGGAAGAGCGTCTTGACGCCCTTGCTGGCGAGGAAGTCCATCGCCGGGATGATCTGCTGGTTCGTCGTCGCGCCCGTGTAATAGATGTTCTTGGAGGCCTCGAGACCCTCGTACTGGACGGGGTAGAAGAGCAGCCCGTTCGCCCCTTCGACGACGGGCAGCATGGCCTTGCGGGACGCCGAGGTCCACCCGCCGAAGACCGCGGCGACGCAGTCGCTGGTGAGCAGCTTGCCGATCTTCTCCGCGAAGACCGCCGGGTCGCTGGCACCGTCCTCCTCGACCGGTTCGATCTTCTTGCCGAGGATGCCGCCGGCGGCATTGATCTCGTCCGCGGCGAGCAACAGCGAGTCACGGACGGTCTGCTCGCTGATCGCCATTGCGCCGGAGGTGGAGTTGAGGAAGCCGAGCTTGATGGTGTCGCCGGACGTGTCGACACAGCTCTTGGCGCCGGCACTCGCCGCCTCGCTGTCGTCGCTTGACTTCGAACCACAACTGCTCAGGACCAGAGCCGCGGCCAGCAATGCCGCGGAGCTCGCCAACAGGCGAGCGCGTGAATCAGACACGGATGGAACCTCTCGGGGGTGATGAACGCACCAGGCGCACAACGCTGTGAACCACTTGGCGCAGGACGCTAGGGAGCGGAGATTTCGGATTACTACCGAATGGAATTAATTCGATGTAACGCCGACGCCCCGCGCCTCGCGTCCGCCGCACCGATCACCGCGCAGCCACCCGGCGCGCTTCCTCTAGCCTGGGCTCCGTGAGTCAGCCCGAACTCGAAGCAACAGACCGCAAGATCCTCGAGCTCCTCGCCAACGACGGGAGGATGTCCTTCACCGATCTCGGCAAGGCGACAGGTCTTTCGACGTCCGCGGTCCACCAGCGGGTGAAGCGGCTCGAGTCCCGCGGCCTGATCCGTGGGTACGGCGCGAGCATCGACCACGAGCAGCTCGGGCTTCCGCTCACGGCCTTCATCTCGATCCGACCGATCGACCCCTCGCAGCCCGACGACTCACCCCAGCGGGTGCGCGGCATCCCCGAGATCGAGTCCTGCTGGTCGGTCGCCGGCGACGAGTCCTACATCCTCAAGGTGCGGGTGGCGACGCCCGCCGCACTCGAGGACCTGCTGGCCCGGATCCGGGCGGCGGCGAACGTCTCCACGCGCACGACGATCGTGCTGTCGACGCCGTACGAGAACCGCTCCGTCACCTGAGTGGGGCGGCCGGAGGCATGCGGTTTGGTCACCAACCGCAGATTTCAGGGCCGAATACGTGCGGTTGGTGACCAAACGGCGCTACTTCGTGCGGCGGCCCAGCACCTCGTCGTTCTCCCGCAGCAGGCGCGCGGCCTCGGCGAGCTCGACCCCGCTCGACCGGCCGTCACCGGCCACCCGGCCTTCCGACGAGCTCGCCACCCGGGCCGGGGAGACGAGCACGGTGCCGTCGATGCGCAGCAGGCGTACGCCGAGGACCCGCCCCAGGAGCTGGGTCTGGACGACGATGCCGTCCGACAGCTCACTCGCTGCGTCGGGACGGAGTGGCGGTGCGATCCCACCAGTCGTCGACCCGCGCCGCCAGTGACCCGTCCGCGCCGTACGACTCCATTCGCTTGGCGGCCGCCTGTGCCAGAACCTGGATCTGCTCATAGCGCTCTCTTCCTGCTCGGGCACCGAGGACGTAGGCCACACCGACGGCGCAGACGGTCGTGAGCCTCATGACCGACCCGCCCGTCGACGAAGTGCGGTGGTGGCGGCGCTGGCGGCCGACACCGCAACCAGGCTCGCGGCCGCGGCGGCCCCCGAGGCCGCGATCCTGCGCACCGGCAGGTGTGCCAGAGGGCCGGCCACCTTCTCGGGCGCGGTCTTCTTGTGGAAGAGGCCCATGACCGCGCTCATGACTGTGCCTTCCTCAGCTTCTGGCCGGTGCGGTTGATCGCCGTCGTCAGCTCCTGCTTGGTCATGGAGGTCCGGCCCTGGATGCCTTCCGCGGCGGCCAGGTCGAGCAACTCTGCCTTGGTGAGATCAGCCAACCGGCCTGGAGTCGCCCGGTCGGACTTGCTGTGGGCGACCTCGGCAGCCGTGCGTGCGGTTGACGACCGCATCTCCTCGGCTCGCTTCACCGCGGCCTGCGCGCTCTCCGCGTCCCGGTGGGCGTCCTGCGCGATCTGCTCTGCCTCGGCACGGGCCTGCTGGGCCGCGGCCTCGGCGGCCTCCGCGGCCTCGTCTGCCCGCTGGCGGGCGTCGGCCAGCAGCTCGGTGGCCTCGCGATAGCGGTCCTCGGCCTCGCTCTGGGCACGTTCGGCGGCCTCACGCGCATCCTGCGCACGGACGTCGGCGGCCTGCTGCTCCTTCGCGATCACGGCGTCCGCGCGCCGTTGGGCGTCCTGCTTCGCGCGCTCGACCCGCTCGTCGGCTTCGCGCTGGGCCTCTGCGACCCGGTCGTCGACGGCGGCACGCTGCTCCTCACGCACCTGCTCCAGGTGCGCCTTCTCGTCCCGGGCCACCTCCTCGGCGCCTTCGGCAAGCTCATGGGCGTGGTGGGCGGCCTCGAACGCGTCGTGCTCGGCGCGCTGGGCGCGCTCCGCGGCGTCGCGAGCGCGGGCCAGCCGTGCCTCCACGGAGTCCTGGCCGGGCAGCGCGTCCTGCACCGATCTCCGCGCACTGCGCAGACTGTCGCGCAGTCCGGCCACCGGAGCAGCCGCACCGTTGCTCGCAAGAGCCGCGCCCGGTGATGCCGCCCGGCCCACCAGCCACGCCGCGTTGCGCGGGATGTCCTTCATCCCCCCGGCCAGCGTCCCGACCAGGCCATGTCGCTTGGTGTCGTTCATCAGCACTCCCTCCCTCAGCCCGCCTCCCACGGCAGGGCGGCGTGTGAGGTACGCCACGTCGAGCGGGTACCCGATCGACCAGAGGGCATGCCGTGGCCGTTGCCTACCAGGCCTGCAGCGCCGCCGTACGGCGTGATGCCTCGGCCACCTCAGCCGCCCGGAGGGCGGAGGCGTCGAGGTCGGCGTGCTGAGCCCACCAGGCCCGGCCCGCCTCGGGCAGGGTGTGGATCGGGTCGTAGTACTCGTACGTCCGGGACAGCGCGTCCTCGGCAGTGGCCTCGATCGAGGTCCGGTAGTTCTTGGTCCAGTAGGAGATGCCGCGCTCGGTGTCGTAGTCGGCGAGCTGGTGCACCCAGCGCTTCCCGACGAACGGCACGTCGCAGACGATCCGCGGCGTCGCGAACCCGGGCAGGTAGCCCATGATGTGGTGCTGCAGCCGCTGCGCGTCCGCGACCGACACCCGCCAGTGCTCCGAGTAGGGGATCAGGTCGCACATGTAGAAGTAGTACGGCATGATCTGCGCGCCATCGAGCAGCCGGAAGCACAGGTCGAGCAGGGCGTGCGGGTCGGCGTTGACGCCGTTGAGCAGCACGCCCTGGTTGCGTACGTCGCGGACGCCGGCCTCGAGCATCGCCCGCGACGCCTGCGCGACGAGGGGGGTGATCGAGTTGGCGTGGTTGGCGTGGGTGTGGATCGCCAGGGAGACACCGCGCGAGCGGGCGGTCGTCGCGACCCGCTCCATGCCGGCCCGGACGTCGTCCTGCAGCCAGTGCTGGGGGAGCCCGACCAGCGCCTTCGTGGCCAGCCGGATGTCGCGGATGTTGTCGATCTCGAGCAGTCGCGTGAGGAAGTCCTCGAGGCGCGGCCACGGCATGTTGGCGACGTCGCCGCCGGAGACCACGACGTCGCGCACCGTCGGCGTACGACGGAGGTAGTCGAGCATCGAGCCGAGACGGTCGACCGGCTTGCCGACGAACTTGAGCTTGTCGACCGTGGGGGTCGAGTTGCCGACCAGGTCCATGCGGGTGCAGTGGCCGCAGTACTGCGGGCACGTCGGGAGGAGCTCGGCGAGCACCTTGGTCGGGTAGCGGTGGGTGAGACCCTCGGCGACCCACATGTCGTGCTCGTGCAGCGAGTCGCGGGTGGCGTGCGGGTGTGACGGCCAGTCGGTCCGGCGGTCCGAGAAGACCGGGACCATGTAGTGGCGGATCGGGTCGGCGTAGAACGCCTCGGTGAACGAGCCCGGACCGGCCGGCGTCTCGTGCGGGACCATCGTGTTCATCATCTGCGGCGGCACCAGCATGGACATCGTGGCCCGCTCGGACTGGTCGCGCTCGAGGTCGGCGTAGAACCGCTCATCGAGGAGGTCGCCCATCAGCTCGCGCAGCTGCTTGACGTTCTTGATGCAGTGGGCGCGCTGCCACTGCACGGACGCCCAGTCCTCGGCGGTCACGTCACACCAGCCGGGGAACCGGGTCCAGTCCGGCTCCACGAGCTCGGCCTGGCGGTAGGGGTAGGGCTGACCGGTCTGGTCCTCGACGAGGGAGGCGATGGACGTCTCGATGCTCATGAGAAAAGGCTAACTGGAGATCTTCCCGTCATTCAATCCCCACGCCACAGGTTCTACGGTTGCCGAAGGCCACTCGCCAGTAACGTACGGCGTACGACGGGATCGGCGGCCGGTACGCCGTACCGCCGCAGGTAGACCGTCTCGACCAGCTCGCGCAGCGCCGGCTCCGGCTCGTCGGCGAGCGGCGTGTCCATCAGCAGCAGCTGCGGTGCGTGTCCGTCGTCGTGCGGCGGCAGGTAGTCGCGGACCGGCTGGAGGCGCCCGCCGAGGCGCTCGTAGAAGACGATCCGGCGACGGTGCTCGTCGACCAGCTCGGGGGAGAGGCCGGCCTCGTCGGGGTCCTCGACGTCCCAGACCAGCCGGGTCCGACCGTCCGCCGCGAGCCGGTCGGTGAGCGCGCGCCACATCAGCGAGCCGGTCCCGCGGCCGCGCCGGCCGACCGCGTAGTAGCGCAGGAAGGTCCAGCGCGTCTCGTCGAGGTTGCGCACCAGCGCGAAGCCCGCCGGTCCGTCCTCGTCGAGCAGCACCAGCATCCGGTCCACGAAGAGGTCGTCGAAGGGGACCTGGAGCTCCTCCGGGAACGCGTCCTCGTAGATGGCGCGGACGGTCCCGAGCTGCTCGGGAGTCAGGGTCGCAGCCTCGACGAGCGTCATCGCTCCCACACCACCTCTCCGGCCAGCACGGTCGACAGCACCTCGATGTCGCGGATCGCCGCCGGGTCGACCGTAGCGGGGTCATCGGAGAGCACGGCCAGGTCGGCGTACTTGCCCACCGCGACGGTGCCGCGGTCGCGCTCCGCGTGCGAGGCGTACGCCGAGCCGAGGGTGTACGCCGTGAGCGCCTCCAGCCCCGAGATCGCCTCCTCGGGACCGCAGGGCAGGCCGCTGTCGGTCCGCCGGTTGACCATGTCGTGGATGCCGAGCAGCGGAGCACCGTCGACGACGGGCCGGTCCGAGCTGCCCGGAGGCGTGATGCCGGCGTCGAGGAGCGATCGGTAGCGGTAGGCCCAGCCGGCACGCTCCGGACCGAGCGCGCGCAGCATCCCGTCGCCGATCTCGCCGACGAAGCGTCCCTGGGGCACCGGCACGACGCCGAGGGCCGCCGCCCGGGCGACCTGGTCGGGACGGGACACGCCGAAGTGCTCGATCCGGTGGCGTACGTCGGGCCGCGGCCAGCGTCGTTGCGCCTCTTCGACGGCGTCGAGGACGAGGTCGATCGCCGCGTCGCCGATCGCGTGTGCCGCCACTCGCCAGCCGGACCGGTGTGCCTCGACGATGCGGGTGCGCAGGGCGGCGGCGTCGGCCTGGAGGAAGCCACGCTCGCCCGGGGTGTCCGCGAAGTCCTCCGTCATCGCGCAGGTGTGCCCGATCAGCGAGCCGTCGCTGAAGATCTTCACCGGCCCGATCCGGAGCCGGTCGTCGCCGAGCCCGGTGCGGATCCCGAGGTCCAACCCCAGCGAGATGTCGTCGCTGGAGTGCGCGGCGAGGCCGTGCAGCACGTCGGCCGCGACCATCAGCTCGACCCGCACCGGGAGCCGGCCCAGGTCGAGCGCCCGTTGGTAGGCCGCCACCTCGACCGGACTCTTGCCGATCCAACCGCCGCCGACCCCGGCTTCGACGACGCTGGTGATGCCCTGCGACAGGTAGACCCGCCCGGCACGCTCGATCGCGTCGACGAGGGCGTCGACGGGGTAGGGGAGGACCAGTCGGTTGAGCAGCTGCTGCGCCTGCTCCTGGAGCAACCCGGTCGGACGGCCGGCGGCGTCGGCGACGACCAGACCGCCGTCGACCTCGACCGGTGCGTCAGTGATCCCCAGGTCGTCCAGGAGCGGGCCGTTGACCACGCACATGTGTCCCGACGTGTGCTTGAGCCAGACCCGCCGGCCCGGGGCCGCCCGGTCCAGCGCGTCGCGGTCGGGGTGGGCGCCGAGCTTGTTCTCGTCGTACCCGGCCCCGACGATCCACTCACCCTCGGGAGCCGCGGCCGCCCGGGCCGCGATCGCGTCGAACAGCGCCTCGAGGGTCGGGACCCGCAGGTCGACCTCCTGCAGCGACAGGCCGTACCAGGCCATGTGGTTGTGCGCGTCGTGGAAGCCCGGGGTGACGACCGCGCCGCCGAGGTCGACCACTCGGTGCGCCGAGACGTCCTCGAGGGCGACGATCCGGTCGCGCCAGATCGCCACCGCCGGCGCGACGGCGTCACCGTCGACGGTGCGCACCCGGGCATTGGTGAGCAGCAGGTCCGCCTTCACGCTCTGCCTTCCTTCGGGGCGGACCTCAGCTTGGCCTTCTCGACCCGGTGCGACGCTGTCAGCGGCAGGTCGTCGCGGAACTCCCAGAGGCTCGGCACCTTGAACCCGGCCAGTCGCTCCGCGCACCAGGCCGCGAGCTCCTCGGGCGCGACGCCCGGCGCCACGACGTACGCCTTGACCTCCTCGCCCCGGATCTCGTCGGGTACGCCGACGACGGCCGCGAGCCGGACGGCGGGATGGGCGAGCAGCACGTCCTCGACCTCGCGCGCCGCGATGTTCTCGCCGCTGCGCCGGATCATGTCCTTGAGCCGCCCCGCCAGGTAGACCCTGCCCTGCTCGTCGAGCCGGGCCAGGTCGCCGGTGGGGAACCACCCGTCGACGAACGGCGAGGGCCGCCCCAGGTAGCCCTCCATCATGCCCGGGCCGCGCAGCCACAGCTGGCCGTCGTCGTCGACGCGCGCCTCCCGGTGCGCGGCCGGCCGGCCCAGGCAGCCCGACCCGACCAGCTCGTCGTGGTCGTCGGGGGAGACCCGGATGTCGGCGCCGGTCTCGGTCATCCCGAACGCCTCGAACCACGGCACGCCCCACCGCTCCTCGAGCTCGGCGTGCAGGGCGGGCGGGATCGCGGAGCACTGCACGGCACGCACCCGATGGGCGCGGTCCAGCGGGTCCGCCGGCATCTTGAGCAGCAGCGTCGGCATCGCCGCCAGGCAGTAGAAGTAGGTCACCTCGTGCTCGCGCACCTTGGCCCAGAACGTCGAGGGGTGGAACCCGTCGAGCAGCACCAGGTGGGCGCCGGACATCAGCGCCGTCACGACGTTCCACTGCGGGTCGAGGTAGAAGAACGGCTGCGCGGTCAGCATCACGTCGCTGTCGACGACGTACGGGAACTCGCGCCGCATCGAGGTGCCCAACGTCGTCCAGTAGCGATGGGTCAGCACGCAGCCCTTGGGATGGCCGGTCGTGCCCGAGGTGTACTGAATGTTGACCGGTGCCGCGGCGTCCACCGGTCCCTGCTCCCAGTCGCCGCCCGGGACCAGGTCGTCGACCAGCACGACCTCGGCGAGGGGCGCCAGGAGCTCGGCGTACGCCGGTGAGGTGACCGCCAGCCGGGCGCCGGCGTCGGCGACGACGTGGCCGGCGTCCGCCGCGCGGTAGCGCACGTTCAGCGGCACCATCGCGGCGCCGAGCCGCATCAGCGCCAGCCACACGAGTGGGAACTCGGGCTGGTTGTCGAGCATCACCGCGACCCGGTCACCCGGACCCACCCCGTGCTCGGCCAGCGCCTGAGCCAGGTGCGCCGTTTGGTCACCAACCGCAGAGAAGGTGAGGGTCCGCTCGGAGTCATCGGGGGCGACGAACGTCCACGCCGGCCGCTCGGGCCAGCGCTCCGCGGCGACGAGGACGTGGTCGACCAGGGTCAGCTCAGCCACGGGTGAAGGCCTCCTTGGGCGCCTCGCCCTCCCCGGACAGGGAAGTCAGGATGGCGTGGTCGACCTCGCGCACCATCGCCTCCTCCAGGGTGGCATCCAGGCCGTGGTCGAGCACCTGCTTCGCGAGACTCAGCGCGAGCGGCGGCCGCTCGGCGAACCGCCGGGCCAGCTCCAGGGCCACGGCCTCGTGCTCACCGGGAGGTACGGCGCGCGCGACCAGCCCGAGCCGCGCGGCCTCGGCGCCGCTGACGCGGTCACCGAGCAGCAGCAGCTCCTTGGCCTTGGCCCAGCCGACGAGCATCGGCAGCAGCCGCGAGATGCCGCCGGTCACGCTCAGGCCGACGCCGACCTCGGGGAACCCGAACTGGGCGTCCTCGGCCGCGACCACCACGTCACACGCCAGCGCGAACTCGCAGCCCGCGCCCAGGGCGTAGCCGTGCACCGCCGCGACGACCGGCCCGGGGAACCGGCGGACCAACCGGGTGACCTCCTGGATCGCCTCCAGTCGGAGCCGGGTCTGCACCGGCGTCTCGACCGGCTCCGGCTCCTTGAGGTCGTGACCGGCGCAGAAGGCCCGGCCCCGTCCCGCGAGCACCACGACGCCGGCGCCGTCGGCCGCGGCCCGGGCCAGCGCCGCTCCGAGCTGCTCGGTCAGGCCGACGGTCACGGCGTTGAGCCGCTCCGGCCGGTTCAGGTGGATCAGGGCGATCTCGCCGTCGCGGGCGTAGTCGACGTCCACCGGTGGCTCCTCCCGCTCGGGTCTACCGATCGATCGATCGGTAGGGCATCATCGGCACCGTAGGACGTGCCGGCGAGAGGGGTCAAGTGGTGGGCGAGACGACGGCGGTCTCCACGGGGGAGCGGGTGCACGCAGCCGCGCTCGCGCTCTTCGCCGAGCGCGGCTACCACGGCACCGGGATCCGCCAGCTCGCCGAAGCAGCAGGTCTGTCGTCGGCCTCGCTCTACCACTACATGGGCACCAAGGAGGAGTTGCTCGTCGCGATCATGCGCTCCAGCCTGACCGGCCTGCTCGAGGCGGCGGAGCAGGTCGCGCGGATCGGCGACCCCGGGGACCGGCTGGTCGCCCTGGTCGAGCTGCACGTGCGCACGCACGCCCTGGCCCCGGAGCAGACCCGCGTCGTCGACGACGAGGTGCACGTCCTGTCGGCGCCGGCCCGCGCCGAGGTGGTCGCGCTGCGCGATCGCTACGAGGCGCTGTGGCAGTCCGTGCTCGACGACGGCGTGGCCCGAGGTGACTTCCGGATCGGCTCGGTGGCGGTCGTACGTCGCGCGCTGCTGGAGATGTGCAGCGGGGTAGCCCGGTGGTGGACTCCGGACGGTGATCTGGACCTCGATGGGCTGGCCCGGGAGTACGCCGGTCTAGCCCGCCGCCTGGTCGGCGCGCCGCTGCGACACGCCGATCCGGGGTGAAATTTTCCTCCGATCTCGGGACGCAGACTCCCTGTCTGACCTGCAGATTCTCGTGTCTGTGCAGGTCATCGGACGGTTGACAGCGGGCGCGATTCGCGACCAAGGTGTGCCGTCCGCTCAAGCAGATCGTGGCGGGCGGACCGACGTCCGAGTGGCCGGGTCAGAGGGTGGGGTGCCAACCACTCCTCGGACCTTGTTCGCGGAGGTCGGTCCGTTACCGCGAGGGTGGACGCGGAAGGGACCCGTGTCCCCTAGACAACAGCCTCGTCCCCGGCAGCCGGTCGGGCTCGGACTGGTCCGAAGGGCGCGGGATCCTTCCGGGGCCTCCCACTGCGTATGCCCCGTGGGAGTCCTCGGTATCGTCGGGTCCGTGCTGCTCCGGATCCTGGTGGCCTTCGCGTGCGGCGTCGGGCTCTCCCTCGCGTTCGAGCCGGTGGCCTGGCCCGTGGTCATCCCGTTCGCCGTCGCGGGGTTCGTGCTGACGACCCGTGACCTGCGTCCGCGTCGCGCCTGGCTGCCGGGGCTCGCGTTCGGGGTGGGCTTCCAGTTCGTGCTGCTCTACTGGATGCGCGCGGTTGGCACGGACGCCTGGATCGGGCTCTCCATCTGGCAGTCCCTCTTCTTCGCCGTCCTCGGCCTCGCCGCGAACCTTCTCCAGCGCCACCGGCTGTGGCCGTTGTGGGTGGCGGCGGCGTGGGTGACCACCGAGCTGTGGTTCAGCGGCTGGCCGTTCAGCGGCATGCCCTGGGGGCGTCTCGCCTTCGCGGTCGCCGACACACCGCTGGCGGATGCGCTGCCGTGGATCGGCACCGTCGGCGCCAGCTTCGTGCTCGCGCTCAGCGGCACCCTGCTGGCGTGGGCCGCCGTCGAGCGAGGCCGGCTCAGGCTGGTCGCGCTCGGGTCCCTGGCCGCCCTGGCTGCCGTTGCCCTGCTGCTGCCCCTCGTCGTCACCTGGCAGGCGGAGCGTGAGGGTGAGGCGACCGTCGCCGTGATCCAGGGCGACGTGCCCGGCAACGGCGACGACATCCTGTACGACTTCCGCCAGGTCACCCAGAACCAGGTCGACGTGACCACCCGGCTCGCCGGCGACGTCGCCGCCGGGCGCGAACCGCAACCCGACTTCGTCGTCTGGCCGGAGAACTCCACCGCTGTCGACCCGTTCCGCGACCAGGAGACCAACGCCGGCATCCTCAGCGCCAGCAGCGCCATCGGGGTGCCGATCCTGGTGGGTGCGATCGTCGACGCAGGCCCGAAGCACGTGCTCAACCAGGGGATCGTGTGGGATCCGGTGACCGGCGCGGGGGACCGCTACACGAAGCACCACCCGGTGGTCTTCGGCGAGTACATCCCGTTCCGCAAGTACCTCGACAGCCTCCAGATCGGACGGCTGACGATGGTCGGCCGCGACATGGTGTCCGGTACGAGGCTACAGCCGCTCAGCATCGCGGATGTCGACGTCGCCGACTCGATCTGCTTCGACGTCGCGTACGACGACGCCATCTACGGCCAGGTCGCCCGGGGAGCTCAGCTGCTGACGGTGCAGACCAGCAACGCGACGTTCATCCACACGCACCAGATCGACCAGCAGTTCGCGATCACCCGGCTCCGGGCCGTGGAGACGGGCCGCTGGCTGGTGGTCTCCTCGACGAACGGCGTCTCCGGCGTGATCGCGCCGGACGGCAGCGTCGTCGCGAGCGCCGACCCGCGTACGCAGGCGGCGCTGGTCGAGACGGTCGGCCTGGACACCGCGATCACGCCGGCGGTCAGGATCGGTCCGTGGTCGGGGCGGGGGTGCGTCGCGCTCACGGTCCTGGGCTTGCTGTTGGCACTCGTCCCGTATCGTCGGAACCTCACGCGAAAGCAGGTCGAGGACGCCACGGTGCCGTCCGGCCTGGTCGACGCCAACGAGAGCAGGAGCGAGTGAGCGGGCGGCATCGGTGACTTCTCCAGAGCCCCGGCAGGTCGACGGACTGGGCCGCGTGGTCGTGGTCATCCCGACCTACAACGAGGCAGAGAACCTGGCGTGGATCGTCGGCCGCGTGCGCGCCGCCCAGCCGGCGTTCGACGTGCTCGTCGTCGACGACGGGTCACCCGACGGCACCGGCGCGATCGCGGACGAGCTGGCGGCTGCCGACTCCGCCGTCCAGGTCGTGCACCGCACCAGCAAGGCCGGACTCGGCGCGGCGTACCTGCACGGCTTCCGGGTCGCGCTCGAGGCCGGGTACGACGTCATCGGCGAGATGGACGCCGACGGGTCCCACCAGCCCGAGCAGCTCGACGGGCTGCTCGACGCGCTGCGAGGCGGCGCCGACCTGGTGATCGGGTCGCGGTGGGTGCCCGGGGGAGCGGTCGTCAACTGGCCGCTGCGTCGGGAGCTGCTCTCGCGGGGCGGCAACCTCTACGTACGGATACTCCTCGGCGTGAAGGTGCGTGACGCCACCGCCGGGTTCCGGCTCTTCCGGCGTACGACGCTGGAGAAGATCGACCTCGAGGCCGTGGAGTCGACCGGCTACGTCTTCCAAACCGACATGGTCGCGCGCACCCTGGCCGCCGGGCTCACCGTCCGCGAGGTCCCCATCGAGTTCATCGAGCGGGTCCGCGGCGACTCGAAGATGAGCGGCGCGGTCGCGACCGAGTCGCTGAAGCTGATCACCACGTGGGGTCTGCGCGAGCGGACCGGCCGGGTGCGCAAGGCACTGTCTCCGAACAAGGGGCCAGCACAGTGACCCGCAAGCGCCGGCTGGTGCAGGGCGCGCTGTTCGTCGTCTTCGTCCTGGTGCCGCTGGTCGAGATCTACGTGCTGGTCCAGGTCGGCCAGGTGATCGGCGCGGGCTGGACGATCGCCCTGCTGGTCCTCGACGCGCTGCTCGGCACGTGGCTGATCAAGCACGAGGGCGCCCGTGCCTGGCGGGCGCTGCGCGAGGCGCTCGAGAGTGGGCGGATGCCGGCTACCGAGATCGCCGACGGGGCGCTGATCCTGCTCGGCGGCACATTGATGCTCGCGCCCGGGTTCGTCACGGACGCGTTCGGGATCCTGCTGATCCTGCCGTTCACCCGGCCGCTGTTCCGCCGGCTCCTCGCCGCGTCGGTGGCGCGCCGGCTGGTCGTCGACGTCCTGGACGTACGACGCCCCGGACCCGGACCCGCTGAGGGGCCCGTTGTCCGGGGCGAGGTCGTCGACGACGAGCCCCCAGCAGGGGACTAGTCGCCGAGGCGACGGCTCAGGCCGACGCCTTGCGCTTCTTCTGGTTGGCGCGGTGCAGGTGAGCGGGGCCGATCTCGCCACCCCGGAGCAGCTCGAGCCGCTCCTTGAGGATGTCCTCGAGCTCCTTCTCCGAACGCCGCTCCAGCAGCATGTCCCAGTGGGTGCGGGCCGGCTTCTCGGCCTTCACCTCGGGGAGGATGCCGGAGACGTTCATCGCCTCGGCGCCGCAGCGTGGGCACTCCCACACGGCCGGCACGTCGGCCTCGACCGACATCGTCACCTCGAACTCGTGCCCGGATGCGCAGCGGAAACCAACTTGCTGACGAGCCGCGAACTCGATGCCGCGCTCGTCCTCGAAACTTTGGCCCCCGAGCCGCGCTCCACGCAGTGTGCGCTCTGCCATGAGCCACCTCCCGAATCTTGTCCCCCGAAAATTGCCTGTCCGAGACCGACAGACCCCGCGCACACGACGCGGGACCTTGGAGTGGGTGTACCCCGCTCCTATCGGTCTCAATCCGTTCAACGGTAGGGGGAAGTGCAAGATTCCGAGAATCGGCCCCTATGACCGCACTCACAGGAAGTTCTCAGGCGACCCGGTTCTCAGACGACCCGGTTCTCAGACGATGGAGGGCAGCTCGTTGCCGGCCTCGCGGATGCCGCGCCGCGGGTCCACCCGGGCCAGCAGGATGATGCCGAGGACGAAGAGGACCATCAGCGCGAGCAGGGCCGGCCGGTAGGAGTCCGTCCACTGGTGCACCAGTCCGAAGATCAGGGTGCCGATCCAGCTCGTCCCGCGCTCGCACGCCTGGTAGAGAGAGAAGTACTCCGCCTCGCGGCCCCGAGGGATCAGCTGGCTGTAGAACGAGCGGGAGAGTGCCTGGGTGCCACCGAGCACGACTCCGATCGCGACCGCCAGCAACAAGAAGAGCGGGAGGTTGTTGTCGGGGATCAGCCAGCCGACGACCACGACCACCAGCCAGATGAGCAGCCCGCCCTTGATCACCCGGAAGGCGCCGACGCGCGCGGCCAGGCGGCCGAAGCCGAGGGCACCGGCGATGCCGACGAACTGCACCACCAGGAAGGCCATCAGCACGGTGCTCTTCTCGAAGCCGAGCTCCTTCTCGCCGTAGACGGAGGCCGCGTAGATGACCGTCTGGATGCCGTCGTTGTAGAAGAGGTAGGCCAGCAGGAAGGTCAGCGTGACGGGGTAGCTGCGCAGGTCCTTCAGTGTGTGCCACAGCTGCCCGAAGCTGGCCTTCACCAGCCCACCGCGCTCCGCACCCGGCACCCCGTCTGGATCGACCGGTGGGCGCGAGCGGATGCCGCGGACGGGGATGATCGTGAAGACCGCCCACCAGATGCCGGCGCTCAGCAGGCTGATCCGGACCGCCAGCTCGGTGTTGTCGCTCATCACCGTCAGCAGGACGAAGTTCACGGCGAGCAGCAGGCCGCCGCCGAGGTAGCCGAGGGCCCAGCCCTTCGAGGAGACCCTGTCGCGCTCGTCGGGCTCGGCGATCTCGACGAGGATCGAGTCGTAGACCACCAGGCTGGCCCCGAGGAAGAGCGTCGCGAGCACCAGCAGGACGGCCCCGAACTGCCAGTGGGAGCCGGCCACGAAGAACATCAGCGCGGCCATGGCGCTGCCGGCCCAGGCGAAGCCACCGAGGAGTCGCGGCTTGCTGGAGCTGCGGTCGGCGATCGCTCCGACGATCGGGAGCACGACGGCCGAGAGGATCGTGGCCGCCGTGACCAGGTAGAACACCAGCGAGCCGGCCGAGACGTCGAGGCCGAGCACGTGCAGGTCCTGGGTGCACTTGAGGTGCTTGTCCTCGTCGGTGACGTAGCCGCAGGCGGCCTTCTCCGCGACCGAGGTCAGGTACGGCGCGAAGAGGACCGCCGCCGTGGTCGTCACGAAGGCGCTGTTGGCCCAGTCGTACCAGTACCACGCCTTCTGCTCGCGTGCCCGGCTCTGGGGGTCGAGGCCTGCTGCGGTCATGACGGCTCCCTCCACTGCCCGCGCTGGACGAGGACGGCCTTGAGTATGTCGGTCCGGTCGGTGAAGAGGCCGTCGACTCCCCGGTCCAGGAGCTCGCGCATCTCGGCTGCCTCGTCGATCGTCCAGACGTGCACGTGCCGGCCCGCGGCGTGGGCTCGGCGGACGAGACCCGGCGTGACGACGAGGAGCCGGCCGCGGCGGTGCGGGACCTGCAGCGCGTCCGCCCCGCGACCGGCGACCAGGGCGGCGAGCCGGGCACTGGGGAGCAGCCGGAAGGCGGCGATCTGGCCGGGCGTCGCGCTCGTCGGCACCCGCCCGCCGGTCAGCTCGCGGAACCGCGCCGTACGGCGTCGCGAGAAGGAGCCGACGAGGACCCGGTCCCATGCGTCCCGGGCCGCGATGAAGTCGGCGAGCGCCGGCACGGCCCCCTCAGACTTGAGGTCGATGTTGAACCGGGCGTGCGGGAACGCGTCGAACAGCTCGGCCAGCGTCGGCACCGCCTCGCGTCCGCCCACCAGGGCCTCGCGCACCTCGCGCAGGCTCAGCGCCGCGATCTCGCCACGTCGGTCCGTCACCCGGTCGAGCACCGAGTCGTGGAAGGCGAGCAGCACGCCGTCGCGGGTCACGTGCACGTCCGTCTCGAGGTAGTCGTAGCCGAGACCCACCGCGTGCCGGAACGCGGCCAGGGTGTTCTCGAGGCCCTCGATCTCGGGGTGGTACGCGCCACCGCGGTGCGCGAACGCGAGCACCGAGCCCGGGGGATCGAGCACCCGGTCGAGGTAGGCGAACCCGGTCGGCGGCACGGTCACCGGAGACGTCACGACAGGCAGTATCGCGGACCGGCGAGCATCCGCGCGCGCTCACCGCGCGAGCGGTAGCGTCGGGACATGGAGACCTTGACCTGCCCACGTTGCGGCGCGGAGATGGAGACGCGCGCCATCAGCTCATCGCTCGGGGAGGGTGCCGTCAGCTCGTGCCCCGACAACCACGGGGTCTTCCTCGCGCGCGCCGATCTCGGCGCACTCATCGAGGCCGAGAGCGACTGGCACCGCCACGCCGGCCAGCACACGGCGCCGATGCCGCGGATCACGCCCGACATGACGGCGCCGCCGGTCAGCAAGGCGCCGGCGCGGGCCTGGGTGGAGACCCTGTTCGACTGACCGGGTCAGCGGCGTGCCGTGACCAGGAGTCGGTCGGGAGAGCGCCGCCCGACTCCGTCGCGCATCTCGATGCGGCTGTAGCCCGCGCTGGACAACCGACGCTGCAGCTCGTCACGTGTCCAGGGGCGCATCTCGAAGAGGAACTCGCTCACCGCCGGTTGCTCACCTTGGTCGCTGGCCAGTTCATAGCGTTCTTCCACGACAATCCGTCCGTCGTTCCAGGTCGGTCGACTGACGAATCGCAACCGCGAGCCGTCCGGCAGATCGGCTTCCAGGGTGCGCCAGACTCCGTCCGCGCGTTGCCGAGACATCGTGGTCTCCCGAACGTCGAGCACCAGGACGCCACCGGCGCGCGTGAGTCGTGCGAACGCATTGAGGGCATCCGCTCTCTCGCCATCCGTCAGCAGGTCGTTGAGCACGCCCCGAGCAACCACGGCATCAAACGCTCCGGTGATGGCCGGTTCACACAGGTCTGTCACGAGAGCAGGTGCGTCGGGGCAGCGCTGACGGGCGATCGTGATCATCGCCTCCGAGGCGTCGAGCAGGGTGACTTCGTGCCCGCGTTCGATCAGTGCCGCAGCATGGCGTCCGGTGCCGCAACCGGCATCCAGCACCCGCGCGTTGCTGAACCCAGCGGCCCGCAGTGATTCGTCCACAGCCGCCACCCACGGCTCGACCGGGTCCGAGATCAACGCGTCATAGGCGTCGGCATGGCGGTCATAGAACGGCCGCTCGGAGGCCACGTCAGCGGAAGGAGATGCCACCTCGACAGGCTGCCACCTAGCTCTGCTAGATGTCCCGGAACGTCTCGATGTTGGCGCCGAGGTGGTTGAGCCGCTCGGCGAGGTCCTCGTAGCCACGGTGGATGACGTACGTCGAGCGCAGCACCGACGTACCCTTCGACGCGAGCATGGCCAGCAGGATGACCACGGCCGGGCGGAGCGCGGGCGGACAGACCAGCTCGGTGCCACTGAAGCTCGTCGGGCCCTCGATCATCACCCGGTGCGGGTCGAGCAGCTTGACCCGGGCGCCGAGCTTGTTGAGGTCGGTGAGGTAGATCGCCCGGTTCTCGTAGACCCAGTCGTGCAGGAGCGTCTGCCCCTCGGCGACCGCGGCGATCACCGCGAAGAACGGCAGGTTGTCGATGTTCAGGCCGGGGAACGGCATCGGGTGGATCTTGTCGAGCGGCGCGTGCAGCTCCGACGGCTTCGTGGTGATATCGACCAGGCGGGTGCGGCCGTTGAGGGCGACGTACTCCTCCGAGCGGTCGTACTGCAGGCCCATCTCCTCGAGCAGCGCGAGCTCGATCTCCATGAACTCGATCGGCACCCGGCGGACGGTGATCTGCGACTTGGTCACGATCGCCGCGGCGACCAGCGACATCGCCTCGATCGGGTCCTCGCTCGGGGCGTAGTCGACGTCGACGTCGATCTCGGCGAGCCCGGTCACGGTCAGGGTCGTGGTGCCGATGCCGTCCACCGTCACGCCGAGCCGCTGCAGGTAGAAGCAGAGGTCCTGGACCATGTAGTTGGACGACGCGTTGCGGATGACCGTCACGCCCGGGTGCAGGGCCGCGGCCATCAGCGCGTTCTCGGTCACGGTGTCGCCGCGCTCGGTGAGCACGATCGGGCGGACCGGCTCGATCGCCCGGTTGACCTGGGCGTGGTAGCTGCCGTCGGTTGCCTTCACCTCGAGGCCGAAGGGCCGCAGTGCGGCCATGTGCGGCTCCACGGTGCGGGTGCCGAGGTCGCAGCCGCCGGCGTACGGCAGCTCGAAGGTGTCCACGCGGTGCAGCAGCGGCCCGAGGAACATGATGATCGAGCGCGTACGGCGGGCCGCGGTCTCGTCGATGTGGTGCAGGTCGAGGTCACGCGGGGGGACGATCTCGAGGTCGTTGTCGTCGTTGAGCCAGCGGGTCTGGACGCCCATGCTGTTGAGCACCTCGAGCAGGCGGTTGACCTCCTCGATCCGGGCGACCTTGCGCAGCGTGGTGCGGCCGCGGTTGAGCAGGGACGCGCACAGCAGCGCGACGCCGGCGTTCTTGGAGGTCTTGACGTCGATCTCGCCGGACAGGGTGGTCGGCCCGGTGACGCGGAGGTGGGTCGGGCCGGCGCCGACGGCGACGATCTCCGAGTCGAGCGCCGCGCCGATCCGCGCGAGCATCTCGAGGGACATGTTCTGGTGGCCCTTCTCGATCCGGTTGACCGCACTCTGGCTGGTGCCGAGCAGGTCGGCCAGCTGGTGCTGGGTCAGGCCCCGGTGCTTGCGGGCGTCTCGGATGAGGTTGCCGATGCGGTTCTTGTAACCCTCAGTCATGTCAGCCACGGTAACTCACATATGAGATAACGCAACAACGGCAAGGGTGCCCGGGGTGTCGTGGGGGAGCCGCTGTCCTGACAGGATGGGCGCCATGCGCGCGACGACGATCCACGGTACCCGAGACATCCGGGTCTCCGACGTACCCGACCCGGTGATCTCCGCCCCGACGGACGCGATCGTGAAGATCGTGGCCGGCTGCATCTGCGGATCGGACCTGTGGCCGTACCGCGGCGAGAACGACATCACGCCCGGCGACACCATCGGCCACGAGTGCGTCGGCATCGTCGAGGAGGTCGGTGCGGACGTGCGGTCGTTCCGGCCCGGCGACTTCGTGGTCGTGCCGTTCGACCACTGCGACAACACCTGTCCGCACTGCCTGGCCGGCGCCCAGGCGGGCTGCGTCAACCTCGGCTTCACCGCGAGCGGCCAGGCCGAGTACACACTCGTGAACCAGGCCGAGGGCAGCCTCGTGAAGACCGACGGCATGCCCGATGCGGCACTGATCCCGTCGTTGCTCACGCTGGCCGACGTCTTCCCGACCGGGTGGCACGCGGCGGTGTCCGCAGGCGTCCGCCCGGGCGGTACGGCGGTCGTCATCGGCGACGGCGCGGTCGGGCTCTTCGGCGTGCTGTCCGCCTCGTTGCTCGGCGCCGAGCGGGTCGTCGCGATGTCGCGGCACGAGCCGCGTCAGGCGATCGCCCGGACCTTCGGCGCCACCGACATCGTCGCCGAGCGCGACCAGGCGGGTGTCGAGGCGATCCTGGAGCTGACCGACGGCGTCGGTGCCGACGCCGTGCTGGAGTGCGTCGGCACCGACCAGTCGATGCAGACGGCGTTCAAGATCGCGCGCCCGGGCTCGACGGTCGGCTTCGTGGGCGCCCCGCACGGCATCGAGCTGCCGGTGCGGCGGATGTTCACGCGGAACATCGGGCTGGCCGGAGGCATGGCGCCGACCCGCAAGTACATCCCGGAGCTCCTCGAGCGGGTGCTCGCGGGCGGCATCGACCCGGGGATCGTCTTCGACCTCACCGTGCCGCTCGACGAGGTCGCCGAGGGCTACCGCGCGATGGACGAGCGCCGCGCGATCAAGGTGCTGGTCGAACCCTGATCGTGCGGGTCAGTCCCGGCGGCCCGAGGCGAAGAGGCCGACGCCGAGCAGCAGCACGATGCCGGCGACCAGCTCGCTGACGAACACGGCGGTCTCGTTGTCGAGGAACACCGCGAAGAGGACGAGCAGGACTCCGGCGAGCCCGCACAGGCCGAGCAGCGGCTGCTTGGGCAGCGAGCTGTTGAGCCCCATCGCGGCGAGCACCACGACCGTGCCGATGATGCCGTCGCGGTAGCCGGCCCACATGCCGCTGGCCTCGGCGCCGTACAGCAGCCAGCTGGCCAGGATCAGGCCGATGCCGGACGAGAGAATCAGCAGCCACCCGAGCGGTGCCATCACCGGCACCGGGCCGGACAGGACCGGTGCGCCGGTGGAGACTGCAGGGGTGCCGGGGGCGGTACGTCGCTCAGGTGTCGCCATGCGGCAAAGCCTAGAGCACACCGGCGATGGGTAGATCCCGTGGCATGACCTCGCTCGTGCTCGGACCTCTCCTGCGCTACGTCGACGCCACGACCGCGACCGTCTGGGTCGAGGTGTCGGCCGCCACCGAGGTGTCCGTCGTCGCCGGCGAGCGGCAGGCGACGGCCCGGACCTTCGGCGTGCACGGGCACCACTACGCGCTGGTCGAGGTGACCGGTCTCGAGCCCGGCAGCCGTACGCCGTACGCCGTCCGCCTCGGTGACGAGCAGGTCTGGCCGTCGGCAGACCCGGCGTTCGCCGAGTTCCCGCCGTCCGTCATCGCGACCCTCGAGCCGGGCAAGCCGCTGCGGATGGCGTTCGGCTCGTGCCGGGTGAGCGTGGACCACGACGAGGCGGGCACGGCGCAGTTCGGCGTCGACGCGATGCGCGCCTACGCGCTCTTCATGGCCGGGATCACCGAGAGCGACCAGGTGGAGGGAGGGGACCCGGGGGAGCGGTGGCCCGACCTCGCCCTCCTCCTCGGCGACCAAGTCTACGCCGACGAGACCAGCGACGAGATGCGTGAGTTCATCGAACGGCGCCGGGACCCGTCGCAGGCGCCCTGGTACGAGCTCCAGGACTACGAGGAGTACGCCCATCTCTACCGCCTCGCGTGGTCGGACCCGGCCAACCGGTGGCTGCTCTCGACGCTGCCGACGGCGATGATCTTCGACGACCACGACATCCGCGACGACTGGAACACCAGCTGGACGTGGCGTCAGGACATGGCGGCCACGAGCTGGTGGCACGACCGGATCGTCGGCGGGCTGGCGTCGTACTGGGTCCACCAGCACCTGGGCAACCTCGGTCCCGAGGAGCGTGCCGCGGACGAGCTGTGGAAGCGGATCTCGGCGTACGACGGGCCGGGGGAGCTCGACGTCAGCGACGCTCTCGACGCGCTGGCTGCCCGGGCCGACGAGCGGCCGGAGACCTACCGGTGGAGCTACTCCCGCGACTTCGACACCCAGGCCCGCCTGGTGGTCGTCGACTCACGGGCGGCGCGGGTCCTCGAGCCCGAGCACCGCTCGATGCTCGACGACGGCGAGCTGATGTGGCTCGACGCGCAGCTGCAGGGCGACGTCGACCACCTGCTGATCGGTACGTCGCTGCCGTTCCTGCTGGCGCCGGGGCTGCACCACATCGAGTCGTTCGGCGAGGCGATCGCCGAGGGGGCGTGGGGACGTCCGGGCATGGCGTTGGGTGAGTGGGCACGTAAGCGGGCCGACCTGGAGCACTGGGCGGCCTTCGAGCAGGGCTTCCGCGACGTCGCGGAGATCGTGATCGAGGTGGCCTCCGGACGGCGGGGGCGCGCGCCGCGCGCCATCACGTTCCTGTCCGGGGACGTGCACCACAGCTACGTCGCCGAGGCCTGGCCGCGCGACGGCCTGGTGGCGAGCCGGATCCTGCAGGCGGTCTGCTCGCCGATCCGCAACCCGCTGCCGAAGGGGATGCGGGGGTTCACCGCGCTGGCGGCCAAGCGGGTGACCGGCAAGCTCGCACGGCTGCTCTCCTGGTCGGGGCGGGTCCGTCCCGAGCCGATCCGGTGGGGGGTGACCGAAGGTCCCTGGTACGACAACAACCTCGCCGTACTGGAGCTCACGCCGGCGGGCATCCGGATGTGGTGGAACGCCGGCACCGTCGTCGACGGCGTACCGGAGCGCCCGCTCCTGACCCGGGTGGCGACCGTCGACGCGATCGGTTGACCAGAATCAGGCGACAGAGGGTCAGGCGACGGCCCGGGCCGCAACCATGGTCGGCACGCAGTCGCAGGCATCGCCGCACGCAAGGTAGAGGTGCGGAGGGTGCCCGCACTGCGGGCAGGGCATGTCGTGCGAGAGATGCACGGCGTTGGTCTCGAGGGTGTCCCACATGACGCTTCCTCCTTCCCCACTTACATCGGTCGGGTCACCATCGAAGTTAAGCGTCGGGCTCCGCGGGCGCTGCGGTTTGGGGACGAATGCCCCATCCAGGGGCCTGGTCTAGTCCGTTCGGGCCACGTCCGTACGTTCCTCCGCCCGATGGTGCGTGGCAGTATTTCCGCAATGACCAGCCCCGCCACCGGCCGCAGCACCGTGCACAGTGCCGAGGCCTCGCGCCGGCGCGACCTCGCGCTGTTGCGGCGGGTCCGGGACCGGATGGACCGCGAGTACGCCCAGCCGCTGGACGTCGAGGCGTTGGCCCTCGGCGTCAACATGTCGGCCGGGCACCTCAGCCGCGAGTTCAAGCGCGCGTACGGCGAGTCGCCGTACTCCTACCTGATGACGCGGCGCATCGAGCGCGCGATGGCGCTACTGCGCCGCGGCGACCTCAGCGTCACCGACGTCTGCTTCGAGGTCGGCTACCAGTCGCTCGGCACCTTCAGCACCCGCTTCGCCGAGCTGGTCGGGATGTCGCCGAGCAGCTACCGCCAGGCCGCACGCGAGATGCAGGGCGTGCCGACGTGCGTCGTGAAGCAGGTCAGCAAACCGATCAGGAATGGAGAAGCGCAGGCGGGTGACCCGCACCTAGCGTGATCGTCATGAACCTCACCATCCACACCACCGTCCTCCCGCACGAGGACCCCGACGCCTCCGTGGCGTTCTACCGCGATGTCCTCGGCTTCGAGGTCCGCACCGACGTCGGCAGCGGCACCATGCGCTGGATCACCGTCGGTCCCGTCGACCAGCCCAGCACCTCGATCCTGCTCGGCCCGCCGGCCGTCGACCCCGGCATCACCGACGACGAGCGCCGGATGATCACCGACATGATGGCCAAGGGCACCTACGGCTGGATCCTGCTGGGCAGCAACGAGCTCGACGCCACGTTCGACGCCGTACAGGCAAGTGGTGCCGAAGTAGTGCAGGAGCCGATCGACCAGCCCTACGGCCTGCGCGACTGCGCGTTCCGTGACCCCGCCGGCAACATGGTGCGCATCCGAGAGGTGGCCTGAGATGAAGACGATGACCTGCAAGCAGATGGGCGGTCCGTGCGACCAGGCGTTCCAGGGGGAGAAGGCCGACGACGTCATCAACCAGCAGGACCAGCACCTCAAGGACATGGTCGCGGCCGGCGACGAGGCCCACGTGCCCGCCAACAACGACATGCGCGGCCGCTGGAAGCACCCGATCAAGGGGATGGGCTGGTACAAGGACACCAAGAAGGCGTTCGCCGCCCTGCCTGAAGACTGAAGGAGCCACCAGCCGCATGCACGAAGCCGACAGTCATGACCTGATCCGGGTGACGGGTGCCCGCGTCAACAACCTCAAGGACATCAGTGTCGAGATCCCGAAGCGGCGGCTGACGGCGTTCACCGGGGTCTCCGGGTCGGGCAAGAGCTCGCTGGTCTTCGGGACGATCGCCGCCGAGTCCCGGCGGCTCATCGACGAGACCTACTCGACCTTCGTGCAGGGCTTCATGCCCAGCCTGCCGCGCCCCGACGTCGACGCCCTCGACGGGCTCACCACCGCGATCCTCGTCGACCAGGAGCGCATGGGCGCCAACCCGCGCTCGACGCTCGGCACCGTCACTGACGCCAATGCGATGCTGCGCAGCCTCTTCAGCCGCCTCGGTACGCCGTACATCGGTGGTCCGACGGCCTTCTCGTTCAACGTGCCGACCACCAAGGCCAGCGGCGTGATGACCGGCCCGAAGGGCGAGAAGAAGATCGTCAAGGACGCCGTCTACCTCGGCGGAATGTGCGCCGAGTGCGAGGGGCGCGGAACGATCTCGGACCTCGACCTGGCTGTGATCATCGACGAGTCGAAGTCGCTGGTCGACGGCGCGATTCTGGTGCCGGGCTACACGGCCGACGGCTGGATGGTCGCCACCTACATCGAGTCCGGGTTCGTCGACCCGAACAAGCCGATCAAGGACTACACCGAGAAGGAGCGCCACGACCTTCTCTACAAGCAGACGACCAAGATCAAGGCGAAGGGGATCAACGTCAGCTACGACGGGCTGATCCCGAAGATCCGGAAGTCGATGTTCAGCAAGGACGTGGACTCCCTGCAGCCCCACATCCGGGCGTTCGTGGAGCGGGCCGCGGTCTTCAAGACCTGTCCGGTCTGCGACGGCACCCGCCTCAACGAGTCGGCGCGGTCGTCGACGATCGGTGGCATCAGCATCGCGGACGTCTGCGCGATGCAGGTCGTCGACGCCGCCGCCTGGGCGCGCACGATCGACGACGCCGGTGTGGCGCCGCTCGTCGAGGGCCTGCTGCGCCTGTTCGACTCGTTCGTCGAGATCGGTCTGGGCTACCTGTCGCTGGACCGGCCGTCGGGGACGTTGTCCGGGGGAGAGGCGCAGCGCACCAAGATGGTGCGTGCCCTCGGCTCGTCGCTCACCGATGTCACCTACGTCTTCGACGAGCCCACCGTGGGGCTGCACCCGCATGACATCGCGCGGATGAACAACCTGTTGCTGGAGCTGCGCGACAAGGGCAACACGGTCCTGGTGGTCGAGCACAAGCCGGAGACGATTGCGATCGCCGATCACGTCGTCGATCTCGGGCCCGGAGCGGGCACCGGGGGAGGCACCGTCTGCTTCGAAGGCACCGTCGAGCAGCTGACGGCGTCCGACACGCTGACCGGTCGGCACCTCCACCACCGCGTGCGGCTCAAGGACGAGGTGCGCACCCCGTCTGGGCAGCTGCAGATCCGCGGCGCCAGCGAGCACAACCTGCGCGACGTCGACGTCGACGTGCCCCTGGGCGTGCTCTGCGTCGTCACCGGGGTCGCCGGGTCGGGCAAGTCGTCGCTGATCCACGGCTCGATCTCGGCCGAGGAGGACGTGGTCTACGTCGACCAGTCGGCGATCAAGGGCTCTCGGCGCTCCAACCCGGCGACGTACACCGGACTGCTCGAGCCGATCCGCAAGGCCTTCGCGAAGGCCAACGGGGTCAAGCCCGCGCTCTTCTCGGCCAACTCCGAGGGGGCCTGCCCGACCTGCAAGGGCAACGGGATGATCTACACCGAGCTCAGCTTCATGGAGACCGTCGCGACGCCGTGCGAGGACTGCGGCGGCAAGCGCTTCCAGGCGGCGGTGCTCGAGCTGCGCTTCGGCGGCCTCAACATCGCCGAGGTGCTCGACCTGCCGGTCGCGGAGGCGCACGCGTTCTTCGCCGACGGTGAGGCGAAGACCCCGGCCGCTGCGGCGATCCTGGCGCGGCTTGAGGACGTCGGACTGGGCTACCTCAGGCTGGGTCAGCCGCTGACCGCCCTCTCTGGCGGCGAGCGCCAGCGGGTCAAGCTGGCCATGAGCATGGCGGAGAAGGGTGGCGTCTACGTCCTCGACGAGCCGACGACCGGCCTGCACCTCGCCGACGTCGAGAACCTGCTCGGTCTGCTGGACCGGCTCGTCGACGGTGGCAAGTCGGTGATCGTGATCGAGCACCACCAGGCCGTGATGGCGCACGCTGACTGGATCATCGACCTCGGCCCGGGCGCCGGCCACGACGGCGGCACGGTCGTCTTCGAGGGCACGCCCGCCGAGCTCGTCGCCAAGAAGTCGACGCTCACCGGCGAGCACCTCGCGGCGTACGTCGGGACCTGACTCGGCTCAGCGCGCTTCGTCGAGGCGGCGGAGCCGCCGGTCTCGGCCCAGTCGGTCTCCTCATCAAGGTCGACGTCAACCCCTACCATCAGGCCATGAATCCTGGTCTGAGTGACTGCTACGACAAGTGGCGGCTCGTCGGTCGGGGAGACTGGCGGGGCACGGCATCGATCTTCGGGGCCTTGTGATGGGCCGGCTCAACTGGCGGCCGATCCGAGCGATCGCTCTATGTCTCACTGTCGCGCTCGGCGGATCCTTGGCCGGTGCGGTCGAACCCAGCCTTGCCGGCACGCCACCTCGAGTCACGGTCGACATTCCCGCGGTCTCCCTTCCGAATGTGTCGCACCGGATCGAAGACGTGGTGGCCACCGTCACCACGGATCAGTCGATCCGGTGGTCCGCCGAGGCACAGATCCGCGATGCTGACGTCATCTCGGTCGTCGCCGTGCCGGTGCCGTTCGGCCAGGAGGTCCTCGCGCCCGGGACCCATCAGATCCAGCTGCGCGACACGCGCCTGTTCAAGTACGCCGGCCCGCACCAGGTACGGCTGTTTCTCGAGGATGTCTCGACGGGGGAGCAGATCGGAGAGGTCTGGTCCGAGGCCCCGGTCATCGGCCGGCTTCGGAAGCCCGACATCCGAGGTGTCGCCCGAAAAGGCACCCAGGTCGTGGTGCGAGGTAAGGCAAGTCCATTCCCCGCGGGCGTACGCGTTGAGGTCCAGTTCAAGCCACGAGGCTCGAAACACTTCCGGAAAGTCGACTCCGCTCACTCCGATGTGAGCTGGCGCTGGACGAGCCGATTCAAGGCACGTCGAGCCGGGCTGGTCCGGGTCCGTGCAGTGTCGGAGTACGGCACCTCTTCGCTCACGGCACGGATGAGAGTCGCGCCGACCCGCAGATAGGCGACGTCGATGGCGTCGTACGTCGGGCCTGACTCGGCTCAGCGCGGTTCGTCGAGGCGGCGGACTCGCCGTACGCCGGCGGTGAGTCGGTACGACGTCTCGACGAGCTCGCCGATCTCGGCCCAGTCGGTCTCGTCATCGAGGTCGATGCCGACCCAGCCGGAGACACCGAGGTACATCGGGAAGTACGCGCCGGGGGAGTCGAGCAGCGCCGGCGCCTCGACGGGATCGGCGAGCACCAGCACAGACGCGCTGTGTCGCTCGTAGCCGTCGTCGATCTTGACGCTGCCGCCGTAGTAGGCGAACACCTTGGTCGTGTAGAACGCCGGGATCCCGTGCGAGACCTTCTCCGCAGCGTCCGGCAGCGCCAGGGTGATCTCGCGCAGGCGCGCGAGCACCGGATCGTCGTCGTCGAACATCTGCGGATGTGGCATGCCGTCACGCTAGCGCCAGGGCTAGCCTCGTCCGGTGGCCGCGGACCTCGGACAGCTCAGCTCTCGGCAGCGGGAGCTGTTGGGCCTTTGGCTACCCGACGCGGTCGTCGCGCAGGATCACAGCTGGGGTCTGGTCGGCACGACGGTTCTCGAGCTGCGCGGAGCCGACGGCGCGCCGTACATCGTCAAGGCCGGTGATGCCGAGGACCATCACATCGCTCGCGAGCTCGTCGCACACCGTCGGTGGCTCGAGCCGTGGGTGACCATCGGCCGCGCGCCGAGGCTTGTTCACGCCGACGACGAGGCCAAGCTCCTGGTCACCGAGTACCTCCCCGGAGGCCTCGTCGAGGGAACCGAGAACGAGTGGGAGCTCGACACCTACCGTCAAGCCGGCGCACTCCTGGCCCGGCTCCACGGCCAGCGCGCGGTGCTCTACGACGGGGAGTTCGAGCGGCGTCAGAAGGAGGAGACGCTCGCCTGGCTCAGCCGTCCTCACCGCATCGCCCCGGACGCCGCGGCGGCCCTGACCGAAGCCGTCACAGGGTGGCCGACACCGCCGTCGGTCGTCGTCCCCACGCATGGCGACTGGCAGCCCCGGAACTGGCTCATCCACGACGGACGTGTCGGAGTCATCGACTTCGGTCGCGCCGCCGTTCGACCGGCGCATACGGATCTCGGGCGGCTGGTGGCGCAGCAGTTCCGGACGAAGCCGGCGCTCGAGGACGCCTTCCTCGAGGGATACGGCACCGACCCCCGCCGACCTGACGCCTGGTTGAGGCTGCGCATCCGCGACGCGGTCGGGACCGCGGCGTGGGCGTTCAAGGTGGGTGACGAGCCGTTCGAGCAGCAGGGTCACAGGATGATCGCCGAGGTGCTGCACCATCAGCGGTGAAGCGTGAGCCGTCGTCCGCGGGGAACTACCTGGAATGCATCAGGCTGACGCAGGCATGGTGCAGCGATGAGGACCACGGTCGACCTGCCTGCGGACGTCCACGAGCGCGCCAAGCGGCTCGCCGACGAACGCGGCAAGTCACTGTCCGCCACGCTGGCCGACCTCACCATCCGCGGCCTGGCGTCGCTGGGGGAGCCCGCCACGATCTCCACCGACCCGGTCAGCGGGCTGCCGACGTTGTCCCTCGGCCGCCGGGTGACCTCGGCCGAGGTGGCAGAAGCTCTGGACGACGAGTGACGGTTCACCTTCTCGACACGAACGCGCTGATCGCCCGCACGCTCACCGGGCGCAGATCTGGGTCATGGCGTCGGACACCGGCAGGTCACCGACGCCTACCTGGCTGCGACCGCAGCGGCGCGCCAAGCAAAGTTGGCTACGTTCGACGGTGCGGTGGCGTCGGCATTGCCTGCGCATGTGACCCTGATCCCGTGACCCGCCGGATCGTGTTCGTCGACATCGACGGGACCCTGGTCACCGGGACCAGCTCCGGATCGTTCCTCGCCCAGCGGCTCGGACACGTGACCGAGGTGGACGAGGCGGAGGCGGCGTACGCGGCGGGGACGATCGACAACCACGAGGTCTGCGCCATCGACGCGCGGGGATGGGCCGGCACCAACGAGACGCAGGTCGACGCCTGGCTCGAGGATCTGCCGCTCGTCGACGGGATCGACCGGACCGTCACCTGGTGCAGGTCGCACGATGTCGTCCCCGTCTTGGCATCCCTCGCCTGGGACCCCGTCGGCGCTCACCTCGCTCGCCGGTTCGGCTTCTCCGACCACTGCGGGCCGCAGCTCCGCACGACCGCCGGCATCTACACCGGCGAGGTCTCTCAGACGTTCGACGAGTACGACAAGAGGGACTTCGCGCTCAGCGTCTGCCACCAGCTGGAGGTGGACCCGTCCCGCTGCGTCGCGATCGGCGACAGCCGCTCCGACCTTCCGCTCTTCGACGTCGTCGGCTTCAGCATCGCGCTCAACGCCTCGGCCGACGCACGTAGCCGGGCGAGCACGACGCTCGAGTCCGGCTCGCTTGCCGACGTGGTGCCGCTGATCCAGTCGTGGCTTGCCTCGACCCAATTTTGTCATGCCCAGCACAACTCTCGGTGAAAAAACCAACCGGCTCGACCAGAAGAGACCGCGCTGCGGGGCCCTGTCCCTACAGTCCCGACAGTCCTCGGGTTTAGCGGAAAGGTGAACCAGGGGTGCGCGCAGTTCACGTGTTGACAGTCTCACCGGCACTACCAGCACAGGTGCTGAACGAGATCCTGACGAGCACGGAGACGACCCTGCTCCAGCATGGCGCCGATCACGTCTGGATCGATCCCGCTCAGCCGCCGTTGGCGGTGGTCGCGGCATTCCCGGTCCTCGGCGACCTGTGAGGGCCTGTCAGCTGCCGCGCCGAGAGGCATTGCTTCTGGGACCATGGTCCGATGGGAATGCTCGGAGAGCTGCTCAAGGGGTGGCAGCGCGGCCGCGCCTCGTACGGATCGGCGGCTGCGCCTCAGCCGCTCGACCTGCCGGTGCCGGACGAACTTCGTCGCGCTGTCGATGAGGAAGACGAACGACGCGCGACGGGGGAGTCGACATGGCCGACCCGGACGACGTGCATCTCTCGCTGACGGGCGATGAGGCCCTGCTCCTGTTCGACCTGCTTCATCGCTGGGCAGACGCAGACCAGGTGAGTGCGCCTCGGAACGAAGCCGAGCTGGTGGCTCTGTGGAACCTGTCCGCTGCGCTGGAGACCGTGCTGACCGCGCCCTTGAGCCCCGACTACGCCCGGCTCGTGTCCGAGGCACAGGCGCGGCTCAAGCCGACGGACTAGAGACTCCGCTCATCGCCCGATCTGCATGGTCAGACGATCAGCAGACGCTCGCCGAGGTTGACCTGATAACTCTCGTAGTTCGTCTCGGAGTCCAGCACGTCGACCACGGAGCCGTCATCGAAGCCGACTCGAACGGTGCCGTCGGCCGGGACTGAGGCCAGCGTGACGGTCTGGCCGAGAAGCGGCAGCAACGCCGCAGCGCCATCCACAGCCTCGCTGAATGTGCTGGACTCGCGCCCCGATGGCGTCACGACGTAGTCGCCTTCGATCGAGATGCCGCAGTCCGTGTCGCCTGAGAAGCCGAGTTGAACCTGGTACTGGCCGAAGCCCACGAAAGTAAGCATGCAACCGCTCAGCGGACTCAGATCGGTCTCGGCGCTCAGTCCGTACATGCCGTCATGCTGTCAGACCCCGACGACCGCTCATCGGCACGCTAGTGCGCCCTGGTTGCATCGCCGATAACTGACATTATGTCAACTTGTAGACCGAAAGCGGTATCGGCGAGTCGACCGCGCAGGCCTGGTCCCACTACCCCATCAGCAGGCAGACGGACCTACGAGAGCGCTGCGTCGTACGCCTCGAGCGAGCGATACAGCGCTTGCAGCCGGTCACATGCCTGCGATACCTCGCGCTGTCCGAGCTCGGAGTCGGCTCGCTCAGACGCGTTGTAGACCAGCCAACCGCCCAGCGCCGACACCCAGCCGCCGAAGACCCACGCCCCTGGCGGGATGGCGGCGCCCGACGCCTCGGAGTACGCGGTCACCACCCGACGGAATCCCTCGACGTCGGCGGACCAGTCCAGAGCCAGGGACACGGCCTCACGCGTGACGGGTTGGCTGCTTGCCGCGTCCCAGTCGACGGCGAGCATCTGATCACCGGCGCAGAGCGTGTTCTTGGGATCAAGGTCGCCATGAGACGGGACGTGCGCGGTGGCGAACCCAGGCGCGGCCGCCGTCGCGGCTTCGAGCGCTGCCAGGTCGTGTGCGGCGCTGCGAATGCGGCTGGCGAGCTCATCCGGCAGGCCCGGCTGAGCGGCGAGGCTCGCCCACCCTTCGACGTCCCATGGTTCGTCGTCAAGCGTGCCATCGTGCTGCGGTGCCACCTGGTGGATTCGGGAGAGCAGCCGCCCGGCCTCATCGAGGTGATTCGTCGCGATCGGGGGCCGACCGTCACACCAGCGATGCACCCGCACCCAGTGCCCCTCGACTCGAAGCAGGCCGCCTCCGTCGGGGTTCGGGCAGGGTTCGGGGCAGGGAACGCCCTGCTGGAACGCGTTCATCTCGATGACGAAGGCGGCCTCGATGTTGTCGCGGAAGTCAGCACGCTCGGCGTTGACCTGCATGACCTTGACCGCGAAGGCACTGCCGCGGGTGTCCACTCGCCACATGTCGTTGGACAAGCCGCCTGCGACCGGCCGGACCGATCGCACGTCACCAAGTCCGAAGGCTTCGGAAGCCTTGAATATCACCGATGTCACCAGCACACCCTGCCGGATCCGACCGCCGTTCGCCGGTGAGTCCTGTCCGACTCGCCGATCCCCCTGCCCCACAATGGTGCGCTGAGACGACTCCCTCTGCCACGACGGGATCGACCATCCGGATGGCCGAGAGGGGCTGCACCTCATGCTGGCGATACTCCTGAGCGGCGCGCTGGCCGCGGCCTGCTCGCTGCTGGGGACCTGGTACGCGATCGGCTGGTTCACCCGGCGTGGCTTCGGCCAGCCGATCAGGGACGACGGCCCGACCACCCATCACGTCAAGCGGGGTACGCCGACCATGGGCGGCCTGGTGATCCTGCTGAGTGCCGCTGCGGCGTACCTCGTCGCGACGCTCGGGACCGGGCGGTGGCCGAGTGCCAGCGCGTGGCTCCTGATGTTGCTGTTCTTCGGCTGCGGCGTGGTGGGGTTCCTCGACGACTTCATCAAGGTCTACACGAAGAACAACCAGGGTCTGAGCAGTCGGGCCAAGATGGCCGGTCAGACGCTGGTAGCGCTCGTCTTCGGGATCCTGGCAACGAGCTTCTTCGCCGACGAACATGGCGTCAGGCCGGCATCTCAGTACATCTCCACCACCCATGACTGGGGCATCAAGCTGCCGTTGGTCGTGGTCCTGCTCGTGATCTGGTTCATCGTCACCGCGACCTCCAACGGCGCCAACCTCGCCGATGGCGCCGACGGGCTGCTCGCCGGGTCCTCGGCGATGATCTTCGGCGCGTACACCATCGTGAACGTCTGGCAGAACAACCAGCGGTGCGGTTCCTCGCGGCCCTCCGTGGTGGAGTCCCAGTGCTACCAGGTGCGCGATCCCCTGGATCTCGCCGTGTTCTCCGCCGCCATCGCGGCAGCGTGCATCGGCTTCCTGTGGTGGAACGCCAAGCCCGCACGGATCATCATGGGCGACGTCGGCTCCCTCGCGATCGGTGGTGCACTCGCCGGGCTCGCGATCATGTCTCGCACCGAGCTCCTGATGGCAGTCATCGCCGGGCTGTTCGTGCTCGAGACCATGTCGGTGCTCCTGCAGATGAGCTACTTCAAGCTGACCAGGCGACTGACGGGCACCGGGCGTCGCATCTTCCGGATCGCCCCCATCCACCATCACTTCGAGCACCTGGGCTGGGACGAGGTCACCGTCGTCATCCGCTTCTGGATCGTTGCGGGGATCTTCGTTGCGACCGGGCTCGGGATCTTCTACGCCTCCTGGCTGGCCTGAGTCCGAGGACTGCAGCGTTCTCTTACCGGTTCGCAGGCGTTAACGTCTTCTACAGACCACCTCGCTGATCGGCATCCCCCGGCGGGTGCCATGCGTCCGGCCCGAGGGCCGTCAGGACCGCGGGCTCACCTCTGGACAGAGGACCTGCCATGAACCACCTGATGTGCGGTCGCCTCCCGGCTGCCGCTGCCGCCCTCCTCCTGGCCGCTACCGGAGTCGTGGCCGACGGCGCTGCCGCCTCCGCAGAAGAGGAGACCGACCTGATCCTGTGCGCGGGGTCGGTCACGGTCGACTACAGCCCGGCGCTCGGCCCGCTCCCCAGATCGACCACCCAGACCGTGACCGAGGAGCTCGGCACCGACGGGGACGGGAGCTGCACGGGCCCGTTCGCCGGCGGCACCGCCGTCACGACGTTCCAGCAACAGGTCAGCTGCCTCCTCCAAGGCCTCGGCGACACGCTCGTGGAGAACGTCGTGACCTATCACTGGCAGGGCGGGCAGTCGAGCACGATCACCTACCCCGTGACCACGGTCGTGCACGCTGCCGGTCAGCTGATCGTCACCTCGACCGGCACGGTCACCGGCGGGTACGGCGAAGGTGCCCTCTCCGAGCGGATCGCGGTGTACCCCTACCTCGACCTCCTGAGCTGCCTCACCTCTCAGGTCGCCCGGCAGACCGGCACCATCACCGTGGCGGTGATCTGAGCCTCGACCTCAATAGTTGTGGCGTCAGTGACAAGTTCGCACCGTCTGCTCGGGCCGGGACGGGTCCCCACGGCCGGGCTGCGGGACCTGCACTCCCCTGGCCCCTAGGCTCCGCATGTGACGATCTCGGGGGACGCATCGGCGAAGAAGCAGCGGAAGCACCGGCCCTGGTGGCAGGAGGCGCTGCTGCTGATCGTGATCGCCCTGGTGGTGGCGATCGTGCTGAAGACGTTCTTCGTCCAGGCCTTCTACATCCCCTCCCCCTCCATGGTTCCCGGCCTCGTGAAGGACGACCGCATCCTGGTCGAGAAGCCGTCGTACTGGTTCGGCGAGCCGCAACGCGGCGACGTGGTGGTCTTCGAAGACCCCGGCGACTGGCTCCCCGAGGAGGACGCCGGGCCGGTCGGCCCGGTCGCGACCACGCTGTCGAAGATCGGCCTGTATCCCGCCGGTGGACACCTGGTGAAACGGGTCATCGGCGTTGCCGGCGACACCATCGTGTGCTGCGACGACGAGGGCCGGATCTCCGTCAACGGGCAACCGCTGGACGAGGACGACTACGTCAACAACCCCGACACGAGTGCCTGCCGCGGGCCCGAGGGCCCCGGTGGCCCGGACGCCTGCCACTGGACCGCCGGCCCGGTCCCCGACGGCGACCTCTTCGTGATGGGTGACAACCGGTACGAGTCGGCCGACTCCAGCTTCCACATGTGTGAGCCCGACGACGCGGACTGCAAGCCTGGCGACGAGTTCTTCAGCAAGGACCTCGTCGTCGGCCGGGTCCTCGCCGTGCTGTGGCCGCGCGAGCACATGTCCTGGCTGCACCGACCGGACACCTTCGCCGACGTCCCCGACAGTTGAATCCGGTAGTACCGTCCTGTCATGGCCGATGTCGATCTGGACCACGTCAACGCCGAGCGCGAGCGCATCCGTACGACGTACCTCGCCCCCGAGTCCAGCCGACCGGCTTCGTCGGCGCGCGGGCTGCACCACTTCGCGATCGTGTGCGCCGATGTCGAACGGACCGTGCGGTTCTACCAGGAGCTCCTCGAGTTCCCGCTGACCGAGATCTTCGAAAACCGCGACTACCCCGGCTCCAACCACTTCTTCTTCGACATCGGTAACGGCAACCTGATCGCCTTCTTCGACTTCCCCGGTCTCGACATCGGGCCGTACGCCGAGGTGCTCGGCGGCCTGCACCACGTCTGCATCTCGGTGGAGCCCGAGCGCTGGCAGCACCTCAAGGACAAGCTCGACGCCGCCGGCGTGGAGTACGTCGCCGAGTCCGGCAGCTCGATCTACTTCCGGGACCCCGACGGCGCCCGCCTCGAGCTCATCTCCGACCCGCTCGGCGAGATGTACGGGACCACCGTCCTCTGACGCCTCCGGCTAGACCTCAGAGAGCCTCGGCAGCACGTCCTCGCAGACGGCCGTGGTCCAGCCGACCGGGTCGTCGGTGGGCGGGACCAGGGTGACGAGCGAGATGCCGAGAGCGGCGTACTCCCCCATCGCCGACAGGAAGGCGTCGGTCTCGGTCACCGGGTCGGTGCCCATCGTGATCATGGTCTTCTCGATCGCGTCGTAGTCGCGGTCGAGGTCGTCGCAGTGCCCACGCAGCACGTCGAGCTTGTGCCGGACGACGTCGGGGCTCTCGCCGAAGAGGTTGCAGGCGTCGGCGTACTCCGCCACCATCCGCAGCGTCTTGCGCTCGCCACTCCCCCCGATCAGGATCGGCGGGTGCGGCCGCTGCACCGGAGGCGGCACGCAGACGGTCTCCGCGAGCCGGTAGTGCTTGCCGTCGTAGCCGCCGTCGTCGGCGCTCCACATCTGGCGGACGATCTGGAGCGTCTCCTCCAGGCGCTCGAAGCGCTCACCGGTCGACGGGAACGGTACGCCGAGCCCGGCGTGCTCGCGGTCGTACCAGGCCGCCCCGATGCCGAGCATCGCCCGGCCCTGCGAGAGCACGTCGAGCGTCGTCACGATCTTGGCGAGCAGGCCCGGGTGGCGGTACGTCGTACCGGTCACCAGCAGGCTGAGCCGAACGTTCTCGGTCTGGCCGGCCAGGTAGCCCAGCGTCGTGTAGCCCTCGAGCATCGGCTCTGCCGGACCGCCGAGGTTCTCCATCTGGAACCAGTGGTCCATGACGGTGAACAGCGACGCGCCGCCCTGGTCGGCGACCCTAGCCGTCTCGGTCAGTCGGTCGGCGAGCCGGGACTGCCAGTCGGGGTGGGTGAAGTTGGCGTAGTGGATGCCGATGCGCACGTCGTCGACCCTACGTCGCGGTCAACAACCACCGGCCGCCCACGAACAGGCAGCCGAGCGTCACCGCTAGGAAGGCGCCGATCCACACGATCCCGGGGACGCGGGTGAGCCGGGCGAGCAGGTCGGCGTCCGAGGTCCGCGCCCGCCCGCGGCGGCGCTGTTGCTGGAGCTCGAGCACCGGGCGCGGTCCGGCGAGCAGCAGGAACCAGGTGCCGACGTACGCCGCGCCGGACTGCAGCTGCCCGCTCCCCCACCAGGTCACCGAGAAGACCGCCAGCCCCGCCACGGCCACGGCGTACAGGCCGAAGAAGTTGCGGATCTGGAGCAGCAGGAGCGCGAGCAGCACGATCGCGAGCCACAGCACGGCGAGCGCGTGCTGGTGGCCGAGCAGGTACGCCGCGCCGAGGCCGAGCAGCGCCGGGCCGGGATAGCCCGCGAAGGCCGTCGCCGCCATCCCAGGCCCGCGCGGCCGCCCGCGCGAGACGGTCAGCCCCGAGGTGTCGGAGTGCAGCCGGATGCCCTCCAGGGAGCGTCCGGTGAGCAGCGCGGCCACGCCGTGGGCGCCCTCGTGCGCGATCGTGACCAGATGCCGGCTCACGCCCCAGGCGACGGGGACCACCACCAGGAGCGCCGCGACGGCCACGGTCAGCACCACGGCGCGGTCGGACAGGGACTCCTGGGTCCCGGTGACGTCACCCCAGACCGAGGAGAGGACGTCGGGGGCGCTCACGCGCCAAGCCTGCCGGACAGGCGTGCGCCATCAGAAGAGCGGGTAGGTCGAACACATGACCGACGACGCCACGATCACCGCACTCGGCAAGCTGTCGGAGGCGCTGGAGGTGGTCGAGGAGACCCGCGGCCTCCTCTACGCCTTCCATCGGCGCTGCGGCACCGCCGACCTGACCCTCGGCGAGGCCGTCGACCTGCTCCGCCGGGCCGGGCACACCGCGCTGGCCGACCGGATCGACCGCGAGCTCGTGGGCCGCAACATCCTCGAGGGCAGGTGGTCCTTCCAGGTCGTCGAGGAGTACGACGACGGCTACTACGCGCTCTTCAAGGAGCTCGAGGAGGCCGCCCGCGCCGAGCTGGCCGACGGCCGGCGGCACCTGTACGAGGCACGGATGAAGGAGGACCGGCGTACCCACGGGCGGCCCGGCCACGAGGCCACTCCGGGGGACGTCGCCAAGTAGGTACGTTGAGGAGCATGACCATCCCGTCCCACACCCTCAACGACGGCGCCGTCCTGCCCGCGATCGGCTTCGGCACCTACCCTCTCAAGCACGACGAGGCGGTCTCCGGGATCGTCTCCGCGATCGAGGCCGGCTACCGGCTGCTCGACACCGCCGTGAACTACGGCAACGAGCGTGAGGTCGGCGAGGCGGTCCGGACCTGCGGCGTGCCGCGCGAGGAGATCCTGGTCGCGAGCAAGATCCCCGGTCGCGACCACGGGTACGACGACGCGATCGCCAGCGTGCACGGGTCGTTGGAGCGGCTCGGGCTCGACTACCTCGACCTGCACCTCGTGCACTGGCCGAACCCGAGCGTCGGCCGGTACGCCGAGGCCTGGCGCGCGCTGGTCACCCTGCGGGAGCAGGGGCTGGTGCGCTCGATCGGCGTCTCGAACTTCACCGCTGCCCACCTGGACCGGATCATCTCCGAGACCGGCGTGACGCCTGCGGTCAACCAGATCGAGCTGCACCCCTACTTCCCGCAGGTCGACATGCGCGCGGTCAACGCGGAGCACGGGATCCAGACCGAGTCCTGGAGCCCCCTCGGCAAGCGGCAGGCGCCGTTCGCCGAACCGGCCGTCGCGGACGCGGCCGAGGCTCATGGCGTCACCCCCGGCCAGGTGATCCTGCGGTGGCAGGTGCAGCTGGGGTCGATCCCGATCCCGAAGTCGGCCACGCCGGAGCGGCAGCGCGCCAACCTCGACGTGTTCGGCTTCGAGCTCACCGACGCCGAGATGTCGGCGATCACCGCCCTCGGCCGAGCGGACGGTCGGCTCTTCGACGGTGACCCCGACACGCACGAGGAGATGTGAGTCAGGCACCGGCGACGCCGTACCTGCGGGTCGACGTCGCCCGGCTGCGCACCAACATCCAGGCGACGGCAGCACGCGCCGCGGCCGCCGGCGTCGCCCTGCGACCGCACGCGAAGACCCACAAGAGTCCCGACATCGCCCGGCTGCAGCTCGGTGCCGGGGCGGTCGGGCTGACCGTGGCCACGATCGGCGAGGCCGAGGTGTTCGTCGAGCACGGCGTCGAGGACGTCTTCATCGCCTATCCGCTGTGGCTCTCGGGCGACGGCGCCCGGCGGCTCCGCGACCTCGCCGGACGCGCGGACCTGGCCATCGGACTCGACTCGGTGGCGGCGGCGCAGCGAGCTGCGATGCTGCTCGAAGGCACCGGGATCGCCGTGCTGGTGGAGGTCGACTCCGGCCAGCACCGCACCGGCGTCACGCCCGGCGATGCGGGACGGGTCGCCGCGGCCGCAGCCGGGGCCGGGCTCCCGGTCCGCGGTGTCTTCACGTTCCCGGGACATGGCTACTCCCCCGACCTGATGGTCTCCGCCGCGGACGACGAGGCGGTGGCGCTCGACGCGGCCGTGGCGTCCTTCCGCGACGCGGGCCTCGAACCGGACGTGGTGAGCGGCGGCTCGACCCCGACGCTGAGCCACACCCACACCGACGCCCTCACCGAGCTGCGGCCCGGCGTCTACGTCTTCGGCGACGCCCAGCAGTGGGAGCTCGGCGCGATGCCGCCGGCCTCGATCGCGCTCACGTGTCGCGCCACGGTGGTGAGCCATGCGGGCGGCCGCCTGGTCCTCGACAGCGGGAGCAAGGCGCTGGGCGCCGACCGCGCGCCGTACGCCACCGGCGGCGGTCGGCTCCTCGACCACCCGGACGCCCGCGTCGTCCAGCTCTCCGAACACCACGCGGTCGTCGACCTGGCCGGTGCCGCACTGCCACCGCTCGGGTCGCACGTCGACGTCGTCCCCAACCACGTGTGCGCGGCCGTCAACCTCGCGGACACGCTCTGGGCCGACGACGGTACGTCGCTGGTCTCGTGGGCGGTGGCCGCTCGCGGGCGCAACCGCTGAGGGTTCTACGCTCTGCCCATGCGTTCCCGTCACCTGGCCGGCCTGGCCGGTCTCACGATCGTCGCCACCGTCGCTCTCGCCGGGTGCTCCGGCTCCGACTCCGGCACCGCCTCGGACCCCGCGCCCACGACCGGCACCTCGTGCGAGTACCCGGCCGGCAACACGGCCTCGAAGGAGGTCGACCCGCCGCCGGCGACGACGACCCTGACCGGCAAGGTGTCCGTCACGATCGCCACCAGCGCCGGTGACCTCGCTGCCGAGCTCGACGCCGACAAGACGCCCTGCACGGTCAACTCCTTCGTCTCGCTCGCGGAGCAGGGCTACTTCGACGACACCAGCTGCCACCGGCTGACCACGTCCGGCATCGCGGTCCTGCAGTGCGGCGACCCGACCGGCAGCGGCATGGGCGGCCCCGGCTACACCTTCCCGGACGAGCTGTCGGGCGACGAGACCTACCCCGCGGGCACCCTGGCGATGGCCAACGCCGGCCCGGACACCAACGGGTCCCAGTTCTTCGTCGTGTACGGCGACACGCCCCTCGATGCGAACTTCACCGTCTTCGGGCAGATCGACGACGACAGCGTCAAGGTGGTCCAGAAGGTGGCGGACGCCGGCACCGACAACGCCAACGGCCCCGGCGACGGGCACCCGAAGACCGCCGTCGACATCACGTCGGTGACCGTCGCCGACTGATCACTCCCCGGTGATCCCCGGCACCGGCTCGTGCGCGACGTCCGCCGTACGCAGGACCGGGTCGAGGGCGAGCGCGTGGAGCGTCTCGACCGGCACCTGCCAGTCGGCGCTCTCCGCATCGGCGGCCCGGACGTACTCCGAGGCGTCCACGGCCATCCCGTCACGGGTGCTGAGGCCGACCACGCGCACCCATACGACCGATCCCGGCGGCCGCTTGGCGGCCTCCTCGAGGGTCAGCATGCGCGGCGAGTCCGAGCCGATCTGGGCGCGCGGCGCGACCGTGGTGATCACGATCGACCCGTCGTCGAGCGTGGCGGTCTCGCAGGACGCGACGACCCCCTCGGCGAGCTGGTAGTCGCACGTCGTCGCGAACGAGTAGGTCTCGAACTCGTCGGGCCGGTAGCCGCCGACCGACAGGTTGACCTGCACGGTGCTGCCACCGGGGCGGTAGCTGAGCAGGTAGCGCTGGGCGCTCGGGTCACCCGCCGCCACCGGGTCGCTCAGCACGGTGTTGATCGTCCACCGCGGGTCACCCAGCGGGCCGACGTACGGCGTGAACGCGCCGGTCGCGGCCGACTCCATCAGGGTCGTGAGCGGAGTCGGCGGGTCCTGGGCGACCGGGGTGTCGCGCGCTCCGTCGCCGCCCGGGCCGAGCACCGCAGCGGCAGCGACGGCCGCGATGGCAAGAACTCCGGCCGCACCCGCGAGCCCGCGGCGTCGGACGGTCTGGCGACGCGCGGTGCGGATCGCCTCGGCGCCGGTGCGCTGGAGCTGCGGCTCGTCGGCGAGATGGTCGCGGAGCATCGTGGAGAGGTCACGCTCGGTCATGGCAGTCCTCGCATCGAGTGGTCGGGCGCCAGCGTCGGGACGTGGCGGCGCAGGGTGGCGATCGCTTTGGAGGTGTGGCTCTTGACGGTGCCCTCGGCGATGCCGAGGGCCTCCGCGGTCTCGGCCACGGAGCGGTCGTCGACGAAGCGGAGCGCGATCACCGCGCGCTGCTGCGGCGGAAGGGTCGACAGCGCGGCACCGAGGTCGAGCGTCTCGACCGTCTCGGGCACGGGCAGCTCCGGGACCGTGTCGACCACGACGTCGCGCGGCCGGCGGGTCACGTAGGACAACGACTCGTTGACGACGGCCCGACGTGCGTAGGCCTCGAGGCCGGCCCGCTCGATGCGAGGCCAGGCCCGGTAGATCTTCACGAAGGCACGCTGCGTGACGTCCTCGGCGGCGTGCCAGTCGCGGGTCACGACGTACGCGACCCGGCGCAGCGGCCGCACCCGGGCGGCGTAGAACTCGGAGAACTCCAAGTCGCGCTCTGCCCGCTGCATGACGTTCATACTCCGCCGACGGCGTCGCGGGTTCACCCGCGCCCCGAACGTCTCAGAACGGGAAGCGCACCCCGGTCAGCTCCTCGGACCGCTCCCAGAGCCCGCGCGCCAGCTCGGGGTCCACCGCGTCCCGGCTGCGGGCTACCCCGGTCGGCCAGCCCCTCATCTCCTTGAAGCCGTCGGGACCGATGAAGCTGTTGCCGGGCACGTCCATGGTGGCCGCGTACAGCGTGCTGAGCGCGCCCTTCTCCACCGACATCCCGGCCAGCTTGTGCCCCCACGACCCGACCCAGGTCTTGAACGCGTTGCCGGTGCTGCCGGTGATCGACGTCGCCGTCGAGCCCGGGTGGGTGCCGACCGACCGCACCGCCGAGCCGGCGGCCGTGAGCCGCCGCTGCAGCTCGGCCATGAACAGCAGGTTGGCGAGCTTGGTGGTGGTGTACGCCGTGAACCCCTTGTAGGGGCGGCGCTCCCAGTTCAGGTCGGTGAGGTCGAGCTTGGCCAGGCGGTGGCTGTCGGAGGAGACCGCGACCACCCGGTCGCTGATCTGCGGCAGCATCAGGTTGGCGAGGGCGAAGTGGCCGAGGTGGTTGGTCGCCAGCTGGGTCTCGAAGCCGTCGACGGTCAGGGCGTACGGCACCGCCAGCACCCCTGCGTTGTTGACCAGCACATCGACCGGGCCGATGTCGGCCGCGAACTCGCGCACCGAGGCCAGGTCGGCGACATCGAGGCGGCGTACGTCGACCTTGCCCTTCACGGTGGCGGCGGCCGCTTCCCCCTTGGCCGGGTTGCGTACGGCGAGCACCACCTCGGCCCCGTTGGCGGCGAGCACGCGAGCGGTCTCGAGCCCGAGCCCGCCGCTGCCGCCGGTGATCACGAACCGGCGCCCGTCCTGGGGAAGGTCCGCGACCCAGCGCCCCTTCCGCCCGCTCATCGGGCCTCGCCGTACGTGATCTCGGCGCCGGCCTTGATCGTGCGGCCGACCGTGCAGAGCCGGTCGCGGGTCTGGGCGATCGCGCGCGGCATCACCTCACGCGCCCGGTCCCCGTCCTCCCCCTCGGGGAACCGGACGTCGAAGGTGACCCGGAGGTCGACGAGCCGGTTGCCCTGGTCGTCGCGGATCTTCTCGCCCGCGGCCGTCACGTCGAAGGTCGTGGCCTCGGCCCGCTTGCCGGTGATCAGGTCGATGTCGATGGCGCCGCACCCCGCCAGCGCGGCGAGCAGCAGCTCGACCGGCGTGAAGTCGGGATCGCCGCCGGAGCCCACCGGGAGCACTCCCCCGCGGGCGTTCGTCGCCTTGTAGCGACCCTCGCCCATCTTGGTCAGGTCGATCCGGCGCTCAGCTCCGCCCGTGGTGGTCATGGGGCACAGCGTGCCAGAACACCGACACGCCGAGGCTGACCTGGGGACTTGTCTCGCGGCCACGAATCGGCAACGGTGGTCTGGACCAGCAACGCCCATCGGAAAGGCGAGCATGCTCACCCTCACCGAGAACGCCACTGCCATCGTCAACGAGATCACCACCCAGCCCGGACTCACC
>Ga0190274_10000059_pt1 | contig 88558 bp, 89 predicted proteins | sample Popmic531T_FD_133002 | JGI IMG/M metagenome (GOLD analysis project Ga0190274, IMG submission 133002) | Populus adjacent soil microbial communities from riparian zone of Yellowstone River, Montana, USA - 531 T | ecosystem: Environmental > Terrestrial > Soil > Riparian zone | place: USA: Montana...
CGGGCGACCGGGAGGGTCATGCCGACGACGCCGCCCTTCGAGGCGGAGTACGACGCCTGGCCGATCTGGCCGTCGAAGGCGGCGACCGACGCGAGGTTGACGATGGCGCCACGGCAGCCGTCGGCGTCGGGCTCGTTGCGGCTCATCGCCGTCGCCGCGAGGCGGGTCATGTCGAAGGTGCCGATCAGGTTGATCGCGATCACCTTGCGGAAGGCGTCGAGGTCGTGCGCCGAGTCGAACTCGCCGTCGCGGCCGATGGTGCGCTGGGCCCACCCGATGCCGGCGGAGTTGACGACCGCGCGCAGCGGCGCGATCGCGGCGGCGGCGTCGACCGCGGCCTTGATCTGGTCGGTGTTGGTCACGTCGACCTGGGCGAAGACGCCACCGATCTCCTGGGCGAGAGCCTCGCCCTTGTCGGCCTGCAGGTCGGCCACGACGACGATCGCGCCCTTGGCGGCGAGCTGGCGGGCGGCCGCGGCACCGATGCCCGACGCGCCGCCCGTGACGATGGCACTTGCTCCGTTGATGTCCATGGCCCGGGAGCATAGCCACCGCGACAGCGGGACTGTCACGGTCGGTGCGGTCACACCCGACTGAGCTCGCGGTCGTGGTCGGTGAAGTCGCGCAGCGTGCGGACCTTCGAGAACCACAGCGTCGCCGGGCCGAGGACCGTCAGCACGCCGAAGACGAGCAGCGTGCTCCGCACGCCGATCTCGTGAGCCACCAGGCCCGCGACGATCGACCCGACCGGAATCGCGCCCCACGACACGAAGCGCACCGTCGCGAGCACCCGCGACAGCAGCTCGGGCGGGCTCGCGGTCTGGCGGTAGGTGCGGGTCGAGACGCTGCCGACGACGCAGCCACCGGCGAAGGCGATGTTGCCGAGGGCGAAGGCGGCGTACGCCGTGCTGCCGGTGCCCCACGGCAGCAGCAGCGCACCGCCCAGGCAGACCACGTTGCCGGCGAGGTCGAGTCGGGCGGTCCCGATCCGCTCGGACAGCCAGGGGGTCAGCGCCGCGCCGACGAGGGCGCCCACGCCCTCGGTGGCGAGCAGGACGCCGACCAGGCCGGCGGGGGCGTCGAGCACCGTCACGAGGTAGAGCGGGAACAGGGTGAACTGGGCACCGCACACGAAGTTGATCGCCGTCGCGTTCCACATGCACGGGCCCATCACCGGGTGCCGGACGACGTAGCCGAAGCCCTCACGGATCATCGCGCCGATCCGCGGCCAGGCATCCGGGCGTTCGACCCGGGCCGCCGGGAGGGTGCGCAGGAGAGCCGCCGAGACGAGGTAGCTGACCGCGTCGACGAGCAACGTGGGCACGGCGCCGAGCAGCTGCACCAGCAGGCCGCCCAGACCCGGGCCGCCGAGCTGGGTGACGGCGTGGGTGCCGGAGTTGAGGCTGTTGCGGCGCTGGAGGTCCTCGGCGGGCACCACCCGGGGCATGAAGGTCAGGTTGCTGACGTCGAAGAGCACGTCGGCGAAGCTGATGACCAGGGCGACGCCGATCAGCTGAGCCAGGGTCAGCGCGTCCCACCACCACGCCACCGGCACGGAGACGAGCGCCGCCGCGCGGAGCAGGTCGAGCGTCACCTGGGTGCCGCGCAACGGCAGCCGCTGGGTGATCACCCCGGCCGGGAGGCCGATCACCAGCCAGGCCGCATAGCCCGCGGCAGCGACCAGCCCCATCTCGACCGGGGTCGCGTCGAGCACGGTGATCGCGGTCAGCGGCAGGGCGACCGAGGTCACCGCGGAGCCCAGGTTGCTGGTCGCGCTGGCCGCCCAGTAGGTCCAGTACGCCCGCGCGCGGTCCCGTGCGCTCAGCTCCGCCATCTGCGACTCGCCTCCGTCGTAGTGAGTTCCCTTTAGGAACCCACTACTATCACAGCATGCGCCGCACCGAACCGGTCGACCCCGACTGCGCCATCGAGCAGGCCCTCGGCGTCGTCGGCGACGCGTGGTCCCTCCTCGTGGTCCGGGAGGTCGCCGGCGGCGTGACCCGGTTCGACGCGCTGCAACGACAGCTCAGGGTCAGCCGCAAGGTCCTCACCGAGCGGTTGTCCTGGCTGGTCGACCACGGCGTCCTGGACCGGCAGCGCTACTCCGACCACCCGCCGCGCCACGACTACGTCCTCACCGGTCGCGGCGAGTCCCTGCTGCCGGTGCTCATCTCGTTGCAGGACTGGGGCACCCGCCACGTGCTCGGCGACGGCAGCCTCACCGCGACGGCAACCACCGACTCGGCCGAGGCGCGTCGGATGGAGGCCCTGGTCGGCTCTCGGGTCCCGGACCTCACCCTGGCCGACATCAGAGGCGCACCGGTCGACCCGATCGACGCGGACACGCCGTGGACGGTGCTCTTCTGCTTCCCCGGCGCGTACGCCCCGGAGACCGGCGGCTACCCGCCCGCCTGGTCCGACATCCCGGGTACGGCGGGCTGCACCCTCGAGGCCCGCACGTACACCGCGCGACACGACGCGCTGACCGCGGCCGGTGCCCGCGTGCACGGTGTGAGCACGCAGCGGCCCGACCAGCTGGCGGCGTTCGCCGCGCACGAGTCACTGCCCTACGCGATGCTCTCGGACCAGGACGACCGCCTGGCGGGGGCGCTGCGGCTGCCGACCTTCCGGGCAGGGGGATCCGACCGGCTCAAGCGCGGGACACTCGTGATCGGCAACGACCGCATCGTCCGGGCCACCCAGTTCCCGATCACCGACCCGGCCGCCTCGGTGGACGAGGTGCTGGCGCTGGTGCGGGACCTGTCGGCGCGGGTCAGAGCGAGGTGACGCCCCGGGCCACGACCACGGCCGGCCCGGTGAGCAGCACCCGGTCATCCTCGGTCCAGGTCACGGTGAGCGTGCCGCCGGGGACGTCGACGCGGTACGCCGTGCCGGGGCCGAGCCCGTCGGCCACGGCGGCGGCGACCATGACGGCGCACGCGCCGGTGCCGCAGGAGCGGGTCTCACCGGAGCCGCGCTCGTGGACGCGCATCGCGACATGCCGCTCCCCGCGGCGTACGACGAACTCGACGTTGACGCCGTCCGGGTAGGTCGCCGGGTCGTGCTCGGGGGCCTCGAGCAGGGTGCCGGCGTCGTCGAGCGAGTCGACGAAGGCGACCGCGTGCGGGTTGCCCATGTCGACGTGCCGCGCGACCCAGGCGTGCCCGGGGACCGCGACCTTGGACTCTCCGAGCACCCGCGGCGAGCCCATGTCGGCGGTGATCAGGTCACCCTCGACCGTCAGCGTCTTCACGCCGTCGCGGGTGCCGATCGGGATCGGCCCGGACGGGTCCGCCAGCCCGTCCTCGACCAGGTGCCGGGCGAAGACCCGGATGCCGTTGCCGCACATCTCCGAGACCGAGCCGTCGGCGTTGCGGTAGTCCATGAACCACAGGTCGCCGTCGCGGACCACGCGCAGCACGCCGTCGCCGCCGATGCCCGCGCGCCGGTCACAGAGCGCGCGGACTCGCTCGGCCAGCTGCTCGGCTGACAGGTCACCGTGGACGGTGCCGTCGTGGTCGGGCAGCAGCACGAAGTCGTTCTCCGTGCCGTGCCCCTTGAGGAAGGCGTACTCAGGCATCGCGCGTCCCGTACAGGCCCTTCTCGTAGTTCTCGGGCTTGTAGTACTCCTCGAGCTCCTCGAGTGTCATGCCGCTGCGCTCGACCGTGTTGGCGATCACGGCCCGGCGCGGCACGACGCTGTTCGGGTCCCAGGTCTCCGGCTTCCACAGGCCCGAGCGCATGAATGCCTTCGCGCAGTGGAAGAAGATCTCCTCGATCTCGACGACGACCGCGAGGATCGGGCGGTGTCCCTTGACCAGCATCTCGTCGAAGAACGGCGCACCGCTCACCAGCCGGGCCCGGCCGTTGATGCGCAGGGTGTCGCCGCGGCCGGGAATGAAGAAGTTCAGTCCGACGTGCGGGTTCTGGAGGATGTTCTTGTAGCCGTCGGCGCGCTTGTTGCCCGGGCGCTCCGCGATCGCGATCGTCCGGTCGTCGATGACGTGCACCAGCTGGCCGGCCGGGTCGCCCTTGGGCGACGCGTCGCACTCCCCCAGCGCCGAGGAGGTCGCGAGCACGCAGAACGGCGTGATCGCGAGCCAGTCCCGGTCCACGTCGAGCAGCGCGGTGCGGCCCTTGTCGCGGGCGAGCTTGTTGGGCTCACCGAGCAGGTCGACGAGGTCATCGACGGTCGTGATCTCGGTCCAGGTGGAGGTGGTCACCCCTCAACGATACGGGGCCCGTCACCTGGGTTTGAGGACCGCCGCCGCACCTCCGCCACGACGCTGCGGCTCGGCGACCGCGGTCAGCTGGTTGCCGACGCCGAACTCGATGCCGGTGGCCGCACCGATCTCGTGGGTGCCGGTGAAGATGTCCTCGTAGGTCACCACGTCGTGGCCCAGGGCCTCCAGCGCGGCGCCGTACTGCTGCTCGAACGCCGGCTCCGCCTGGTCGGTCGCGGTGTTGCGCTGCGTCACCCGCGGCGCCGCGATGGCGTCCGGGAGGCTCATCCCGAGGTCGAGCCGGTTGACCAGCATCTGGAGCACCGTCGTGATGATGGTCGAGCCGCCGGGTGAGCCGAGGGCGAGGACCGGCTTGCCCTTCTTGAGCACGATCGTCGGCGACATCGAGGAGCGCGGCCGCTTCAGCGGCTCGATCCGGTTCGGATCCTCCGGGTCGTACGCCGCGGTGAAGTCGGTGAGCTCGTTGTTGAGCAGGAACCCACGCCCCGGGACCACGATGCCCGAGCCACCGGTCTGCTCGATGGTCAGCGTGTACTCGACGACGTTGCCCCACTTGTCGGCGACGGTGAGGTTGGTCGTCTGGGTGTTCTCCGTGTCGTTCGTCGTGGTGCCGGCGCCGCGACCGGGTGCGCAGGTGCCGTCGTACGACGTGACGTCGCCGGCGTCGACCGGCTTGGTCAGCGTGGTCGCGAGGTTGATCTGGCAGGCGCGCTCGGCGGCGAACTTGTCAGAGAGCAGGTCGCGCAGCGGCACCTTGACCTGCGCGGGGTCGCCGACGTACGCGCCGCGGTCGGCGAAGGCGAGCGCGCTCGCCTCGAGGTAGAGGTGCAGCGCCTGCGCCCGAGGCAGCGCGCCAAGGTCGTAGCGCTCGAGGATGTTGAGCGCCTCGCCGACGGTCGAGCCACCGGACGACGACGGCGCCATCCCGAAGACGCCGAGCCCGCGGTAGCCGATCCGGGTCGGCTTCTGGTCGAGCGCCCGGTAGCGCCTCAGGTCCCGCTTGACCAGGAACCCCTTCGGGACCGGCAGCGTGGTCGACCTCGTCGTCGGCGGCTTGCGGACGGCGCTCACGATCTCGTCGCCGATCGCGCCGTCGTAGAACGGCTTCAGCCCCTGCCGGGCGAGCAGCCGGTACGTCGCCGCCAGGTCGGGGTTGCGGAAGGTGCTGCCGACGCGGGGCGCGTGTCCGCCGCGCCAGTACAGCCGCTTGGTCGGCACGAACGCCTTGAACCGCTGCTCGTTCTGGACGACCTGGCCGCGGAACGTCGGGTCGACCTTGAAGCCGCGGCTGGCGAGCTTGGCGGCCGGCTTCAGCGACTGCCCGAGGGACCGGGTGCCCCAGCGGTCGAGGGCGCGCTGCCAGGTGGCGAGCGTGCCCGGCACCCCGACGGAGACGCCGCTGGTGACCAGCTCGGGCGAGAAGTTGTAGGGCTTCTGCGTCGCCGGGTCGATGAACGCGTCGTGCGGCATCGCGGCCGGCGCGGTCTCGCGACCGTCGATGGTGCGCACCTTGCCGGTCTTCGCCGAGTAGTGGACGAAGTACCCGCCACCGCCGATGCCGGCACTGAAGGGCTCGGTCACCCCGAGCGCGGCCGCCGTCGCGACGGCGGCGTCGGTCGCGTTGCCACCCGCACGCAGCACCCGCAGCCCGACGCGGGTGGCGTACGGGTCGACCGAGGTCACCGCGCCTCCCGAGCCGTACGCCGTGGCCTGCTTGGGCGGCTCGGCCGCTCGCGGTCGAGCGGGCTGGTCCGCCTGCGACGGCGCAGAGACGGCCACCAGGCCGGCGGTGAGGGACAGGGCTGCGAGAGCGGCGACGGAACGCATGGATCAACTCCCGAGAAGTAGTTGCTCCTGTCCCCGTGCCCGATCAGTCGGGAGGTAAACGCGGCCCGACGACTCGGTAGCGCGCGCCGATGAACGCCTTGTTGCGGTCGACCTCCAGCAGCTCCAGGTCGAAGCGACGAGGAAACAGCGGCTTGCCCGAGCCGACGGTGACCGGCGCGATCGACACCACGACCTCGTCGAGCAGCCCGGCCTCCGCGAACTGTGCGGCCAGGTCTCCCCCGCCCACCATCCAGAGATCCTTGCCGCCCGCGGCGGCCGCCATCTCGGCGTGCACCTCGGCCACCGGCGCGGAGGTCAGCCGGACCGACTCCCCGGCCAGCGGCAGGTCGCGATGCGTGAACACCCAGGTCGGCTGCTCATAGGCCCAGGCGTCCCCGGACGTGGCGTTGTGGTCGAGGACCCACTCGTACGTCGTCGAGCCCATCGCGATCGCGCCGATCGTCGCGATGAACTCGCCGTAGTTGAACGGCCCGTCCTCGTCGATCGGCTGGGTCAGCAGCCAGTCGAGGGAGTCGTTGTCGTCCGCGAGGAACCCGTCGAGAGTCGTGGCGGTGTAGAAGATGGTCTTGCTCATCCTCCAAGCATGGACTCGACCACCGACACCACGCGAGGGACGAGCTCGGGGTCGTCGTACCGCAGCCACACGATCCGTGGGTCCTTGCGGAACCAGCCGTCCTGGCGCCGCGCGAACCGCCTGGTGGCGAAGACGGTGCGCTCGCGTGCCTCGTCGAGCGTCAGCTCGCCTCGCAGGTGCGCCATCACCTCGCGGTAGCCGATCGCGACCGACGCCGTGCGCCCGTCGGCGAGGCCCTCGGCCAGCAACCGCTCCACCTCGGCGACGAACCCCGCCTCGAACATCAGGTGCACCCGGCGCTCGATCCGCTCGTCGAGGGTCGGCCGGTCGATGTCGACCCCGATCTGGACGGTGTGCGGGTCGGCGTACTCCAGCGTCGGCAGCGAGGCGCTGTAGGGCCGGCCGGTGAGCTCGATGACCTCGAGGGCACGCACCGTACGGCGGCCGTTCTCGACCAGCATCCGGTCGGCTGCCTCCGGGTCGAGTGCGCGCAGCCGGTCGTAGAGCGCGGCCGGCCCCAGCTCGGCGAGCTCCGCCTCCAGCCGCTCGCGAACGGCCAAGTCGGTGGCGGGGAACTCGAAGCGGTCCACGATCGCCCGGGTGTAGAGCGCGGACCCGCCGACGAGGACGGGCGTGCGCCCCGCCGCCCGCAGCTCCGTGACGGCGGCCCGCGCCCAGCCCTGGAACTCGGCGACCGTCGCCGAGTCGCGGACCCCGAGGGTGTCGAGGAGGTGGTGCGGGATGCCGCGCCGCTCGTCGACCGGCAGCTTCGCCGTACCGACGTCCATGCCGCGGTAGACCTGCATCGCGTCGGTGTTCACCACCTCGCCGCCGAGCCGCTCGGCGAGGTCGAGCGACAGGTTGGTCTTGCCGGACGCGGTGGCCCCGACGACGGCCACGATCGGGACCGTCGGCGTTGGCTGCACGTGACTAGTGTGGCAAACATGAGCGAGACCTCGACGCCACCCGGAGAGCACGAGAGCGAGCTGCCCGACGAGCGCGACGCCAAGCGTCCCGCCGGCGAGCAGGAGGAGAATGCGGAGACGTCGCTCGACGAACCATCCGACGGGTCAGGAGGTGAGTGAGATGAGCGAGTTCGACACCGAGGCGGATCCGGTGGTGGTCGAAGCCCCCGGTGAGGACGAGGTCCTCTCCGAGGAGACGGGGACGATCTACGACGACGTGACCGGCGAGGCCGAGACGACACCCCACGACCTCGAGGACGACGAGGACGAGGAGTGACGCAGGCTCCCTCGCACGGCCGCTTCGTGGTCGTGCCCGCGGCGTACGTCTACCTGCTCCGCGACCGTGGGTCCGGCACGGAGGTGCTGCTCCACCTGCGCCAGAACACCGGGTTCAGGGACGGCTACTGGGCGGCCGCCGCGGCCGGCCACGTCGAGCGGGGCGAGACGGCGTACGACGCCGCGCACCGCGAGGCGCACGAGGAGCTCGGCGTCACCGACCTGGACCTGTCGTTCGTGACGTCGATGCAGCGCACCCAGGGCGGTGCGCCGATCGACGAGCGCATCGACTTCTTCTTCACCGCCCGGTCCTGGCGTGGTGAGCCCGGCATCGTCGAGCCCGACAAGGCCGCCGACCTGCGCTGGTGCCCGCTCGACGCGCTGCCGGACCCGGTGGTCCCGCACGAGCTGTCGGTGTTGGAGGCGCTGCGAACGGGTACCACCACGGCGTACTCCACCTTCGGCTTCTGAGGAGACCCCGTGACCCCCGACGACACCGACCTCGGCCCGATGCCCGAGCCCGAGATCGAGCCCGGCGAGCCCAACCCCGGGGGTGTCGACGCCCTCCAGGACGACAGCGGCCCGATCGCGATCCCGGACCTGACCGCCGCGGAGAACCCGGCGCTCGACGACAAGGCGCCGGACACGGTCAAGCAGGAGGTCGCCGACGGCGAGGACACCTCCACCGAGGCCACCGAGTCGGGTGGCGACGACAAGACCGATCACCAGCCGGAGAAGGAGTCGCCGGCCTGACGCCGAGGACGTCATACGGACAGAGCATCCGTTTGCTCGGGACGTATGACGTCTCGCGTCAGCGGCAGGCAGGGGCGTCCGGGAGCGGGGCGGGTACGCTGAGGGTCGGCATGCCCAGGCCGACACCGACCGGGGCCGGAGCCGCACCGTTGCGGGCGTCCCAGGCATCGCCGGACCGGGTCCGTCGTACGGCGAGCACCGGGCCGTCCGCGACCAGGTGGTGCGGGGCGGCGTACGTGATCTCGACGGTGACCATGTCGCCTGGGCGTGGTTTCGAGACAGGCGCCAGAGCGCCTTCCTCAACCACCGGGTCCCACGCGAAGTGCACGAGACGGTTGTCGGGGCCGCGACCGGAGAGCCGGTGGGTGGCCTTGTCCTTGCGGCCCTCACCCTCGGAGACCATGAGCTCGACCCGGCGACCGACGAGCTTCTTGCCCTCTTCCCAGGCGACCTCGTTGACCAGTGCGGCGAGCCGCTCGTAGCGGTCCTTCACGACCTCGGGCGAGATCTGGTCGTCGAGCGTGGCCGCGGGGGTGCCGGGCCGCTTGGAGTACTGGAAGGTGAACGCGCCCGAGAAGCGCGCCTCCCGCACGACGTCGAGCGTCGCCTGGAAGTCCTCCTCGGTCTCACCCGGGAAGCCCACGATGATGTCGGTGGTGATCGCGGCGTCCGGCATCGCGGCCCGGACCCGCTCGATGATGCCGAGGTACTTCGCCTGCCGGTAGGACCGGCGCATGTCCTTGAGCACCTTGTCGGAGCCGGACTGCAGCGGCATGTGCAGCTGCGGCATCACGTTGGGGGTCTCGGCCATCGCCTCGATGACGTCGTCGGTGAACTCCGCCGGGTGCGGGCTGGTGAAGCGCACCCGCTCCAGCCCCTCGATCTCGCCGCACGCGCGCAGCAGCTTGGAGAACGCCTGCCGGTCGCCGAACTCCACGCCGTACGCGTTGACGTTCTGGCCCAGCAGGGTGATCTCGGAGACGCCCTCGGCGACCAGCGCCTCGACCTCGGCCAGGATCTCGCCGGGGCGGCGGTCCTTCTCCTTGCCGCGCAGGGCCGGGACGATGCAGAACGTGCAGGTGTTGTTGCACCCGACCGAGATCGAGACCCAGGCGGCGTACGCCGAGTCGCGCTTGGTCGGCAGCGTGGACGGGAAGACCTCGAGCGACTCGAGGATCTCGACCTGCGCCTCCTCCATCACCCGCGCGCGCTCGAGGAGCGCCGGCAGCGAGCCGATGTTGTGAGTGCCGAAGACGACGTCGACGTACGGCGCCTTGGCGGTGATCGTCGAGCGGTCCTTCTGCGCCAGGCAGCCGCCGACGGCGATCTGCATGCCCGGGTTCGCGGCCTTCACCGGCGCCAGGTGGGAGAGGTTGCCGTAGAGCTTGTTGTCGGCGTTCTCGCGCACGGCACAGGTGTTGAAGACGACGACGTCGGCCTGCTGGTCGCGCGGGGCAGCGACGTAGCCGGCGTCCTCCAGCAGCCCGGTGAGGCGCTCGGAGTCGTGGACGTTCATCTGGCACCCGTAGGTGCGGACCTCGTACGTGCGTGCGCTGCTCATGACGGCCCAAGGTTACGGCGCTCGACCCCCCGGGGCGGAATCGCACGATGTCGACCATCGACCCCAGGTGAGCCATAGCCGGATCGGGCCATCCGTGGATAGTCTCTTGGTGCATGACGACGCTGGAGTCCGACCCCGCCGCCACCGCACACGGCGACGCCCTCGTCGTGCTCGAGCACGTGGACAAGTGGTTCGGCGACCTGCACGTCCTCCAGGACATCAACATCGCCGTACGCCGCGGCGAGGTCGTGGTCGTGATCGGGCCCTCCGGGTCCGGCAAGTCCACGCTCTGCCGGGCGATCAACCGCCTCGAGACCATCGACAAGGGCTCGATCACCCTCGACGGCCAGCCGTTGCCCCAGGAGGGCAAGGCGCTCGCCAACCTCCGGGCCGAGGTCGGGATGGTCTTCCAGAGCTTCAACCTCTTCGCCCACAAGACAATCCTGCAGAACGTCACGCTCGGTCCGATCAAGGTCCGCGGCGTCGGCAAGCAGGAGGCCGAGAAGAACGCGATGCAGCTGCTGGAGCGGGTGGGCGTCGCCCAGCAGGCCGAGAAGTACCCGGCCCAGCTCTCCGGCGGCCAGCAGCAGCGGGTCGCCATCGCCCGCGCCCTGGCGATGGAGCCCAAGCTGATGCTCTTCGACGAGCCGACCTCCGCGCTCGACCCGGAGATGATCAAGGAGGTCCTCGACGTCATGGTCGACCTCGCGCAGCGCGGGATGACGATGATCGTCGTCACCCACGAGATGGGCTTCGCCCGCACCGCGGCCGACCGGGTCCTCTTCATGTCCGACGGCGTCGTGGTCGAGGAGAACACCCCGGAGGAGTTCTTCACCAACCCGCGCACCGACCGGGCCCGCGACTTCCTGGACAAGATCCTCAAGCACTGAAGCTGCACCACTCGGGACAAGGGAGAGACAGATGAAGTACCTACGGATCAAGGCGGCCTTCGCGGCGGCCGGGATGGCCCTGGCACTCGCGGCGTGCGGCGACGCCGGGGACGACGACAGCGACGACGGCCCCGATGTCGAGGCCCAGGAGAACGCCGCGGACGACTTCGACGAGGGCACCCGCATGAAGGAGCTCGCCGAGAGCGGGAACATCACGATCGGCGTGAAGTTCGACCAGCCGGGGATCGGCTTCAAGGGCGCGACCGACGACATGCCGAAGGGCTTCGACCCCGAGATCGGCAAGATCCTCGCCGCCGACCTGGGCATCGACGCCGCCGACATCACCTGGGAGGAGACGATCTCGGACAACCGCGAGCCGTTCATCCAGAACGGCAAGGTCGACCTGGTGATCGCGTCGTACTCGATCACCGACGAGCGCCGCCAGGTCGTGGGCCAGGCCGGGCCCTACTACGTCACCGGCCAGCAGCTGCTGGTCGGCGCCGACAGCGACATCGACAGCCTCGACGACGTCAAGGGCACCGAGGTCTGCTCGGTCACCGGCTCGACCTCCCTGGAGAACATCGAGGCCGAGGGCGCCAAGCCGCGCGGCTTCGACACCTACTCCGAGTGCGTCGACCAGGTGCTCAACGGCACCGTCGACGCGATGACCACCGACGGCGCGATCCTGCTGGGGTACGCCGCGGAGAACCCCGACCAGCTGAAGGTCGTCGTCGACCCCTTCTCCGAGGAGCGGTACGGCGTCGGCTACTCCCTCGACTCGCCGGAGATGTGCGAGTGGATCACCGACACCATCGAGGACGCCCAGGAGGACGGCGACTGGGCGACGGCGTTCGAGGCGACGCTCGGCCAGTCCGGGGTGGAGACGCCGGACCCGCCCGCGATGGACGAGTGCCCCGCCGCCTGACATGGAGGACCTGATCGACCAGTACGACCTGGTGCTCCAGGCGTTCTGGTTGACCATCCAGCTGGCCGTCCTGTCCGGACTCGTCTCGCTCGTGGTCGGCACCCTGCTGGCCGCGATGCGAGTCGGTCCGGTCTGGGTGCTGCGCTCGGCGGCGACGACGTACGTGACGCTCGTGCGCAACACCCCGCTGCTGCTCGTCTTCGTCTTCGTGTTCGTCGCGGCGCCGAACCTCGGCTGGTTCGTCGACACGCCCTTCCTGGTCAAGGGCGTGATCGCGGTGAGCGTCTACACGTCGGCGTTCGTCTGCGAGGCGGTCCGTTCTGGCGTCAACGCGGTGCCACTCGGCCAGGCGGAGGCGGCCCGCGCGGTCGGGCTGACCTTCGGACAGACCATGGGCTCGATCGTGCTCCCCCAGGCCTATCGCGCGAGCGTGCCGCCGCTGGCGAGCGTGCTGATCGCGATGACCAAGAACACCTCGATCGCCGCGGTCTTCGGGCTAGCGGAGCTGACCTTCCGGATGCGCTACTTCAGCAACAACAGCGCCGACGACACGTCGATCTTCCTGGCCTTCGCCGTCCTGTACATCGTGCTGGTCGAGCTGATCTCGGTCGGCGCGATCGGCCTCGAGCGCCGCTGGAGGGCAGCGCGATGAGCAGCGTCCTGTTCGAGACACCCGGCCCCCGCACCCGGGCCCGGCACCGGATCTACACGGTGGTCACGGGCGTGGTCCTGCTCGGCATCGCCGTCTGGTTCCTCCTGGTCCTGGACGACAACGGGGAGCTCGCCTACGAGCTGTGGGAGCCGTTCCTGACCCCCGCCTACATCGAGGTGCTCTGGCAGGGACTGCTCGACACCCTCGCCATGGCGGCGAGCGCCGTGCTGTTCGCGGTCGTCCTGGGCGCCGTGCTCGGCGCCGGTAAGCTCTCCGACCACCGCGCGCTGCGCGTGCCCTGCTGGCTGATCGTCGAGTTCTTCCGCGCCGTCCCGCTCCTGCTGCTGATCATCTTCCTGTTCCTCGGTCCGCTCCGGCTGAGCCCCTACTGGTCGGTCGTCATCGGGCTCACGCTCTACAACGGCGCTGTGCTCGCCGAGATCTTCCGCGCGGGCGTGCTCGCGGTGCCCAAGGGACAGGCGGAGGCGGCGTACGCCCTGGGCATGCGCAAGACCCAGGTGATGGTGCAGATCCAACTGCCGCAGGCGGTCAAGATCATGATCCCGGCGATCATCAGCCAGTGCGTGGTGGCGCTCAAGGACACCAGCCTCGGCTTCTACGTGCTCGCTCCCGGCCTGACGACCGTGGGCCGCCGGATCTGGATCGAGTTCGGCAACCAGTTCCAGACCGCCGTCGTGCTGTCCGCGATCTACATCGCCTGCAACCTGGCGCTCGCCGCCCTGGCGACGTGGGTGCAGCGCAAGTACGTCGGCGAGAAGCGGCTCGTCGTGCCGACGATCGGCGTCGCGGCCGGGAAGGCCGCCGGCGACCTCCCCTGATCGGGGGTTCCTCGCACGCCCGCGGAGGCCATGACGCATCCTGTCTGCACCATGAGCGACCGCAACCTCGACCGCCGCGCCCTCCTCCTCGCCGGAGCCGGCGTCGCCACCACCGCCACCCTCGTCACCTTCGAGCCGGCCACGGCCGGCGTGCGCAAGCGCACCAAGGTCTTCAAGGGGCGCTTCCGGGGCGACGTGCCGGACTGGCACTACCTGCCCTTCACCGTGCCGCACGGCGTCACCCGGATCTCGGTGAAGTACTCGTACGAGCCGGTCGACACGGGCTTCGGCACCTCCTTCAACGTCGTCGACATCGGCATCTTCGACAACGCCGGCGCCGGCCTCGGCAACGCGAAGGGCTTCCGCGGCTGGTCCGGTGGCGCGCGACGCTCGTTCTCGATCAGCCGGACCGCGGCGACGCCCGGCTACCTCGCCGGGCCGATCACGCCGGGCCGCTGGCGGATCGCGCTCGGCCCCTACCAGCTCACCGGGGCCGGTACGCCGTACCGGGTCGAGGTCACCCTGCACTTCGGCAAGCGCGGGCCCAAGTTCAAGCCGATGCCGGCGCCGTCGTCGGTGCCCGGCAAGGGCGCCGGCTGGTACCGCGGGGACCTGCACGTGCACACCGTCCACTCGGACGGCTCCCAGACGCAGCGCGAGGTGATCGCGTACGCGAAGGCCGCCGGACTCGACTTCATCGGCACGTCCGAGCACAACACGACCTCGGCCACGCGCACCTGGGGCCACGTGGTCCCCAAGGACTTCCTGGTCATCCCCGGTGAGGAGGTCACGACCCGGGCCGGGCACTGGCTGGCGGCCGGGCTGCCCGCCGGCACCTGGATCGACTGGCGCTACCGACCCGAGGACGGCAAGCTCGCGCGCTTCACCGAGCAGGTCCGCTCGGTCGGCGGGCTGTCCATCGCGGCCCACCCCAACCAGGTCGGCGGCGGCAACGGCTGGGGCTTCGGCTTCACCGACATCGACGCCATCGAGGTCTGGAACGGGCCGTGGAGCGATGACGACGACACGACCGTCGCGGACTGGCACGCGCTGCTGAGCAGCGGCACCTTCAAGCCGGCGGTCGGCAACTCGGACACCCACAAGCAGTCCCAGCAGATCGGGCTCGCCCAGACGGTCGTGCGCGCGGACAGCCTGTCCGCGTCGGCGATCATCGCGGGCTACCGCGGCGGTCACTCGTGGATCGCCGGCTCGTCCGCGGTCGGGCTCGAGCTCACCGCCGCCCGCAACGGCGGGACGCCGGTCTCGTGCGGCGACCGGCTGCCGAGCGTGGCCGGCGACACGGTCGCCGTACGCCTGCACGTCACCGGTGTCGCACCCGGCTGCGTCGCCACCCTGATCGGTCCGGGTACGGCGACGTACGGCACGGCGACCGCGGACGCGGCCGGCCAGCTCCTGCTCGAGCAGGTCGTGCCCGCCGGCACGGCGTTCGTGCGGGCCGAGGTCCGCCAGACCGGGTCGGCGAAGGCCGCGATGGTCGCGCTGACGAACCCGATCTTCCTCAGCTGAGGCCGGCGTCCCGGGCGGCGACGACCGCCTGGGCCCGGTCGCGGAGGTCGAGCTTGGCGAAGACGTGCCGCACGTGCGTCTTGACGGTCGCCATGCTGATCACGAGCTCGGCGGCGATCTCGCTGTTGGACCGACCCGCGCCGATCATCGCCAGCACCTCGCGCTCCCGGTCGCTGAGCTCGGCGAACCCCGGCGGCAGCGTGGTCGCGACCGGCGGCCGGTCGACGAAGTTGGACATCAGCCGGGCGAGCACCGCGGGCGCGACGACGGGCTCGCCGGCGGCGGCGCGGCGTACGGCGTCGACCAGGCCGTCGGACGTCACGTCCTTGAGCAGGTAGCCCACCGCCCCGGCGCGCAGCACCTCGACGACGTGCTCGTCGACGTCGAAGGTGGTGAGGGCGAGCACCCGCGCGCTCGCCCCTGCCGCGGTGATGCGGCGAGTGGCCTCGACGCCGTCCATGCCGGGCATCCGCAGGTCCATCAGCACCACGTCGGGGTCGAGCTCGGCGACGGCGGCCACGGCCGCGGCGCCGTCACGGGCCTCGCCGACCACCTCGAGCCCGGCCAGGTCCAGGATCAGCCGCAGGCCCTGGCGCACCAGGTCCTGGTCGTCGACGAGAAGCACGCGCGTCACAGCGGCAGCCCCACGCGTACGACGAACGCCCCGTCGAGGACGTCGGCCGCGAACTCCCCGCCGAGGAGCTCGGCCCGGTTGCGCATCCCGGTGAGGCCGCGGCCGGCGGCCGGCACGGCGGCGACCGTCGTCGGGTTCGTGGCGACGATGCGGACCTCGCGCGGCTCCCAGGTCACGTCGATGGCGACCGGAGCGCCGGGCGCGTGCCGGCCGGCGTTGGTCAGGCACTCGCGGACGATCCTGTTGACCGCCAGCCGGGCTCGCTCGTGCTGCTCGGCCGGGGTGCCGGCCACGGTGAGGGTGTTCGCGATCCCGGCCTCCTCGGCTCGGCGGGCGAGCTCGGTGACGTCCTCGGTCGCCCCGTGCACACCACCCTCGGACGCCAGGACGTCGAGCACGCCGCGCATCTCCGCCAGGGTCCGGTGAGCCGTCGTCCGGATCGCCTCGACCGGCTCGGCCGCCCGCTCCGGCGCGAGCCGGAGCGCCGCCGCGGCCGCCTCGGCCTGGACCGCGATGAGGGTGACCTCGTGCCCGACCACGTCGTGCAGCTCCTGGGCGATCCGCGCACGCTCCGCCCCGACCGCTGCCTCCTCCGCACGCTGCCGCTCCTCGCGCAGCCGGGCGGCGAGGCGGGCGAGCTCGGCGTTCTGCCGAGCCAGGTGCGCGACCAGCCGGCCCGCCAGCACCGGAGCGACCACCGCGATCGCGGCACCGACCGCGGCGACCGGCGCCTCGGGCCCGAGCAGGGTCCCGACGACGACTGCGGCCGCCGCCCACGCGGTTGTCCCGGCGACCGCCCACCGCGGCCGGCCACGGCTGCCCAGCGCGAAGAACTGGAGCACGACCACGACGAACCCGAGGACCGGGAAGCCCTCGGTCGGGATGAACCAGAACACCGTCGACACCAGGGCCGAGGTCACCGGCTGAGTCCGACGCCAGGCGAGTGGCAACGCCGAGCCGAGTACGTAGACCTGCCCGACCACGCCGTCGGCGATCGGCCAGATGGTGACCTGCACCAGGCCGACCACGGCGAACACCGCCGCGAGGACGGCGTCGGTGCGATTCACGGTCACGGATCGCAGCGTAGGGCGCGGCGGGCCCTCCTGGCCTCAGCCCTGGGGCTGATCCGCGGAACCGCCCTGCGGTCGATGTGGCACCACCGCCCGGATTCGTACGGTCCTGTCATGACTCTCACCGACACCCCTCAGACCCGTACGACGGGCCCCGACATCACCCGGATCAGCACCTGGTTCGGGCTCGCGTTCACGATCTGCCAGCTCGCCGTCATGGTCTTCATGGCGATCTTCGTGCTCCCCAACGGCGGCACCCCCGGCGACGACCCCACCGACTGGGGCCGGCGGGTCCTCGACCACGCCGACGCCTACCGGATCGGCAACTACCTCTTCATGGTCGCCGGCGTGCTGCTGCTCGGCTTCCTCGGCGCCGTGGGTGTGCGGCTGCGCCGGGCCGACGGCACCGGCATCCTCGCGACCACCGCGGTCGCAGCGGGCACGCTGCTGGCCTTCGTCTGGCCGTACGCCGCGGTGCTGCACGACGTCGCGATCGACGCGGCCGAGGCGGGCACCGACGTACGGCTGGTGGCTGCCTGGGACGCGGTCGCGCCGTACTCGCTGGCGTTCTCGGCGCTGCCGCGGATCTTCTTCGTGCTCGCCGTCGTCTACGCGCTCCGGCTGACCGGGGGCTCGCTGTGGATGCAGCGGATCGGCCTCGGGATCGTCGTCCTCAGCGCGATCGGCACGGCGACCGCGCTGACCACCGCGGTCTTCCCGGCACTCGCCCTGGGCTCGCTGGGCTTCGAGCTCTGGATCGGCGCGCTCGCGATCATCTGGCTGCGGGACGGCTCGTGACCCAGAGCCGGATGACGCCCTCGATGACCACGGTCCCGTCGGCGAGCTCGCCACGGACCCGGACGGGGACGTCAGCCCCGGAACCAGGCAGAGTCTGGGAGGTCCATTGCTCCGGGTCGGTCTCGGCGATGCAGGTGACGTCCCCGGTCGCCTTGGCGGTGTAGGCGACCTCCATGCCCTTCGGGATCCAGCGCTTGTCCGCCGGGATCGTCGCCTCCGCCAAGGCGCCCATCGCCGCCTCGAGGCCGTTGCACAGCGCGATCGCGTGCACGGTCCCGAGGTGGTTGTGGACCCGGCGGCGCTTCGGGATCAGCAGCTCGACGTGGTTGGGCTCCAGGGTGCGGAACCGCGGCCGGATCGAGGCGAAGTACGGCGCCTTCTGGGCGAAGAGCAACGAGAAGACCCGCTCCCCGAGGGGCAGCGCGGAGGACTTGTTCCAGAGGGTGAGGACCTGGCTCATGCCGCCACATTACCGACCGGTAACTTCAGGTCGCACCTGACGCGTGTCAATTCCGACTGCTAGCGTCCGCGCCTGTGACCGACACCACCTCTCCGCCGGACGGCCAGGAACTGCCGGAGCTCGGCTGCTACGGCCTCGCCGGCCACTCCGCGAGCCCCCGCGACCTGCTCGCCGAGGTCCGTCTCGCCGAGCGACTGGGCATCGGCTCGGTCTTCCTCTCCGAACGGTTCAACGTCAAGGACGCCGCCGCGCTGGCGGGCGCCGCGGTGGCCGTGAGCGAGACCATCGGCATCGGGACCGCCGCGACCAACCACAACACCCGGCACCCGCTGGTCACCGCCACCATGGCCACGACGCTGCACCGACTCAGCGGCGGCAGGTATGCCTTCGGGCTGGGCCGCGGCTTCGACCTGCTCTTCGACGTCATGGGCGTCCCGCGGGTGACCGGCGCGCAGCTCGAGGACGCGATCGGGATCTACCGGTCGCTCTGGCACGGTCAGGCCGTGATGGGCCACGACGGCCCCGCCGGCCAGTACCCCTATCTCTCCCAGGACAGCTCGTTCGACGAGGACATCCCGGTGCTGATGATGGCGATCGGGCCGAAGTCGCTCGAGCTCGCCGGCCGGGTCGCCGATGGCGTCGTGCTGCACACGTTCCTGTCCGACGAGACCCTCGCCCGCTCGGTCGACATCGTCCGGCGCTCGGCCGAGGAGGCCGGCCGCGACCCCGCGTCGGTGCGGGTCTGGGCGGTCCTGGCGACTGTCGAGGAGTCGATCGGCGAGGAGGCCCGCCTGCGCAAGCTGGTCGGCCGGCTCGCGACCTACCTCCAGGGGTACGGCGAGGTGCTGGTGCGCGCCAACGGCTGGGACCTGGCGGCGCTCGAGCGGTTCCGCGCCGACGATCTCGTGCAGGGCTACCCCGGGGCGTTCGACGCCATCGGCACCGTCGACGAGCTGCGGCACCTGCGCGACGACGTACTGCCCGCGGAGTGGCTGGCGGCGTCGGCGACCGGTACGGCGGCCCAGTGCGCCGTACGCATCCAGGACCAGCTCGACGCCGGCGCGGACAGCGTGATCCTGCACGGGGCGACGCCCACCGAGCTCGCGCCGGTGCTCGACGCGTGGCGCGAGGTCCGGCCCGCCGACGCACTCGCCGGGCTGCCCACCAACCCGGGACGATCCAAGGGAGCGATGACAGAGTGAAGCTGGAGGAGATCACCGCCGACTGGCTCGGCGGGGTGCTCGGCCGCGACCTCGGAGAGCTCGGCGACCTCGCGATCGAGCAGGTCGGGACCGGCCAGATCGGGACCGCCTTCCGGATCCGGTTCGGCGCCGACGAGTCGGTCCTGGTGAAGCTGCCGCCACCGGACGACTCGGCTCGCGACATGATGGCCGGCGCCTACCGCGCCGAGGTGCGGTTCTACCAGCTGCTCGCGCGGACCGTCGCCGTCCGCACACCGGAGTGCTTCCACGCCGCGATCGCCGACGACACCGGCGACTTCGTGATCGTGCTCGAGGACCTCGCACCCGCCGAGCAGGGTGACCAGATCGCCGGCTGCACCGGCGACCAGGCCCGCGACGCCGTGGTCAACCTGGCCGGGCTCCACGGCCCCCGGTGGTGCGACCCGACGCTGCAGGAGGTGGACACGCTCTCGATCAACGGGCCCGAGGACATCGCGCTCCTGCTGGACATGTGGGAGCCGACAGCCGACCTCTTCCTCGACGGGCTCGGCGACCTGATCTCGGCCGAGGACGCGGCCACCCTGCGCGGCTGCGGCACCGTGATCGAGCGCTGGCTGCTCGCGCGCACGGAGCGGTACGGCCTCGTGCACGGCGACTACCGCCTCGACAACCTGCTCTTCCCGCAGGACGGCGGCCCCGGCGTAGTCGCGGTCGACTTCCAGACGCTCAGCCTGGCGCTGCCGGCGCGCGACCTCGCCTACTTCGTCGGCACCAGCCTCACGGTCGAGGACCGACGGACGCACGAGCGGGACCTGGTCGCGGCGTACCACGCCGCACTCACGTCGTACGGCGTGAGCGGCTACGGGCTCGAGCAGTGCTGGGACGACTACGTGTTCGCGATGATCCAGGGACCGCTCGTGTCGATCTTCGGCTGCGCGTACGGCACCCGGACCGAGCGCGGCGACCAGATGTTCGCCGTGATGATCGCCCGCACCTGCCAGGCGATCCGCGACCTCGGCACGCTCGAGCTGGTGTCCGGCCAGTAGGTTCACTCGCATGACGCTGCGACGTGGGTTGGTGCTGGGCGGCGGCGGGATCACCGGGATCGCCTGGGAGACCGGACTGCTTCTCGGGCTCCAGGAGCTCGGGGTCGACGTGACCGCCGCCGACGCCGTCGTCGGCACCTCGGCCGGCTCGGTGGTCGGCGCCCAGATCACCACCGGGATCACTCTCGAGGACCTCTTCGCCTACCAGGTCTCACCGCCGAAGCCGGCCCCGCTCGCCTCGATCGGGCCGATCGTGCTGGCGGGGTTCGCCTGGTCGATGCTGCGCGCCCGGGGCGACCTCGAGTCGTTCGGCCGCCTGGTCGGCCAGTGGTCGGTAGGGCGCGCCGCCGCGGGCAAGACGCCCACCCTGGAGCAACGGTTCGCGGCGATCCGCGAACGGCTGCCGATCCAGGAGTGGGCCGGCGACGGCCGACTGCTGGTGACCGCCGTGGACGCGACGAACGGCTCACTCCGGGTCTTCGACGGCTCCGACGGCGTCTCGCTGGTGGAGGCCGTCGCGGCGAGCTGCGCGGTGCCCGGGGTCTATCCACCCGTCCCGATCGACGGGATTCCGTACGTCGACGGCGGCGCCCGGTCCGGATCCAACGCCGACCTGCTGTCCGGCTGCGACCGCGTCCTCGGGTTCACCCCCGTGGACCGCGCGATCGGCCCGATGCGCACCGCGGGCCAGCTCCTGGGCGACGTCCCGCACCTGGTCGTCTCGCCGGACGCTGGCTCCGTCGCCGCGATCGGCAAGAACGTCCTCGACCCGGCCCGGCGCGCGGACTCCGCCCGCGCCGGCTTCGCACAGGCGACGGTCGTCGCGCCACTCGCCCGGGAGGTCTGGGGATCATGAGCAACGTCAACTGGGGACTCCTGGTCGTCGCCCTACTGTGCCTGGCCCCGGTCGTCGGCGGGATCGTCCTGCTCACCTACGACGGCGGAGCCGCCCTGGGCTGGGGACTGATCGGCTTCTTCGGCGCCGGGGTGGTCGTGCTCGGCCGCAAGGCGTTCACGGGGGGCTGATCGCGAGGTTGGTTGTCGACAACCAACTAGCCAAGGACCTCGACGCGATTGCCGTGTGCGTCGTACGCGTGGAACCGCTCGTAGCCCGGGAACGTGTGCCGCTGGCTCCAGTCGACCTCGAACCCCAGTCCCTCAAGCCGCGCGGCGAGCGACTCGAGCTGGGCGACACTGTCGACCAGCAGCGCCGGATGCGCCTTGCGGGCCGGGGCGAACGGGTCCTCGACACCGACGTGGATCTCGGCACCCGACGATCGGAACCACGCCCCGCCGCGGGCCTTGAGATCGTCGGGCTTGTCGACCTCGGTCATCCCGAGACCGTCGGCGTAGAAGCGCCGAGCCTCGTCCTCACCGCCGACCGGGCAGGCGACCTGCACGTGGTGAAGCCTCATCCCGCCACCTTCGCGACCACGAAGACCCGGCGGAACGGGAGGACGACGCCGTACGCGCGCTCGGGGTACGCCGCCGCGAGCCGGCGCTTGAACTCGGCCTCGAACCCGGGCCGCAGGTCGTCGGGCAGCGCCTGGAGGGTGGGCCGGGCGCCGGTGCCGGAGACCCAGGTGAAGACGGGGTCCGGGCCGGTGAGCAGGTGCAGGTACGTCGTCTCCCAGGCGTCGACCGCGCACCCGAGCGCGGCCAGCACGTCGACGTAGGCGACCGGGTCGTGACTGCTGGGCACGGCGACGCCGGCGGTGTGCTCGGCGTACGGCGCCTCCGCGGCCAGCTCGTCGCGGATGGTGTGGCTGGGCTCGCCGAAGTTGCCGGGCACCTGGAAGGCGAACCAGCCGCCGGGCGCGACGGCTGCGACGAGCTTCGGGAGCAGGTCGAGGTGGTCGGGGACCCACTGGAGGGTGGCGTTGGAGACGAGCACGTCGACTCCTCCGGTGGTCGAGCCTGTCGAGACCAGTGTCCAGTCGCGCAGGTCGGCGACCTGGAACCGGAGACCGCCCAGCTCGCGTGCCTTGGCGACCATCTCGGGGCTGGAGTCGAGCCCGACGACGTCGGCGTCCGGCCAGCGGTCGGCGAGCAGCGCGGTGAGGTTGCCGGGGCCGCAGCCGAGGTCGACGACGGTGCGCGGATCGGACGCGCCGATCCGGGCGAGCAGGTCGACGAACGGGCGGCCGCGCTCGTCGGCGTAGGTCAGGTAGCGGTCGGGGTCCCAGGTGTGGCTCACCCCGCCATCGTGCGCCCGATATATCTTGATGTCAAGATTCTCGATGCATCCGCTACGCTCCCCCCATGCGGGACGAGGTCGACGAGCTGGTCGAGGCATGGGCGCGCGAGCGACCCGACCTCGACCTCGCGCCGGTCGAGGTCTTCAGCCGGATCAGCCGGCTCGGCCGGCACCTCGACCTGGCCCGCCGCGAGGCGTTCACCGCCGGCCAGGTGGAGTCCTGGGAGTTCGACGTGCTGGCCGCGCTACGGCGCGCGGGCGCGCCGTACGAGCTCTCCCCCGGGCGCCTGCTGCGCGAGACCCTGGTGACCAGCGGCACCATGACCAACCGGGTGGACCGGCTGGTCGACCGCGGCCTGGTCGAGCGGCTGCCCGACCCCCGCGACCGCCGCGGTGTGCTGGTGCGGCTCACCCCCGAGGGCAAGGTCTCCGTGGACCGGGCGTTCGAGAAGCTCCTCGACGCCGAGCAGACCTTCCTCGCCGGGCTGCCGGAGAAGGATCGGGTGCGGCTGGCCGCGCTGCTGCGGACGCTGCTCTCGCCGTTCGCCGACTGAGACCTACTCGAGCAGCTCCGATGCCTCGAGCCACTCGAGCTCGAGGTCGTCCTTCTCGGTCGCCAGGACGGTGAGCCGGGCGCTCAGGTCGGCGAGTTTCTCGTAGTCCTGGGCGTGCTCGAGGATCTCCGCGTTGATCGCGGCCTCCTCGACCGTGATCCGCGCCAGCCGCTTCTCGATCCGGGACACCGCCTTGCGGGCCGCCCGCTCCTCCGCGGAGCCGGCCTTCGCCCGAGCAGTTGAGTCGGGAGTTCTGACGGTTGAGTCGGGAGTTCCGGTCGCCGAAACTCCCGATTCGACCGTCGAAAGTCCCGACTCGAGGTGCAGGGCCGCCGCACGACGCTCGAGGTACTCGTCGACGCCACGCGGCAGCATCGAGATCTGGCCGTCGCCGAGCAGCGCCCACACCGAGTCGGTGACCCGCTCCAGGAAGTAGCGGTCGTGGGAGACCACGATCAGCGTCCCGGGCCAGCCGTCGAGGAAGTCCTCGAGCACGTTGAGGGTGTCGATGTCGAGGTCGTTGGTCGGTTCGTCGAGCAGCAGCACGTTGGGCTCGTCGAGCAGCAGCATCAGCAGCTGGAAGCGACGCCGTTCGCCACCGGAGAGGTCGCCGATCCGCGCGGTCAGCTTGTCCCCGGTGAAGCCGAAGCGCTCCAACATGGAGGTCGCCGTGATCTCGTTGCCGTCGGCGGTCTTGGTGACCCGACGGTACGACTCCACCATCGGCAGCACCCGGCCGTCGGGGTCGAGCTCGTCGAGCTGCTGGGTCAGGTGGCGCAGCGCCACCGTCCGGCCCTGCTTGACCCGGCCGGCCGCGGGAGCGAGGGCACCCGAGATCAGGTTGAGCACCGAGCTCTTGCCCGCCCCGTTGACGCCCACGATGCCGACCCGGTCGCCCGGGCCGAGCCGCCACGTCGCGTGCTTGAGAAGGGTCCGCTCACCGCGGACCAGGTCGGCGTCCTCGATGTCGATGACGTCCTTGCCGAGCCGCTGGGTCGCGAACTTCTGCAGCTCGAGGCGGTCCCGCGGCGGCGGCACGTCCTCGATCAGCGCGTTGGCGGCGTCGATGCGGAACTTGGGCTTCGAGGTCCGCGCCGGCGGGCCGCGGCGCAGCCAGGCGAGCTCCTTGCGGGCCAGGTTCTGCCGCCGGATCTCGGAGGCCGACGCTTGGCGGGAGCGCTCCGCCTTGGCGAGCACGTACGCCGCGTAGCCACCCTCGTAGGCGTCGACCGCACCGTCGTGGACCTCCCAGGTCCACTGGCAGACCTCGTCGAGGAACCACCGGTCGTGGGTGACGACCACCAACGCCGACGCCCGCTTCACCAGGTGCTGGGCCAGCCAGGCGACGGCCTCGACGTCGAGGTGGTTGGTCGGCTCGTCGAGGACGATCAGGTCGTGGTCGCCGAGCAGCAGGGCGGCCAGTGAGCAGCGCCGTCGCTCGCCGCCGGACAGCCCGTTGACCGACCGGTCGAGCGTCACCCCGGCGAGCAGCACGTCGACGATCTCGCGCATCCGGTAGTCGGCGGCCCACTCGTGGTCGGAGCGCCCACCGAGCACGGCCTCCCGCACGGTGTGGGTGTCGTCGAGCTCGTCGCCCTGGTGGAGGTAGCCGATCAGCAGCCCCCGCTGCTGCGAGACCCGACCGGTGTCGGGCTCCTCGAGACCGGTCATCACCTCGAGCAACGTGGTCTTGCCGTCGCCGTTGCGGCCGACGATGCCGATCCGCTCACCGACCCCGATGCCGAGGGAGACCTCGGTGAGCAGCGGGCGGACGCCGTACGACTTGGAGACGCGCTCGAGGTTCAGAAGATTAGACATAGGTCACCGTGTGCGCCCCGGCGACAGCGCCTGTCGTGACGAGTACGACGTCGTGCGCGGCGCGCAGCTCGGCGGCCGTCTCGCGCGCCTGGTCGGCCGACTCGCACAGGAAGACGCAGGTCGGGCCGGAGCCGGTCACGATGCCGCGCAGCGCACCGGCGGACTCCCCCGCGGCGATGAGCTTCGCGAGATCGGGACGCAGGTCGAGCGCGGCGGGCTGCAGGTCGTTGTGCAGCGCGGCGGCGAGCGCGTGCGGGTCGCCGGCAGCGAGGGCGGCGAGCAGCGGCTCCGGGATCGGGGGTGCAATGGGCGCGTCCGGGAAGAGCCGGTCGAAGTGGCGGTAGATCTCCGGCGTCGACAGCCCGATCGGCGAGGGCACGGCCACCCACCACCAGGTGCCGGTGTCGGTCACGGGCGCCACGATCTCGCCGCGTCCGGTGCCGAGCGCGGTGCCACCGACCAGCGCGAACGGCACGTCGCTGCCGAGCTCCGCGGCCAGCGCGAGCAGGTCCTCGTCAGGAGTCTTCGTGTCCCAGAGACGGTCCAGTGCGACCAGCGCGGCAGCCGCGTCCGCCGAGCCCCCGGCCATCCCACCGGCGACCGGGATCGCCTTGTCGATGTGGACGCTGCCGCGCACCGGCAGACGGTGGTGGGCGGCGAGCAGCGCCGCGGCCCGGTCGACGATGTTGTCCCCGGCCAGCGGCACGTGACTGCGGTCCATCCAGTCCGAGACGGTGACGTCGACCGCCCAGCCGTCGGCGTCGACGACCGTGAGGTCGTCGTACAGGCCGACCGCCTGGTAGACGCTCGTCAGCGGGTGGAAGCCGTCCTCGCGCGGGGCCCCGACGCCGAGGTGGAGGTTGATCTTGGCCGGCGCGCGCACCGTCAGACTCATGGCAATGTCTCCACGGGAAGGGCCTCGGCGATCCGTACGAAGTCGTGGATGGTCAGGGTCTCGCCGCGGGTCAGCGGCTCGATGCCGGCCTGGGCCAGGGCCGCGTCGACCGCCTCACCGGGGGCGATGGTCCGCAGGGCTCCGCGCAGGGCCTTGCGCCGGTGCGCGAAGGCCGCGTCGACGACCCCGAAGACCCGCTCCCGCGACACCGTCGTCGTGGGTGGCGGGCGGTGCGTCCAGGCGACCAGGCCGGAGTCGACGTTGGGCGCCGGCCAGAAGACGTTGCGGCCGATCGTGCCGGCCCGGCGTACGTCGGCGTACCAGGCGGCCTTGACCGACGGGACGCCGTACACCTTCGAACCGGGGGCGGCGGCCAGCCGGTCGGCGACCTCCGCCTGCACCATCACCAGCCCGTGCCGCAGCGACGGCAGCAGCGCCATCAGGTGCAGCAGCACCGGCACCGACACGTTGTAGGGCAGGTTGGCGACCAGCGCGGTCGGCTGCGGACCGGGCACGGCGTCGACCCGCAGCGCATCGGCGTGCACGACCTCGAAGTGGTCGACCTGGCCGGGGGCGTACGCCGCGATCGTCTCGGGCAGCAGCTCCGCGAGCTTGCCGTCGAGCTCGATCGCCACCACCCGGCCGGCGACCTCGAGCAGGGCCAGCGTCAACGAGCCGAGACCCGGTCCGACCTCCAGGACGACGTCCTCGCCGCTGACGCCGGACTCCCGCACGATGCGGCGGACGGTGTTGGGGTCGATCACGAAGTTCTGACCGCGCTGCTTGGTCGGTCGCAGGTCGAGCCGCGCGGCCAGTGAGCGCACCTCCGCCGGGCCCAGCAGGCGCGGAGCGGCAGGGGTGTCGGGCATGGTCGCAAGCGTAGTCAGCGGCGTGGTGGATCCCGATTCCCGGTCGCCGGGCCCATCGGAGTAGGTAGGGTCCGACCACCATCCCCACGGGACTCGGGCCGTGCTGACTCGGAGGGACCGATGAACCTACGTGCCATCTCGACCGTGAGCGCGCTCGCGGTCGTCAGTCTGCTGCCGTTCACGGTGGTCCCCGCCCACGGCGCCCCGGCCGCGACTCCTTCGTTGAGTCCGGCCGGCGAGCACGGCGTGTCGCCCGACGATCCCGCGGACAACCGCGTGCACCCGCTCGCCGCCAGCAAGAGCGCGCTGCGGCAGCAGGCCGTCGCGGACCTCGCCACCCAGGACGCCCGGCTCGTCGGCGGCGGCACCAACCGCGCCATCCAGCTGGACGACGGCACCAAGGTCGACTATCCGGTCACCCAGAAGGCGCAGCTGCTCTCGTTCCTCGTCGAGTTCGGCGGCGCGGGCCCGCTCGAGGGCCAGATCCCCCCGCCCGAGGACTCGGACAACAGCACGTACTGGAAGTCCTCCTTCGACCGCCAGCACTTCCAGGACATGTTCTTCAACGGCATGCCCGAGCAGGACGGCGAGTCGTTCAAGAAGCTCTACACGGAGATGTCGAGCGGCCGCTTCGAGCTCGACGGTGACGTGTCCGACTGGGTCCAGGTCGCCCAGCCGGAGTCCTACTACGGCGCCAACACGTTCCACGGCCAGGAAGACCCCGAGCGGATGGCGGACTTCATCCAGGACACGGCCGACGCCTGGTACGCCGCCCAGGGCGGCAGCGCCGCCGACATCCAGGACTACCTCGCGCGGTTCGACGTCTGGGACCGCTACGACGCGGACCACGACGGCAACTACAACGAGCCGGACGGCTACATCGACCACTTCCAGGCGATCCACGCCGGCGCCGGCGAGGAGGCCGGGGCCGACCCCTCCACCATCTGGTCGCACCGCTCGGGCGCCGCCTACTGGGCCAACACCGGTCCGGACATCGCGGGCTGCTCGGCCTGCACGCACCAGGGTGGCGTCGAGATCGGCAACTCCGGCTACTACGTGCTCGACTACACCACGGAGCCCGAGAACGGCGGGCTCGGGGTGTTCGCGCACGAGTTCGGGCACGACCTCGGCCTGCCGGACTACTACGACACCAACGGCGGCGACAACAGCACCGGCTTCTGGAGCCTGATGAGCGCGGGCTCCTGGCTCGGGCACGGTGACGGCACGATCGGCACCACTCCCGGCCAGATGGGAGCGACCGAGAAGTACTACCTGGGCTGGTACGGCGCACGCCAGCCGGACGGGTCGTACGCCGACCTGGCCGTGGTCGACGGCCTCGCGGCCGAGCCGCAGACGGTGGCGTTGGGGCCGTCGTACCGGGCCACCACCCGGGGAGCCCAGGCCGTCCTCGTCACGCTCCCCGACGGCGAGCAGGCGGACGGCCCGTTCCCCGGCAGCGCCGACGGGGCGTACCTCTACTCCGGCCTCCACGACAGCACGAGCAGCCTCGCGCAGTCGCCGCCGGTGACCGTCCCGGCGGACGGCGGCGGCGACCAGGTCCTGCACGCCCAGGTCGCCTACCAGATCGAGCCCGACTTCGACTACGCGTTCCTCGAGGTCTCCGACGACAACGGGGCGTCGTGGACCACCGTGCCGACGAACCGCTCGGTGGACCCCCAGCACGAGGATCCGGACAACAACCCCGCGACCGACCTCGGCATCACCGGCGTCAGCGGCGCTCCGGCGAGCGAGGACCCGTGGTGGTCGTTCTCCCCCGACTGGGTCTCGCTGAGTGCCGACCTGTCCGGCTACGCCGGCGACACCGTGCGGGTGCGCTGGCGGTACGACACCGACCCCCGCACCCACGGCAGTGGACTGGCCGTCGACGGCCTCACCGTGGGCGACCTGACGACGACCTTCGGCTCCGTCGCCGGCTGGGACTTCGACGACTTCACGTCCGTGGCCGACAACGTGTACGCCGTCGAGTACTCCCGCTACTACCTGGCGGAGAACCGGCAGTACCGCGGCTACGACAGGACGCTCGAGACCGGCCCGTACAGCTGGGACTACGACAACACCGCCTACAACCGGGTCGACCAGTTCCCCTACCAGGACGGCCTGCTGGTCTGGTACGCGAACGGCCTCTACGGCGACAACGACTCGACGCTGCACCCCGGCGCCGGCGCCGCCCTTCCGGTCGACTCCGGGTCGGACCTCCAGCTGTGGCTCGACGGCTCCGGCGTGCCGACGGCCTGGACCGACGGGCGGCTCCAGACGTACGACGCGACGTTCGACGTCGACCAGACCGACCCGCTCGAGCTGACCCGTGAGGTCAGGGACAGCGAAGACCTGCAGACGCTGACGGTCCCGTCCCGCCCGAGCATCCCCGTCTTCGAGGACGCTGACCCGGACGCCTACCTGGACGACCTGGTGCCGCCGTTCACCCTCTGGTACTCGACGTCGGTGGCCGGCGCGGGCACCGAGATCCAGGTCGTGTCGTCGGACGAGACGACCGGCCGGATGGTGGTCAAGATCGGCAAGCGGTTCGTGGCGGCACTCGGCACCCCGTCGATCGCCGGCACCGCCCAGATGGGCCAGACCCTGACGGCGACCGCGCCATCATGGTTCCAGACCGGTGTCACGACCACGGTGACCTGGTTGCGGGACGGCACCCCGATCGAAGACGCCGATGGGACCGGGTACGAGATCACGGCGCCCGACGTCGGCCACACCGTCTCCGCCGAGGTCACGGGCAGCAAGGACGGCTACCAGGACACGGCGGTCGAGAGCCCTGGCGTCAGGGCAGTCGCCGGCCCAGCACCCCAGTCGAGCACCCCGGCCGGCATCTCGGGGACCACGCAGGTCGGCCAGACCCTCACCGCCCAGGCCGCAGGCTGGCCCGTCAACGGCACCTCGACCTTCACCTGGTCGGTCGACGGACGGCAGAGAGGCACCGACCCGACGTACGTCGTCAATCCCGCCGACCTCGCTCACGAGATCACGCTGACCGAGAGGTTCTCCAGCCCCGGCTACGCCCCCGCCACCGCCACCGCGGTCAGTGGCACGATCACCCAGGGATCCGCTCCTCAACCGACGACGGGCCTGAGCATCACGGGCACCGCCCAGGTCGGTCAGTCGCTCGCCGCCGCGAAGGCCACGTGGCCGGTCTCCGGTGAGTCCACCTTCGCGTGGACCGTCGACGGCACACCGGTCGGCACGGGCACGAGGTACTTCGTCACGCCCGCCGACCTCGGCAAGCAGATCACGCTCACGGAGACCTTCACCAGCCCCGGCTACGACGTCGCGACCACCGCGGTCTCCTCTGAGGTGGCGATCATCGGATTCGCGCCGAAGGCGACCTTCCGGCCGAGGGTCACCGGGAGCATCCGCGTCGGGTCGACCGTCAGGGCCGGCGCCGGGGTGTGGCCGCTGGCCGGCACCTCGACCTTCACCTGGGCGGTTGGCGGCCAGACAGTCGGGGCGGGGACGTCGTACCAGGTCAGGCCGGAGGATCTCGGCAAGCCGCTCACGGTGGCCGAGACGTTCACGAGTCCGGGATACACCAGCGGCCACTCGAGCTCCGAGCCGGAGACCATCGAAAAGGGCACCGTCACGTTGTCGGTCGCTCACGGCAAGGTCAAGAAGGGCAAGAGAGCAAGGGCGACCGTCACCGCGAGATCTAGCGGCCTGACGGTGCCGGGCCAGGTCACGGTGACCTACGCGGGGAAGAAGGTCGCCCCCTCGACGCTCAGGAATGGAAAGGCCGTCGTAAAGCTCCCAGCGAAGCGGAAGGGCCAGTACTGGTTGACGATCTCGTACACCGGCACCAGCGTGTTCAGGTCCGCCAGCAAGACCGTCGTGATCCGGGTGAAGTAGCCGGACCACGTCGGGCCCCGGTGCAGCGCACCGGGGCCCGACGTGGGGTCACGGCGAGGTCAGCGCGGCAGACCGAGCTTGGCGGCACAGCCCGGCCAGGCGCCGTAGCCGCCGGAGGCGTCGCGGACCTTGGTCGCGATCGCGATCTGGGTCTCGCGGCTGGCGTTGCTCGGCAGGCCGGTGCCGCCGTTGGCGTGCCAGGTGCCGAGGTTGAACTGCAGGCCGCCGTAGTAGCCGTTGCCGGTGTTGATGGCCCAGTTGCCGCCGGCCTCGCACTGGGCGAGCCGATCCCAGACCGAGTTGCCGCCCGCGAAGTTGGCGGCCGGGGCCTTGGTGCCGACCTTGACGATCTCGTCGACCGGCTGGCGCCGCACGTCCTGCTGGAGGACCTTCTTGTCCGCGAGCTCGCCGTTGCGGAAGACGATGCGGTAGGTGACGTCGCGCAGGCCCGTCTTGCCGTCGCGGACGACGGAGGTCTCTCCCTCGTACATCGACGAGTCCTCGCGCTCGACGGTACCGAAGTCCACGACCTCGCCGTCGACCTTCTTCTGCACGACCTTGACGTTGGTGAAGACCAGCTTGTCGCCGTCCTCGAGGACGTGGTCGGCCGCGGGCTCCGTGCGGTCGTGCTTGCCGACGTCGACGCCCAGCTCGTCGAGGGCGTCCTCGACGGTCAGCGCGGTGAGCGTGCGGCGGACCGGCTTGCTGTCGCCGATCTTGAGCGTCAGGTCCTTGGGGGTGACCACGTCGAGCGTCATGCCCTTGCGGTCGATGTCGCCGCCGCGGCTGGTCGACAGGTCGGCGCCGGCGTACCGCAGGCCGACCTCGTCGAGAGCGCGGGAGACCGTGGTCGAGGTGACCCAGTAGGTCTTCGGCTTGCCGTCGAGGTTGACCTCGAAGGGCCGGGCGAAGTGGACGGAGATGCGGGTGCCGTCGTCGACGGTCTCGTCGACCGCCGGGAGGACCTCGTCCTTGGCGCTGAGCTCGACGCCCTGGGCCTTCAGCACGTCGCCGACCGTGCCGCCGAACGCGGTCACCTGCTCGGACTTGCCGTCGAGGGTCAGGGTGACCGTCTTGCTCAGTGCGGTGTAGCCCCAGGTGCTGCCGGCGACTGCGAGGACGACCACCGCTGCGAGGGTGATCATCAGGGGCCGGCTGTTGGTGGCTTTGCGGAACCAGGTCGTGTGCTCGTTGTCGGGCACGATTCTCCGAACGTCGTACTCTCCGGGCCTCGGGTATCGGTGGCCGGACAACAGCCGCCGACAGCGTGCGAAATCAGGTCCCGATCCCGGCCATCAGTGGTTCAGACCAGCAGCCTTCCCCGGTGAATGCAAACCGAACTTGTCATATTTGGGTAGGTCGTGACCGGGATCTCGTGGGTAAAGTCACCGCGTGCCCGACCCCTCCTGTGCCGTCTTTACGCCTCTGACCAGCGGAAACGGCGTCTCGCTGATGGCCGCGACCACCGGTCCAGACCTCGCCGCCGCCGGCTGGGTCCAGACGGAGCTCCTCGCCTCGGGGACGGCCACGTCGTACGGCGGGCACCCCGACGCGGCGTACCGCACCCGGGTGGTCGTGCGCCGCCCCGCCGACGCCGCCGCCAGCGGGACGCTGGTGGTCGAGTGGCTCAACGTCAGCAGCGGCTCGGACGCCGCCCCGGACTGGACCTACCTCGCCGAGGAGCTCGTGCGTCGCGGTCATGCATGGGCGGGGGTGTCGGCCCAGTACGTCGGGGTGGAGGGCGGCCCCGTCGCGGTCGACGCGGGAGCGGGGCTGTCGGGGCTCAAGGCGGTCGACCCGTCGCGGTACGGCGCCCTCTCGCACCCGGGCGACGCTTACTCCTATGACATCTACACCCAGGTCGCGCGCGGCCTCGCCGCCGCGCTCGATGCGTCGTGCGTGCTGGCGGTCGGCGAGTCGCAGTCGGCGTACGCACTCACGACGTACGTCAACGCGGTGCACGCGCGGACCGGTCTCTTCGACGGGTTCCTGATCCACAGCCGCCCGGGCTCGGCGATGCCGCTCGGCGAGCCGGGCCGCGGCATCGACCTGGCCGACCGCGTCGGCGCCGCGCCGACACCGGTCCGCGACGACGCCGACGTGCCGGTGATCATCGTGCAGACCGAGGGCGATCTCTTCGGGCGCCTCGCCTACCTGGCGGCGCGGCAGCCCGACTCGGCGCTGCTCCGCCTGTGGGAGGTGGCCGGCGCCGCGCACGCGGACCGCTTCCAGATCGGGGAGTTCGAGTCGTTCCTGGGCTGCCCGGACCCGGTCAACCGCGGCCAGCAGGCGTACGTCGTACGCGCGGCGCTGCGGTGGCTGGAGTCGTGGGCGCGAGGCGGTGCTCCTGCCCCGGTCGCGCCGCGGTTGTCCGTCGTGGGGTCGGGCTTCTCGCTGGACGCCGTGGGCAATGTGCTCGGTGGGGTGCGGACGCCGGTCGTCGAGGCGCCGGTCGAGGTGCTCTCCGGCATCGCCGCTGCGGGCGCGACGCTGATCTGCCAGCTCTTCGGGCGGACCCTGCCGCTCCCGGCATCGACGCTGGCCGAGCTGTGGTCGTCGCGGGCGGCGTACCTCGCGGCGTACGAGGCGGCCGTGGATGCCGCCATCCAGGCCGGCTTCATGCTGGCCGAGGACCGGTCCGCCGTCCTCGCTGAGGCCCGCCCCGACCTGCTGCCGGCCTGACTGGGAGGGCACTTCCTCAACTGGGAGGGCATTGCAGTGCCCTCCCAGTTGAGGGATACCCGGTCGACCGGGTATCCCTGGGATCCGCTACCAACCCCCGCCGAACGCCACCTCGGTGTTCCCGTCGATCGCAGCGCACAGGTCACCTAGGTCGTCACCACGGACGGCGGCCATGGCGCGGACGGTGAGCGGGACCAGGTAGGAGCCGTTGACCTGGCCCCGGTGCGGCGTCGGTGTGAGGTACGGCGCGTCCGTCTCGACCAGCACCCGGTCGAGCGGGGCGACGGCAAGTGCCTCCCGGAGAGCCGAGGCGTTCTTGAAGGTGACCGTGCCGGCGAAGGACAGGTACGCCCCCCGCGACAGGCACTCCCGAGCAAACCGAGCGTCGCCGGAGAAGCAGTGCATCACCCACCGGTCCGGCGTGCCCTCGGAGTCGAGCACCCGCAGCACGTCGTCGTGGGCGTCGCGGTCGTGGATCACCAGCGTCTTGTCGAGCCGCTTCGCGAGGTCGATGTGCCGCCGGAACGACTCCTCCTGGACAGCCCGTCCCTCCTCGCCGGTGCGGAAGTAGTCGAGGCCGGTCTCCCCCACCGCCCGCACGCGGTCGTGCGCCCCCGCGAGCGACTCGATCTCGGCCATCGCGTCATCCAGCGAGGCCAGCCGGGGCGCCTCGTTGGGATGCAGCGCCACGCCCGCGACGAGGGAGGGGTACGTCGCCGCCGCCTCGACCGCCCAGCGAGCGCCGGGCAGGTCGCAGCCGATCTGCACGATCCGGGCCACCCCGACGGCGGCAGCGGCGGCCAGCGCCTCCGCCACGGGTACGGCGGGGTCGTCGCCGCGACCGATGTCGAGGTGGCAGTGGTTGTCGACGACCGGGTGCGGGAGCGGCTCGGGCGCGGGTGGGCGCGTCACGCCCCGACCTCAGATGCGAGCACCCGCTCAATGATCGCCGCGGCGCAGTCGTCGGGAGCCTGAGTCGGGATCCAGTGGCTGACGCCGGGCAGCTCGAGGAACTGGTACGGCGCGTCGACCCACTCCGCAGTGGCCTCCGCGCCGGACCGGGTGATCGCGATGTCGCGGTCGCTCCACACGAACGTCGTCGGCACGGTCGTCTTGTGGTCGGTCTCGCCCGGCTTGAGAAGCGGCAGCGCGCGGTACCAGCCGAGCGCGTGCGGCAGCGCGCCGTACTCCACGATCTCGCGGCGGAAGCGGGCGACCTCCTCGGCCGTCATCCCGGCCCTGCTCATGCTCTGGTCGAAGCGCCCGCCGGCCCGGCGCGCACTCAGCTCGGGCAGCACCGGGACGTTGAAGAAGAGCATGTAGCGCGACCGGCGTCGCTGGCTCTTGGTCCTCATCGCCCGCGCGAACGCCGCCGGGTGCGGCACCGACACGGCGGTCCAGCTGCGCAGCAGATCGGGGCGGCGCAGGGTGACCGCCCAGCCGACCGCGGCGCCCCAGTCGTGACCGACCAGATGGACGGGTTCGCCTACCTCCTCGATCAGTGCGACGACGTCACCGACGAGGTTGGAGACCTGGTAGTCCCGCCGACGTCGCGGACGCGCGCCCGGCGAGTAGCCGCGCTGGTCGAGGGCGATCGTCCGCAGCCCGGCCTCGTGCAGCACCGGCGCGACCAGGCGCCAGGTCGAGCTGCGCTCGGGGAAGCCGTGCAGGAGGACCACCGGCTTCCCGTCTCGCGGGCCCTCGTCGAGGACGTCGAAGGTGAGGCCGTCGTGGTGGAGCGTGCGGATGCTCATGACGGACCTTCTCCCCCGTGCACGAGGTTGTAGACCTCGCGCTTCGGTACGCCGGCGCGGCGGGCGACCTCGACGATCGCCTCCTTGCGACGGGTGCCCTCGGCCTCGAGCTCCGCGACGGCGGCGAGCAGGCTGGCGGGGTCGGACCCGACCTCGGCGTACGGCGCGGCGCCGGCCACCACGATGGTGACCTCACCCCGGACCCCCTCGGCCGCCCACGCGACCAGGTCGGCGAGCGGCCCTCGCCGTACCTCTTCATGGGTCTTGGTCAGCTCCCGGCACACCGCCGCCGACCGGTCGCCGCCCCACGCCTCGGCCATCGCGCCCAACGCAGCCTCGGTGCGGTGCGGCGCCTCGAAGAAGACCATCGTCCGCTCCTCGGAGGCCAGCGAGACGAGCCGCCGCGAGCGCTCCCCTGCCTTGCGCGGCAGGAAGCCCTCGAAGCAGAACCGGTCGACGGGCAGCCCGCTGACGGCGAGAGCCGTCAGAACGGCCGACGGGCCGGGGACGGCGGTGACGGGTACGTCGTGCTCGACCGCGGCGACCACCAGCCGGTAGCCGGGGTCGGAGACGCTGGGCATCCCGGCGTCCGTCACGAGCAGCACCCGCTCCCCGGCGAGCAGCGCCTCGAGCAGCAGCGGGGTCCGCGCCGACTCGTTGCCCTCGAAGTAGGACACGATCCGCCCGGTCAGCGTGACGCCCAGGTCGTTGGTCAGTCTGCGGAGCCGCCGGGTGTCCTCGGCGGCCACGACGTCGGCCGTCGCGAGCTCCTCGGCGAGGCGCGGTGGCGCGTCGGCGACCCGTCCGATCGGCGTGGCTGCGAGGACGAGCACGCCGGTGTCAGGAGTCACGATCTAGAGTCTTCCACCGTGACGACCGCCGCGCCGCCCGAGCCCCCGAAGGAGCGTGTCGGCCTCTCCACCAACGCCGCCGGCAACGCCGTACCTTCGGCGTGGCAGCGGGCGCGGACCCGGATGCGCGACGAGGACCCGTTCATCGGCTGGGCGAGCAGCATCGCGGTCGCCCTCCTGGCGCTCTTCCTGAGGCTGTGGCACCTCGGGAAGCCGCGTGAGTTCGAGTTCGACGAGACGTACTACGCCAAGGATGCCTGGTCGCTGCTGCACCACGGCTACGCCCGCGACTACGTCGACAAGGCCAACGAGCACATCCTCGCCGGACAGGCCACCGGGCAGTGGAAGTCCACCCCGGAGATGGCCGTGCACCCCGACGTCGGCAAGTGGCTGATCGCGCTCGGCGAGAAGGCCTTCGGGATGGACCCGTTCGGCTGGCGGGTGTCCGCGGCCGTCGTGGGTGCGCTGATGGTGCTCGTGATGTGCCGCCTCGCGCGCCGGCTCACCGGTTCGTCGCTGCTGGGCTGCATCGCCGGACTGCTGCTGTGCTTCGACGGCCTGCACTTCGTGCTCTCGCGGCTCGCCCTGCTCGACATCTTCGTCGCCTTCTTCATCCTCTGCGGCGTGCACTGCGTGGTCGCCGACCGCGACTGGCACCGCTCCCGGATGGCCCGGCTCGTGCCCGAGCAGATCAACGACACCACGTCCTGGGGGCCCGTACGCCGTCTGCTCTTCCGGCCGTGGCTGGTCGCCGCCGGTGTCTGCTGGGGCCTCGCCTGCGGCACGAAGTGGGAGGCGATGTACCCGCTCGCGGCGTTCGGGCTGCTCGTCTGGCTGTGGTCCGCCGGCGCGCGTCGCTCGTTCGGGGTCCGGTGGTCGCTGCCGAAGTCGGTGCTCGCCGACGGCGTACCGGCGTTCGTCCAGCTCGTGCTCGTCGCCGTGATCGTCTACGTCGCGAGCTGGACGGGCTGGCTGGTCAACGCCCACACCTACGAGCAGCACCTCTCCGCGACGCAGTACACGCACTACAACGGCGGCAAGGACTGGCCGACCCGCACCGAGCCGGACGCCCACGGCCTGGGCGAGGTGACCCAGTCGCTGCGGTCGCTCTGGTACTACCACCACGACGTCTACGACTTCCACACGCACTTCCTCAACGACAGCCACCACGACTACGCCTCCAAGCCGTCCGGCTGGCTGCTGCTCAACCGCCCGGTCGGAGTCGCGGCCGAGACCAACATCCAACCGGGCACGCAGGGATGCAACGCGCCCCAGGGCAGCGACTGCCTGCGCCAGGTGCTGCTGCTCGGGTCTCCGGCGATCTGGTGGGCCGGGTGCCTGGCCCTGCTCTTCGCACTGGTCATGTGGATCGGCGCCCGAGACTGGCGCTACGGCGTGGTGATCGTCGGGGCCGCCTCGACCTGGCTGCCGTGGCTGCAGTACGACGACCGACCTATCTTCTCGTTCTACGCGATCATCACGCTGCCGTTCATGGTCCTCGCGATCACGATGGCCATCGGGCGACTGCTCGGCCGGTCGACCGAGCCGAGCCGCCGCCGTACGGCGGGGGTGATCGTGGTCGGTGCCTACCTGATCCTGGTGCTCCTGAACTTCGCCTGGTTCTGGCCGATCTGGACCAACCAGCTGCTCACGCACGCGGAGTGGACCGACCGGATCTGGTTCACCAGGTGGATCTAGAGGGCAGCTGTAGCGCGTCAGCGCCGTCGCGCTTGTAACGCCGGGTTAGCTGCTGTTCCCAGGGTGTTGCAACACCCTGGGAACAAGGGGCAACCCGGCGTTACAGCCCGAGCTGGTCGGTCACCCACGCCCAGAGCCGGGCGCGCTCGGCGACGCCGGTGCGGGTACGCCGGAGCAGCTGCGTCGGCCGCGGCTGCCGGTCGTGCCACAGCCGGCCGCCCTCGGGCGGCGGCTGGGTGGCCGCCAGCCACACCGTGGTCTCCGCACCGCCCGCGGCGTCGCGCAGCAGCGGCCCGGTGAGCTTGCGGAAGGTCGGCAGCGAGTCCGCGACGCCCGGGGTGTCCGCCCAACCGGGATGCGTGGCGTGGACGTCGATGCCGAGCGGCCGCCAGCGCTGCTGCAGGACCGGCAGCAGCTCGACCTGCGCGCGCTTGCTCCGCGCGTACACCGTCGTCGGCGAGTAGTCGCCGTCGAGGTACTCCGGGTCGTCGTCGCGCAGCCGCTGGGTGTACATCCCGCCTGAGGTCACCATCAGCACCCGCCCGTCCCGCAGCCGCTCCCCCAGCAGCTCGGTCATCAGCACCGGGGCAAGCACGTGCAACGCCATCGTCAGCTCGTGGCCCTGAGGGGACTCGGTGCGGGTCGGCGGCATCGCGCCCGCGTTGTGGACCAGCACGTCGACCGTCCCGTCGTCGGCGGCCACGAACCGGCGTACGTCGTCGAGGTCGGCCAGGTCGCAGCGCTGCACGTCGAGCCTGGCCAGCGGGTGGCGGCCCTGGATCTCCCGGACCACCCGCGCGCCCTTGTCGGTGTCACGGACCACGAGGACGACCTCGGCACCGAGTGCGGCCAGTCCCTCGGCGGTGGCGGCCCCGAGCCCGCTGCTGGCACCGGTGACCAACGCCCGCTTGCCGGCCAGCGCGTCGGCCGGCGGATCGGCGGGCCAGGTCGACAGGTGCCGCCGTACGGCGGGGCCCAGCCGGGTGTAGCCGGGCACGACCGTGCGGTCCATCAGGGTGTCGACGATCGTTGCGAAGCTGGGCATGTCACGAACGTATCCAGTGGAGCGTGCCAGCATGTGCGCGTGACTTCGTGGCAGCCCGGCTGGGCGGACTTCCCGCCCGCACTTCTGGAGTTCTGGACCGAGCGGCACCTGTGCACGCTCACGACCCTGCGCGCCGACGGCAGCCCTCACGTCGTGCCCGTCGGCGTCGCCCTCGACCTCGAGGAGAGCTGCGCGTGGGTGATCACCTACGGCACCTCCCGCAAGGCGCACCAGGCCGCCGCGGACCCGCGGGTCGCGGCGTGCCAGGTCGACGGCGGCCGGTGGTCGACGATCGAGGGCACCGTCGAGGTGCGCACCGACGAGGCCTCGGTGCAGCGGGCCATGGACCGGTACGCCGCGCGCTACCGCACGCCGCAGCCCAACCCGCTGCGGGTGGCGCTCCGGATCGAGGTGGCCCGTTTCCTGGTCTCCGGCGGACTCGTGTGAGGATTTCGCCCATGCACGCGGAAGGTGACCAGCTCAGCGACCTCGACCGGGAGATCCTGGCGTTCGAGGAGGACTGGATCTCCCATGCCGGTGCGAAGGACGAGGCCGTCCGTGAGCGGTTCGACCTGACGCCGACCGGTTACCACCAGCTGCTCAACCGGTTGATCGACCTCCCGGCCGCCGAGGCACACGCGCCGCGGCTGGTCCGCCGGCTGCGCCGGAGGCGGACCGCCCGCCACGAGGAGCGCAGCGCCCGGCGGCTCGCCTCCAGCTGATCCATGCGAAGCGAGTCGTGAGCGGGGCGTTGGCTGATTATGCTCCGGCCATGGGCCGATCCGAGCGCTATCGACAGCGAACCCAGGTCGAGTGCGGACTGCGTGTGATCGAGGGCTCCGTCATCGGCCTCGGTCCTCGCTTCAAGCACGGCTTGGCCACGCTCGAGCCGCGGTCGATCACGTTCGTCCCGTACCTCGGTGGGGTCCGTTTCCTGCGTCAGCGGTCCGTCGCGGTGGCCGTGCACGACGTCGACCGGAGCGAGCCGCGCTCGGTTGCCTTCACGGAGCAGTTCTCGGCGAAGTGGGGGGCGGCCATCGTCATCGTGCGTACGGGCGGCGCCGCCCTTGAGTGGGTTCTGCCCCAGGCTGAGAGCACCTGGGCAGCCCAGCAGGTCCTTGCGCAGCCGTGACTCCTAGGTCGTCGAGCGCCCGGACCGGCTGATCAGGTCACCCTCCCCGTGGGCCGGCTGGCCTTGGTCACCGTGACGTAGCCGGTGAGCCGGCCGGTGACCCGGACCGTGATCCGGCGGTGGTCGAGCCTGCCGGTGAGCCGGAGCTTCGCCGACGTCGCACCGGCGATCGGCTTGCCGTTGACGAACCAGCGGTAGGTCAGCCTGGTCCCCGGCGTCCACCGGCCGGGCCTGGCCGTCAGGGTCCGGCCGGCCTTGGCCTTGCCCTGGATCGTCGGCTTCGGCGCGGTCAGGGTGCCGGCCGCGACCCTGGCGGACGGCGCGGAGGCGACGGAGGCCGGGCGGTGGCCCGTCAGCGAACCGGTGGCTGTCACCGTGATCCGCGCGCCGAGCTCACGAGCGGACAGGACGACCGTTGCGGTGGTGCCGCCGAAGGTCCGGCCGTCGGCCTTCCAGACGTAGGCCACCGACGTGCCGGGCGTCCAGGCACCCGCGGCGGACGCCGTGAGCGGGCGACCGACCTTCGGGGCCCCGGCCACGGTGATCGCCGAGGGCGCGATGAGGTCTGGGAGAGGTACGCCGGCGACCGGGCCGAAGGTCGCGGACGCGACGCTCGTGGTGACGTACCCGTCGAGAGAGCCGGTGATCTCGACCGAGATCGAGCGGCCCGCCTCGGCGCCGGTGAGCGTGACCGCCCCCGGTGCGGTGCTGAACGGGACCCCGTCGGCCTTCCAGGAGAAGGCGACCCGCGTGCCCGCCGTCCAACCGCCCGTGACGACGGCGGTCAGGGTCGAGCCGACCGTCGGCGTACCCGAGATGGACACGGCCGACGGGGTGGTGAGGACGCCGGGAGCGACGGTTGCGGTCGCCGGGGACGCCGCCGACCAGTCGGACGTGCCGAAGCCGGTCGCCGTCGCCCGGTCCTGGACCGTGACGGCGTGGCCGACCTGCGCGGCCGCCAGGCTCACCTGGGCACCGGTCGCGAACGGCACGCCGTCGGCGAGCCAGCGGTAGTCGTACGTGGTGTCGCCGGGGAAGTCGTCACCCGCGGCGGGGCTGGCGGTCAAGGTGCTCGCCATCGCCGCGACACCGCTGATCGACGGAGCCCCCGGCTGTCCCAGGGTGTCCTCGACGACCGGGGAGGTCACGGTGGCCGTCGACCACTCCGAGTCGCGACGACCGGACGCGGTCGTGAAGACCTTGACCTTGAGCGTGTTCCCGACGTGGCTGCGATCGACGTCGAGGTCCGCGCCGGTCGCGAAGGCGCTCGGACTGTCACCGAGGAACCACTCGTAGTGGTACGTCGCGCCTGCGGGCAGCGGGCCGCTCGAGGAGGCGTGGAGGGTGCCGCCGATCGCCGGGTCGCCGATGACCGTCGGTGCCTCGGGACGAGCGAGGCGCCCCCAGTCGACGCGGGCGAAGTCACAGCTCGCGGCGAACGTCCGTCCGCCGGCGCCGCGCACCTGCACGGAGAGGTGCACCGGCGCGCCGACGACATCGGGTCGCGCGGTGAGGGTCGGACCGTGGACCTGCTTGCCGAAGCCCGCCCCGGACCAGGTGTAGCTGGCGCGCCCGGCTCCGCCGCCGACGATCGTCGCGGTCACCGGGGCACCGACGACCGGGTCACCGTCGAACACGACCGAGCCGCTGCCGGCGTACGAGCACGGCCCACCCTCGGCGGCGGACGACGGGGCGGCCAGGCCGAGCTGGGCGAGCCCCGAGAGGCCGAGGGCGGCCGTGACCAGGCCGGCTGCGAAGCGGCTGCGGCGCGTCATTGCTGCGCGGCCCCGGCGCTCTCGCGGACCGCCTGGGCGACCGCTTCCCGCACGCGCGCGTCCTCGCGACGCTTGGCCTCTGCTCGGCGCCGCCGGGTGAGGACGACTCCCCCGACGACCAGCCCCGCCACGACGACGAGAAGGACCAGCAGGGCCCACGGGATCGCCCAGGCGTGGGCCGTGGTCTCGATCTCGTCCAGTGGGCTCACGGACCCGGCCGCGTCGGTCATCAGCGGGGTGAGGGTGACGGTGCCGGCGAGCCGTGCGGCCGGTCGTACGCCGTGGACGGGCACCGCCACCGTCCACTGCTCGCCCGGGAGCAGCTCCGGTGCGTCCGGCACGTCGGCGGCGTCGACCACGAGGCGCCCCAACGGGCCGGTGACCGACACCTCCTGCTGGGCCGCGAGGATCGCGTTGCCGGTGTTGCGGATCGTGTAGGCGACGGTCGCGTCGGCCTTGCCGAACGGGTTGGCGGTGTCGTCGTACGAGACGTGCAGGTCCTCGACCGTCAGCCCCGGCTTCAGGGCGCCGCCGACGCGCAGCCGGATCCGCATGGCGAGGCGTCGGTCCACGTTCATGCCGTCGACGGAGCCCGCCTGGGTGAGGGACGTGACGATCCCGCCGAGGTAGTCACCGGGTGTGGCGTTCTCCGGCAGCCTGAGCCGGAAGGGGACGTCGACCGACCTGCCGGGCTGGATCCGCACCTTCTTCCGCGACGCGTGCACCCACGCACCGACCCCCGTCGACCCGACGTCGCTGGTGAGCAGGTCGAGCTGCCCACCGTCGGTGGTGAAGCCGTCGGCGGTGTAGATCGCCAGGTCGATCGGCTGCTTGCCGTGGTTGACCACCACCAGACCGTCCCGGACCGTCCCGCCGGGGTTGAGCGTGTAGCGGTAGTTCTGCCGGTCCGCGCCGAACTTGTTGGAGGCGGTCCGGACCGCCCAGGCGACGTCGCCGTCGGCCGCGTCCGCCGTACCGGCGGCCACGGAGATCAGGCCGACAGGGGCGAGCAGGGCGAGCACGACGGTGCGGGTGATCAGGCGGGTGCGCAGCATGGGTGATCCTCGTGGCTGTGGAGCTCGTACAGGTGGCAGGGTGGGGTGGGCTCCGAGCCGCCCACCCCACCGAGAGGTTCGCTCAGCTCACCGCGGTGATGGTGAGCGTGGAGCGGTAGTTGCCCTTGTCGATCGAGGTCGGGAACTTCAGGTTGAGGTCGGCACCCAGCTCGGCGTCGCCGAGCGAGTGACCGGCCGGAGCCGACCCGAGCGTCCGCGAGACCGACAGCCCGGTGCCGGCGCTGAAGCCGGACTCGACCGGGTCGCCGGCAGCGGCGCCCGCGCCCTCGGCGAAGACGTGGGGCTGCCAGCCGAGGTACTTGCTGGAGAACGTCTTGTCGCCGTCCTGGAAGTCGGTGACCTGACCGTTGACCGCCCAGGCCGCGCCCGAGGTCCGGGTGTCCGTGACGGTGATCGGGTTGATGTCACCGGAGGCCAGGAAGAACCCGGTCTCCTCGGCCGCCTGGCCGAGGTCGACCAGGCCGTTGTCGCCGTCGATCTCCCAGCCGAACTCGCCCGGGCCGGCCTTCGGCACGTCGACCTGGATGGACTGGCCCTCACCGTGGTACGGCAGGATCGCGACCTTGTCGATCGTCGAGCCGACGGCACCGTTCGGCGAGACCTCGCTGCGGATGTCCTCGACGACCAGCTTGTCGTGGCGCACCTCGACCTTGACGTAGGAGCGCTTGTTCTCCTGGCTCTCGACCGAGTTCGCGTAGTGCCGCTTGCGGCCCGCGCTGTCGTCGAGCGGGTCGGGACCGAACTCGCCGGCGACCGGGTTGGTCAGGGCGTAGTACTTCGAGCCCGAGGCGGAGTTGCCGGTCACGTAGATGACGCCGCCCGGACCCTGCTCGACCTGCGCGGCACCCGGCTGCTCGTCGGGGTTGGCCTTCTGGCCGTTCTTGATCAGGTAGCTGCGGGAGTACGCGTGGTCGTGGCCCTGGAGGACGAGGTCGACGCCCAGGTTGGAGAACGTCGTGGGGAAGTCCTGGCGGCGGACCTTGGCGTCCCCGTCGTTGGCGTGCGAAGCCGGCGAGTAGATCGCGTGGTGGTAGACCAGCACGGTGTACTTGGCGGCGGCACCGTGGGCGTTGACGACGTCGGTGACGTACTGCAGGTGCGCGGCGTCCGAGCCGCTGGCGTAGGCGTTGCTGTTCAGGTCGATGAACAGCACGTCCTTGTAGATGTACCAGTAGTCGCCGCCCGAGTTGGAGGCGCCGGTGTAGAAGGCGGCCGAGCGGTCGGTGTTCGGCGTCCAGAAGTGCTGCTCGTAGGCCTTGCCTCCCACGTCGTGGTTGCCGATGGTGGCGGCCCACGGGTACTGGCGCAGCTGGGCGGGCGCGAGGAACGCGTCCCACTGCGACTCGGTGTTGGCGGTCTCGACCTGGTCGCCGCCGGAGACGAACAGCTCGGCGTTCGGGTTGGCCGCGCTCGCGACGCTGACGGTGTCGGCCCAGCCGGCGCCGTCGTTCGCGACGTTGCCGGAGGCACCGATCTGCGGGTCGCCGAAGAACAGGAAGTCGAAGTCACCCTCGAAGTCCTGGGTCTTGAAGGAGTACGTCGGCGACCAGGCACCCTCGACGCCGGCGCGGTAGGAGTACGTCGTGTCCTCCTGCAGGCCGTCGATCGTGGCGTGGCCGTTGAAGCCGCCGTTGACCGAGTTGGCTGCGACCGTGGCCGGGAAGGTGACGGCGTCGGAGGGGAACTCACCGGCGACGAGCGACGAGGTCGGGGCGACCTCGACGACCTGCGCGGTGTTGGCCGAGGCGTACCACGACACGACGCGCTGCGACTCCGAGGAGCCGACGGTGAGGACGACGCCGGAGAGCGTGGCCGGGTCCTCGGCGTTGGCCGCGGACACCAGGCCGGTGCCGAGCACCGCGGTGAGTCCGAAGACTGCCGCGCTGGCGCCGATCGCCGCGCGACGTCGTACAGACCCGGAGGCCTGCAGACACTGGTTCAACTTCATCGAGTTCCGTCCGTTCGGGGTTCGAGGAGAAGGAAGGGATCGCCGCCTCCGAGAAGGCCAGCGGGCCGAATCTGTCGGTGGCGCGTGTCTTCGAGATGAACTCGGACCGGCTCGTCGGCGGCGGGTACCGGAAGACGTGGCGCAAGTGCTCAGGAACCCAGCAGACGTTGGGCAAACCAGATCAGGCCCATGGCCGAGACAGCCGCCGCGATGGCGCCGGTGACCCACAGGCCGACGGTCGGCGCACGGTGCCTGAGCAGGGCCAACAGCGGGAAGACCAGGACGATGATCGAGAGCTGCACGAACTCGATGCCGATGTTGAAGACGAGCAGCGACCACAGCAGCGTCCACGACCACGCGGCGTCGATCCCGAGGGCGCCGGCGAAGCCGAGCCCGTGCACCAGGCCGAAGCAGAAGACCACCGCGAGCCGGGTCCAGCCGGCCCGGTCGAGGCTGAGGTGCCCCTCGCCGCTGTCGATGTCGAGCGCCCCCGATCCGCGTCGCCAGAGCCGCCAGAGGTACCAACCGGCGACCACGGCTATCGACAGCGCGATGATCGGCTCGACGATCTCGGAGGGCACGTCGACCAGGCCGAGCGCCGCCAGCACGAAGGTGACGGAGTGGGCGATCGTGAACGTCGTCGCCGCCAGCACGATCTCGCGGAGCCGCCGGGACCCGGCGATCAGGGCCAGCAGGAAGAGGATGTGGTCGAGCCCGAAGAGCAGGTGCTCGGCACCGAGCTTGAAGAACTCCCAGAACCGCTCCGCGGTCGACTGATGGGTGGAGAACGACGGCTGGTCCGCGTCGAGTGCGGCGCTGCCGGTCCGCAGGTCGAGGTCGTAGGTGACGACGGTCTTCGTGTCCTTCACATAACCCTCGTCGTCGGGGAAGAGGGTGCTGTGGATCTGGTGCTCCTGGGCCGAGGCGGGGCACGCGTAGTCGAGCACCAGGAGGGCGTACGGCGCCCCGTCGCGCTGCTCGATCGCGACCCCACCGTCCTGCGTCGGCGTGCAGTCCGCGCCTCCGGCCGCCACCCCGAAACGCTGGGTCACGTAGGCGAAGACGGTGTCGGCGTGGTCGTCGAGAGCAGTGGCCATGGCCGCGGTGTCGCCTGCCTGGAAGGCGCCGTCACCGTCCTGGAAGAGCGAGTCGTCGCCCTCGGCGTCGGCGGCGGAGACGACCAGCAGGTCGTACTCCAGACCGAGCTCGGTGCGGACGTGGCCGGACCCGGGCGACGTCACGTCGGCGTACACCACCGAGGAGAACCCGTGGGCATGTGCGGGGGTCGCACCCAGCAGCACCGCGAAGAAGATGGTGACGACGGCCCCGATGCCGGCTTGGACAGGACGTCGAGCTACAGGCAACGCGGTCTCCTCTGTGGTGTTGGCGAGCGAAAGTTCTCGGTCGCAGATGAACGGACGGCGGCGCTGCGGCCAACCCGTGACGAAGGGACTCCGACGAACCCCTGTGTGGTTCTCGATCCCAGCCCCGCATGGGATAGGAACCTCCTGTGCTCCTGCGTCTCCGACCTGTCCTGACCTTGGCGGTGGCCGTCGCGACCCTCGCCCTCGCGAGTGGCTGCGGCTCCGCCGACGACTGGTCCGAGCCGCATGCGGAGCCGTCGGCTGTCGGCACGATCGGCAAGGGGTTCACCGACCCCGCTCGTCCCCCGACGCCGGAGTCGACGATCACGCCGCGCCCCGACTCGTGGGACTCGGTGCACCCGTCCGAGGACTACCGCGTCGTCCTGCTCACCGCGGGTGACGACCGGGCGACCCGCACGCTCGTGGACGCGGTACGGCGCTGGGCGGACGACGAGGAGGTCAGCCTCAAGACGGTGACGGCGACCGACCCGCACCACTACGTCGACAGGATCGACCGGGCCGTCAGGATGGAGCCGGACCTGGTCATCACGGCCGGCAACGACCTCGTCGACCCGCTGGCGATGGTGACGCCCAACCACCTCGACCAGCCGTTCCTGGTGATCGGTGCCGAGCTCGCCGAGCCCACCCACAACGTCACCGCGGCCGACTGGACCGGTGCGTCGTTCCGGGGCGAGGGGCTCGGCGCCTCCTCGGCGTACGATCCCGCGTCGTTCACGCCGGAGCGTGCCACGGACGCCGTACGCTCCGGCGTCGCCGCGGTGCTCAGCGGCGTCACCGGGATCGTGATCTGGCTCGACTAGGTGAGGTTCGCGAGCACGCCGTGGCGCAGCCCGCGGTCGCTCACCCGCAGCTCGTCCACGCCGAGCCTGTCCAGGACGGTGCGGACGATGCAGGCGCCGGCCAGGATGACCTCGGCGCGGGCCGGCTGGAGCCCGACGACCGTACGACGCTGGTCGGTGCTGCTCGTCCGGTAGAGCTCGATCTGCCGGTCGATCTCCGCGCGGTTCAGCACCGTCCCGTGCACGATGTCGGGGTCGTAGTCGGCGAGCCCGTGGCTCACCGCCGCGAGGTTCGTGAGGGCTCCGCCCATGCCGACGAGCAGCTCGGGCGACACCCGGTCGACGAGGGGGTCGAGGTCGTCGCCGATGGCCGTGAGCGCCTGCGCCAGCACCTCGGCCGAGACCGCCCCGGCGAGCCCGAACTGCTCGGTGAAGCGGACCGCGCCCACCGGGACGCTGAACTGCTCCTCCACCGCGTTCCCACGCGCGAAGGTGAACTGCGAGCTGCCACCGCCGGTGTCGAAGACGACGAGCGACCCCGCTGCGGGCAGACCCACCGTCGCCGCGCGCACGGCCAGCCGCGCCTCCTCCTCGCCGGAGATGACCTCGAGGTCCACGCCGCACCGTTCGCGGACGGCGGCGACGACGTCTTCGGCGTTGGCGGCCATCCGCAGCCCGGCCGTCCCGACGGCGACGATCTCGTGGACCCCGAGCCGCCTGGCCTCCTCGGCCATGCCGGCGATCGCGTCGACCGTGCGCCGCATCGGCTCCGGCCCGATCGACCCTCCCGCACTGAGGCCCTCCCCGAGCCTGGTCACCTCGGCGCGGTCGACCACCGTGCGCCAGTCGCCCGAGCCGGTGCGCGCACCGACGATGAACTTCACCGAGTTGGTGCCGACGTCGATCACGGCGCAGCGCCGTACGCCGAACCCCACCATGACGGCGAGCCCGCGCGCGTAGTTGGTGTTCGGCAGGTCGGCCAGCCCGAGCCGGCGCAGGACCAACATCACCTGCGCCGGATCCTCCGACTCGATCGCGATGCTCCGGGTGGACGCGCCTCCGGCCCGCACCTCGGTCAGCTCGGCCAGGCAGCCGTCGATCGTGGACCGGTGGCGGGTCTTGTGCACGTCGACGCCGAGGACGCCCAGAGCGGAGGCGATCTCGTCGATCTCGGCCGGTGCGACCGAGATGGGCGCCTTCAGCGTCGGCACCCACTGCTCGAGCCCACCGTCGTCGACCTGCCGGAGCCGCTTGATGTCCAGTAGCCCGCCGCGGAGCTTGACCAGGGAGTCGTCGGCCGTGGACAGGAAGTAGACCTCGTCGCTCTCGACGACGGTCGTCGCCTCCGCGGCGAGCATCCGTCCGGCGTCCCCGAAGTCCGGCGCGAAGGAGCGCCACTCCCACCTCGGGACGATCTCGTCGGACGGCACCTTCGAAGGCTCCCAGAACGGAAAGCCGCGCGGTAGAGCATGAGTAGGCTCCGCTCATGATCGTGCCGATCACCGGCTGGATCCGCACCTACGACCGACGCTGGCTCCGCGGCGACCTGGTCGCCGGTGTCGCCGTCGCGGCACTGATCATCCCGAAGAACCTCGGCTACGCCGGGATCGCGGGCATCCCCTTGCAGAACGGCCTGTACGCCGCCGCCGCGGCCGCGATCCTGTACGCCGTCTTCGGCACGTCCCGGCAGATCTCGATGGGCCCGAGCTCCGGCCTCGCTGCGGTTGCGGCGAGTGCGGTGCTGACGGCCGGGATCGCCGGCGAGGACGACACCGCGACGTTCGTCGCCGGGATCACCGTGGTCTCGGGCCTGCTCTTCCTGCTGCTCGCCGTGCTGCGGATGAGCTGGATCGCCCGGTTCCTGTCGCGAGCCGTCGTGACCGGGTTCCTCTTCGGCGCGGCGATCGACGTGGTGATCGGCGAGCTGCCGAAGATCACCGGCACGGACGCGGACGGCTCCAGCGCGTTCGCGGAGCTGTGGTCCTGGGTGGGCACCTGGGGCGACATCGACGCGACCACGTTCGCCGTCGGGGGCACCGCGCTCGTCGTCGCGTTCGGCGTACGACGGGTCACTCCGTCGATTCCCGGCGCACTGGTCCTGCTCGTCGGGGGACTCGTCGCCAGTGCATTGCTGGATCTCGAGGGGCGTGGCGTCGCGGTGGTAGGCGCCATCCCGAGCGGGCTCCCCGCGCCCGCCGTCCCCGACCTCCGGTTGCTGTGGGACCACGTCGAGGTGGTCGTCACCGCGGCATCGGCACTCGTGCTGATCGGCTTCTCGCAGACCGCCGGCGACGCGAAGGTGTTCGCGACCCGGCACCGCTACCGGGTCGACATGGAGCAGGAGACCGTCGCCCAGGGCATCGCGAACGCCGGCGCCGGGATCCTGCAGGGCATGCCCGTCTCGACGAGCCTGTCCGCCAGCTCGCTCAACGACCACTCCGGAGCCCGGTCGGGCCTGGCGTCGCTGACCTCCGGCGTCGTCGTCGTACTGACCCTGGTGTTCCTGGCCCCGCTCTTCGCCAGCCTCCCCCAGCCGGTGCTCGCGGCGCTCATCATCGAGGCCGTGGTGATGGGGATGATGGACGTCACCGAGATGCGGCGCCTCGCGCGCGTGCAGCGGGTCGACTTCTGGATCGCGGTCGTGTCGATCCTCGCGACCCTCGCGTTCGGCGTCCTGGCCGGCGTCGTCTTCGGGATCGCGCTGTCCCTGCTCTGGCTGGTCGCCGTGGCCACACGTCCCGCGATGCCCCAGCTGGGCCGCAAGCTCGGCACGACGATGTTCCGAGAGATCGAGGGGCATCCGGAGTACGAGCGCTTCCCGGGGGTTGCCGTGCTCCGCCTCGAGGGCGGGCTGTTCTTCGCCACCTCCGAGGCGCTCGACGAACGGGTGCGTGCACTCGTCGAGGACGGACCCGAGGCCGTCACCTGCGTGGTGCTGGACTGCTCGGCGATCACGTTCGTCGACTCCCAGGGCGCCGCGTCGCTCACCGAGCTCGCCACGTTCGCCGAGGAGCAGCACGTCACGCTGCGGCTGGCTCGCGTCGCTCCCGCCGTCCGCCGCACGTTGCTTCGGGACGGCGTCGTGGACCGGATCGGTCGTGACCACGTGCACCCGAGCGTCGATCGGACCGTCCAGCAGCACCTGGGCGGCACTCCCTAGAGTTCTCGCCGTGCCCTACGTCGACCTGCTCGGTCACTCCAGCTATCACGAGATCCTCGGCGACGGGGAGCCGCTGCTGCTCCTGCACGGTGGCTACGCCACGATCGAGAACCTGCGACCTCTCGGAGACGACCTCGCTCACTCCTACCGTGTGCACGCGCCCGAGCGGATCGGCCACGGACGTACGGCGGATCGCGACGGACCGCTCAGCTATGCCGGAGCCCTGGCCGAGACGATCGCCTACCTCGACGCGATGGGCCTCGAGTCGGCCCACGTGGTCGGGTTCAGCGACGGCGCGATCCTCGGCCTGATGATGGCGCTCGGCCACCCGGCCCGGGTGCGGTCGTTGGTCTCGATCAGCGCCAACATCGATCCCGGCGGCTTCGTCTCCGACGAGGAGGCCGAGCACACGATGACGGCGGAGGCGGCCGCCCAGCTCGACCGTGAGTACGCCGAGCTGTCACCGGACGGTGCCGAGCACGGGCCGGTCGTGATCGAGAAGCTGACCCGGATGTGGCTGAACGAACCGCAGATCACCCCGGAGATGCTGGCGGCCGTCCGGGCGCCGACGCTGGTCATCGCGGGTGACCACGACATGGTCCGCGCCGACCACACGTTGACGATCGCCCGGAGCATCCCCGGCGCCCACCTGGCGATCGTGCCCGACGCCGGCCACCTGGTCGCTCAGGACCGTCCGGCGCTGGTCGAGCTGATGATCCGCGAGTTCCTCACCCAGGTCTGACCCAGGCTGTCGAGGACGTCGGCGGCGTCGAAGACCTGGCCCGGCGCGGACGCGCCCAGGTCGTGGTGTCGGCCGTCGAGAAGCCGGACCACGCCCTCGGTGAGGATCGGGGCGGTAGTGGCGTAGATGTCCTGCCCCGAAACGCTGAGGCGCCGGGTGTCCGCACCGCGGCGTACCACGACCTCGACGACGAACTGCTGGGCCGAGCGGCCGTCCTCGTCGGCCGCCGTCGGGGGCGGGGTCGCTCCGTCGTGGAGGTCGTCGAGCGGGGCGGTGTTGAGGTAGGAGCGGAGCTCGCCCACGCGCAGGTGCCGGTCGATCGTGACGACCTCGGAGAACGGCAGCTCCACGACCGACTGCGGCCCCAGTGGCTGGGGATAGGCCCAGGAACCGGTCGGTGCCGGGTTCGCCAACGGCGCCAGCGCTCCGTCGCGGATCACCAGGCGGGTCGCGGTGTTGCGCGCGCCGGTCGCCCGGGTGCCGGCGGTCGGCCACCAGCGGTCCAGGCCGATGGCGACCTCGACCTCGTCCGCGGCGGTAGCCCCGTCCAGCGCCGCCGTCACCATCAGGTCGGCCAGCCCGCCGTAGAACGCCATCGCGGGCACGACGGCCACGCCGGCCTCACGGGCGGGGACGTCGAGCTCGCGGTAGAGCTCCTGGACGACCGGCTGCTCCGCGGTGACGTCGAGGTAGTGGGCGCCGGCGATGACGGCCGCGCGGGCGAGCGGCAGCGCGGTGTCGAGGAACGGCCCGGCGCAGTTGACGACCGCACCCGTCCCGGCCACCGCCCGCCGCAACGCCACCGGGTCGTCGACGCCGGCCACCCGTCGCTCGAGGTCGGCGTACCGCGGCGGAAGATCGTCGAGCCGTGCCGCACTGCGCCCGGCCAGCACGGGGGTGAGCCCGCGCCGCACCAGCTCGTCGACGACGAAGCGCCCGGTGTGACCACTGGCGCCGTACACGAGGACTCGTTCGTTGGAGTTCATGCGGCAATCCTGGGCGCTGCGCCGGGCGGGGACGAGCGTCTGAAACGACCCTGTGCGTACAGTTTCGGACATGCCCCGGATCGCCCTCGCCATGCCCGAGTCGGCGATGCTCTACGAGACCGCGATCGCCTCGGAGATCTTCGGCGTCGACCGATCCGAGCTCTCCCCCACCGGCGAGTGGTACGACTTCCTGGTCTGCACCTCCGATGGCGCCGCGCACCCCTGGCTGGTCGGCCCGCCGACGGCGTCGTACGCCGAGATCGCGCGCGCCGACACGGTCGTCGTGCCGTCGACCGACGACCCCGAGGCGGTCCCGGACGACGCCTTGGTCCAGGCCTTGCTCGAGGCGCACCGGCGCGGCGCCCGGGTCGTGTCGTTGTGCACCGGCGCGTTCGTGCTGGCGGCGGCCGGGATCCTCGACGGCCGGGTCGCGACCACCCACTGGATGCACGCCGACGATCTCGGTCGGCGCTACCCGCGGATCGACGTACGAGCCGACGTCCTCTACGTCGACGACGGTGACGTGCTCACGTCCGCCGGCAAGACCGCCGCGCTCGACCTCTGCATCCATCTGATCCGTCGCGACCTCGGCGCCGCCGCAGCCAACGGGATCGCACGTCGGCTGGTCGTCCCGGCTCACCGCAGCGGCGGGCAGGCGCAGTTCATCAGCCCACCCGCCGAGCCACGCGGTCCCGACGGGCTCGCGCCGACCCTCGAGTGGGCCCGCGCGCGACTCGACCAGCCCCTGACCGTCCGGGACCTGGCCCAGCACGCGCGCCTCAGCACCCGGCAGCTCGCCCGCCGGATGCACGCCGAGCTCCAGGCCGGGCCGCTGGACTGGTTGCACCAGCAGCGCATCGCACGGGCTCAAGAGCTCCTCGAACGCACCGATGCCTCCGTCGAGCAGGTCGCCGCCAGCTGCGGAATGGGCACCGCCGCAACCCTGCGTCGCCACTTCCACCGCGCGGTCGGAGTAACCCCGACGGCGTACCGGGCGACCTTCCGGTTCGGCTGACTTTCGCCGTCGAACCGGCGTCGAGGAGACCTCGGCAACGGCTCCGACGCTTTCCTCCGCGAGGTAAAGCCGAATACTCCTGAAACGACGACGAGGAAGGCCCGGGACGGGTCCCGGGCCTCCTTGTCAGTCTTCAGTTCGCGGCTTTGTACCGCTCCACGATGTCGCCCGGAATCCGGCCACGCTCAGGCACGTCGATGCCCTGAGCCTTCGCCCACACCCGGACCTCCTTGGCGCTGTAGTCGCTCTTCGACCCGGCGCTCGCACTCTTTCTGCGCCCGCCGGTCTTCGTGGCGTGCTCGACATACAGAGCGATCGCCTTGTCGAAGCCTGCGGCTTCCTTCTCCGTGACATCGATCGTGTAGCTCGCACCACGGTACGAGAATTCGATCGTCTCGCCTGCGCCGGCTTCGATCTCGTCCCCGGACAGATCGCTGACAAGTTGTGTAATGACGCGTTGTGCCATGACAAGCACCCCTCCCAGGGCATCCCCCGTCCAATAGGACGGCACAACCATACGACAAGTGTCCGAAATCTCAGCAAGCAACTTGCGCGGATTCGAAACTGAATCAGCGGAGGGTCGCTGCCGGTGCGACCAATTGCGCCGACGCCTATTCGGTACGCACGACGCGAACCCGCTTGATAGTGCTGGTCACGGCGCTCTGCAGCTGGTTGCCCGCCAGGGTGGCCGTCAGCGGATGCCGACCGGCGCGGAGCCGGGGCAGCTTGAGAGCAACGGTCCCGTGATGCCTGGGACGCAGCGTCACAGCGGCGATGGCGCGGCCGTCGTCTCGGATGACGATCTGTCCGACGGGCTGCACCTGCGAGCTGCCGGCGATCGCGGCGACCACCTTGATGCGTAGCCGCTGACCGACACCGAGAGCTCGCTTGGACGGCTGGAGGCGAAGGACCGGAACGGCCTTGGTGACTCGCAGGCTCGTGGTCGCCGACGAGGAGGCCACCGTGGCGGCCCCGCCGTACCGCACGGCGATCGGGTGCTGGCCCGGCTTGATCCCCTCCGGCAGCCGGAGGGTGGCGGAACCACCGGTCAGCTGCCCGCTCATGGTGTGCCCGGCGACGGAGAGCAGCACCCCACCGGTCGGCGTCGTCCCCTGGGCCCCGACGGCGGCGACCTGGACCCGAGCGACGGTGGATCTGCCGTAGGCGTAGGTCCGCTTGGCGAGCGTCACCGTGGTTGCCGAGGCGACCGGGGCCGGCGTCTCGCCGGTGACCGCGTCGCCGAGCGTCAGGTTGGCGTCCACGGGGTCGAGCGCGGCGCCGGCGGTGTAGAAGCCCGCGAACGCGGGAGCCCCGGCGTCGCTGAGGGTGGCCGGGAGATCAGTCAGCGTGAGCGCGTCGACGCCGACGACGACACCGCTGCTGGTGTCGAGGGACGCGAGTCCGACGTCGGGGAAGCTCATCGTCTGGCCCGTGTTCATGTCCTTCGAGGTCACGTCGGCGAGCAGGACACCGGTGCTGCCGGTGATGCGCAGCTCGGGGTCGGTGATCCTCAGGTCGAGGGACGGGCCGGTGCCGGAGTCGTGTCCGGTGAACCGCACGGTGCCGGTCAGCGCGACCTCGGTCGTGGCGCCGGTGGCGGCGTACGTGCCGCTCCGGACAGGGAACCGGTAGGTGCCGTCGGCGTTGAGAGTCGCCCCGTCGGTCACGGTGATCTCTCCGTCGGCGATCGGCCCCGCGACATAGGTGCGGAACGACTGCTTGACGCCCCAGTCCACGGCACCTCCGGCGATCTCGCGAGTGGGCGCGGACGCCTTGGTGACGGTGAGGGTGACCGTGGGGGTGTACGTCGTGGCCACGGCGTTCGCGAGCTTGGCCCGGAACAGCGACCCGGTCTGGTCGACGTTGGTGTGGGCGACCGTCAGGCTCTGGCTGTCGTCGTGGAGGACGAGGTCGTCGTCCTCGGCGGTGATGTTCTGCCAGAACCCACTCACTCGACGTTGCCAGGTCACCTGTGGCGCCGGGTGGGCGGCCGCGGCGAGCACGAACGTCGCGTCGTTGCCCTCGACGACGCTCTGGTCGGTCGGGGCAGTCACGATGCGCGGAGCCGAGTTGACGGTGAGCGGGACAGCGTCCGAGGCGACCCGGCCCGCGGCGTTGGTCAGGATCGCACGGACCTGAGCCCCTTGGAGCTCGCGGCGGGCGGGCACGGTCGCGGTGGTCGCCGTCTGGCCGGCCAGGCTGGTGAAGCGGTCGGCACCACTGGGCTTGAGCTGCCACTGGACCGTGGCGTCAGGACGGCCGCTCGCAGCGACGGTGAAGACCGCGTCCTCGGACTCCTCGTTCTCGCTCAGGGTCACCGTGGCGGGCTGGGGTTGGGCGGTGACAACCGGGGTGGTGCCGGTCAGGTCGAAGCGGGTGACGGAGTACATCGAGGACCCGATGACCACGACGCCACCGGTGGTCAGGGAGTAGAGCTGGTGGTCCGGACCGACCACCAGCGGGCCACCACGTGCGGAGCGTTCGGGGTAGTAGGCCGAGGAGACCAGCTCGCCGTCCCGGACGCCGATCAGTCGCTGCGACCCGCGGCCACCCCACCACAGGGTCCCGTCGGACGGGTCGACGGAGATGTTGAACGACGTGCGCAGCTCGCCGCCGACGTACGGCAGTGTCAGTGCTGGATCGACGTGCTCGACCTGCCCGCTGCTGTCGATGACGAAGGTCTGGACCCGGGCCGTGACGGTGTCGTTGGTGAGGGCGACCAGCCCGTCAGGTCCCGTGTGCAGGGCGGTGTAGGCCTGCCCGCCGTTGTCGAACTCCGTGCCCGCGACCGGGGTGGCGGTCGCGGTGCCCGCATCGTCGTCGAGCACGAGCCGGTACGCGCCGGGGACCTGCTCGGCCGGATACTCGGGCTCGCCGCTGTCGGGGTCGACGCAGGACTGCCGGGTGCCCAGGATCAGCAGGGACCCGTCGGCGAGCACCGTCGACGTCGACGGGCTCGCGGCCTGGGTGTTGAGCGCCGCGGCGATCGGGGGCGACCCACCGTTGTAGCCCTCCTGGTTGCAGCCGGGACCGAAGCCGGGGAGGGTGTAGGCGGGCCCGTCGGCGACGGTGGTGTCGGTGATGTCCCAGGTCTTGAGCTGCCAGACGTACTGGTCCAGGTCGCCGGGGTCGACCCCGTCGGGCTGCGTGAGCTCGACCAGGTAGGCCCGGTCCCGGATGGGGTCGTAGGCGGCCCGCGCCGGCAGGGTGCTGCTGGTCAGGGTGCCGGTGACGTAGCGGCCGGCGTCTCGGTCATAGGACAGCCATCGGCTGGCCACGGACTCCCCGGTGCGGGTGTAGAGGACCCGGTCGCGGGTGGTGTCCCAGTTCATGATGTTGACCGGGCGCTGCGCGCTCGGGAGCACGAGAGGCTGCCCGGTGTCGGCCATGGTCGCCAGGTCGAAGGCCTGCAGCACGTAGTTGCCGCTGGGATCGCGGAACCAGTAGTGAGCCAGCAGGTTGTCGCGGTCGACCCACCAGAACGTGGTGGGATAGGTCAGCCCGTTCTCGGTGAGCACGGTGGCGGCCTTGGCCTCGAGGACGTCGATGCCCTGGTCGTCCCACTGCTCGTCGACGACCGGGGCACCACCGGGGCCGTCATAGGAGAAGGCGACGCTGTCCATCGCGGTGCCGGCGACGTACATGCCCGCGGTGCCGAGAGCTGCGGTCGCGGTGCTCACCATCGTCGGCCAGGTCGTGACCGGGTTGGCGCCGGTGGTCACGGTGGGTTCGACCCCGGTGATGTCCAGGGTCGCGACGGCGACCCGGCCGTGGTCGACCAGGTTCCAGGTCGTGCTCGACCTGGTGACCAGCCCCGCGGTGATCGTGGCCCGATCGGAGCTGAGCTCGACCTCGGGGTCGGTGAGGGTGACGTCGAGGATGTGGGGGTCCGGGTCGGAGCCGGTGTAGGCGGCCGGCCTGGTCCAGCCGAGCTCGGAGACCGCCCGGTACTTCGTCCAGTGCGAGGTCCCCGAGTAGCTCAGCTGGGTGGTGCCGGTGGCGGCGTCGTAGCTACCACCCTCGAAGGCCCAGGTCAGGTTGTACGTGGCGCCGGTGACCCCGGAGTCGGTCGGGACCACGACGGCACCCTCGGACGCCGCCGGTGCGGGCGCGTAGTTGCGCCACGTGGTCTTCACCCCCCACGCCAGCGGCGGGGCGGAGGTGATCGCGACCGCGGCTTCGTCGTCGGCAGCCGCGGCGGCTGGGACGGTCGCGATGCCGAGCGTCATCGCGAGAGCGGCGACCACGAGGGCACACACAGTGCGGAGGGCATGGAGGGACGACAAGAACATCGAGAATGCTGCCTTCTGGGACGACCGAGAGCGGGGACCGGGTTACGTTGGTGAGTGGGTGGGTCTTGCTCACTTGCACTGAGCAAGACCCACCCACCTACCTACGTGGGCGACGGATCAGTTGAACGTGATGTTGAAGAGCTCGGCTCCGAGCTGGGTCGCACCGGCACCCGAGCCGTTGTAGTACGAGACCGTCACGGCGCACTGCGAGCCAGACGTCCCGAGGCAGGTCGTGCTGGTGCCCGTGGGAGCCGGGCCACCGCCCCCGAGGAACGTGTAGTCGGCGAAGTTCTTGTACACCTGGAACGTGATGCCGGTGCCGTAGTCGGCGATCGTCTCGAACCCGGACGCGTGGACGGCGTCGCAGCGCGCGCCCGGAGTGACCCCGGAGGCGACGTTGCATACCGCGAGCGTCACGTGCGTCGCGGTGGGCGCCCAGACCGGAGCCGACCCCGACACCGTCACGCTCGCGCCGCCGGCGCTGGAGCTCAGGCCGGTCGACGGACTCACCGACACCCCCGCGTGCGCGGGCGCGGCGGTCAACGCCACCGCGGCGAGGGTGGCCGCCGTCGCGACGACCGACGCCAGGCCCCGCCTGAAGCGCGGCGGACTCATGGTGCTGCTCATGTGCTTTCTCCTTCTCTCATCGCGGCGAGCTCGCCGCAATGGGAACCGATGTGCGCTCCCGTGGACCGGGAACGCGCCAACCAAGATAGGTAAGGCTTGCCTAATATGGCGTGCTCGGCGAGATCGCGCTAGTGGCCGTCTCGAACTGCGGCGATCTGCGGATCGCAGTGCCGGGCACCATTCGAGACGTCACACTGTCCGCGGAGTCGTCGGAGCCTGCGCCGTTGACCGAAGCCCCGGGAGGCGTGAGGTGGAGAAGGCGCTCGCACCAGCGCCTGCGACAGCCACCGTCGTCGCGCCGCCGCAGGCCGCACTCGTTTCGCCTTCTCCGCTGGCACCCTTCCCGATGCCGCTCCGAACCCACGTCACGGGAGAGGGCCGCGCAATCCCGGACGGCGGCGCCGACCAACCACTCATCTCACCGCTCGCCCGCCTACGCAGACTGGAGACCGGCGGCCTCGAGACTGGGCAGTCCCGACCTCGAGAGTCCGACGATCGGCACCGGCCCGCGGAGCTGCCGATCCGGCGACTCATCAAGTACTCGGACGGTAGCGGGCCGCAGACTCTCCAGTCCCGGCTGGAAATGGACCATGCCGCCGTCGACCCCAAGAGGATCGCCGGTCTCATTGCCGAGCTCCATGGTGGGTCCGAAGCTTGGACGGAGAGTGACGCAACCCTGGAGATATCCAACCGTCTGACCCGACTCTCTCCGCCACACGGAGCTGCCGGCTCGAGCAACGACCCCGACGTGACCCATGACGAGGCCCAGCACTACTTCCTGTCGACCTTCAAGACCTTCGCCCTGGTCTACGTCGACGGGAAGAAGTTCAAGGTCCTCAACATCACGAACCAGAATCTCCATGCCGAGGACGTCATGATGCAGAAGGTCAGCGAACTCGTCATCGAGCAAGGCTGGGACCGCGATTTCTCCGAAGACCACACCATTTCGATGCTGATCAACAACAGCCCCTGCACCCGTTGCGCCGACCGGATCTACGCCTGGGCGCATCGCGACCTCTTCACGAACATCGATATCCAGTTCACCAATGTCTACAAGAAGAAAACCCAGTTCGACCGCGCGACCGGGCTGCTGCGATCCGGCGGGGTGACGATGAGCCACGTGAGCGCGGCTTCTCTGATCGCGCCCCACAGGGCACGTCTGAAGAAGCACGAGGTCGCGAAGCGCGAGGCGAGGGACGCCAGGGGGCACCAGCACCATGCGGACTGGATCAAGCAACACGGCCAGGACCAACCCCGTCTCCCCGCACTTTCGGTGTCGAGTCGTAGTCAGGCGAGCGTGGCCGCACTGCGAGCCGCAATGCGATCCCCCAGCGGCGAGGAACTCGACCTGCGAGCTCCCGCGGCCGCCGCCTCCTGGGCCGCCGGCTCAGGGGCCGCCGCCTCAGCGGCCGCCGCCGGCCACTCGGGTCGCCGGCGCCCTCGTTCCCCCAGTCCGGAGCAAGACGACGACGCCGTGCCGATGGTCACCGAGACCGAGGACGCCAGGGCACAAGCCGCGACCGAAGCCAGTCGAGCGCGCCTGGCTTCACTACGCAGCGCTGCCGCTGCATCCGCACCTGCTCCGATGGACGAGGGCGACGGGGCCGCAGAAACAGAGAACCCGGACCCTGGCTAGGGTCCGGGTAGTCCGGGATCTCCGGAGAGATCACGTGGTGGAGCTGAGGGGATTCGAACCCCTGACCTTCTCATTGCGAACGAGACGCGCTACCAACTGCGCCACAGCCCCCAGTGCGTCGGAAACGTTAGCACCCGGGTTCGGGCGCCGCCGAATCGACCCACGGGCCGGTCAGGAGAGGAGCAGTCTCTCGACCTGTTCGAGCGCCTGACGGGCGTAGCCCTGCCACATCCGGCCGAAGGCCGGCATCAGCAGAGCGGTCGCCGCCGTCGCCGGGTGGACGGTCCAGGACCAGGTGATCCGGACGCCGGTGCCGGCCTCCTCGAAGGTCCACAGACCGTCGATCGAGGAGGCCAGCGGGCGCATCGGGCCGTGCAGCTGATCGATGCGGTAGCCGAAGGACCCGGGGCGCTCGACGCCCACCAGCGTCTCGCGCATGGTGCTGCGGTCGGCGAGGACGATCGTGCGGGTCTGGCCGACAGTCCCCCACTCGCCGTCCTGGTCGCGCACCTCGCGGATGGCGGGCAGCGCGGCGTACCGACGACTGAACAGCGACGTCAGTGGGAGTGGCAGCACAGCGTCGAAAGCTCGGGCAACGCCGACCGGGTAGGTCCGCGACCGCGAGAGTGCGAGGGGCTCGGTCAGGAGCCGACAGCCTGCTGGTCGTCGCCGTCGCGGCGAGACTTGCGGGCGGCCTTGTCGGCGTCGTCGGACTCCCGCGCCAGCGCCGCGTCGGCGTCGGTGCGCCCGGAGGTCCACACGCCGGTCGAGTCCAGGTCGATGGTGCGGACGGTACGGCGGGCCGCCGTCGGCTTCGTGACGTACGTCGGGAGCGTGACCGGCACCGGGTCCCACATCGCCGGGTCGACGATCGCCGCGATGCCGGCGGACGTGTCGGCCATCGGGTCGATGTCGTCGAGCTCGGCCTCCACCTCGGCCTGGCGCTCGGGAGCCTCGACCGGCTGCTCCTCCGCGGGAGGCTCGACCGGCATCCGCGTGGCCGGCGCGAGCACCTTGCGCTCGCTCTTGACCATCAACCGGCAGGCGACCAGCCACGCGACCAGCAGGCCCGCCGGGATGGCGACGTACGGCCAGGCGACCAGCGAGAAGGCGGCGACGCCGATGACGACCAGGTTGGCGACGAGCAGGACGGCGAGCACGTTGCGGCGGCGCTTGGTGGCGCGCTTCGCCGCGGCCCGGCGGGCCGGCAGCTGCGCGGCCGCGGCCGGGGCCGGTGCCGGGGCCTCCACCGTGACCTCGGGCTCGGGCTTCGCGCCCGGCGTGACCAGACGTGCGGTCTTCTTGTCGACGACCTCACGGCGCGCCAGCACCCGCATCGTGTGCGAGAAGCGGTCCACGGTGCGGCTCCGGGCATCCTCATCGTGGCGCTTGAGTGCCAGGGGAACGAGATAGACCGTCCACGCCACGGCGACGGCGACGAAGATCAATGCGCTCGGGTCCACAGCACAGAGGTTATGAGGGATGCCTCATCGCACCTCGGATGTCAACAGGTGTGTCGCAAATTCACTCGTGTGGCTGTTGAGACTCCAAGCGGGCCAACAGGCCCCCCGGGCACTCCTCCACCGTGACCGCGTAGATGCGGTGGTCGCGCCAGGCGCCGTCGATGTGCAGGAACCTCGGGGCAAAGCCGACCTCGCGCAGGGCGAGCTTCTCGACGACCCGCAGCGAGTTGGAGTTCTCCGGACGGATGGCGATCTCGATCCGGTGCAGCCTGGCCGCACCGAAGCAGTGGTCGATCACCATCGCCACGGCACGCGGCATCACCCCGCGCCCGGCGTACTGCTGGTCGATCCAGTAGCCGACCGACGCGAACTGCGCCGAGCCGCGCACGATGTTGTTGACGGTGATCTGCCCGGCGAACCGGCCGTCGACCTCGATCGCGAAGGGGTACGTCGTGCCCGCGCGGGCCTGCTTGTGGAGTCGGCGGACCAGGCTGCCGAACGTCGACGCCCGGCCCTCGGCACCTGGTGGCACGGTCGCGTCCCACGGGATCAACCAGGCCGCGTTGCGGCGGCGCGCGTCCCGCCAGGCCCGCGCGTCCGACGACGCCAGCGGTCTGACGGTCACCTCACCCGCCTGCAGGCGGGCCGGCCAGCCGCGGCTCAATGGTCGCTCCCGACGGCTTGTTCGACTGCGTGCACCAGGATCGGGCGGAGCACGGCGAGACCGTCCTTCACTCCCCCGCGCGAGCCGGGCAGGTTGACGACCAGGCAGCTCCCGACGACGCCGGCCAGACCTCGGGAGAGGACGGCCGACGGGACGCCGTTGGCGACGCCGTACGCCCGGATCGCCTCGGCGATGCCGGGCACCTCGAAGTCGAGCAGCGCCCGGGTGACCTCGGGCGTGCGGTCCGTGGGGGTGAGGCCGGTGCCGCCGGTGGTGAGCACGACGCGGGCACCACCCTCGGCCGCGGCGGCGATCGCCGCGCCGACGGGATCGCCGTCGGGGACGACGACCGGCGCGTCGACCACGAAGCCCATCTCGTGCAGGAACTCGACGATCATCGGGCCGGTGGCGTCCTCGTAGACGCCTGCTGCCGCACGGTTGGAGGCGACGACGACCTCGGCGCGCAGGCTCATGCTCGAGCCCAGTCCCCGGACTTGCCGCCGGTCTTGGTCTCGACGCGCACGTCGGTGATGACGGCACCCTTGTCGACCGCCTTGACCATGTCGACGACGGTGAGTGCGGCGACGGAGACCGCGGTCATCGCCTCCATCTCCACACCGGTCCGGTCGGTGGTGCGCACCGTCACGCTGATCTCGACCGCGTCGTCGGCGACCGTGAGGTCCACGGTGACGCCGGAGATCGACAACGGGTGGCAGAGCGGGATCAGCGCCGGCGTCTGCTTGGCGCCCATGATCCCGGCGATCCGGGCGACCGCGAGCGCGTCGCCCTTCGGCACGCCCTCACCACGCAGCAGCCCGACGACCTCGGCTGACACGAGCACCCGGCCCGACGCGGTCGCCGTACGTGCGGTGACCGCCTTGCCGGTGACGTCGACCATCCTGGCCGCACCCGACTCGTCCACGTGGGTGAGCCGTCCGGACGGTTCGGCCATCAGAACTCCTCGTCGAGCCTCAGCACCTGCACCTGCTCGCCGGCCGCGACCGCCGTGACGTCAGCAGGCACCACGACCAGCGCGTTGGACGATGCCAGATCACCGATCAGGTGGGAACCGTGTCCACCCACCGGAGTCACGCACGGGCCGCCGGCATCGACGTCGTACTCCGCGCGCACCAGCTGCTCGCGACCCGCCGACGAGGAGATCGCGTGGGTCAGCCGTGCCCGCACGGTCGGCCGGGCGTACGGCGCCCGCCCCATCAGCTTGCGGATCGCGGGGAGCACGAACTGCTCGAAGGAGACGTACGACGAGACCGGGTTGCCCGGCAGCGTGAAGATCGGGGTCCGGTCGTCACCGACGTGCCCGAAGCCCTGCGGCTTGCCCGGCTGCATCGCCACCGGCCCGAACCACACCGTGCCGAGCGGCTGCAGCGCCTCCTTGACGACGTCGAAGTCACCCTGCGACACGCCGCCGCTGGTCACCACGACGTCGGCGCGCACCAGCTGGTCGTGCAGCGCCTCGAGGAAGGCGCGCGGCTCGTCGGGCACGATCCCGACCCGATAGGCGATCGCCCCGGCCCGACGCGCGGCGGCGGCGAGCAGGAAGGAGTTGCCGTCGTAGATGGAGTCCCTGCCGAGTGGCGTGCCCGGGTCGCGCAGCTCGGAGCCGGTCGACAGCACCACCACCCGTGGTCGCGGGCGCGCGCGCACCGAGGCCCGGCCGACCGCGGCCAGCAGGCCGATGTGGCGGGGACCCAGGACCGTGCCGTGGGAGACCAGGACGTCGCCGACCGACACGTCCTGACCCGCGGGCCGGACGTGCTGGCTCGGAGTGGGCGCGCGGTCGATGCGCACCTGCGCGACCCCGCGGTCGGTCCACTCGTAGGGGACGACGCTGTCGGCGCCGGCCGGGATCGGCGCGCCGGTCATGATCTTGGCCGCGGTACCGGGCGCGAGCGCCATCAGCCCACCCTGGCCGGCACCGATCTCGCCGACCACCGGCAGGTGCACCGGCGAGGCCTCGGTCGCGGTCACCACGTCCTCGGCGCGTACGGCGTACCCGTCCATCGCGGAGTTGTCGAAGGACGGCAGCGCCACCTCGGCGACGACGTCCTCCGCCGCGGTGAGACCAAGGGTCTCCATCAGCGGCTGCGGGGAGTCGGCCAGCGGCTCGATCGCCTCGAGGATGCGCGCGCGGTGCTCGTCGACCGTCCAGAGCTCGGGTCCGGGTCCACCCATCCCGTCAGGCGTCCGAGCCGGTCGAGAGCACGGAGTCGGCCGGGACTCGCTGGGCCGACTTCGCGTCGAGGTCCACGTCGCCGACGACCTGGACCCCGTGGCCGAACGTCCAGTCGCCCGCGACGCGCAGCGACTGCGCCTTCCGCATCGACGGCGCACCCTCGGGGAAGCGCTTGTCGAAGTCGCCGACGAGCTTGTAGTAGTGGGCGTCCAGGTCGACGTACGGGATCTCGACCGCCACCTGGTCGAGCACGAAGTCGCGGCCGATGTCGTAGACGTCCGAGCGCAGCACGAGCAGGTCGTTGGTGGTCTTCACCGGCACGAACCGCTCCCGGCTCACCTCGATCAGCTGCGACCCCTCGAACACCTCGACCGCCGCGCCCATCGCGGTCTCGATCTGGATCACCTCGGGCGTGGACTTGTCGCTGGGGTCGAGGTGCTTGACGTTGCGGATCAGCGGGAGGCCGAGGATGCCGTCGCGGCGGTCGAGCTCGTTCTGCATCGCCACCAGGTCGAACCACAGGTTGTTGGTCGAGCAGAACTGGTGCCGGTCCAGGTCGGCCAGCGCCGCCAGGTCCTGCGGCAGCGTCTGCGCGGTCTCGCGCAGCACGATCCGGCCGTCGGACTTGCGGCGCGCGAAGTGGCCGCCCTTCTTGTCCGACGGCGTACGACGGACCGCCTCGATCGCGAACGGCGCACCGCTCGTCGCGAACCAACCGGCGACCCGCGCGTCCGGTACGGCGCCGAGGTTGTCGGAGTTGGAGACGAAGACGTAGCGGTAGCCGGCCTCGATCAGGCGGTCGAGCAGGCCGGTGCCGCGCAGCGCCGTGTAGACGTCGCCGTGCCCGGGCGGACACCACTCGAGGTCGGGGTCCTTCGGATAGCTGGCGGGGCTCAGGTCCTTGGCGAGGAGCTTGGGCTCCTTGTTCTGCAGGAACTCCAGCGGCAGCCCGTCCACCGGGAGGTCCTCGTAGCGCGCCAGCGCGGCCATCGTGTCGCGGGAGGTGCGGAAGCTGTTCATGAAGAGCAGCGGCAGCGGCGCGTCGTACACACCGCGCAGGTGCAGCACCTGGCGGGCGATGATGTCGAGGAAGGACAGACCGCGGCGCACGCACAGCAGCGACTTGGCGCGGTCCATGCCCATCGAGGTGCCGAGGCCCCCGTTGAGCTTGATCACCGCGGTCGACCGGATCGCGGCGGCGGCGTCCTCGTCGGACACCTCGACATCGGTCAACGACGGCATCCGCACCGGGTCGATCGACGCCTCGGGGACCATCCCGGTCTCACCGTGCTCGAGCAGCCGGTAGTAGTGGGCGAAGGTCTCGACCGCGATCCCGTCCACCCCGGCGGCGATCATCTTGTCGCGCGCCTTCTGTAGCCCTGCACTACCCATGCTCACGATCGTAGGCTTCCCGCGTGGCCCGCATCCAACCACCTGCCAAACTCGCGGTCCGGGACCGTCTCCTGACCGACCGCCGGCGACGTCCACTGGGGGACGTGGTGGTCGCCGCGCGCGCCATCGCCGACCACCTCGTCGCCACTCCGGACGTACGCCGAGCGGCGACCGTCGCGGCGTACGTCTCGCTCGACGGCGAGCCCGGCACGGGTCCCCTGCTCGACGCCCTGGTCGCCGCCGGCAAGCGGGTGATCCTGCCTGTCCTGCTGCCCGACGACGACCTGGACTGGGCGCCGTACGGAGGTTCGCAGGACCTCAGGCCGTCACGATTCGGGTTACTGCAGCCATCCGGTGAGCGGTTGGGTGTCGGGTCCATAGGGACCGCCGACGTCGTGCTCGTCCCCGGCCTGGCGGTCGACTCCGCGGGCGTCCGGCTCGGCCGCGGCGGCGGTTCGTACGACCGGGCCCTGGGCCGGGTCCCGGTCGGGACCTTCACCTGCGTGCTGCTCTACGACGGCGAGGTCGGGGTGCCGGTGCCGGTGGAGCCGCACGACCGTCCGGTCGGCTGGGCCGCGACGCCCGCGGGCATGGTGCGGCTCGGCTCTTAGATGCCATATCTATTTCTCTGGTGCCCCTCGGCTATCCTTGGCACTCGTCCCGGTCGAGTGCCAGACGCGAGCGCCAGAGGAGAACCGTGCCCACCTATCAGTACGCCTGCACCCAGTGCGGCCACGCCTTCGAGCAGGTCCAGAGCTTCTCCGACGACGCACTGACCGTGTGCCCGGAGTGCGAGGGCAAGCTGCGCAAGGTCTTCAACGCCGTCGGCGTGGTCTTCAAGGGCTCCGGCTTCTACCGCACGGACTCCCGCTCCGGCTCGTCGGCGACCGACGGTGCCGCCGCCAAGACGGAGACCAAGACCGAGACGAAGTCCGAGACCAAGAGCGAGTCGAAGCCGGCGCCCGCCGCCGCTGCCGCGAGCTCGTCCAGCTCCTCCGACTGACGCTCCCCTCGGCCCTGTGCTCGCCCCTGTGGAGAGCGAGAGCGAGCTCGCCGGTCCCTCTCCTAGCGTCACGGCATGTCCTTCCGTGACCGCCTCACCACCACGCGTCGCGCCGTACGCCGCGCGGTGCTCGCGCGCCGGCGCCTGCTCGCCGGGCTGCTGACCGCGGTCGCCGTCGCGGCCGGGCTGCACACCGCGACCGCGGCGCCACCGCCTCAGGTCCAGGTCCTCGTCGCGGCCCGCGACCTGCCCGCCGGTTCGGTCCTCGAGGACCACGACGTACGCCGGGTCGGGTTCGCCCCCGGCTCGGTGCCGGACGGTCTCGCACGGGAGCCGACCGGCCGGACCCTCGCCGCACCGCTGCGGGCCGGTGAGCCGCTGACCGACGTGCGCCTGGTCGGGCCGGCGCTCACCGACGGCTACCCGGGCCTGGTCGCCGTGCCGGTCCGGCTGCCCGACGGGGGCATGGCCGGGCTGCTGCGCGTCGGCGACCGGATCGACCTGGTCTCGGCCGACCCGCAGGGTCGCTCCGCCGAGACGGTCGCGGCCGGCGTACCGGTGCTGGCACTGCCCGACACTCCTACCGAGGTCGGGGCGGCCGGCCTCGCCGGGCGGCTCGTCGTCGTCGGTGCTCGGCCGGACGAGGTCGCCCGGATCGCCGATGCCTCGGTGCGGACCTTCGTCACGATCGCGTTCAGCGGTTAGCGTCAGGCATGACCGGATTCAAGAACTTCATCCTCCGCGGCAACCTCGTCGAGCTGGCCGTCGCGTTCATCATGGCCGGGGCCTTCGCCGCGGTCGTCACGGCGACCGTGAGGCTGATCATGGACCTGATCGGCCGGGTCGGCGGCACCCCGAACTTCTCCAGCTACCACCCGTACGGCATCGCGATCGGCGCCTGGCTGACGGCGGTCATCGCGTTCGTGATCATGGCCGCGGTCGTCTACTTCTTCATCGTGATGCCGTACACGAAGGCGAAGGAGATCTACTTCCCGAGCGAGGAGCCGGGGACGCCGGCCGACATCCAGCTGCTGGAGGAGATCCGCGACCTGCTCGCCGCGCAGCAGGGCAGGCCGCCGACGACCTGATCCTCAGGAACCGCCGTGGTGGGGCGGCACCTGGGCACGAAGCCACGCGTCGGTGCCGGCCTCCCGCTGGTCGCGGGACTCGTCGTCCCGCTCGTCCTTGGTCGTCTCGGGCAGCGCGTCGCCGAACACCTCGGCGAGCCGCCGACGGCGCTCCCAGTCGGTCTCGCCGCTCTGAGTCATACCGGCAGGGTCACACGCACAGGCCCGCGTTGGCGAGCGCCTGCTGGCTGGCCTCGTCCTCGGGGGTGCTGGAGGGGCTGGAGCTCGGGCTGCCGGACGGGCTCTTCGACGGGTCCGCGGAGGTCGACGGGCTCGACGACGGCGAGCCGCCCGGGAGGTTGCCCGCGCTGATGACGTCCGAGGACAGTCGCCGGCTCAGCGGCTCGTCCTTGCGCACCTTGGCCCAGACCTGACCGGCCTCCGGCTGCTTCCACGCGAGCCGGTTGGGGTCGCTGGGCGCCGGGATGATCGGGATGGTGATGAACTGGATGTTGTCCAGGCCGATGCTCTTGAACTGGTTGCCCAGCTCGGCGAGCTTGGTGACGTTCTTCAGGCCGGGGTCGACGGTGAGCGACTTGGTGGCCGAGTCGAGGAAGCGCAGCAGCCGGTCCGGCCGGGCCAGGGTCCCGGCGGTCACGACCTGGTGGGCCATCGAGGCGATGAACGCCTGCTGCCGCTTCATCCGGCCCACGTCCGAGCCGTCGCCGACGACGTACCGCTCCCGCACGTAGTTGAGGGCCTCGTTGCCGTGCAGCTTGCGGGTGCCGGCGGCGATGTGGATGTGGTGGGCCGGGTCGTCGATGTCCTCGGGGATGCACATCGAGACACCGCCGATCGCGTCGACCATGCCCCGGAAGCCCTCGAAGTCGACCTTGACGAAGTGGTCGAGGCGGATCCCGGTGACCTTCTCGAACTGGTTGATCGTGCAGGCGGGGCCGCCGACCGCGAACGCCTCGTTCCACATCACCTGGGTGCCGCCCGGGATGGTGCTGCCGTCCTTCGCCACGCACTCCGGCCGGTTCACGAGGAGGTCACGCGGGATGCTGATGCCGTAGGCACGCTTCCGGTCGGCCGAGACGTGCAGCAGGATCGTGGTGTCGGAGCGCTCGCCGCCACCGGTCAGCCCGTCGATGTTGTTGCCGGCGCCGTCGCGGGTGTCGGAGCCCATGACGAGGACGTTGAGCGGCTCGCGCGGGCCGGCGACGGCGACCTTGTCGGGGCGGTCCGGGAGCTGGGCGGTGACGTCGAGGACCTCGAGGTTGCCATTGAGGTGGCGGTAGAGGAAGGCCACGCCGAGCCCGGTCACCAGCCCGAGCACGACGACCGTCGCGAGGAGCACCTTGCCGACCGTGTGCCGCTTGCGCACCTTGCCACGGCGTTTGGGGCCGGTGGGGGTCGCGGCGCTGGGCTCGGACGGGGTACCGTCGAGTTCAGCGTCGGACATAGATCTACCTCGGGGTCGAAGACAGGGGAGCCGCTCGGCGGCTCGCCGAGCGTACGGTGCCAACCTGAATTGTCCCTGTGACCAGCCGGTTCGGCCAAACCGGCGACGGGCCCCCTCCGGTCGGGACCGTTGTTCACCCTGAGGATCGTTGCGCCGACGCGATCCTGTGGCGCAACACCGGAACCCAGTGCTCGCCGTACGTCGCCTGCAGGTCTGGGCGGCTCCAGTCGACTCCGGTGACGACGCGCCGACAACCGGCCGCACCGCACCGGCACTCCATCCGGAAGTCCGGATCGTCCGTGAGGGTTCCGTAGTCGACCGTCAGCTCGGTGCCGCCGGCAATCGCTGCGCGCGTCGCCAGGGAGAAGTGGTCGACCCACCACAGGTTCGGGTCGCAGCTGTGGTTGCCGCAGTGATTGGGGGTACCAGGCGGGAGCACGAGATTTCCGTCGTCGAAGACGGACACCGAGTCGATGTAGGTGTCACCGGCCGCCTGCATCATCAGCTGCAAGGCTGCGTTGGTCACGATCCGACCACCGAGGCGAGAGATGACCACGCCCTCGTCGATGTCATCGGTCGCGAAGAGACCCTGCCCGGAGATACCCGACGCACGCGGCTCCGCCTGACCGCTCAACCAGCAGTCGGGACCCGGGATCGCTTGCATGGCATCAGACTCGCAGAGGACCGCGCCTGGACAAGCCGGACGCTCCCCAGCGTGTCACGCTCAGGGGCCGCATTCGTCACGTCAACCGGCTGCTGCCAAAATGTCCACCGGCAGTGGACGCCTTCACCACGAATGCGCACCTGGCCCGCCCCAGTAGCTCAGTGGATAGAGCAGCCGCCTCCTAAGCGAAAGGTCGTAGGTTCGACTCCTACCTGGGGCACGCTCAGCGCGGTGCCTGCCAGCCCAGAAGACCGGGTTGGTAGGCATCCGGTAGGCCGTTCTCCACTCGCCTGGCCCCGGAGCCCGTCGACGCAAGCAGCCGACCTCCGGCTGTCGGTTGACGTCGGCGACGCCCACGAGACTCGACGCAGGTTCGTTGGCTGAGGCATGCCAGCATCTGGGGGTTCAACTCCCCCCAGGTCGTCATGGGAGTGCTCTCCGTCCTGCTTCTCGCACTGGTCCGCCTTCTGAGCGAGCGCCCATTGGGGCGTTCAAGGAAGGAGCCGCCGATGAGCATTCAGAGGCGCAACAACACTGACAACTACTACGAGAACCCCAAGACACGTCGCTTCGGACACTACGTTCTGGAGACCATCTGGGCGGTCCTCGCGGGAGCACTGGCAGGATGCTGGCTCTCCTGAGTCAACGAGCCCTTGCGTTGAATGAGCGCGGCGCCAGCCACCGCCCCCCCCCCTGCCGAGTGGAACGGATGGCACGCACTCCGCTCGACGGCGCGGTCAGGTCCCGCTCTCGATGCGGTCGACGACGTACTCCGCGATGGCCAGGCTGGAGGTGGCCGCGGGCGACGGTGCGTTGCGGACGCTGGTGATGCCGTCCTCCTGCTGGATCACGAAGTCGTCGACCAGGGAGCCGTCTCGCTCGACGGCCTGGGCCCGGATGCCGAGGCCCTTGCGGGCGACGTCGGAGGCGCCGATCTCCGGCACGTAGCGCTGAGCTGTCCGCATGTACGCACTCTTCGAGAGCACGCCCTGCAGCTCGGTCAGGCCGGTGCGCCAGTGCTCCGCGGCGAAGCGCCAGAACCCGGGCCACGCCAGGGTGTTCCCCAGGTCGCGCGGCGAGAGCGACAGGCGGCCGTAGGCCTGGCGGCTCAGGGCGAGGAAGGCGTTCGGGCCGACCTCGAGACCTCCGCCGACCCGACGGGTGAAGTGCACGCCGAGGAACGGGTAGCGCGGGTCGGGGACCGGGTAGATCATCCCCCGGACGAACTCCTGCTTGGCCGCCACGACCGACATGTACTCGCCCCGGAAGGGCACGATGCGCGGTGCCGCCGAGCCACCGACCAGCTCACCGAGCCGGTCGGACTCCAGCCCCCCGCAGACGACCAGGCGGTCGACCCGGTGCCGATCAACCCCGTGACGCTCGGCGCCGCAGACCACGTCGATGCGACCGGCCCGGCGCTCGATGCCGGTGACGGTCGTCGAGAGCCGGATCCGGCCGCCGGCGTTCTCGATCTCCGCCCCCAGCTGCTCCGCGATCGCGACGTAGTCGGTGATCGCGGTGTACGGCGAGTGCAGGGCGGCGATGCCGGCGGCGTGCGGCTCGAGCTCGGTGATCTCGGCTCCGTCGACACGACGCAGCCCGGGTACGTCGTTCTGCCGCGCGGTCTGCTCGAGCTTCGCGAAGCGCCCCATCTCGTCGCGGTCGACCGCGACGACCAGCTTGCCGCACTCGTCGTACGGCAGGTGGTGCTCGGCGCAGTAGTCCTGGATGAGCTTGCGCCCCCGGGTGCACAGCTCGGCCTTGAGGCTGCCGGGCTTGTAGTAGAGGCCGGCGTGCACGACACCGGAGTTGTGGCCGGTCTGGTGGGCGGCGAGCCGGTCCTCCCGCTCGAAGACGACCACGCGCGCATCGGGGCGGCGTCGGCTCAGCTCGCGGCCGACGGCCAGCCCGACGATGCCGCCGCCCACGATCCCGATCGTCTCCTCGGTCATGGGTCCGATCCTCTCGTCCAGTTCCCCGGGCAGCGGCCGGAAGCGAGGAATTCCCCCGAATGGGCGACTAGTCGACGACCTCGAACCGCAACCCGGCCGCCTGGAGCCGGGCGAGCAGTGCGTCGCCCATCGCCTGGGCGGTCGTCACCTGTCCGGCGCTCTCCGGGTTGTCGTCGAAGGCCAGGCACAGCGCGGCCTCGGCGAGCATCTTCGCGGTCTCGTCGTAGCCGGGGTCGCCGCCGGAGACGCGCGTGTGCAGGGTGCGGTCGTCGCCCTCGGCGACGAAGTCGACGCTGAACCAGGACTTCGCCCGGCGCCGCTCGTCCGGCCCGTCCCCCTGCTTGACCCGGTCCAGGGCCAGCCGCCGCAACGGCGGCACCTGCGCCGTCACGAACATCGCGGTCGCCGCGGCCGCTCCGCCCGCCGCGTAGCGCAACGTCTTCGTGCCGGCGTAGTGGGAGTAGCGGAAGTCCGGGCCGTACGACGCGAGCGCGGCGCCGCTACGGGCGACGACGAGCGGGTCGATCGTCGGGAGCGGCAGCAGCCAGTAGCCGAGGAGCGGGTCCTTGTGCGGCTTGCCTGCGACCGCGCGCGACTTCCGCCCCTCGGGTCGCGGCTCCGTACGCCGACGCTCCTGCACGACGGCCTTGGTCTGGCGGGCCTGCGCGAAGGCGGTCATCGCCGAGTGGAAGGTGCCTCCGGAGAACGTCGCGCTGGCCCGGACGACGCCGCGCACGCTGACCGGGCCGCGCGCCTGGAGCTGCTGCAGCGTGTAGAGGACACCGAGGTCGTGCGGCACCGAGTCGAAGCCGGCGGCGTGCACGATCCGGGCACCCGAGGCCACGGCGGTCTCGTGGTGAGCCAGGTACATCCGGTCGACGAACTCCGGCTCACCGGTCAGGTCGAGGTAGTCGGTGCCGGCCGCGGCGCAGGCGGCGACGAGCGGCTCGCCGTACGTGAGATAGGGCCCGACGGTGGTGATGACCACCCGCGCCCGCGCCGCGACGTCGGCCAGCGAGTCGGCGTCCTCCACATCCGCGTGCAGCAGGGGCAGGTCGGCCAGCGCCGGGTCGCGGTCCGCGAGCCGCCGGCGTACGTCCTCGAGCTTGGCCTGGTTGCGACCGGCCAGCCCCCACCGCAGCCCGTCGGGCGCACGGTTCGCGAGGTAGTCGGCGGTCAGGCCGCCGGTGAATCCGGTGGCGCCGAAGAGGACCAGGTCGAGGTCGCGAGGGTCGGGCATGCGATCCATGCTGACAGGTGCCCCGTGACCGCGCCGCCGACGTACGCTCGGAGCATGTGCCGCAACATCCGCCCCTTGAACAACTTCGAGCCGCCGGCCACCTCGGACGAGGTCTCCTCCGCCGCACTGCAGTACGTGCGCAAGGTCAGCGGGACGACGAAGCCGTCGCAGGCCAACCAGGCGATCTTCGACCAGGCGGTGCGCGAGATCGCGCACATCACCGAGCACCTGCTCGAGGACCTGGTCACCACCGCGCCGCCCAAGAACCGCGAGGTCGAGGCGGCCAAGGCACGCGCCCGCGCCGAGCTCCGGTACGCCCGTTGACGCTCTCGACGGGCTCGACCACCGAGACGTCGTACGACGAGGCGCTCGCGCTGCTGCGCGACCGCCCGCTGGTGGTCCTCACCGGTGCCGGGCTGTCCACCGACTCCGGCATCCCGGACTACCGCGGGCCCCGTCCACAAGGGCAGAGCGCCCCGGCGCGGATGCCGATGACCTACCAGGAGTTCGTGTCGGGTCCCGCGGCTCGCCAGCGGTACTGGGCACGCAGCCACCTCGGCTGGGGCCGGATGCGCCGCGCCGAGCCGAACGCCGGTCACCACGCGCTGGCGCAGCTGGCGCCGGGCCTGCTGATCACCCAGAACGTCGACGGCCTGCACGAGCAGGCCGGGACGCCGCGGCTGGTGGCGCTCCACGGCCGGATCGCCGACGTGGTCTGCCTGGGATGTCGTACGACGTCGGCGCGGGTCGCGCTGCAGCACCGGCTCGCCGACCTCAACCCCGGCTTCGCCGAGCGGCATGCGGCGGTCGCCTCCCGGCCCGACGGCGACGTCGACCTCGACGACACCTCGGACTTCGTGGTGCCGGAGTGCCAGGGGTGCGGCGGCGTACTCAAGCCGGACGTGGTGTTCTTCGGCGAGAACGTCCCGGCCCCTCGCGTCGCTCGGTGCTACGACGCTGTCGACGCCCTGGTCGGGCTCGACGGGGCGCTGCTCGTCGCCGGATCCAGCCTGACGGTGATGTCCGGGCTGCGCTTCGTCCGCCGAGCGGCGAAGGCCGGGACACCGGTCGTGATCGTCAACCGGGGCGAGACCCGCGGCGACCCGCTGGCGACGTACCGGGTCGACGCAGGGTGCAGCCAATTCCTCACGGATCTAGCCTTGACTTCGCTCGCAGGCTAGGAAGCGCGGCCGCGCAGCTCGCCGAGCAGGTCGACCAGCTCGTGCAGCGACAGGTCGTGCTCGTCGGGGTCGAGCCCCTCGACCCGCTCGAGCGCGAGGTCCTCGGGCAGCCGGGCACCGACGGCCAGGGTGTAGACGGTGTCCTCGAGCTCGAACTCGATCCCCCGCACCTGGGCGGCGTAGTGGTCACCGTCCGCCGTATGCAGGACGACGGACTCCCGCGGCTCGAGACCACGGTCCAGCTGCGTCAACGAATGCCTGACGACAAGCGTGTGTTCCCCCCGCACGCCCACCGTTGGTTCCAGTTCGACGATCTCCATCACGACCTTCCCACTGCCAAGAATGGCAGGCCCCCATCACGCGGCATCCATGCCGCGCCGACGCAAAAGGTACCCCTTCGGGTGTGTACAAACCCTGAGAAGGCGGACAACAAAGGTCCAATATTTCTGCAAGACGCGTGACGGACGCCACAACCGGGCGCCGTGTGGCGCTCAGAGCTTGCGGACGAAGATGTGGTCTGCCGCCTCCGGGACGATCTCCGCGGTCTCGCCACCCGACCCGACGAGGACCCCGGCCGCGGTCGCGACGACGGTGATGGTCTTGTCCGGCAGCGCACCGACCCGGCGCATCGCGCTCATCAGGATCTCGTCCTTCTGCATCTCCTCCGAGATCCGGCGGACCAGGACCCGCCCCTCGTCGGCGCTGGCGGCCTGCGACAGCGGCTCGACGCCCTCCATGAAGCTCTCGCCGACCTCGATCTCGCCGAGCTCGTCCAGGCCCGGGATCGGGTTGCCGTACGGCGACTCGGTCGGGTGGTCGAGCAGCTTCAGCAGCCGGCGCTCGACGGTCTCGGACATCACGTGCTCCCAGCGGCAGGCCTCCTCGTGCACGAGCTCCCACTCGAGCCCGATGACGTCGGTGAGCAGCCGCTCGGCGAGGCGGTGCTTGCGCATCACCCGCACGGCCAGCCGCATGCCCTCCTCGGTCAGCTCGAGGTGCCGGTCGCCCTCGACGGTCAGCAGGCCGTCGCGCTCCATCCGGGCCACGGTCTGGGACACCGTCGGGCCGCTCTGGTGCAGCCGCTCGGCGATCCGGGCACGCAGCGGGACGATTCCCTCCTCGACCAGCTCATAGATGGTCCGGAGGTACATCTCGGTGGTGTCGATCAGATCGCTCACGCGGCACATTCTGTCTCATCGACCTAGCGGCTGGCAGGCTGGCACCGATGGGTGACACGACGCCGGCAGTCATGTGGTTCCGCCGCGACCTCCGCCTTGCGGACAATCCGGCCCTGGCCGCGGCGGCGTCGGACGGCTCCGTGCTGCCGCTCTTCGTGCTCGACCCGAGGCTGTGGGGACCGGCGGGGCCGAGCCGCCGCGGCTACCTCGCGGCCTCGCTGCGCGACCTCGACGCTCCGCTGGCCCTCGTTGAGGGCGACCCGGTCGATCGGGTGGTCCGGGCCGCGCGGGAGGTCGGCGCCGAGCGCGTACACGTGGCCGCCGACTTCGGCCCCTACGGCCGATCCCGCGACGCCGCGGTCGAGCAGGCGCTCGGCGAGCACGGGATCGAGCTGGTCCGCACCGGCTCGCCGTACGCCGTGACGCCGGGGCGGGTCGTCACCGGCGCCGGCGAGCCCTACCAGGTGTTCACGCCGTACCACGGGGCCTGGGCAGACCACGGCTGGCGCGGCCCGATCGAGGCGCCCGCGGACGTCGACTGGCTGGCGCTCGCGGAGACCGAGGAGATCCCGGACCCGACCCTGCCCGAGGGACTCACCCTCCCCGACGCCGGCGAGGCGGCGGCCCGGCGCCGCTGGACCGACTTCCTCGAGCAGGTGGCGTCGTACGGCGAGGAGCGCGACCGCCCGGGGATCGAGGGCACCTCGCGGATGTCGGTGCACCTGAAGTGGGGCGAGATCCACCCCCGCACGCTGCTCGCCGACCTGGCCCGGCTGCGCAGCGACGGAGCGGCGACGTACCGCAAGGAGCTCGCCTGGCGCGAGTTCTACGCCGACGTACTCGCCGCTCGCCCGGAGACCGCCCGCGACTACCTGCGGCCGGAGTTCTCCCGGATGCGGTACGACGAGCCGGGCGACCGGCTGCACGCCTGGCAGGAGGGTCGGACCGGCTTCCCGGTCGTCGACGCGGGGATGCGCCAGCTGCGGGCGACCGGCTGGATGCACAACCGGGTCCGGATGATCGTCGCCAGCTTCCTGGTCAAGGACCTGCACCTCGAGTGGCAGCACGGCGCGCGGCATTTCATGACCTGGCTCGTGGACGGCGATCTCGCCTCCAACCAGCACGGGTGGCAGTGGGCGGCCGGCTGCGGCACCGACGCGGCGCCGTACTTCCGGGTCTTCAACCCGACCGGCCAGAGCCGCAAGTTCGACCCGCCGGCGGCGTACCTCAGGCAGTGGGTGCCGGAGCTCGCCGACGTCGCGGACCCGCACGACCCGTCGGCCGACGACCGCGACCGGGTCGGCTACCCGCACCCGATCGTCGACCACGCCGCCGAGCGCCTCGAAGCGCTGGCGCGGTGGGAGGAGATCCGCTGACTTTGGTCGCGGCGTCCCGCGACCTGAGGCGCTTCTCGACGTCGCCGCCGACCCCTAGCGTCGAGGGGTGCGCACCGCCTGGCTGCCGGCTCTCGGCCTCTTCGTCTTGGCGCCGGTGTGCGCCGAGTACCTCTGGGGCTACGACGACAGCACCGGCCACCCGGGCACGCTGGTCGGCAACCTGATCGTCTTCTCCCCCTTGTACGGCGCACCCGCGCTGCTGATCCGTGAGCTGGCTCGGCGCCGCGAGCTCGGGTGGCCGGGCATCCTGCTGCTGGCCGCGGCGTTCGGCGTCGTCGAGGCGGCGATCGTCGACCAGTCGATGTGGAGCACCGGCTACCGCGACATCCCGTACTGGGAGGACATGTCGGTGCCGACCTACCTCGCTCCGATCGGGCTGAGCCTCTACCTCGCACTGTCCTTCGTGGGCGGCCACGTGATCTTGAGCATCGGCTCGCCGATCGCGCTCGTCGAGGCGCTCACGCCCGGTCGGCGCCGCGACCGCTGGCTCGGTCCGGTCGTCCTCTGGGTGGTGGCCTTCCTGTACGCCGCGGCCTGCGTGCTGGTGCTCAAGGACTCCTACGACACCGGCGAGGCCTCCGCCACGTGGGGCCAGCTGGTCGGGTCGGCGCTGGCGGTCGTCGGGCTGGTCGTCGCGGCGTACGTCGTCGGCCGGCGGCCGGCCCTGATCCTCCCCGGCGCCGTGCCGCGGCCGCTGCTGGTGTGGGCGGCGGCCTTCGTCGCGATGATCGGCTGGGTGGCGATCCCACCGACCCGGATCGGCACCGCCCTGGTCGCCCTGCTCGCGCTGGGCACGGTGGTCGTCGTCTGGCTCTGGTCGCACCGCGGCGACTGGGGCCAGGCGCACGTGCTCGCGCTTGCCAGCGGGGCGGTGGTGGCGGCTGGTTGCTTCGCGTTCTTCACGACCCCGATCGGCTCGGTGAGTGGCGCCGAGAAGTACGGCCACAACGTCGCCCTGCTCGCCCTGATGGTGCTGCTCAGCCTCTGGGCCGCCCGGCGGGTGCGGCCCGGGTACCGTCTGGACCGTGCCTGACCTGCTCGTGCCCCACCGCTACTGCGGTCCCCCGTCGTCCGGCAACGGCGGCTTCACCGCGGGCGCGCTCGCGGGCCGGGTCGCCGCGCCGGCCGTGTCGGTCTCGCTGCTGGCGCCGCCTCCGCTCGACACCGCGATGGCGGTCGCGGTGGCCGACGGACTCACCGTCGCGAGCCGCGACGGCGCTCCGGTCGCCCGTGCCGAGCCCGCCGAGCTCGACGCCTCGGCGATGGCGCCGGTGCCGGTGCCGGTGCCGGCCGACGAGGCCCGCGCCGCCGAGGCGGCGTTCGTCGGGCTCGCCTCGCACCCCTTCCCGACCTGCTTCGTCTGCGGACCCGACCGCCCCGACGGCCTGCGGATCTTCCCCGGCCCAGTCGCCGACCAGGACGGCCGGACCCGCCTCGCGGCCACCTGGACTCCCGACGAGACCGTGGCCGACGTGCTGTCCCCCGTCACCTGGGCGGCGCTCGACTGCATCGGCGGCTGGGCGGGCGGACTCGCCGAGCGGACGATGGTGCTGGCCCGGATGACCGCGCAGGTCGACGTACTCCCCCGGATCGGCGAGGAGCACGTGGTGGTCGGGCTGGACCGCCGTACGGAGGGACGCAAGACGTTCACCGCCGCCGCGCTCTATGGGCCGGACGGCCGGCTGCTCGGCCGCGCGGAGCACCTGTGGGTGCAGGTCGACGCCGCCGCCTTCGCGTGACCGGCACCCGCTCCTTAGGATGGACAGCATGGGTTTGAACGATCAAACGACCGGCCAGGAGTGGTGGCGGCACGCCGTCACCTACCAGATCTACCCGCGCAGCTTCGCCGACGCCAACAGTGACGGCGTCGGCGACCTGGCCGGCATCACCTCGCGGCTGCCCTACCTGCGGGACCTCGGCATCGACGCGATCTGGCTCTCGCCGTTCTACACCTCGCCCCAGCACGACCACGGGTACGACGTCGCCGACTACTGCGACGTGGACCCGCTCTTCGGCTCCCTCGCCGACGCCGACGAGATGATCGCGCGGGCGCACGAGCTGGACCTCAAGGTGATCGTCGACCTGGTCCCCAACCACAGCTCCACCGAGCACGTGTGGTTCCAGGCCGCGCTGGCCGCAGGACCGGGCAGCCCGGAGCGGGCGCGCTACATCTTCCGCGACTCCCCTGAGGGCGCGCCTGCCGGCACGCCTCCCAATAACTGGAACTCCGTCTTCGGTGGCATCGCCTGGACCCAGGTAGCCGACGGCCAGTGGTATCTCCACCTCTTCGACTCCAGCCAGCCCGACTTCGACTGGCGCAACCCCGAGGTCGGCGACATGTTCGTCGACGTGCTGCGCTTCTGGCTCGACCGCGGTGCCGACGGCTTCCGCATCGACGTGGCGCACGGCCTCTTCAAGGAGGAGAGCCTGCGCGACCAGGTCGTGGCGGAGGGTGAGGTGCCCCAGAGCGGCGCCCAGACCGAGGGTTCGATGGTCGAACGCACCCTGCGCGACGAGCCGATGTGGGACCAGCCCGAGGTGCACGACGTCTACCGCCGCTGGCACGACGTGCTCGCGAAGTACGACGGCGACCGGATGCTCGTCGCCGAGGCCTGGACCCAGACGCCGGAGTCGATGGCCCGCTACATCCGCCCCGGCGAGATGAGCCAGGCGTTCAACTTCGCCTGGCTGCTGGCGTCGTGGTCGGCGACCGAGTTCAGCGACGTCATCACCGGCACCATGGCCGCGGTCGGCTCCGTCGCCGGCTCCCCCACCTGGGTGCTGAGCAACCACGACGTCGAGCGCCACGTCAGCCGGTACGGCGGCGGCGCGCTCGGCCTGGCCCGCGCGAAGGCGGCCACCCTGGCGATGCTCGCGCTGCCCGGCTCGGCGTACGTCTACCAGGGCGAGGAGCTCGGCCTGGAGCAGGTCGACGTCGCCGACGAGAACAAGTCGGACCCGTTCTTCATCCGCACCGGCGAGGGCGGCCGCGACGGCTGCCGGGTGCCGATCCCGTGGAGCGGCCCGGCCGCGCCGTACGGCTTCGGTCCGGGCGGCGACCAGCCGTGGATCCCGCAGCCCGCCGACTGGGCATCCGTCACGGTCGCGGCCGAGGAGGCCGACCCCGACTCGACGCTCTCCTTCTACAAGGCGGCACTCGCGGCTCGCCGTACGTTCGCGACGACGGCGGGCGACGAGGTGGAGATGCTCGACCTCGGCACCGACGTGCTCGCCTTCCGCCGCGGTCCGGTGACGGTGGTGCTCAACTGCGGGACCAAGGCCGTGCCCACGCCGGCGGGCGAGGTGCTGATGGCGAGCGGTCCCGTGAGCGACGAGCTGCCGCCGAACACCGGGGTCTGGCTGAGTTAGGGACTAGGCGTCCAGCGCGGCGTTGTAGCTCGCGAGCATCCGGAGGAACTCCGACACGTCGCGGTCGGGCCAGTCACCGAGGCGCTCGTCGAGCCAGCGGCGCCGGTCGTCGTTGACCTCCGCGATCCGGACGGCGGCGTCGGTGGTCGCCGAGACCAGCGTCGCGCGGCCGTCGACGGGGTCGGGGCTGCGGTCGACCAGACCCAGGTCCAGCAGGTGCTGGACCTGGCGGCTGATCGCGCCCTTGTCGATGCCGAACGCCTCGGCCATCGCCGACGACCGCTGGGCACCGTGCTGGTTGAGCCAGGTGAGCATCAGGTACGACGAGGACTGCAGCTCTGGGTGCACGGACCGGGCCCGCTCCCCGATGACCCGCCGGATCCGGCGGATCATCACGCCGACCTCCTGCTCCAGCCCGGCGAGCAGGTCGTCGCGCGCGATCGTCGTACTCGGCTCGGTCATGGCACTCATCGTGGCACTCACTTGCTCGCGATGGCGTGGTGCAGCTCGGCCGCGACCTCGGGAGAGGCCTCCGCCTCGGCCTCGAGGTTGGAGGTGCGCAGCGGCACCTCCTTGATGAAGAGGACGCAGATCAGGGCGATGACCGCGAACGGCACGGCGATCAGGAAGATCTCGCCGAAGGCCTGGCCGAAGGCGTGCTCGAAGACCGCGCGCACCGGGCCGGGCAGCGTCGACAGGTCCGGGACCGAGTGGCTCTCGCTGCCCGAGCTGTCGATGCCGATCGCGGCCAGGCCGCTGGCGACCTTGTCGGCCACCTGGTAGCTCAGCACCGCGCCCAGGGCGGAGATGCCGATCGAGCCACCCATCGAGCGGAAGAACGCGACGACGGCGCTCGCCGAGCCCATGTCGGACATCTTCACGTTGTTCTGCACCGAGAGCACGAGGTTCTGCATGGTCGCGCCCAGGCCGACGCCGAGGATCGCCATGAAGCCGCCGACGGCGACCAGGCTGGTGGTCTCGTCGATAGTGCCGAGCAGGCCGAGGCCGATGACGACCATGACCATGCCGCCGACCAGGTAGCGCTTCCAGAGACCGGTCTCGCTGATGATGCGACCGGTGATGACGCTGGAGACCGACAGGCCGCCGACCATCGCGATCGACATCAGGCCGGCGTGGGTCGGGCTCATCCCGCGGGCGACCTGGAAGTACTGGCTCAGGTAGACCGTTGAGCCGAACATCGCGACGCCGATCATGATCGAGGCAGTCGTGGCGAGGGAGATGGTGCGGTCCTTGAAGAGGTAGACCGGGATGATCGGCTCGACCGCGAACTTGGCCTCGACGTACACCGCGGCGGCGAGGATCAGCAGGCCGCCGACCACCATGACGACGGTCGTCGTCGATGCCCACGCGAAGTTGTTGCCGGCGAGCGAGACCCAGATGAGCAGGGTCGAGATGCCCGCGATGATCAGCGTGGCCCCGAGGTAGTCGATGTGCACCGGGCGCTTGATGACCGGCAGGTGCAGCGTCTTCTGCAGCAGGAAGAACGCGATGACGGCGAACGGCAGGCCGATGAAGAAGCAGCCGCGCCAGCCCAGGGCGGAGTCGACGACCACGCCACCGATGAGCGGGCCGCCGACGGTGGCGAGGGCGAACGTCGCACCGAGGTAGCCGGAGTAGCGGCCGCGCTCACGCGGCGAGACCATCGTGGCGATGACGACCTGCACCAGCGCGGTCAGGCCGCCAACACCGAGGCCCTGGACGACCCGGGCGCCGATCAGCACCTCCATGCTGGGCGCGAACGCCGCCACCAGGGACCCGAGCGTGTAGATCACCAGCGCCGTCTGGACCAGCAGCTTCTTGCTGAACAGGTCCGCCAGCTTGCCCCAGATCGGGGTGCTCACGGTCATCGCGAGCATCGTCGCGACGACGACCCAGGTGTAGCCGGTCTGGCTCCCGTGCAGGTCGCTGACGATCCGCGGCAACGCGTTCGAGACGACGGTGCTCGAGAGCATCGCCACGAACATGGCGAGCAGGAGGCCGCTGAGCGCCTCCAGGATCTGCCGGTGGGTCATCTCCACGGCCGGTGCGGCAGCGGAGGGCACGACGGGGGCGGGTGACGCCTGGGACACGGAAGCTCGATTCACGATCGGTAGAAGGTTGCCGTCGGCAACTATATTCCCGGATCGTTGCCCCCGACAACCAAATCTGGTGTGTGGCGGGGCACAGCGAACACGTTGAGTCGGGACTTCTGACGGTTGAATCGGGAGATTCGACCGTCAGACGTCCCGACTCAACCGTCAGAAGTCCCGACTCAACCCAACAGGTCAGTCGCGGTCGCGACCGAGGGCCTGGGAGAGCTGGGCGACGAGGTCGTCGCTCGGCGAGGCCGCATTGCGGTTGCTCTCCTCGAGCTGGGCGAGCAGCTCGGCGCGGTGCACCTTGAGGGAGCGGGGCGCGTCGATGCCGATCCGCACCACGTCCCCACGGACCTCGAGGACCGTGATGGTGACGTCCTCGCCCAGGACGATCGCCTCGCCCGCTCGGCGACTCAGAACCAGCATGTGCCCACCGTAGCCGAGGTCGAGTGCCCGACCGACTCAGGAACCACCGAGGAGCGGCGCGGCGACCGGCAGTCCGGGCTCGTCGAGCACGACCTGACCGGCGCGCCGGGTGATCGGGTTGACCAGCAGGGGCGCCGCGAGGTTGGCGGTCGTCTCGTGGAGGCCCGCACCGGCGTTGAGGACCAGCAGCACCAGTACGTCGGAGGCCGACTCGATCCCGAGGTCGGCGACGACGTCGTCGCCCACCTCCGGCGCGTAGTCGGGGAAGAACGCCGCGGGCGGCACCACCAGGAAGCGCAGACCCGGCTCGTTGAGCGAGATCAGGCTGCAGAGGTCGCTGGCACCGTCGAGCTGCACGAGCGCGAAGCGCTGGTGGTCCGGGAAGCCCGGGAGCGGGCGCACCATGTCGATCACCGGGATCTCGATGGGGTGGTTCTCGGCCACGGTGCCTCCGTCAGCTCGGTCGGGAGCAGCCATCATGTCAAGGGCAGTGGTCGCCGTCATCGCAGGAAGTCCAGGAGGCTCGGTTGCAGGACCTTGGCGGTCGCCCCCAGGGCCGCCTGGTAGGCGACCTCCTGGAGGCCCAGCTCGACCGTGGCCTTGGCCAGGTCGACGTTCTCCACCTCGGACAGCGCGTTCGTCAGGGTCAGGGTCGCGTCGTTGGCGACGCTGCGCGCGTTCTCCACGCGGACGGTGCGGGCACCGACGTCGGCCCGCACGTTTGCGATCCGGTCGGCATCACCCTTGAGGCCGTCGACGGCGGCGGAGATGCCGGTCGCGTCGTTGGTCTTCAGGGCGGTGGACAGTGCGGCGAGCCGCTGGAACACCGAGGGCGCGGTGCCGAAGACGTCCGGGCCCTCGACGTCGATGCGCACCCGGGCGCCCTCGGCGACGGTGCGGACCACGCCCGTCCCGGTCCCGATGGCGGGCGGGTCGGCGAGGAGTCCGGTCGTCGGGTCGTACGCCTTGGCGCCGGCGGTGATGCCGCCGAAGATCGGGCGGTCGAGGTACTGCGCGTTGGCAGAGCCGATCAGGCCGTCGCGGATCTGGTCGATCTCGGTCGCCAGCGCGTCGCGCGCCTGCTGCCCCATGGCGCCGGTGTTGGCGCCCTGCAGGGCGATGTCGCGGGCCCGGGTGATCTGGTCGCCCATCGTCGACAGGGTTCCGTCGGTCTGGTTCAGCCAGCCGACGGCGTCGTCGGCGTTGCGGACGAACTGCTGCTGACTGGCGAGCGACGAGCGGATCCGCATCGCGGTCGTCGCGCCGGTCGGGTCGTCGGACGGGCGGTTGATCAGCCGACCGGTGGTCAGCTGCTCCTGCGCCTTCGCCACCCGGTTCATCGCGGACTGCATGCCGCTGTAGGACTGGCGGCTCAGCATGTTCTGGGTCATCCGGACGAGGGTCATCTGCCGACCATCCCGGTGCGGTTGATAAGCGTGTCGAGGATCTGGTCCACGGTCGTCATGACCCGCGCCGCCGCCTCGTAGGAGCGTTGCGCCATCACCATGTTGACCGTCTCCTCGTCGATGCTCACGCCGGTGAGCTGCTCACGCGCCGCGTCCACCTGGGTGGACATCGCGCGCTGGTTGTCCGAGAGCCGCTCCACCGAGGCGACGGCGCTGCCGAAGCCGTTGACCAGGCGCTGGTAGCCGTCCTGGATCGTGATCGAGTCGGCGAGCACCGCCGCGTTGCCGGTGTCCCGGTTGGGGGCACCGCCGACCGCCGAGACCGCCACCGCGGACGGGGAGGTCACGGCGACCTTGATGGTGCCGGCCGGGTCGGCGGCCGTGTAGGTGAAGAAGGTGCCACCGGCGTTGCCGTTGGCGTCGAACCCGAGGACGTGGGCGGCGTTGAAGTCGTCGGCGAACTTCTTGACCAGGTCGTTGAGCCCGGCGGCGTACCCCGGGAGTACGACGTCGATCAGCTCGACGCTGGCGGCGAGGTCACCCTCGGGCGCGGTGACGGCCACCGCGGCGCCGGTCGTCGGCTGCAGCTGGAAGGTGACCGGCGAGCCGTCTCCGGTGCCGTCGGGGTTCACCCCGCTGGTGATCTCCAGCGTGGCCGCGTCCTTGCCCGTGACCAACGGCTTGCCGTTGAGCAGGACGTCCATGCCGCCGTCGGGCCGCACGGTCGCCGTGGCGCCCGCGAGCTCGGCGAGCCGGAGGGCGAGCTGGTCGCGGGTGTCCATGAGAGTGGCCGTGTCACTGCCGCCGCCACTCGAGGTGGAGATGGTCAGGTTCGTGGACGCGAGCTGCGTGGCGACGTCGTTGATCTCCTGGACGGTCGCCAGCACCCGAGCCCGCTGGTCGCCGGTCTCGTCCTGGATGTTGTGCGCCTGGATGTTGAAGGCGTCCGAGACGATGGAGGCGTTGGCCAGGACCTGGCTGCGGGCGGCATCGCTGCCCGGCGCGTTGTTGAGGTCGTCGAGGCTCTTCTGGAAGGTGTCCACAGCCTTGGCGACACCGTTGGTGGACGGCTCGGCGATGCCGGTCTCGACCCGCCCCATCGCCGCGGCCTTCAGGTCGAGGTAGGTCTGGCGGGCGTGCTCGCGCCGGACCCGGGTGTCGAGCAGAGGGTCCACGAGGCGCTCCACGCCGGCGGACTGGACACCGCTGCCGATCTCGTTCGAGCGCGACCACACGGCCGGCGCCGCGGCAGCACCGACGGTCTCGCCGACGACCCGACGCCGTACGTAGCCGTCGGTCGAGGCGTTCGCGATGTTCGTGCTGGCGATGTCGAGCGCGGCCTGCTGGTAGCGCAGTGCCGAGAGCGCGGTGTTGATCGAGGAGAAGGCGCCCGCCATGTCACAGGCTCCGGTCCAGGACGGCGCTGCGCGCGTCCCCGCGGGCCACGGAACCGGCGGCCGTGTACGTCGCCGAACCCTGGTCGATGCCGAGCAGCGTGTCCTGGGTGGCGCGCAGGCCGGCCACGATCAGCGCCCGGTTGGCCTGCGCCACGCGGGCGATCTCGTCGGTGAGCGCCAGGAAGGTGTCGCGGTGCTCGGTGAGGATCGAGCGCCACGGCTCGGCAGCGGCAGCGATCAGGTCGCCAAGGCTGGAGTTCGGGGCCAGGCCCGCGGCCTCGGCGGCCTCGTCGGCGGCCACGGCCCGCATCACCTCGACGTCGCGCAGCGCAGCGGCCGCCTGGTCCACGTCGTGGGCGGCGTTGGCCAGCCAGCGGGTACGGCCGGTCGACATCACCAGCTCCTCCAGCTCGAGGCGATAGAGCAGGGCCTCGAGGAGCTCGCGCTCTCGCCAGAGGACCCAGGTCAGCTTCTCCACGTCACTCCCAGGGATTCATGTTGATGGTCCAGACCAGCCGCGCGGATCGGCGGTGGTGACATGGAGCCCATCGGCGACCCCGAGGATCGTCCTGAGGAAAAGTCGGGACAAAGAGGAGACGAAATTTCGCGCTGAGCGCGACCTCCAGCCGTTTAAACCTGAATGTGACCCGGATCACAGTGTCGCAGAGGTAAAAGGTTCAAGGAATCTGCCAGATATGCGGACACCCCTGTCTCTGAAATGCACAATGTCCGTTGTGACCCATTACAACGACGTCCCGCCGGGCTCCGAGGCGTTGATCGTGGTGCACGTGCCCCTGGTCGGACACATCGTCCGAGAGACCATGGCCAGGGTGCCGTCGCACGTCGATCGCGACGATCTCAGCTCGGCCGGCCTCGCCGCCCTCGTACAAGCCGCCCACTCCTACGACGCCGAGCGCGGGGTGCCGTTCAACCGGTACGCCAGCACCCGCATCCGCGGCGCGATCCTCGACGAGCTCCGCAGCATCGACTGGGCGTCGCGCTCGGTCCGCCGCCGGGCCCGTGAGCTCGACGCCACCCGCTCCCGCCTCGCGACCGTGCTGGGCCGGTCCGCGACGACCGCCGAGGTCGCCCAGGCCTCCGGCATGAGCACCGACGAGATCGCCTCGAACGAGGAGGACGTCGCCCGGGCCCAGGTGCTCTCGCTGCACGCCTCCGAGGACGACTCGCTGGGCGAGAGCCTGGTGAGCAGCAGCCCGACGCCGGAGGCGATCCTCGAGCACCGCGAGAAGCTCACCTACATGACCGAGGCCATCGCCGAGCTCCCCGAGCGGCTGCGCCACGTCGTGGAGCAGTACTTCATCGCGGAGCGCCCGATGGCGGAGATCGCCGCCACCCTGGGCGTCACCGAGTCGCGCGTCTCGCAGCTGCGGGCCGAGGCGCTCGTGCTCCTGCGCGATGCGCTCAACAACGCCCTCGAGCCGGACCTCGTCCCCCAGGCGGCCCGGCCCGGAGGCGCGGCCGCACGACGCCGCGAGGCCTACTTCGCGGCGGTCGCGGCCCGGCACGCGGTCGGGATGCGCAACTACGCCCGCGACCGGGACCAGGTGAACGCCAGCGCCTGAGCCCGACCGGCCCGGGACCCGGGCCCCAGGCACACCCTGAGGGGATCGCCGCAGAAGTTTCCGAGATTTCTGCGCCGATCCCCTCAGGCGTTCCCGGACCCGGCCGATCTATCCGTCGCAGGAGCCCACGGATGGGCTCCATCGACTCGAATCCAGGAAGGAAACACCATGAGTCTCCGTATCAACCAGAACATCGACGCCCTCAACTCCTACCGCAACCTGTCGGTCACCCAGGGCCAGATGTCCAAGTCGCTCGAGAAGCTGTCGAGCGGCTACCGCATCAACCGGGCCGCGGACGACGCCGCCGGTCTCGCCATCTCCGAGGGCCTGCGTTCGCAGGTCGGCGGTATCAAGGTCGCCACCCGCAACGCGCAGGACGGCGTCAGCGTCGTGCAGACCGCTGAAGGTGCGCTGACGGAGACCCACTCCATCCTGCAGCGCATGCGTGACCTGGCCGTGCAGTCGGGCAACGACTCCAACGACCAGACCTCCCGCGACGCGATCCAGTCCGAGTCGGCCGCGCTCAACAAGGAGCTCGACCGGATCGCCAACAAGACGACCTTCAACAACATCAACCTGTTGGACGGCTCGTTCAAGGGCAAGGACTTCCAGGTCGGCTACGCCTCGGGCGACACCATCCAGGTCGACGTGGTCTCCACGGCCGCCCAGGGTGTCAAGGCGACGTACGCCAACGGCGCGGCCAGCACCACGGCCGCCACCGCCACGTTCGCCGCCGGCGGCGTGTCCGTCACCACGGCCGCGCTCACCGCGAGCACCGACTCGACCAACATCGCGGGTCAGCTCAACAACGACAAGGCGTTCGCCACGGCCTTCACCGCCACGGTCACCTCGACCGGCGGCCTGGAGATCAAGTCGAAGAACGCGTCCCTGTCGGCGGCCGCGATCACCGTCACCGGTGGTCTCGGCGGCACCAAGACGGACACCGCCAACGCCACCGGCACCGGCGGGTTCAGCTCGACCGACCTGAACGTCAACACGGTCGACCTGTCGACCAAGGCGGGCGCCACCTCGGCGATCACCGCGATCGACAGCGCCATCAAGGCCGTGTCGACCTCGCGTGCAAACCTCGGTGCGCTGCAGAACCGGTTCGAGCACACCATCAACAACCTGTCGGTGACCCAGGAGAACCTCTCGGCCTCCGAGAGCCGCATCCGCGACACCGACATGGCCTCCGAGATGATGAGCTTCACCCGCTCGCAGATCCTCTCGCAGGCGGGCACGGCCATGCTGGCCCAGGCCAACCAGGCCCCGCAGGGCGTTCTCTCCCTGCTGCGCTGATCTCGTCGGCGGGTCGGCCACTGGCTGACCCGCCGCCGTACCCCGGTCTCCGGGGGAGCGACCCTCCCCCGGAGACCGTTTCAGTCCCCACACCCGTACGAGCAGGAGGAGCGGTCCCATGGCCACCAGCAGCATCAGCGGTCTTGCCAGCGGGCTCAACACCGCTGACATCATCGACCAGCTCATGCAGCTGGAGACGGTGCCGCAGGACAAGCTCAAGTCCTCCCAGGACAAGGAGAACTCGGTCCTGTCCGCGCTCCGGGCGCTCAACACTGACACGGCCCTCCTCGCCAGCAAGGCGGCCACGCTGTCGAAGGCCTCGACCTGGCAGACCCTCCAGGGCACGTCGACCGGATCGGGTGTCTCCGTCAGCGTCACCGACAAGGCCAGCGCCGCGTCGTTCTCGCTGACGGTCGACCGGCTCGCGACCACCCACCAGCTCGGATTCAACACCGCGGCCGCCCTCACCGACGTGGTCGCCGGATCCCAGATCAAGATCACCGGCAGCGACGGCGTCGCCCACAGCATCTCCGTGGGCGGTGGCACCATGCAGGAGCTGGTCACCGCGATCAACGGCTCCGCCGCGGACACCGGCGTGAAGGCGACCGCCGTCAAGGTCGCCGACGGCAGCTACCGGCTGATCGCGGAGTCGACCAAGCCCGGCGCCGCCTCGGCCTTCACGCTGACCAAGGACGACGGCACCGACCTCCTCGGCGGCGCCTCCGTCCGCACCGGCACCGACGCGCAGATCAACATGGGCCTCGGGATCACGGCGACCTCCGCCACCAACACGTTCACCGACATCGTCCCCGGCGTCAGCATCACGCTCGACCCGAACACCACCGTCGGCACGACCTCGAACGTGACGGTCAAGCAGAACAGCTCCGGGATCGCGTCGTCGCTCGGCTCGTTCGTCGACCAGATCAACGCACTGCTGACCAAGATCGACACCCAGACCGCGGTCAAGAAGGACACCACGGCCGCCGGGGTCCTCGTCGGCGACCCGACGGCGCGTGCCCTCCGGGACCAGCTCCTCAACACGGTCTTCGGGGACAGCACCACCTCGATGGCGACGTACGGCGTCCAG
>Ga0190274_10000060_pt1 | contig 87306 bp, 77 predicted proteins | sample Popmic531T_FD_133002 | JGI IMG/M metagenome (GOLD analysis project Ga0190274, IMG submission 133002) | Populus adjacent soil microbial communities from riparian zone of Yellowstone River, Montana, USA - 531 T | ecosystem: Environmental > Terrestrial > Soil > Riparian zone | place: USA: Montana...
CGACACCGCCGAGCACGGCGATGGCGAGCAGGCAGCCGCCGGCGAGCGGAGTCGGTCGGTTCGGGTCCATGCGGCCGCCATGCCAGCAGCGGGCGCCGCGCGCCAGCGCCCAACCTTGGTTTACGGCCCGTTGAGCATGGCCGTCGTCCATTTCGAAACGGGCTGTCCGCTAAACCGTTCGCCGCACGACAAAAGTCGAGGAAAGCCTTGGATCACAATCTCTATATTCCCGATCGTTCGGCGGTGGCCGATGCATCGGAGCTGATCGACCGTTTCGGCGTCTATGCCGCGGACGAGGCGGCGGCGCGCGCGCGGCGCAGCCGCGGCCTCGGCAATTTCGTCCATTTCTGCCGCTGGCGGCAGGTCGAGCGAATGATCCAGATGCTTTCGTCGAGCGAGCGGACCGGCCAGGCGATTCACTGAAAAATCAGACGAATTCCGCTCTGGCGCCCCAGAGCGGCGGCGGCTAGCGTCCGAGCCATGTTGCAAGCCGTTGCGGGGCGGCGCGCGGCCGCCTTGCCGGCCGTTCTGGCCCTCATCCTCTGTTCGACCGCTGCCCGGGCGCAGACGGCGGATCAGCCGCGTCCGCAAGCCGACCCGCTGGACGAGGTGAATCAGCCGCTCGACCCGTCCGCGCCGCTCGAGCCGTGGCCCGATCTCGGCGTCGACTGGCCGGACATGGAGGCCGAGCAGAGCGACGTCATCCCCGACCTGCCCAACGCCAATGTCGCCGACGCCTCGACGGCGCGGACCTACGCTTACCGGATCGAGGGGCTCGACAATGAGGACGTGGCGGCCTTGCTCGCCCAGTTCCGCACCCTTTCCACGCTCGAGGAGTATCGCGAGCAGCCGGCCAATGCCGCCCAGATCGACCGCCGCGCCCGCGCCGACGGCGAGCTGCTCGGCGAGCTGCTTCGCTCCCACGGCTATTTCGACGCGGCGGTGCGCACCGCGGTCGACGCGGCGGGGCGGAACGCCTTCCTGGTGACGTTGAGCGTCGAGCCGGGGCCGGTCTACCGCTTCACCGAGGTGAGCTTGCCGGGTCTAGAGGAAGCGACCGGGGCGGATGCCGCGGCCCTGCGCGAGGCCTTCAACATCGGGATCGACGAGCCGATCAATGCCGCCAAGGTCGGCGAGGCGGAGGCCGCCCTGCGCTCGGCGCTCGGCGCGCGCGGCTATGCCTTCGCCGAGGTCGGCACCGCCGAGGTCGAGATCGACCACGAGGCGCGGACCGCCACCCTGATCCTGCCGGTGCGGCCGGGGGGGACGCGGCGGTTCGGCGGCATCATCGTCGAAGGAGCGCCCCTGTTCAGCCCGCGCCATCTCGAGACCATCGCCCGCTTCCGCGAGGGCGAGCCGTTCCGCGCCGGGCGGATCGAGGATTTGCGGCAGGCTTTGGTCGCGACGGGGCTGGTCTCGTCGGTGACGATCCGGCCGGTGGCGCGCGAGGGCAGCGACCTCGTCGACCTCGCCGTCGCGATCGAACCGGCGCCGATGCGCACGATCGCCGGCGAGGCGGGCTACGGCACCGGCGAGGGGATCAGGCTCGAGCTCAGCTGGCAGCACCGAAACCTGCTGCCGCCCGAGGGCGCGGTCACCTTCCGCGGCGTCGCCGGCACTCGCGAGCAATCGGTCTCGGCCATCCTCAGGCGCAACAATTTCATGCGCCGCGATCAGGTGCTGAACGCTCAGGTCGCGCTCAGCCACATCGACCGGCCGGCCTTCGATGCGCGCATGTTCACCATCGCCGGCGGAATCGAGCGGCAATCGAACATCATCTGGCAGAAGGCCTGGACCTGGTCGGTCGGCGCGGAGCTCGTCGCGACCGACGAGCGGGACGTCGATCTGGACAGCGGCATGACCCGGCGGCGAACCTTCTTCATCGGCGCGATTCCGGCCTATCTCGGCTATGACGGATCGAACGATCTGCTCGATCCGACCAGGGGATTTCGCCTCTCCGCCCGTTTCTCGCCCGAGGCGTCGCTTCAGAACGGCAGCTTCTTCTACGCCCGAGGACAGCTCGACGGCAGCTTCTACGTGCCCGTCTCCGACAAGGTCACCATCGCCGGCCGCAGCCGCGTCGGCACGATCTTCGGCGCCAGCCGCGACCGGATCGCGCCGTCGCGGCGCTTCTATGCCGGCGGCGGCGGCTCGGTGCGCGGCTACGGCTTCCAGGCGTTGGGTCCGCGCGATCCGGTGTTCGACGACCCGATCGGCGGCCGCAGCCTGGTCGAGTTCGCGCTCGAGGCGCGGGTCAGGGTCGGCAATTTCGGGATCGTGCCGTTCGTCGACGCCGGCAACATCTCGACCTCGCCCTTGCCCAGCCTCAGCGACCTTCAGATCGGCGCCGGAGTCGGCGTTCGCTACCACACCCGCTTCGGGCCGATCCGGGTCGACCTCGGCACCCCGCTCAACCCGCGCAGCGGCGACCCGCGCATCGCCGTCTACGTCTCGCTCGGACAGGCTTTCTAGATGGCCGATGCGGTCCTCGATTCCACGGAGGTCGCCGCCGTCGAGACGGTGCGCCGGGGCGGCTGGCGGCTCTGGCTGTCGCGGCTCGCCAAGTTCGTCGTCGGCACCCTGATCGGGCTGGCGCTGGCGCTCGCCGCCTTCATCGCCTTCCTCGACACCAGCGCCGGCCATCGCTTCATCGTCGACCGGATCGCGGCTATGACTCCGAAATCGGGCCTTCGAGTCCGCATCGGCCGGATCGACGGCTCGATCTGGGGGCGCACCCAGTTGCGCGACGTCCGGCTGTACGATCCGCAGGGACTGTTCGCCGAATCCTCGGAGATCGGCATGGACTGGCGGCCGATCGATTTCCTGTGGAACAGCCTGGTCATCCACGAGCTGGAGAGCGACCTCGTCATCCTGCACCGGATGCCCGAGCTCAACCCGCCCGAGGAGCCGCGGCCGCTGCTCCCCGCCTATGACGTCCATCTCGGCCGGGTCGAGGTCCGCCAGCTCCGGATCGGCGCGCGAGTCACCGGGCGCGAGCGGATCGGCAGCCTGACCGGCGAGGCCGAGATCAGGCGCGGCCGGGCCCTGCTCGCGCTCGACGTCGCGGTGCGCGACGGCGGCGACCGGATCCGGATCCGCCTCGACGCCGAACCCGAGCGCGACCGCTTCGACATGGACGCGCGCATCAGGGCGCCGGCCGGCGGAGTCGCCGGGGCGATGCTGGGGACCCGGCGTCCCGTCCGGCTCGATCTGGGCGGCGAAGGGAGCTGGGGGCGCTGGACCGGCACCGCCCTGCTCGACATTTCCGGGCGGCGAACGGCGGACCTCAGGCTCGGCATGACGAACGGCCGCTTCCGGCTCGGCGGCTGGGCGGCGCCGGCGCCGTTCCTCAGGGGCAAGCTGCAGCGGCTGACCGACCCCCGGGTGGCAATCAGCGGCACCGGCCTGTTCGAGGACCGGCGGGTCGACGGGCGGCTGTCGCTGCGCTCGCCCTCGATCCGGGTCGAGGCGCGCGGCCTCGTCGATCTGAGGCGCAACCGCTACGAGAACGTCCAGCTCGCCGCCGAGCTGACCCGGCCGGCGGCGATGTTCCGCAACATGAGCGGCCGCCAGATTCGCCTGACCGCCCTGCTCAACGGGCCGGTCGGGACGGCGCGCTTCGCCTATCGGCTGGCCGCGCCGCGAATGGCGTTCGACAATACCGGATTCGAGGAGGTGCGCGCGCAGGGGGCGGGCAATCTGTCGCGGGCGCCGGTGCTGGTGCCCGTGGTCGTCACCGCGCGGCGGGTCACCGGGGTCGGCGACGTCGCCGGCGGAATCCTCGCCAATTTGCGGCTGCAGGGCGTGCTGAGAGTGACTCCGCAGCGCCTGGTCGGCGAGAATCTGGTGCTGACTTCCGACAAGCTGCGCGGCCTCGTCGACCTTGGCGTGGATCTCAAGACCGGCGTCTATGCGGTGATCCTGAACGGCGGCATGCGCTCCTATGTCATCCCCGGCTTTGGCGTCGTCGACGTGCTGAGCGAGCTTCGCGCGGTGCCGGGGCCGGGCGGCAAGGGCACGATGGTGACTGGCACGGCGCGCGCCTGGGTGAGGCGCATGGACAATCGCTTCCTCGCCTGGGTTTCCGGGGGGCTGCCGACGCTTTCCACCAGCCTCACGCGCGGCCCGGACCGGATCGTCCATTTCACCAATTTGCGTATCGCCGCGCCGGACATCGCGCTCGCCGCCAGCGGCTTCCGGCGCACCGACGGCACTTTCTCGCTCGAAGGGGCGGGGCGGCACGGCGATTTCGGTCCGCTCAGGCTCACCCTCGACGGCCGGCTGGAACGGCCGCGGCTGGCGGTCCGGCTGGAACGGCCGATGGATGCGCTCGGCCTGCGCGACGTGCTGCTCAACATCGATCCCAACGAGGCCGGCTTCGCCTGGCGCGGCGAGGGCGGCTCGGCGCTCGGGCCGTTCACCGGCAACGGCCAGATCCTGCTTCCGCGGGGGCAGCCGGCGACGATCCAGTTCGCGCAATTGAATGTGTCGGGCACGAGGGCGACGGGGGCGCTTCGCTCCGATCCGGGCGGCTTCACCGGCACTTTGAACGTCGCCGGCGGCGGGCTCGACGGCCGGCTCGTCTTCAGCCCCGCGCTCGGCCATCAAAGGATCGCGGTCAACCTCACCGCCAACGAAGCGAGCTTCGTCGGCCCGCCGCCGATCGTCGTCCGCCGCGGCACGATCGAAGGCGTGGTCTTGCTCGATCCCGCAGGCACCTCGATCGAGGGCAGGATCGTGGCGCGCGGGGTGAGCCGAGGGCCGCTGTCGATCGCGAGCATCGACGCCAGCGCCTCGCTGCGCGGCGGCGTCGGTACGGTCCGGGCACGCGTGGCCGGCTCGCGCGGCCGCGATTTCGCCTTCAACGCCGTCGCCGACGTGGCGCCCGGCCGCTACCGGATCAGCGGCTCCGGAACGCTCGACCGACGGCCGCTCGAGCTGGTCACGCCGGCCGAGCTGACCTGGAGCGAGGAAGGCTGGCGACTCGCCCGCACCCAGTTCCGCTTCGCCGGCGGCAACGCCACCCTTTCCGGCCTGTTCGGCGGCCGAACCGAGGTCGACGCGCGGATGGAAACGATGCCGCTCACCGTGCTCGACATCTTCTATCCCCGGCTCGGCCTCGGCGGCATCGCCTCGGGGACGATCAGCTACCGCTCGCCATCGGCCGATGCTCCGCCGACCGGCGAGGCCAATCTCCGCATTCGGGGGCTGACCCGGGCCGGGCTGGTGCTCGCCTCGCGGCCCGTCGACATCGGCCTCAACGCCAGGCTCGACGGCCGCAACGCCGCCTTCAGGGCCGTGGCCGTCAGCGAGGGACAGACGATCGGCCGGGCGCAGGCGCGGGTGTCGCCGATCGGCGCCTCGGGCAACCTCTTCGAGCGGCTGACCCGGGCGCCGATGCGGGCGCAAATCCGCTATAACGGCGCCGCCGACACGCTCTGGCGGCTGACCGGGATCGAGCTGATCGACCTCTCCGGCCCGGCCGCGATCGGCGCCGACATGAGCGGCACGTTCGAAAATCCGCTGATCAACGGCACCGTCCGGACCGCGGGCGCGCGGCTGGAAAGCGCGGTCACCGGCATGGTGATCGACAATCTGGAATCGGTCGGCCGGTTCGGCGGCTCGCAGCTGCAGATCGTCCAGTTCCGCGGCCGCACCGAAGGCGGCGGCGGTATCTCCGGCTCGGGCGCGCTCGATTTCTCGGTGGCGCGCGGAGTCGGCATGCGCTTCGACCTTCGCGCCGAGAACGCGCGGCTGCTCGACCGCGACGACATCCAGGCGGCGGTGACCGGCGATCTCGCCATCCGCTCCGACGGCGACGGCGGCTCGATCTCGGGCGACGTGCGGATGACCCAGGGCCGCTTCCAGCTCGGCAGCGCCACCTCGGCGGCGCAGGTGGCGCGGCTCAACGTGCGCGAGATCAACCGGCCGAGCGACGATCTCGGCCCGGTGGTCCGGCGGATCGCGCCGTGGCGGCTGGCGCTCAACGTCACCGCGACGGATCGGCTGACCGTGACCGGGCTGGGAATGAACAGCGAATGGAGCGCCGACCTGCGCGTCGCCGGCACGGTCACCGAGCCGGGCATCACCGGCGACGCCGGCCTGATCCGCGGCACCTACGATTTCGCCGGCCGGCGCTTCGACCTGATCCGCGGCAATATCCGCTTCGCCGGCGAGGTGCCGATCAACCCGATCCTCGACATCGCCGCCGAGGCGCGGGTGCGCGGCCTTTCGGCGCAGATCCGGGTGACCGGCCGAAGCCAGCGGCCCGAGATCGCCTTCACCTCGACCCCGGCGCTGCCGCAGGACGAATTGCTGTCGCGGATCCTGTTCGGAACCTCGATCACCAACCTGTCCGCGCCCGAGGCGGTGCAGCTCGCCGCCGCCGTCGCCAGCCTCAACGACCCGCGCGGCGGGCTCGATCCGATCAACGCCATCCGCCGCTCGATCGGCCTCGATCGGCTGCGCGTGCTTCCGGCCGACGTCACCCAGGGGATCGGCACCCAGATCGCCGCCGGCAAATATTTCGGCCGCCGGGTCTATGTCGAGGTGATCACCGACGGCCGCGGCTATTCGGCGACGACGGTCGAATATCAGATCACCCGCTGGCTCTCGCTTCTCTCGAGCATCTCGACGATCGGCCGCGAAAGCGTCAATCTGCGCGTGTCCCGGGACTATTGAGGAGGAGGCCGGCATGCGGGGGAGGGCGATCGTGGTTGCGGCGGCGGTCATCCTCCTTCTGCTCGCGGGCGTTCTGATCCTGATCCTGCGGCAGCCTTCGGAGAGGGAAGGGGCGCCGCCGTCGCCGCGGCCTCCTCCAGCCGCCGAGAAGGCGGCGCCATCGCCGCCCGAGCCGGTCGACCTCGGTTCGGTGCTCGACCTCCAGCGCCTGACCGACTGCTCCCGTGGCCCGAGACTCGCCGCCATCTTCGAGCAGATGGTCCGGGTCGATCCGAACACCTTCGAGAGCCGGCGCGGCGGGCCGATCGAGGTGCCGGGCTACGACCGGCCGCTGGTGCCGACCTTCGAGCGGCTTCGCGAGACCGGCGACAACCTCGACATCCGCTCGGTCACCGCCGATCTCGATCTTCCCGGCCGCTGGCACGGGCTCGCCGTCGCAGGCCTCAGGCGGAGCTTCTACGAGGAAAGCGACGCCTCGGCGATCGACATCCGCTTCGCCGAGCCGCCGGAACGGGTCCGCGAAACGCTGATCCGCCACGGCTTCCGGCTGCCGCCGGTGGGGGAAGGGCGGGAAGTCGGCGACGAGCCCGGCATTTCGGTGACGATCGGCGTTGCGCCGATCGAGGGAGGGGCGGTGCTGACATGCGCGACGGGATGAGCGATTTGCCGGATCCGCACCGCCATCGCCTGCGCAATATCGTCGGCGGCTCGGCGGGGAACCTCGTCGAATGGTACGACTGGTACGCCTATTCCGCCTTCACCCTCTATTTCGCGCCGTCCTTCTTCCCGCAAGGCGATCGCACCGCGCAATTGCTGAGCGCCGCCGCGATCTTCGCGGTCGGCTTCTTGATGCGGCCGATCGGCGCCTGGATCATGGGCATCTATGCCGACCGGCGCGGCCGCAAGGCGGGGCTGACCTTGTCGGTCTCGCTGATGTGCGCCGGCTCGCTGCTGATCGCGGTCACGCCCGGTTATGCCAGCATCGGCGCGCTGGCCCCGGCTTCGCTGGTGTTCGCGCGGATGATGCAGGGGCTCTCGGTCGGCGGCGAATATGGCGCCAGCGCGACCTATTTGAGCGAGGTCGCCGGGCGGCAAAGGCGCGGCTTCTATTCGAGCTTCCAATATGTGACCCTGATCTCGGGCCAGCTGATCGCGCTGGCGGTGCTGATCCTGCTCCAGCAGGTGATGAGCGAGGAAGCGCTCGAGGCCTGGGGCTGGCGAATACCCTTCGCGGTCGGCGCGGCGCTGGCGGTGATCGTCTTCTACATCCGCCGCCGGCTGACCGAGACCGAGAGCTTCGCCAACGCGCAGGCGTCGGGCGCGCCGCGGTCGAGCAGCGTCTCCTTGTTCCGCGATCATCCGAAAGCGGCCCTGCTGGTGATGGCGCTGACCGCCGGCGGCACCTTGGCCTTCTACGCCTACACCACCTACATGCAGAAATTCCTGGTCAACACGTCGGGTTTCGATCGCGAGACCGCGACCCTGATCACCGCCGCCGCCTTGTTCCTGTTCATGTGCCTGCAGCCGGCCGCCGGCGCATTGTCGGACCGGGTCGGGCGAAAACCGGTGATGGTCACCTTCGGCCTCCTCGGAGTGCTGCTGACCGTGCCGATCTTCACCGCGCTGGAAGGGGTGCGCGATCCGTTCGCCGCCTTCGTCCTGGTGTTCGCGGCCCTGCTGATCGTCACCGGCTACACGTCGATCAACGCGGTGGTGAAGGCGGAATTGTTCCCGGCCCACATCCGCGCGCTCGGCGTCGCTCTGCCTTATGCGCTCGCCAACACCCTGTTCGGCGGCACCGCCGAATATGTCGCGCTCTGGCTCAAGGACATGGGGCTGGAGCGCGCCTTCTACTGGTACGTCACCGCGATGATCGGTCTGTCCCTGGTCGTCTACGTCCGGATGCGCGACACCAAGCGGCACAGCCTGATCGAGGAAGATTGAAAAGATTGGGGCCGCCCGGTCAGGGAGACCCGAGCGACCCCGTGTCCGGCGCGCTCTGCGGAAGCGAAAAACCGCCGGACCTTCGCCGTAAAAACGGCAGAGGCCCGGCGGCGGTTCCTTTTCGAGACGGTCAGGACGAATAGTACATGTCGTACTCGGCCGGGCTCGGAGTCGTTTCCCAGCGCAGCTGCTCCTCCCATTTGAGCTCCATATAGGCGTCGATCTGGTCGTCGCTGAACACGTCGCCCTTGGTCAGGAAGTCGCGGTCGTTGTGGAGCGCGATCAGGGCCTCGCGGAGCGAGCCGCAGACGGTGGGCACGTCGACCAACTCCTGCGGCGGCAGGTCGTAGAGATTCTTGTCGATCGGGTCGCCCGGATGGATCCGGTTCTGGATTCCGTCGAGGCCGGCCATGAGCAAAGCGGAATAAGCGAGATAGGGGTTGGCGAGCGCGTCCGGGAAGCGGAACTCGACGCGCTTCGCCTTCTCGCCCGAGCCATAGGGGATTCGGCAGGAGGCGGATCGGTTCCGGCTCGAATAAGCGAGCAGCACCGGCGCCTCGAAGCCGGGGACCAGGCGCTTGTAGCTGTTGGTGGTGGGATTGGTGAAGGCGTTGAGCGCCCGGGCGTGCCTGATCACGCCGCCGATGAAATAGAGGCAGGTCTCGCTCAGCCCGGCATAGCCGTTGCCGGCGAAGAGCGGCTTGCCGCCCTTCCAGATCGACATGTGGGTGTGCATTCCGGAGCCGTTGTCGGCCTTGATCGGCTTCGGCATGAAGGTCGCGGTCTTGCCATAGGCATGGGCGACCTGATGGACGACATATTTGTAGATCTGCATCCGGTCGGCGGTGGTGGTCAAAGTGCCGAAGGTGAGGCCGAGCTCGTGCTGGGCGGCGGCGACCTCGTGATGGTGCTTGTCCATCGGCAGGCCCATTTCGAGCATCGTCGCGACCATCTCGCCGCGGATGTCGACGGCGCTGTCGACCGGAGCGACCGGGAAATAGCCGCCCTTGGCGCGGGGCCGGTGGCCGAGATTGCCATTCTCATATTTGGTGGCGGTGTTGGTCGGCAGCTCGATATCGTCGAGCGCGAAGGAGGAAGCGGCGTAGCCGTCCTCGAAGCGGACGTCGTCGAACATGAAGAATTCGGCCTCAGGCCCGACATAGATGGTGTCGCCGACTCCGGTCGCCTTGAGATAGGCCTCGGCCCTTTTGGCGGTCGAGCGCGGGTCGCGGGCATAGAGCTCGCCGGTGCCGGGGTCGACGATGTCGCAGAAGAGGATGCCCATCGGAGTCGCGCTGAACGGATCGACATACCAGGCGTCGAGATCGGGCTTCAGGATCATGTCCGATTCGTTGATCGCCTTCCAGCCGGCGATCGAGCTGCCGTCGAACATGAGGCCGTCGGTCAGCTCGTCCTCGCCGAGCACGCCGGCGCACATGGTGAGGTGCTGCCATTTGCCCTTGGGGTCGGTGAAGCGCAGGTCGACCCACTCGATCTCGTCGTCCTTGATGCTTTTGAGGATCTTGCCCGCGTCGTTCGTCATGAGAATCGCCCTTCGTGTCGGAAAAACCGGATGACCCATTCATGCCCTCGCCGCCGGAGCCGTCCAGCGGGCGTGAATATTTCACGCCGTTCCCGCGTCATTGCGAGGACCCCGGCGAAAGCCGGGGGACGAAGCAATCCAGTGGGCGTCGGAGCCCTCTCTGGATTGCTTCGCTACGCTCGCAATGACGGGAGCGCAGAACGTCAAAACGGGCGGCGCTGGGCGGCGATCAGCATCCGCAGCAGCATCGCCACCGGCCGCGGCACGCCGACCTTGCCCTCGAGCCACAGGCTTACCGCCGAGCGGCTGACCCCGATCGCCGCGGCCAGATCGGCCTGGGTGCGATAGCCGAGCGAGCGCATCGCCGCCTGAAGCTCGTCCGGGGACATCGAGGCGAGGCGGGGATCTTCCATTTTTGCCGGCCTAGATCGCGTCGGAGCCGCGCTCCCCGGTGCGGATGCGTACCACCTCCTCAACCGTCGAGACGAAGATCTTGCCGTCGCCGATCCGGCCGGTCCGCGCCGAGGCCGCGATCGCCTCGACGACTCGCTCGGCGAGATTGTCCTCGACCACCACCTCCAGCTTCACCTTGGGCAGGAAGTCGACGACATATTCGGCGCCGCGATAGAGCTCGGTATGGCCTTTCTGCCGGCCGAAGCCCTTCGCCTCGGTGACCGTGATGCCCGAGACGCCGACCTCGTGCAGCGCCTCCTTCACCTCGTCGAGCTTGAACGGCTTGATCACCGCTTCGACCTTCTTCACCTGCGCCTCCGTCTGCTGCGATGCGGCATAGGCGCGCGCGTCGCTCGCTTCAATCCGCCGCAAAAAAGCCGCGGTTGCGATGTTCATTCCGGCCATGAGCCGAAACGCCTTTACCCTGACGCTGCTGCTCGCGCTGGCCGGCTGCACCGTCACCGTCGACGAGCGGAGCCTGCTCCATCCCACTCCGGGCGGGGCTTTACCGGAAGAGGCGCTGGAAGGCGCGGCCGGCGTCTACGCCATGACCGAGCACTGGATCGGGACACCCGACGGCTCTCGGCTCAGCGCGGTGCTGCTGCGCCAGCCGGGCGCCCGAGGCACGATCCTCTATTTCGGCGGCAACGGCTTCACCATCGAGCGGTTCGGCGCCTATGTCGCCGGGGCGCTGGCGCCGCTCGGCGTCGACATCATGATCGTCGACCATCGCGGCTACGGCCGAAGCGAAGGCACGCCCACCCAGGCGAACATCGAGGCGGACGGAGTGGCGGCGTTCGATTATCTGAGCGGCACGATCGGCGTGGCGCCGGCGCGGATCGTCGTCCACGGCCAGTCGCTGGGCAGCTTCATCGCCGGCCATGTCGCCGCCAACCGGCCGGCGGCCGGGGTGGTGCTTGAAAGCTCGGCGACCACCGCCGAGGAATGGGTCGACGCGAACTTCCGCGGCGTCGCCCGGACATTCGTCCGGCGCGGGTCGATCCGACGCTTCAGGGGCGCGGCAACCGGCGCAACATGGCGGCGATCGGGGAGCCGGTGCTGCTTCTGGTCGGCGCCGAGGATCGGACGACGCCGCCCCGGCTCAGCGAGGCGCTCTACGCCGCCTCGCCGCTGCCCGCTGCCCAAGACGCTGCTGGTCGTGCCGGGCGCCGATCATACCGACGTGCTCGTGCATCAGGAGGCGATCGCCGCCTATCGGCGCTTCCTTGCCGCCGCTTTCGCCGAGGAGTAAAGGAGAAGCTTCCGGATCGCCCGCGGGTCAGCGTGCGTTCAGCAGGATGGGATTATGATGGCTCCAAAGAGCCATCTTTTCGGAAGGAACAGGATATGCGCAAGCTTCTCACCCTGATCGCGGGCAGCCTGCTGATCGGCGGCGTCGCGCAAGCCAAGCCGGCCGATCGCGAGGCCGAGCTCGAGCGCGCAATTCGCGGCCGCGTCGCCGGCGAGCCGGTCGACTGCATCGATCTCCACCGGGTCCGCTCGTCGCGGATCATCGCCGATACCGCGATCGTCTACGACGCGGGCGGAATCGTCTATGTGAACCGCCCGCGCAACGGCGCCGACAGCCTCGACCCCAACGATACGATGGTGAACCGGCTGTTCGGCACCGGCCGGCTGTGCAGCATCGACACGGTGACCATGATCGATCCGGTGTCGGGGATCTTCAGCGGCGTCGTCTTCCTCGGCGAGTTCGTGCCCTATCGGCGCGTTCGCACCGGCTCGGCGGACTGAGCGGCCGGTTTCGACTCAATCGCTTTCGCGGGGTTCCAGAAGGACGTCCCACACGGCGCGATTTGCTGCATGCCCTGTATGCGCGGTGACGGGATTGGCGAAGCCAAGGATGCTGCCCGCATTGCGGACATAGATATTGACCACGGTTGCATTGGCGATTGCCGGAACCCGATAGGTCAGCATGTCGCTGGGGTCGCTGAGAGCGATGATCTGCAGACGGCGCGCCTGGCCTCGAGGCGGAACCGCCCCGGCGTCCGAGAGGCTCTGGAGTTGATCGAGAGGAGAGCCCTCGCGCGGCGTGGCGCGCGCATCGACCGCGGTTGCCAGCACCCCAGCGCCGTCTGCCGGGATATTGGTGATCCGTGCCAGCTCCAGCAAGGCGAATTGATTGGCGAAGAAATAGATGTCGCGAGTCCTGTCCAGATACGCATCCACCGCCACCGCCCCCGCCGACAGGGCATCAAGCACCACGAAGCTTCCCAGGCTCTCGGCGATGAGAACATGGTCCTCGGCGGTACCGGCCACGACGCCTTCCACGGCGACGGTGAAGGCTTGTTGCATTGTGAGCGCCAGATAATGCCGCATCGGTCCCAGGGCGATCACGGCATCCGACAGTCCCCAATTGAAGATTTGCCGTTTGATGGTCGTGTTCACCCGGGCGCCGCCGCCCGATCGAGGCGCGGTGCTCAGGGCGTGGTCGAGCTCGGCAGGGGTGAGCCACGGATGGTAGAGTGCGGCCTCGCGCTCCGGGCCTTGTCCCGCGCAGAGGCGTAGATGTTCAGGCTCGTTGCCGGAAAGGTCGTGCTCCGGCAGCACCAGGAACCGGCATTTGATCGGAAACAGCAGCGGCCACCAATTCACTTCGTCGACGACCACCAGAACTCCGCTGCGCAGGCGCAGCGTATGGCGATCCACGAAAGGGCGACTGGCGGCCCATGCTTCGTCCGTCGGCCAGATCAAAGTTGCGCCGATCGATGCCTCGCGCGGCCGCTCGCCAAGGTCCAGGAACCGCCGCACGGGCGGCGTGCTCGTTCCGCCGAAGCGCCTGAGCAGTCCGGCTCGGAACGAAGCCGACGTGCCGGGGCCTTCCGCCCGCATGCCATGCACGAAGCTGATATGGATTGGGGCCGAAGCACCGCGGATGAGATCGCCCAGCGACCGGGTCTCGTTGAGGCTTTGGGGGCCTCCCTCGATAAAGCGATCCTGCGCCACTGCCCCTTGGGCGGCGATCAGCGCGAGCGATACGCCGATGATCGATAATAGCCTCATCGTTCTTCCCCCCGGGGATGAAGATTAGCTCAACATTACGCTGAATCTAATCCTTTGGCCTGGCCCGATCTGTACCATTTCTGACTGGACATGAGAAGCGGCGGGGGAGCCAGCATCGCGGCCGAGGCCGGGGATCGAACGCCGATAGGCTCAGGCGTAAGGCGGAGCGTCCAGCCCCTTCGGGCTCCTGGTGAAGATCTCGCAGCCGTCCTCGGTGATTCCGACGCTGTGCTCGAACTGCGCCGAGAGGCTGCGGTCGCGGGTGACCGCGGTCCAGCCGTCGTCGAGGATCTTGGAGGCGGCCTTGCCGATGTTGATCATCGGCTCGATCGTGAAGAACATGCCTGGCCGAAGCTCGGGGCCGGTGCCGGGGCGGCCGGCATGGACGACCTCGGGCGCGTCGTGGAAGACCCGGCCGAGGCCGTGGCCGCAAAAATCGCGGACCACGCTGTAGCGGTGCGCTTCGGCGTGAGACTGAATGGCGTGGGCGACGTCGCCGAGCCGGTTGCCGGGCCTGGCCTGCTCGATGCCGAGCATCAGGCATTCGTAGGTGACCTGGACCAGCTTCTTCGCCTTGATCGGAACGTCGCCGACCAGGTACATCCGGCTGCTGTCGCCGTGCCAGCCGTCGAGGATCGGAGTGACGTCGATATTGACGATGTCGCCGTCCTTCAGAGCGCGGTCGCCGGGAATGCCGTGGCAGACGACATGGTTCACCGAGGTGCAGCAGCTCTTCGTGTAGCCGCGATAATTGAGCGTGGCCGGAATGCCGCCCGCGTCGAGGGTCATCCGGTGGACGATGTCGTCGATCTCCTGGGTGGTGACTCCGGGCAAGACATGGGGGACGAGCGCGTCGAGGATCTCGGCGGCGAGCCGGCCGGCGGCGCGCATGCCGGCGAAGCCGTCGGGGCCGTGCAGCTTGATGGCGCCGTGGCGGCTTGCGACATTGTCGTCCTGGGCGAGGAGGCTGGTTTCGATCATGTCCGCGAATATAGGCCTCGCGGGCTGGTTTGACGACCCCTCGGGCGCTATGCGCTGGCTCCATGACGGAGGAGCGGATCTGGACGGCGGGCCTGGTCGTGATCGGCGACGAGATCCTCTCGGGCCGAACCCAGGACAGGAACGTCGCCCAGGTCGGCACCTGGCTGAACCTGCAGGGCATCAGGCTCGCCGAAGTCAGGGTCGTGCCGGACCGGCAGGACAGGATCGTCGAGGCGGTGAACGCGCTCCGCGAGGCCTATGATTATCTGTTCACCACCGGCGGCATCGGCCCCACCCACGACGACATCACCGTCGACGCCATCGCCGCGGCGCTCGGCGTCCCGGTGGTCGTGCACCCCAAGGCGCGTGCCGTGCTGGAAGCTTATTATGCGACCCGCGGCGGAGTCACGGAGGCGCGGCTCAGGATGGCGCGCGTGCCGGACGGTGCCGAGCTGATCGAGAATCGAATGTCGGGCGCGCCGGGGATCCGGCACGGCAACATCTTCATCCTCGCCGGCGTGCCCCATATCGCGACCTTGATGCTGGAAGCGCTGTCGGGGCAATTGGAAGGCGGCCGGCCGTTGCTTTCGCGAACGATCGGCTGCTGGGCGGCGGAGAGCGAGGTCGCCGACCTGCTCGGCGAGACCGAGGCCGCGCACCGGGATTGCCAGATCGGCTCCTATCCCTTCTTCAAGCACGGCAGGGTCGGCGCCAATTTCGTCATCCGCAGCCTCGACGAGGGAGCGCTCGAGGCCTGCGCGTCGGACCTGCTCCATCGGCTCCGGCGCGCGGGCCGGGAGGCGACGGGCGAAGAGATTTAGCGCCGCGAGATCGTTGGGGGTCGGGAACAAACGGACGGCCGGCTCGCTTCACAGGCGCTCAAACCGAGGGTGAGCGATGTTCGACCGAATTTTCACCTGGTTCGCGGGCCGGATCTCGTTCGCGGCCGGGCAGCCGCTGGCGTTCGTCGTCGCCTTTGCCACGATCATCGTCTGGGGCGTGACCGGACCCTTGTTCGGCTATTCCGACACCTGGCAGCTGGTCATCAACACCGCGACGACGATCGTCACCTTCCTGATGGTCTTCCTGATCCAGAACAGCCAGAATCGCGACGCCGCCGCCATGCAGGCAAAGCTCGACGAGCTGCTCCGCGCGGTGGACAAGGCGCGCGGCGCCTTCATCGGCATCGAGCATCTCACCGACGCCCAGATCGAGGAGATCCGCGAGGCGCTCGAGCGCGAGACCGGCAATCGCAAGCAGAGCAAGAAGGGGACGGCCGACGACAGCGTGGACCGGCTGCTCAACCGGTTCTGAACCCGGGCCGGGCTTTCAAATCGTCGCCCGGGGCGATGGAGCGGGTGAAGGGAATCGAACCCTCGTCGTAAGCTTGGGAAGCTTCTGCTCTGCCATTGAGCTACACCCGCAAGGTGTTGAATTGGTTTGGAAAGGTCAGTCCGGAGGTTGAACTTTCCAACCGCTTTTATGTTGGACGGTCCAACATTTCGCGCCGCGCTTGGGCTATATGGTCCTCGGGCGGGCTGTCAACATTGGCACGCGGATACGTTCGACGAGATCGGCGCCAGCCGGCTTCACCCCGCCAGCTGGTCGAACACGCTCGACATCAGCGCCTTGGCGTCGAGCGAGGGGCGCTGGACCTCGATATTGTCGAGGCTGAGGTCGAGCCCGTTGGCCTCGCTCCAGCGCACCGGCATGCGCACGCCAAGGGTCATGTCGGGGCCGAAGGAGCCGAGTTCCTTGGTCCAGGGGCCAAAGGTGTGGGAAACGTCGGTGACCAGAAGGTCGACGCCTACCGTGACGGAAGCGTTGGCCGACAGGCTGAACTTGGGCTGGGCCTGCGCGCTCAGATCCGCGCTCAGCGCAAGCCCGGCGGCACGGCTCCAGCTGACGTCGATCGCCGCCGCGGCATCGGCCTGGATGCCGAGCTCGCCGGTCAGGCCGACCCGGCCCTCCACATAGGCCACCGCCGCGCGGGCGCGCAGGCCGCCGCCGACATCGAGGCCGAGCCCGGCATAAGCGGGGACATGGAATTCGGCATGGCCGGTGACGGTCGCGTCCTCGGGCTTGTCGAGATCCATGGTCGCGCCGAGCTGGGCGTTGCGGATCTCGCCCGGGCCGACCGAGGCGTTGAAGAAGACCCGGGCGTCGACGAAGGCGAAGATGCCGACGCCGACGCCGGCCACCGACACGCCCCAGATCGGAAATTCCGGCGGCGCCAGCGTGAACAGATCCTTGTTATATTCCTTCTTCGGGAACACCTCGAAGACCGGCGGCAGGCCGATCGCGCCCGAGATGATCACGCGGTTGTCGGGGGTGAGCTCGACCCCGGCGGTGCCCGTCAGCAAATTGCCGAACTTGATCGTGACCGAGCCGCGGCCCCAGACGGTGATCTCGTCGACCGGCGGCCCTTCGATGGGCCGCCCTTCCTCGTCGATCGCGCGGTTGGTCGCGGTGAAGTCGAGCGATCCGGTGGCCGGCCCCTTGGCGATCTCGGCGGCGGCGGTGAAGGTGAGCGCGCCGTCCAGATAGGAGATGCCGATCGTGCCGGTCGCGCCAGGGACCAGCAGGGTCGCCTGGCCGGCGCCTGCGAAGGTCCAGCCGCCTTCCGGCTTGCGCGTCGCGCTGATCGACAGCGTGGCGTTCTGGATCGCCGGGATGCTGGAGAGCGGCAGCGGGATATTGTCGGCGCCGATCTTGAGGCCCGTATCCTTGCTGTAGGTGACGGCGATGATCGTGCCTTTGAGCGGTCCGCCGAGCGTCAGCGCGCCATCGACGGTCACCGCGTCCCGGCTCATCCCGATCGTCACCTGGCCCGCATCGACGCCGGGGATGCGGCCCTTCTCGACCCCGAGCGTCATTTGCGCGCTGAAGGTGTCCTCTGCGAAATCGTAGCCGACCTCGATGCTCGCCGGGTTGAGGAAGTCCATCGACAGGTCGAAAGTGCCGGCGATCACGGGGCCGTTCTTGGTCACATCAGCGGTGATCGTGCCCGTGCCGAGGGAAGCGACTTCGAACCCGGCAAGGCCGCGCACGAACGGCCCGCTGTCGCCGACACCCAGCGACATGGTGAGGGTGGTGATCGTGACCGGGCCGAGGCTGAAGGATTCCATCGGGATCGGAAAGTCGATCCTCAGTTCCTGCGGGTCCATGATGACGTCGGCGCGCAGCTTGGGAAGCAGTGCCTTGGTCGCGCTCAGCACGCCCTGCCCGACCAGATAGCCGTCCTCGTTGAGCGCGAACTGCTCGAAGTCGACGGGCGAGGCGCCGGGCAGCACCCAGCCCTTGCGCGCGTCATAGACGGAAGCGGTGGAGATGAAGCCGACATCCATGAAGCCGGGCAATGCCTCGAGATCGACCTTCTTCTTTACCTCCTCGCGGACCACCTTGCCGTCCGCCATCTTCGCCTGCTTCTTCTCGTTCCGTTTGGTCTTTCGCCAGAGCACGTTGATGGTGGCGATCTTCTTGTCGTTATCCTCCTCGAACACGCCGCCCTTGAGCTCCATATTGGGGAACAGAAAGGCGTTCGCCGGCACCTCGAGCGAATTGTCGGGTTTCACATTGAGAGCGTTCATCCGCCCACCATCGGGGGTGGGGAAGACGTAGATTTTCGCGGGGGCACTTTCGCCGCGCTGCCGCGGCTGGAACTTGCGCTCCTTCAGGTCCTTCGAGGTGAGAAACTTCAGCAGGGTGATGTGTTTGCGGTCGCCGATGTCGTCGCGCGTCCAGAAGGTGTTGGACCCCTTCATCTTCGGGCCTTCGCGCAGATCCTTGAAGGTGAGCCGCCAATTGGCCCGGACGTCGGACGGCTCGGGCACCTTCTTGCGCCCGAAATCATAGCTGTCGCGGACCGACTTCACGGCGTCGGCAATGTCGCGATTCACGCGGCCGTCGATCATCGGGCCTATGCGCGTATTATCGTTCGCGTCGAGCAGCCACATATTCAGGAAGTCGTCGGCCCCGCCCAGCTGCCATTCCAGAATGTGATCGGCTTCAAAGGTGGCCTTGACGCCGCTTTCCTTCCAGCGGGGGATCTGGAGCAGCTGCGCCTTCGAAAGCTCCTCCGGCGTGCCGAACAGGAACATCAGCCGCTGCTCGTCGGTATTGGGATCGGCGAAGCCGAGGATGAACTTGCCGTTGGTGAGCTGATAGGCTTTCTTCTTCGGCGGCGCTCGCTCAGTCGCATCGTCGGGTACGCCCGCCATCTTCTTGAGTTCGGTGGCGAGGCCCGCGGACCAGTCCCGCTCCGCGCCCGCCTTCCAGATATTGGAAGCCCGTGTGCCCCCCCGCGGGCCGATCGCCTTGATCGAATATGGGGCGCCCTTCTGCGGCAGCGTGCCGTTCGCGGCCATCGGACTCATCTTCTTGGAGGCCGTGCCCTTCAGCGCGCCGTTGATCATCGGCAGGTTCAGGAACGGCAGGACGATTTCCTTTTGCTCGCGCTTGATCTGGCCCTCGCTGGCCTTGTCGCCGGGGTCGAGCGCGAAATCGAGCACGCCGTCGTCCGGGACCGGCTTCTTGGTCGCGGAAGGCGCCGTCTTCGCGCGCTGGATCCGCATCCGCGCCGCGGTGCCCTTCGCGCCTTTCTGCTGCACCGTATGGGCGAGCTCGTGGGCGAGCAGGCGGCGGCCGCCGCTGCTGTTGGGATTATATTGGCCGCGATTGAAGAAGATGTCGTTGCCGGTGGTGAAGGCCTGAGCGCCGAGCGAGTCCGCCGCCGCCGCGGCCTGGGTGCCGTGATGGACGCGGACGTCGCCGAAATCGCGGCCGAAGCGATTCTCCATGAAGCCCCGTGTCGCGCCGTCGAGGCCGGGCGCCGGGCCGGCGCGCATCGATTGGATCATCGCCTCGACCGATGGGCTTGCCGTTCCGCCGGCCGCGCCGGACGCCGCCTCGCGTTGCGCGCGCCCCTTTGGCTTCTTCTCCTCACGCTTCGGCGCAGCCTTCCGCTGAGCACGCGCGCCAGCTGGCTTCTTCTCCTCTTCCTTCTTTTTCGGCGCCGCCTTGCGCTGGGCGGAGAGGCCGCCCGAAGTGGCCGGCCGCGCCTTGCGTTCCTCCTCTTTCTTCGGCGGCGCCGCCTTGCGCTGCGCGCCGAGCGGGGTGATCGTCGGCGGGATCGACACCGGCGCCGATCCGCCCGCCATCACCGTCGCCGCGACCGAATCCGCCTCCCGCTCGAAATGATCGCCGGCCGGGCCGACGTCGAGCTTGGGCTGGATAGGCCCCCGGGCGACCGCGCGCGCGGGTTTGCGGGTGGCCTGAGCGTTGACCGGAGGGGCGAGCTGAGCCACCGGTTCAGAGCTTCCGCACCCGGCTGAGCGCGGCCTGGAGCAGGGCTCGGGCGGCGCCGACGCTCTGCGCTTTCCTGAGCTTCAGCCTTTTCGCCAGCGCCCCGTCCTCCATCGCCAGCGCCTCGCCGATCCTGTCGAGATTGGTGAGGCCGCGCGATTTCAGCCAGTCGGCCATCGCCGTCTTGTCGCCGAGCTGCATCTCCGTCGCCTCGCCGCCGCCGGCGAGCAGGGTCGCCACCATCTGGGTCAGCGCGGCGTCGCCGCCGGCGCTGCTGACGTCGAGATCGACCCTCTCGCCGCTGGCATCCGGCCGCGACTCGCTGACCCTTGGGGTGCGGGCGCCGTCGCCGATGATGTTGAGCGCGCCGATCCCGACACCCGCCTTGGCCGCTTCCGCGACCGCCCGGCTCAGCGACTTGCCGGCCAGATCGCCGACCTTCGCCGCCGGACGGTCGTCGGCGGTCGAGACGATGAGGGAGATCGGGCTCCCGGCCGCGACCTGGGTGCCGGGAACCGGATCCTGATCGAGCACCACCCCGGCTTCGGCCGCGCGCTTCGCCTTGCGCGAGCCAAGCTTCAGGCCGAGCGCAGCGATCGTCCTTTCCGCATTGTCCACCTTGTCGCCGATCAGCGAAGGCACCTGCACATAGCCGCCCGGCCTGCTTGGCCGGTCGTCCGGGCAGATCGGCCGGCCCTTCGACAGCTCGATGTCGCGATGCACCGCCCGATAGGCGGGATAGCGGCGCCCGCTCTTGTCGCGGAACAGCAGATCGTCGCCGTCGCGCACCTCGATCCTGGTCGGCTGGTCGGGCTGGAAGGACAATATGTAATCGCCGTCCCTGCCGGTGCAGCTGTGCACCCGGCTCTCGCCCTCCCCGTCCAATGCGCCCACCATCACCCCGGGCAGCGGATTGCCGTCGCGGGTGATCCGGCCGTAAACGCCGGCATGATCCCCGGGCGGCGGCTTGGGAAGGCGCTGGCGGCCTATTTCCGCACTGAGCTGCTGGCGGCGGCGGCCGAGCGTCTCCGCCTCGGCCTTGCGCCGTTTCGCCTCGTCGCTCTTCGCGCCCAGCCTCTGCTCGGTCCGGATCGCCTGCAGTCGCGCCTGACGCTGGCGCAAGGTGACCAGCGGCATGGCGAGCGCGTTGCCGACCAGCTGCGCGCCGTCGTTGATCCGCTCGGGCCGGGCGAAGGCCTGGCGGAGCTGTTCGAGGTCGTTGCTTCTCTTTTCGGCCATGGTTTTTCGTCCTCAGACAACGCTGATATTGTCGCGCTCGACCAGCTTGCTCGGATCGGTCGCGCTCGCATTCAGAAGGAAGGTGGTCTGGTTGTCGCTCGTATTGTTGAGCCCGCCCCAGCTGAGCAGCGAGAAGATGCACAGGGCCGCTTCCTGCATGCGGTTGGCGGTCGCCCGCAAAGTCCAGCCGAACAGCACCGCGTCGAGCAAGGCGAGCGAGAGGTCGGCCTCGATCTCCAGCTGATTGTCGGAGAAGGCAAGGTCGTCGCGGGTGAAGATCAGCACCGAGGAGATGGTCGCCGCATTGTCCTGCCCGTCCGGGGCGTGCAGGCTCACCTGATTGTCGGTGAACAGGGTCTCGCCGCCGCGCAGCAGCGATGGCGCCGGACGCGAGGCGGCCGACCAGGCTTCGGTGGCGTCCTTCGAACTTCGGAAATTGCCGAACGTGCCGCCCGGCACGCCGTCGTCGTCGGTGAACCACTCCTTGATCCAGTCGGGGAGCAGCAGCTCCTCGGCGACGCCGAGATTGACGAGGTTGACCGCGTCGCCCCCCAGCACTTCGAGCACCAGGTTCAGCAGGACGAGATTGTCGAGGTCGAGCTCGGCGCTCGGATCGGCGAGCAGCTCGACCGCCGACCGCCCGCCGAAGAACAGGATGATGAGGGCGAAGAAGGGCTGCGAGAAGAACAGGCTGGGATTGCCGCCGGTCAGCCGGTTGTCGGTGATATGGGCGGGGCCCAGGACCAGCGCCTTGAGCGCGCGGCCGTGCGGAGCATAAACGATATTGTCGTGGACCCAGAGGGCCGGCCGGTCGCCGGCGCGGGTCTTTTCGCCGCTTTGGCCCTCGCTGGAAATCCCGCCGCTGGCCAGGCGCACGAAGATGCCGCCGGCGGGCGCCACCGCCTGGTCGCCGGAGCGGCGCATGCCGATCCGCTCGATCCGGTTGCGCTCGATCCTCAAATCCTCGCCATAGCCGATGAAGATGCCGCACATGCCCTGGGCGCGGGCGGTACCGATATCCTCAATCTGGTTGTCGCGGATCGTGCAGTCCATCGCCATCCCGAGCGCGATCCCGCCGAAGCCGGTGAACAGGAACTGGACCGGCGAGATGTCGGGAACTTCCAGCTGCATGCAGTCCGCGATCCGGTTGTCGAGCGCCTGCAGCCGCTCGACCGCGATCGCGTCGACGCTCGCCTCGCCCGAATCGAGCATCACGAACAAGGGGAAGGTGGCGATGCCGCTGCCACCCATGTCGAGGATCAGATTCTTGTCGATTCGGATGTCCTCGACGACGCCGTCGGAAAGCGGCACGTCGATCGTGCCGTCGCCATTGTCCTCGGGCTCCTCCCAGCCGACATGGAGGCAGCCGGCGGGATCGATCCAGATGAAGAAGCCGGCGCCGGTGCCCAGCATCTCGCTCGCCGCATTGGCCGCCGCGGCCTCCGGATCGGCGGCCCAGGCGCCGGCCGGGATGGTGACGATGCGGATCGAACCCAGAGTGATGCCGTTGCCGTTCCCGCCCTCGATTCGGTTGCGCAGAACCACGATCTCGCGGCTGTCGCCGCGTATGTGGAGGCCGCCCAAAGGAAGCTGGCTCGGCAGGCCGCCGCCCGTGGTGGCGGAAATGGTGTTGCGCTCGACCAGCAGGGCCTCGCCCTGCAGCGTCACCGCCGCGAAGCTCGAAGTGGCGGCCGGTGGCGGGCCAGCGGGGAAGGGGCCGACGCTCACCGCCGAATTCCTGAGCGTGAAGCCTTCGAGCTGGGCGGCGGCGATCGCGCTGCCGGAAGGAGCGCCGAGGTCGAGCTCATCGAGGCTGAGCCGCCGATTGGTGCCGCCGGCCAGGCCGGCGGCGATGCACTGGGCGGTGCCGCCCTCCATCCTGAGCCGGCGAACGGTGATGCCCTCGCAGCCGCGCAGTTCGAGCAGGGGCTGGCCTGGAACGGCCTCCGTCCAGCGGGTGCGCCGGCCGCAGCCGGTGAAGACGATGTTCTGGCGGCCGGTCAGGGCGATATTCTCGGCATAAATGCCGGGGCCGATGCAGATTTCGCCGCCGGACGGAGGCAGTCGTCCGATCGCCTCGGCGATCGTGTCGACGTCGCCCCAGCTCGACACGCCGTCGCCGACGGTGACGGTGCAGCAGCCGCCGAGCTTGTAGAGCGGGCGGAAGCGGCGGCGGCAGTCGGTCACCGTCATCGTGTCGAGATCGACGAAGGCGAGCGGAACGACGTGGCGGCGCGGCGCGTGCGTGCTCATGCCGTCGAGCAGGGCCCAGGGCATGACCCGGGTCGGCGCGTTCGGCCGGGCGGCGATCGTCCAGGCGTCGCCGGCGAAGGCGCCGGCCGAAATGGTGACGGCGAGGCCGGTGCCGGGAAGCGCCGTCGTGGCGAAGGGGATGTCCGGCTGGCCGCCGGCGCCCCCGCCGGTCCACAGGCGCAGGTAGAAATAGCGCTGCTCATTGGGATCGTCATGTTCGGAGAGCAGGGAGGCGGGGAGGCCGTTCAGCCAGGCGATCCAGGCGGCATCGACATTGCTGGCGACGGTGATCGAATCGTCGACATAGCCGCCCGAGACGGTGAAGAAGCGGCCGAGCGGCTCGGCCGTCTTCTGGCCGTTAGGCAGGATCTGGTCCCAGCGTAGCAGCTCGATCGTATGGCCGGCGCGGGGGCGGACGAATTCGTCGCGCGGCCGATCGAGGAAGACGATTCGGCGCGGATTGCCGGCGATATTCTCGATCCGGACGCGGTAGAGCGGAGCGGCGTCGTCCTGGCCCCAGACGTAGCGGCCGGCGCGGGTCACCATCACCCGGAAACATTCGTTGCGCGCGCCGAGGAAGCCCGGCGTCTGCGAGGGCTGACAAAGATCCTGGTCGACCGCGGCGGGATCGAAGCCGACGGTCAGCGTCGCCCCCGAGGCGAGCAGCCCGGTTTCCTCGTCGACCCTGCCGGTCCAGTTCTGCGCCGCCAGCCACTGCACCGCCGCAGGCAGGCAGCCCGGCCCGGCGACGGGGGTCGCGCGGACGTGCCAGGCGAAGCGCTTGCGCGCCGCGCCGTCGGGACCGCCGAGCCCTGGCTCAAGCAGCTCGCTGTCCTCGGTCGCGGTGACCAGGGCTTCCCAGGCGTCGAGCCAGACGAGGAACTGGCGGGCGCCGCCGATCGCCTCGCTGCCGCCCTCGGCGTCGAGCGGAAAGCCGAGCCAGTTGAACCCGCGCTGATCGCGATAATCGAGCATCGACGGATTCTCGACCCGGCTTCCGCCCAGATAATAGCTGCCGGCGGCGATCTGGAAGTCGACCGGCACGCCGGCGCCGGCGAGCGAGATCCTGAAACCGTCGTCGGGCGATCCGGAAGGGGCGATCGTCTCGACGAAGCGGCGCTCGTCGGTCCATTGGGCGATGTCGGCGCCGTGATTCTCCTCGGCGTCGAGCGGCAGGCGGCCATGCTGGTGGACGAGACCGTGGAACTGCTTGTCCGGATCGCGGAACAGGCGTGAGATGTCTGCGGTCATGACGGTTCCCTTCCACTCATGTCACGAACTGGAGCTGCACCCGTGCCTGGACCGGCGCGAACTCCTGGACCTTGGCGCGCAGATCGGCGCGCTTGATCGGATCGAGGGCGCGGTTGAACGCGCCCATCTCGGTGCCGTTTTCGGCGCCCATGGCGATTTCGCCGAGGCAGCTTTCGGACAGCTGCAGGTAGCCGGGATCGCCGAAGCGTCGCGAGACGAAGGTGCCCGCCGGCAGCCCGTCCGGCAGGACCACGCACTCATATTGGGCCGGAATGCGGCCCCCCGAGCGCGCGGTCGAGAAGCGAAAACAGCTGTCCTGCGGGTTTTCGACGCGAAGCTCGCCGTCGAGGATCGATTCCGAAATATCGGCCTTGCCGCAATGGCAGTCGCCAAGCACGGTCACCCGATCCAGCTCGAGCGAGGCGGTGCCGACCGAAATTGCCGGCTGGCCGGCATAGCCGTGAAGGATCGAATCCGAGATGCGAATCCTCGCCGCGGTGCAAGGCGCGCCGCCGCCGAGTCCGCGCTCGAAGAGCGAGCCGAGGACCGAGCGCTCGACCACCAGCCGATCGACCACGCCCTCGACGACGAGGCGGACGTGGGGGATGCGGACCGGCGGATTGCCGTCGAACGCCGCGCGCTCGCCGCCCGGATCGAGCGTCATATCGGCCAGCCGGATCTCCTCCCACTGCCCGTCGAAGACGAGCTCGGCGAGGTCGCCATCGGGGGCGACGCCGTTCAGGAGGAGGCCGAGCCAGAGTCCGTTCAACTCGATCGACAGGCCGGGCGCGGCCGGGCTGATCCGGATTTCCCGCTGCGCGGCGGGCGGGCGCAGAGTGACATAGGGCCGCTGTCCGTCGCTCGCCCAGATGCGCGCGTCGGCGGTGACCGAGATCGCGCCGCCGGCGGCGGTCGGCGCATAAGTGGCGCTGCTCGCGAGCAGGCGATCGCCGGCGATCGCGTTCCAGTTCGGCGCCGGCGGCTGCGGGGCGGGGAGCGGGCTCGGCTGCGGCATCGGCAGCCTCTGGCTCCGGTCGTGGCTGCCGGCGCCGACCGGCCAGAAGGCGCCGTAGTATATGGTTCGGACCAGCAGCGCGTCGCCGGCGCCCGGCGCGGCGGCAAGCTGGACTCGGCCGCGCGCAGGATCGACGAGCATCGCCACCCAGGAGTCGAGCGCCGCGGGGGGGACGGTGTCGAGCAGGCTGGCGCCGACCACTTCATGCGGCAGGAATGACGGATCGGCGGCATTGGCGCCGACGGCGAGGTCGATCGCCTCATTGCCGGCAAGCGGCCCGGCGAGGAGGTTCGCCTTCGGGCTCTCGCCGGTCAGCGCGGCCTCGAGCAGATCCTCCTGGACGATCGGGCCGAGGCCGATCGCGGCGTCGAACAGGGCCTGCTGGGTGTAGAAGCTGCGCCCGATCAGCGGCTCCCAGGCGACTGGGAAGGTCGGATCGTCGTCGAGCCGATAGATGGCGGCATTCAAGCGCCGGCAGCTGATCGGCGCGCGGACGCCCCATTCGTTCCGCGCCGCGCAATCGTCGGTCTTCTCGACGCCCGGCTGGAACAGCGGCGCGTCGCGGCCCGAAGGATCGAGCGTGTAATGGGTGGCGTCGAAGGCGAAGGGGGTGATTCCGGCCAGGCGGAAGGCCTGCTGGCGGAAAAGGAAGAGGTTGACGGTGGGGATGTTGTAGAGGCCGCGCGTGCCCGGGCCGCGGCGGACGTCGGCATAATGGGCGAAATCGTCGAACGCGGTGTCGAGCACGTCCGAGGCGCGGACGTTCCTCAAATTGGCGAGCCCGCCCTGCGGCGTGCGGCTCACCGGGCCGGTCGGGAAATTCGTGTCGAGCATGTGCCACCGGCGGGCGAGCCGGCGGAAGCCCTCGCTCGCCACCGCGTCCCAATCGGCGATGTCGTCGGCGAGCGCTTCCAGCAGGTGCGGCGTGCCCGCGCGGCGGCGGTAGGAGATGGTATGGCCGACATCGGCGCGCCGCCCGGCCGGGTTGAGCGCGCTCACCAGCCGCGTGCCGAGCAAGGCGCCGATATAGGGCACCGCCCAGTCGTCCGCCTCGTCGATCCTGGAATCGGCCAGCAGCCGATCGATGCCGCGCCGAGCGACGGCGGCCTCGGCGGCGAGGATCTCGACGAGCGCGCGCAACTGCCCCGGCCGGTGCGAAAGCCCGTCCTCGTGCCGGTAGATTTCCGGAATCAGCGCCCAGATCTTCTCGGCATAATGCTCGTCGAAGCGATCGCGCGCCGCCATCAGAGGACCTGTCCGTTAGAGACCAAATCGAACCATTGGCCATCGGCGAGGACCATCGCCTTTGGCATTTCGCCGCTTTCGACCATGATCGACTTCACCGACTTCACCCCGGGCACGGCGTGGATCCAGGCGATCAGGCGGCTTCGGAAAAGCGGCGCGGAGATCGCGATCCGGCCGGGCGAGAGCCGGCCCTCCGAAGGATCGAACAGGGCGATGCGCACCGCCTCGCGCACCGCGTCTGCGGCATAGCCCTCGGCCGCCTCGATCGTGATGTCGAACACCGGCACTTCGATCGCCACCGCGTTGGCGACTCGGATCGAAAGGCCCGGCATGGCGCGGGCGGAGAGGAAGTCGGCGAGCGGGGCGCTGAGATCGCCGGCGTCGCTGATGATCCAGGCGAGCACGGTCGCCTCGTGGCGGACCGCGTCCCAGCTATAGGCGACGGCGGCGTTGGCGATCCCGGAATAGGAGCGCACCATCGCTTCGAAATCGGCGACCGAAACCGCCCGGCCGAGCGAGAGCATCCCCGCCGGCGCCGCGCGGCGCAGCTCGTCGGCGCCTTCCGCGTCGGCCCCGCCATAAGCGGCGAGCGGCCCCGCCACGCGCGCCAACCCCTTTGCCGGCCGCGCGAACTGCTTGAAGCTTCCCGCCGGGGGCTTGGCCGCGCCGGCGCCCCAGCGATAGCTGGCCACGACATTGTTGACGCCCGACGTCGCCCTGGCGCCGGTCACGCCGTCGCCGAGCACGACCGTGGCGGCGCCGTCCTCGTCCATCTCGACCCGGTAGACGCGCTCGTCCGGCCCCCGGCCGTAGAAGCTTTCGACATAGGTCCAGGCGAGCCCGTCGATCCGCACCGTCAGCTGCGGCGCCCGTCCCAGGCCCTGCGAGGCGTCCTCGATCCAGGTCAGCGGTTTCTTCCTGAGGGTGAAGCGCTGGCGCGGCTGGGAAGCGTCGCCCGAGCCGATGACTTCCTCGCCCACGGTCTCGCCGCGGACCGCCTCGACGACATTGCCGTAGAGCCGGACCGGAGCGACGAGCGGCTCGGCGAAGGCAGATGCCGCCGCGTCCGGCTGGAAGCTCGCCGCGCCTTCCGGGCCGAAGGCGATCGTCCCCGGAACCAGCGCGCCGGCCGCCTTGGCGCCGGCGGCGATCGAGGAACCGGCCGAGGGCGCGGCGCCGAGGGGCTCCACCGGCTTTTCGAGCGGCGCGGCGGGCAGCATGCTGGCGAGGCTGCGCTCGGTCTCGGCCGGTCGGGTCGGGCGGCCGAGCGGGCGCGGCGCGAGGTGGAAGAGCACGCTCGCGCTGTCGCCGATCGTGCCGCTGACGTTGAAGGCGATCTTGGTGAGCTGGACGTTCGCCGTCGCCCCGCCGGACCCGACCGAGACCGACTGGGTGTGCAGAGTGACATTGGTGATCCAGGCGGCGCGCAGCACGCCGTCCACCTCGATCGCCGCGGCGGCGTAGCGGCCGAGCTGCGGATAAAGCGAATCGAGGATCGCCTCGCCGGTCGTGCCGGTGGTGGTGAGCGCGGTGGAGCGGCCGACGAGCGGGCTGAGTCCCGCCTTCATCGTCAGAGTCTCGGCCTTGAGCGAGGACAAGGCGCTGCCGACGAAGGCGGATGGCGACCCGCTCTCGAAGCGGGCCAGCTGATATTTGAGCCCATCCGCCTCGCTCGCCGTCTCGACCGAAGCGACGCGCCCGACGAAGGGCGCGCTGCCGGTGCGAAGCGCGATCACGGCGCCGACGCCCGGTCCCTCGCCGGGGAGGAAGCGCAGGGTGCCGTCGAAGCTCGTCAGCCGATAGGGCGCCAGCGTCCATTTGTTGCGCTGCGGCCAGATTTCGGCGGCCGCGGCGAGCTCGAAGACCTGGGGCGGTTCGGCGTCGAAGGCCTGGCTGCGGAAGGCGGTGGCGACCGGGGCGGTGACCTTGTCGCGCCCGTCGGCCTCGAGCGCGAGCAGGACCCGCGCCGCCATTGCGGGGCGCGGCACATAGCCCAGGAGCGCGACGATCTCGCGCATCACCTTGTCGTCGAGCGCGGTGCCGAGATAGGCCCGCTCGGCGACGATCTTGTCGTAGAAGCCGGTAATGTCGAGCACGTAGGCCCAGGCTTCGATCAGCATGACGCCGAGATCGTGGGCGCCGTCGGCGCGCCAGCCGGTGAGCGCCTCCTTGTCCGGGATCGCCGCCAGCATCGCCCGGCGATAGTCCGGAAAGCCGGTGAGCTGGCGGGGCAGGCTGGAAAGACCGGCGCGAATGTCCGGCAGCCGCGGATGGGGCGGCGGCGGGCAGCAGAGGCGATCGGGGTCCGACATCAGCGGCCTCCGTGACTCTTGATCCGAAGCAGGCCCATTGCGGCCCGATCGGGATCGTTCTGCAGGCGGATGATCTGGCTGGGCCCGGCGATCAGCTCCGGCTCGCTGAACGGCCGCCAGTCGCCGAGACCGGGAATGCGGATGTCGATCGAGTCGACGAAGCGCACCCCGGGCACCGCCTGCACTGCGGCCTCGAGCGCCGATCGGCTGAGCGGCGTGCCGAAAGTGAAATTGTCCGGATCGAAGAAGCCGGGCGCGGCGATCGCTTCGCCGATCGCCTCGACCACCTCGGCCGCATAAGCGTCGGCGGCGACGCAGACGATGATCTCGATGTCGATGTCGAGATAGTCGGCGTCGACCCGGCGGGCGTCGCGGGTGGCGAGGCGGACGCACTCGATCTCCGCTTCGACCGCCACCTGCTGTTCCCCCGCGAGAGCGATCGAATCGAGCGGATCGACGGCGACGAAGTCGGTCGACCAGCTGCCGGTCCAGCGGGTGACGCTGTTCGCCCGCTGGACGAAATCCATCCGCTCGATGATCGCGCTATAATCTTCCGGCCGAACCGCCCGCCGCGGTTCGCTGCGATAAAATTCGGGCGCGTTCAACCGGACCAGCGCCGGTTCCTCCTCGGCGCGGGCATTGCCGAAGGGGAGCGGGTTGGTGGCGCTGTCGACCAGGGCAGCGACCGCCGGCGGCACCGTCTCGCCTTCGGGCGGATCGAGGCTCAGGGTCTCGCTGGCGATATTGGCGGCGACTCCCGGGTCGGTGCGGAACTCGGCCCTCAGGATCGTCCCATCCCGTGGCCCCCGGCCGAAGCCGCCGCTCGCGAAGCGCACGGTCCAGCCGCTGTTCGACGCATAATCCTGGAATTCGATCTCGCCGAACGGCAGCTGATGGGTGACGATGGTACGCCACATTCCGGGCTCGACCGTGAAGGCGGTGTCGTCGAGATCGCCGTCGAGCAGATCGTCGATATAGGCCCATTCGTCGCCGCCCGGATCGGCGGTGAACAGGCCGAACAAATCCGCCTCGTCGGGCGGCAGCGGCACGGGCGGCGCGACCGGCGGGACGATCTCGGTCACGGTGATTTCGGGCATTGCGTCGGCGCCGTGCCGCAGCGACAGCCCCTCGGTGGCCCTCAGCCCGTAGCGAAGGACGACGTCGCGGCCGTCGCCTTCGGCGTCGATCGGCCCCTCGCGCTCGACGGCGGGAACGAGCGCCTGCATTCGGGCGAGCAGCTCCGCCGAAACCGCGGGATAGAGCGCGGCGATCGCATCCTCCGGCCCCACCCGGAAATATTCGGTCACCGCCTCGCCCGCCGCCACCGGCGCGACGTTCATCGCGACGGTAAGGCCGTCATAGGGAAGCTCGACCTCGGTCGCTTCCAGGCGGTGCCAATGGATCTGGGTGACGAAGGTCGGATTGCCGGCGGTGAGGACCAGGTCGTCGGTGAATTCCTCGATGGCGGTGATCGTCACCGGAATGGCCCGCTTCGGCCGCGACGGATCGGCGGGATCGGACAGCAGCATCACCCTCTTGCCGACCAGGAATTCCTCGCGGGACACGCCGGCCGGCGTCTCCGGAGGCACGAGCACCTCCGCCGCCGATTTCAGCATCAGGCTGGTCGCGCCGTGATCGAGGCATTCCTTGCCCGGGTCGGGATTGTGCGCGGCGAACGAATTCCAGCGCGGATGCACCCAGAAATCGTCGACCGTCGTCGAGAAGGGTAAAGCGCTCGCCGCGTCCGGCCGCGCCCAGAAACGGGTGTGGATCGGCAAGGTGCCGCCGGCGAGCGCGGTGATCACGATCCCGCCGCTTGCCGGGCTGCCGCGGTCGATCCGATAGTCGACCAGCTTGGCGAGCGCGGCCAGGCTGGCGCGCTGGGTGGCGGTGGCGAAGCGGGTCTCGGCGTCGATCCGGTCCTGCTGATAGGCGAATTCGTCGCCCAAAGCGGCCATCACCTCCATCAGCATCACGCCGGTATCGGCCTCGAGCGGCTCGCGCCAATCGGGATAGCGGGCGGCGGCGAAATCGAGGAGCGCCGCGCGGATCGAATCGAAGTCGCGCGCCAGATAGTCGACCGGCACGTCGACCGGCGCCTCGTCCGGGCAGTCGCGCTCGGCCTCGCAATCGAAGCCGGTCGGACAGGCCTGCTTGAAATCGAAGATGATGGTGCCGGCGAGCACGTCCATCCTGGGATGGGCGATGGTCAGCCGATAGGGCTCGAAGCCGCCCGGCTCTGCGACGTCGATCTCGAGCACGACCCGGGCGGTGCCGAACACCCTGATCCGGCGCCAGCTGAGCGCCACGATCGGCAACGGACGGCCCTCGGCGGCGGTGGCGAGCGTGACGGCGAGCGGCGCGCCGGCGGCGTTGACCGCAGCGCCCTCCGTGGCCGGCGGCGCGGGCAAGGCGGGGACGGCGCCGGCGGCGATGATCGGCGGCACGGTGGCGGTCGGCTCGATGATGAAGAAGACGCGCAGCCGAGTCTGCACCGCCGGATCGACCACCTGAACGAAGTCGATACCGGTCAGCGCCTTGACGGCCTGGGCGCAGAGCGCGGTGCGGCGGCCGGGCGCGGTCATGGCAGCCGCACCTCCTCGTTCAGATAGCGCTGCTCGCCATGGGCGATGACTCGATAGGAGACCGTGATCAGCAAGGTCTCGGTGCGCGCCTCCAGAGTCACCTGATCGAGCTCGATGACCGGGGCGAGCCAGCGGCTGAGCGCCTGATAGACCATCGTTCGGGCGAGCATCGCGGTCGCGTCGGAAATCGGCGCGAAGACGAGCCGGCGAACCCCGGCGCCGAAGGCCGGGCGGAAGACTCGCTCGCCGGGGCTGGTGAGCAAGGTGAAGCGGATCAGCTGGCGGATATAGGCGTCGTAATCCGCTTCCTCCTGGACCCGGCCGAACAAGGGATTGACCGAGAATGGCGTCTGCAGCCGGTGGGCGAAGGGGGCGAGGGTCATCGGCTCAGCTCCCGCTCACCCGGCTGTCGCCCATTGTCACGCTGACCGGGGCGGTCGCGCCGACCGGGTTGGTGGCGACGCCGACCGACGATTGCGAGACGGTGGGCAGCTGGCCGACCTTGCAGCGCGTGTTGGGCACGGTCCAGGCGCCGGTCACCATCGGGCCGGGGAATTGCAGGACGTCGGTGGCGATGCCGACCGCGCCCATCTGGGTTTTCACCCGCGTGTTGGTCGTCACCACCGCCGAAGCGGGCGCGCCTGCGGCCATGATCCCGGCGGGCAGGGTGACGAGTGGCGGCATGGTCTTCTGTTCCTCCTTCTTCTTCGCTCACATCGCGGTCAGCGCGCCGTTCATCGCGTCGAAGCCCGAGGCGGAAACCTTGCAGCTCCCGCCGTTTCCGGAGAGCTCGACCTCCGGCGCCTCGATCTTGATGCTGTCGCCCTTGACGGTGATCTTGCTGCCGCCCGAGGTCTCGATCAGCAGCTCGCCCGCATCGTTGTCGATGCGGATGGTGACGCCCGGCGTCTTCCAGAAGGCCACCCCCTCCTTGGCGTCGGCGCTGTCGATCTCGCCGTCCTTCCAGAAGCAACCGGCCCAGATCGGCTGGTTGATGTCGCCGCCCTCGAATTCGACCCAGATCGAAGTCTCGGCCGGCGGCAGCGCGAAGAAGCCGATGCTCGCGCCCGCATAAGGCGCGCAGGGCATCGCCCAGAGCTCCTTCTCGCCCATCACCGCGGGCACGCGCACCTTGACCCGGCCGCGGCTGGTGGGATCGGCGTTGTCGACGACGCTGCCGCGATATTTGCCGTGATAGCGTTGGCCGAGGGCTTCGACGACGCGGTCCAGCTCTTCCATCATGTCCATCAGATCGCTCCCGGGAAGCGCAGGCCGTTGGCGCGCAGCTTGAAATCGATGAAATGGTCGGCGGCGTTGATCACGTGGATCGCCGACTTGACCTGATAGGCCCCGGTGAGCCGCGGCCCCGCATTCCTGACGTCGACGATCATGTGCGGCTTCACGCAGAAATCGATCATCTCCAGCGTCGTCGAGCAATCGACCTCGACGAACCATGCCGCTTCGTTGAGCATGGCCCGCTCGGCGAGCTGCTGCTCGTCCGGATCGGTGACCGCCGGGGCGATATGCTCGCGCCTGACGCCGTCGATCTCGCGAATGGTGGTCCAATCGGGGGTGACCGGCTCGATCGTCTCCTCCCCGGGCGTCTGCACCGACTCGCCGGTCGCCGCCTGCTGGGCGAAGCCGCGCGCCGCATTGGGCCGCTCGAAATCGATTCTGGCATCGAACTTGGTCACCTTGACGCACTCGTCCGGCGGCGGGTTGACGGTGATCGCGAAGCCCGGATCGGCGATCAGGATCGGCGGGCCGGGAATCAGGAACTCCCCGCCCTTGGGCGGCGAGCTCTTCATCCGCGCGGTGGTGGTCAGCGAGATGCCCCCGGTCCCGGGCACTTCCGAAGGCTCATAGTCGAGCCAGAATTCGAGGACGTTCTTGCGGGCGATGTCCTCGAGGAAGGCGAGATCGGTGGCGCGCTGGCTGAGCCCGTTCTGCGTGTCCGCATATTCCTTGAGCGTGGTCTCGACCTCGTGGTCGAAATCATAGGCGCCCAGGATGGCGGTCGCGGCTTCGGAGGCGCGCCCGGTCCAGGTCGCCTGGACTCCGACCCGGTTCATCACCACCCGCCGGTCCTCGCCGCGCACCTCGACCCAGCTGCCGTCGCCGCCGACCATCGAGGCGGTGTGGATCTGAGTCACCGGTCCGAAGACCAGGCAGTGCAGTTCCTCGCGCGCCCGCACGAAGATGCCGATCATCTCGTTCGACTGGATCGCCGGATGGTTGAAGACCTCGGAATCGCCCTCGCATTTCGTGTCGTCGAAGCGCAGGGCGAACTTGCTGGCCTTGCTGAGCTCCATTTCGACCCGCGCCTCGACCAGCCAGGGCATCAGGTCATTGACCGTCGTGAAGCCCTCGCCGGACGTGATGATCGCGCCGAAGCCCATCAGCTGCCCTTCACCGGAATCGAGACGAACTCGGCCTCGGCGATCTGGTCGGGGGCCATTGCGTCGTTCTGAAAGGCGATCCGCCAGAACTGGGTGGCGTCGCCCAGATAATGTTCGGCGAGATGGTCGAGCCGCTGGCCCTCTTTCAGGCGATGCTTGCCGAGCTCGACCTGCGCTGGAAGTCGCGCCGGGGTGAGGCAGGCGACGACCCGCCCGCGCCGATCGGTCGCGCTGGTGAGCGCTGCATATTTCAGATAGCGGCTGTTGCTCTTGAAGACGGACATGGCGGGACCTCAGACCGGGATCATCGATGCGATGGCGGTGCCGACATTGGCGACGTTGGCGATGGCGAGCGCGTCCTCCTGCAGCTGGGTGAGATTGTAGGCCGCCTTGGCGACGCCGGTGGCGGTGGTTTCCTTGCATTTGAATACGTCGGGAGTGAGCACCTTCAGCTCCAGCGTCGCCTTGGCGACGAGCGGGTAGAGGTTGGGCGTGAACTCCTGGATGTCGATCTTGAGCGAGGTCACCCGAACGGGAAGGATGATCGCCGTTCCCAGGATCAGCAGGGTCACCGGCACCAGCGGCCGCTCGGCCTGGCTGGCGGCGCCGCCGGCGAGCGCCTTGGCCGATCCGACGAGGTCGCCGATCAGCCCCTTGCTCGGCTCGATCAGCTTTCGCAGCGCCGCGAGCCGTGAGGCGACTCCGGTCGCCATCGCGATCGGATTGCCCATCTCGATATCGTCGGCGGCGTCGAATTCGAGGTCGAACTGAAAGGTTTCGTCCGGATTGAACGGCTGCACCAGCGGCGTCTGCGCGGTCTGGTTCTGCTGCGCCGTCTGGAACGGGTTCCAGGGGTTGAAGCTGCGCGTGAGCTTCTCCGGATTATACTGGAAGGGGACGATGTTCGGGATCGGAATGCCGAATTCCTCGAGGATCTGGACGAGCGCGCCGCGCAGAACGATCGGGGAGAGCGGATAGCCGTTGAAGACGTTAGCCATTCGCGCTTCTCCGCGGGCTTGCCGCCGCGTGCGGGGCGACGCTCGCCAGCCGGCCTTCCTTCAGGAATTCGCGCAGCACCCCTTCTTTCAGATGGTCGAGGCCGATCGCCTTTTGCTCGCTTTGCGCGAGATAGGCGCCGGTCAGCGTCGCGCCCTTGATCTGCGCGGGCGCGAGTTCGTGCGCCGCCGCGAGCGCCTCGGCGAACTGGGCGCGCTTGGCCCGGCTGATCCCCCAGGGCTGCAGCAGCTTTTCCCACAGGATCGCGCGCTGCTCGACCCCGGGCAGGGGGAATTCCACGATGAAGCGCATTCGTCGAAGGAACGCCGAGTCGATGTTCGCCCGCCGGTTGGTCGACAGCATGACCAGCCCGACATGGCCCTCGATCAGCTGCAGCAGATGGCCGGTATCGGCATTGGCGTGGCGGGCGTTGACGCTGTCATTCTCGGTGCGCCGGGCGAAGAGGCTGTCCGCCTCCTCGAACATCATCGCGCAATTGGCGTCGCGCGCCGCCGCGAAGACGGCGCTGAGGTTCTTGGCGGTCTCGCCGACGAACTTGCTGATCGTCGCGGCCATGTCGACATTCATGAGATCGAGGCCGAGCGCCTTGGCGAGCACTTTCCCGGACATCGACTTGCCGGTTCCCGGCGGGCCGGACATCAGCACGGTCAACAGAGCGGCGCCGCCGAATAGCCGGCTGCGCTCCGCGTTCATCAAAAGGTCGTGGCGGAGCCGCGCCTCCTGCTCGACCGCCTTCAACAAGTCGCGGGTGCGTTCGGGCAGGACGAGATCGTCCCAACTGTAGCTGAGCTCGGCGATCCGGCCGATGCCGCGGGTCCGTTCGCGGGTGCGCTCGCGGAGCAGCGCGCGGAATTCCCCGGGCGAATCGATCTGCTGGGCGGCGGCGTCGGCCAGATCGGCGATGCGCGGCGAGCCGAGCGGCGACAGCATGTCCCGGGCGAGGCCGGGCAGGTAGGCGCGGGTCAGTTTGGCGAGCGATTCCGGGGTCAGGTCCGGCATATGGATGACGAGATCGGCGAGGCCGCGCCGGCGGCGCGGCGCCGTGCCCGGCTCGACGATCAGGAATTGCAGCGGCGCGACCGGCACGTCGACCGGCCAGGGCGGCGGCTCGCCCTGCCAGATCAGCGACAGATCGGCGAGCAAAGCGGTGCGCTGCAGCCGGCGGAAGGCGATTCGGAAATCGGCCGGATCGGCCGCCGCCTCGACGAGGATCGCCTGGCGGCCCAAAGCCGCGACGATCGCCGCGGCGAGGCTTGAGCGACCCGAGCCGGCGAGACCGGCGACGGTCACGCGCACGCACTGCCCCGTGTCGAGCACGCGGCGGATCCGCGCCGCATGCTCCTCCACGCGCCATTCCGCGAGCGCCGGCGGCGCCTCGGCGCGGGCGATCGACACGTCCTCGAGCAGCTCCGGGGTCAGCCGCCCGAAAAACCATTCGACGATCTCCGGATCGGCCTCGATCATGTCCGGCTCGCCCGGCCGGCCGGGCATTCGGCGAACCAGGGCCCAGGCGATGAGGGCGCCGGTCGGCCGCAGCATCGGCGCCGGGCCGTGGCCGAACAGCAGGCGGAGCGCCACCTCGGTCGGCAACAGCCGCCCGGGCTGGCCCTGCACCGCCGCCATCTTCGCGCCGAGCGCCGGCTCCACCGCCACCGCCACCGCGCAGTCGAGCCCGTCGATCTCGGCGGCGTTGAGGTTGAACAATTGGTGGAGGCGGGTGCGGAACGAGCCTTCGGGACCCTTGAGCCGCCGCTCGATGGCGGCCAGGTCGCGCGCGCTGGATTCCTCGCCGAGCGCCTTGTCGAGGCGAAGGCGGATCCGTTCCGCGACCAGCTCGGCACCGCTCCGCTCCTTGCGCCGCGCCGCCACCGTCATGGCTCCAGCCAGAACGGCGGCGCGTCGACGCCGTTGACCGCGATCCTGACCATCCGAGTCGCGCCGTCGGTCGGATCGAACAGGGGCTGGGCGAGGTACCGCGTCGCCGATTCGACGATGAAGCTGCCGGCATCGTCCGCCGGAACGCCGGAGAAGGCGGCGACGAGGCGGTAAACCTCGCCGGCGATGCTGAGCTGCGGGACGTTTTCGGGATCGGTGCAATCGACTCCGGCCGCCAGAGTGAATCGCACCCGCCCGCCGACGAGCGTCGTGCCGCCGATCAGCGGGCCGACGGCGAAGGGGATTCGGTTGCTCTCGGCCGTGCTGATGCTGGTCGCGCCGTTCGAGGTGGTCAGCACCTTCTGCCGGCGCAGCGCGATCGCATAGAGGCCCGGACGAATCGGCACCGCGGCGAAACCGCCCGGCGCCTCGGCGAAGACGGTGGGGCGGACGGCGAAGGAGAGGCTGTCGTTGCGGACCAGGAACTGCCAGGCGGGATTGGAGGCCGGGTCGATCACCGCCTCGTCGCGCGGTGGGTTGAGCGTGGAAAAGCCGGTCGCGCTCAGCACGATCCTGGCGTCGGTGCCGTCGCCGAGCGCCTCGCCGCCGATGCCGACATTGTCGCCCGCGCTCGCCGCCGGCGCGCCCATCGCGGCGACGGCGGGCGTCATCTCGTTGGTCAGCACGGTTCCGCCCGAAAGCGCGGGCAGGGTCACCGTCTGCTTCGAGCTCGAGGCGAACAGCGTCGGCCGCCCGCTGCTGCCGACGCCGAGCGCATAGGAGGTGACCAGCGGCGGCTTCTCGGCCGGCTCGTCCGGCGGCAGCAGCAAGCTGCGCACCTCGTAATAAGCGGTCAGCCGGGCGGTATGGTTCTGCGCCGCCGACCAGAAGGTCACCGTCTCCTCGGGCGTCGTCGGGCGGGCGATGATCCGCACGTAATTCTGCCTGCCCCGCATCGTGCTGGCGAGGATCTTGAGCGCGGCGCCGGCCGGCGGCCCGGGCAGCTCCAGCGCGTCGTCGATCATCGGAAAATCGTGCAGCGACTTCATCCCCAGCCCCATCAGGAACTGCTGGTCGGCGGGATTGATGACGTTGTTGGCGGAGCTGTGCGCGGTCAGCGCGTAATAGAGGATCACCGGCAGCGGCGTGCGCGAGATCGGATAGGGGCCGAGATCGTCCGTCGGGAAGTCGTTGCGCCGGTTCGGATCCTCCATCGCATGGTAGAGATGGAGGTTGAGCAGCGACCCGCTCTCCTTCTCCGCCTCTTCGGGCGGGAGATCGGTGACGGTGACGTTCTGCCCGGTCAGCCGCCAGATATTGACCCGGAGCAGCTCCGACAAGGTGGCGGTGACGCCATAGAGGTCGAGGTGCGGCATCGCGCTATCGCCTCCTCACCCCGAACAGCATCGGATTGAAGCTCGAGCGCTGGAGCGGACCGATCACGGACGCCTCCGCCGCCGTGGCCGGGCGCCGGCCGGGCGCTTCCGGCGCGGCTTCGAGCGCGGGCTGCCGGGCGGGAGCGGGCGGCGCCGGCGCGGGCCGCTGGCGGGCCGTCTCGGCGCGCACCGCCTCGCGGACCAGCGTGTCGATGTCCTGGCGTCGCAAATGTTGCGGCGGCGGCACCGCTTCGGGAATCGCGACGATGGGCTCGGCGACGGGCGCGGGCGGATCGGCCGGGCGCGGCGCCGCAATGGCGGCATCGGGAACCGGCGGCGCCGGCGCCGGCCTTAGGGCGGGTTCGGGCGGTGGCCGAAGCTCGGCCTTGGCCGGCGGCGGTCCCTTCTCGCGGATCGGGGCCGTTTGCGATCGTGGAGGCGCATCGGGCGGCGCGGCGCGGAGCGCCGTCGGCCGGAGGATCGGCTCGGCCGGTCGGGCTGCGCGTTTGCGGGCGCGGGGCGGCGGCTCCACCAATGCTTCGCTCGGCGCCTCCGCGATCGCCTTCGGAAGGTCGATCCGCGGCTCTCGATGCGGCCTGGCCTCGATCTCGGGCTCCCGTCTGGGAACGGCGGCGGCCTTGAGAGGCCTCGCCTGTGCCGGGGGCGGGATCGATGGCGGAGCTTCGACCGCATCGGCCTCGGGCACTGGCGTCGGCGTCGGCGCCGGCGCGCTTCGGCTCGCCGTTTTCGCCCTCGCCGCGGCCGGCGCGCGATCGCGCCGCGCGCGCTCCGCCGGTTCGAGGCCGGGGAGCGGCTCATCGATCGGCGGGGGCTCGTCCGGGCTGGCGCCGAGCAGTCCGAAATCGGCGGCGAGTTCGGGATCGCCGAGCCGCTGGTCGAAGGCCAGGATCGGCGACTGGCTGTGCACCGCCGGCTGCAGCGCGGCATTATCGCGTGCGGCGAGCCCCGCCGAGCGATCGAGCAGTCGCTGCAAATAGAGGCTCATGACGCCCGCCTCATCGCGGCGCTGCGCTCGCTTTCGATGAGGGCGGCGAAGGCCCGCCTGTCGTCGCGCGGCAGCGCCATGATCTCGCCGTGGCTCCAGCCGTAGCGGGCGGCGAGGAGGTGCGCCTCGCGCAAGAGGAAGGGCCGCTCGCCGGCGAGCGTGCGGATCAGGAAGATGGCGAGATCGAACCACACCTTCTGGCCATGGCCGCATTCCGGGCATGACGTGGCGATGTCGAGCGAGAGCAGCGGCGAAGCCTCTTCGAGGAAAGCCGCGGCGGCGTCGATCCTGCTCTTCGGCAGCTTCTTGCGGGCGATTCGGGCGAGGAGGGCGGCGCCGTCGCCCGCTTCGGTATCGGCGAGCGTCGGCACCCGCAGCTGGAAGCCGCCGGGGGCCGTCCACCAGCCTTCCGAATCCGGCGGTCCGACCGCGGCGGCGGCTTCGTCCTGGCGGGCGATCAGGGCGGCGAGCGGGAAGGCGAATTCGAACGGCTTCGCGCACGCCGCGCATGCCGCCCGGCAGGCGACCGTCTCGCCGATCTCAGCGCGGTAGATCGCGGCGAGCAGCCGGTCGTGGACCGCGACCGGGAGCGTGGCCGGCCGGAGCGGCTCACCCTCGCGCGTCGCCGCCAGCGCCGCCAGCACCCGGGTCGCCATGCCCGGCCGCTCGGGCGCGATCGCCGCTTCCGTCCGGCCGTCGAGCCGGCTCAGCAGGAATCGGGCCGGGGGCAGCGAGGGGATCGCTATGTCGACAGGATAGACCCCCGCGGCCATGGCGATCAGGTTTCCTTGACCTCGACCACAGCGGCGTCGCGGACGAAGCCCTCGTTCTGCACGACGACCGATTCGAAGGCGATCGCGCCGGCATTGGCGTCGAGCTCGGGCACCGCGGTATATTCCGACACCCAGCAGCGGAAGGCGTTCCAGGCGCGGACTTTGACGCCCTGCAGATTATAGAGCTCGATGGTGAGGTCCTTGCGGAAATTGGCAAGGCTGACCAGGCCCGCGCCTTCGGGATGGTAAGCCGAAAGCGCCCATTCCTCGAAAGCGGTATCGTGGCTGATCCCGCGCTCGATGGTGATCGGTTCGAACGAGGTGAGGCCCGGCGTCAGCCGCTTGGTGGAGAGATCGCCGCCGTCGCGATGCTGGATCGGCTCGATGGTGCGCTTGAGGCCGCTCACCTTGCTTACCCCGGCGACCACGTCCGCGCCGAACAGGACCAGGAAACGGAAATTGGAGTAGGGATCGATGCGATCTGCATTGACCGAGAATTGAGCCATGACGATGCTCCCTTCGGAACTTGGTTCGGACGGGCGGGGTCAGATCTCGACCTGCCCGGCGATCTGCTTGACCGTCAGCACGACAAATTCGGCGGGCTTCAGCGGCGCGAAGGCGACGATGACGTTGACGATGCCGAGATTGCGGTCGGTTTCCGTCGTCGTGGTCGCGTCGCACAGCACATAATAGGCTTCGATCTTGTTGCGGCTGGCGAACGCGCCCTGCCGCATCAGCCCGTTCATGAACGAGCCGGCGGCGAGCCGGATCGCCGCCCACAACGGCTCCGCATTGGGCCGGAACACCGCGAATTTGAGCCCGCGATAGAGGCTCTCCTCGATGAACAACATGGTCCGCCGCACCGGGATATATTTGTCGTCGATATTGCCGGTATCGTCGGAGCCGATCATCGTCCGCGCCCCCCAGGCGACGGCGCCGGAGGGGAACAGGCGGATCGCGTTCAGCGCCTTGGGATTGATGACGCCATTCTCCTCGTCGCTCATGTTGCGCTGCAGGCCGACGATGCCGCGGATCGTGGCCTCGATCCCGGCCGGCGCGGTCCACACGCCCGAGCGGGTGTCGGTGCGCGCCATCAGGCCGGCGATCGAGCCCGAAGGATCGATCTCCTTGCCGGCGGCGATGGTCGCGCTCGGCACCTTGAGCCGTGGCCAGAACACCGCGGCATTGCGGGTCTCGACGCCGACCTTGAGGCTGGCGACGCCGGCTTCGGCGGCGGCGATCGTCGTCCAGTCGTCGTCGGGATCGACGAGCAGCATGGCGCGGCGCTTGGCGGCGAGCGCGCTCGCCGTGCCCCACAGGTTGCGCCGCTCGGCATTGGTCTGGCCGTCGGCGCGGGGGAGCATCATCAGGTTGAACGAATCGAGCTCGCTCTCGACGATCCCGAACGCGGCCTGATAGTCGGCGAGCAAAGGCTCGGTGCCGTCCGAGCCGACGTCGCCGGGATCGGCGGCGGTCTGCTTGCCGATCGGCGCGACTCCGCCCAGCCGGCCGAGCGAATTGGCCGCGACGTTCGCCGCCGGGCCGGCGGGGACGATGCTCGCGGCGACGTCCGTCCCCAGCGTGGTCAAAGCCGAGGTGAAGCCGTCATTGGCGCCGCCGAACTTGGGCACCAGCGAGAGCCGGTGGCCGACCCGCTTCACCGTCCAGCGGTTGACCGCCGGCGTGGCGATGGCCGCGGCGAGCTCGTCGAGCGCGCGGCGGACATTGCCGAATGAGCCGACCGGGTCGCCGGCCACGACCGCGGCGTCGCGGTACATCGGCTCGCCGGCCGTGCCCGTGATCCCCGGCGGCCCGGTATGCGAGGCCGGGTTGGCGGGATCGGTGAGCGTGAAATTGCCGACCGCCGAGCGATTGAGGGTCGCGAAGGTGTTGAAGGACGAGAGCCAGCCGACCCCGGCCGGCTCGGCGAAGGCGGTGCCGACGATCGAGCTCAGTCCGGTCGGCGCCGGACGCAGCGGCCCGGTGCTGTCGATCTCGATGCCGCCCTGGGCGGTGCCGAGCATCAGCGGCACCGCGCAGTCGTTGGCCGCCGCCGGCGTGATCAGCACCGATCCGGTCGTGCTCGCGATCTGCAGCACCCGCTCGCCGCCGAAGGCGACGAAGCCCGACGTGCAGTTCACCGCGATGCCATCCATCGCATAGCGCGCGACCACGGCCGGGCCGATGGCCGCAACCGCGACATTGTCCGCCAGGGTGACTTCGACCGGCGGATTGTTCGCGATCGAGATCCTGAACGCGTTGACGAAGGGGGCGGGAAGGGCGCCGTCGATAATGGCGTCCAACGCCGTCTGGGCGGTGGCATTGGGCTGCGGGAAGATGAGCCCGCCGATCGAGGCGCCGCTGATCGTCGCCGGGGCGGTGAGATCGTCGAGCGTGACCAGCGCGCTGCTTCCGTTGACGATATTTTCGGCATAGCGGGCCGAGCCGGGATCGAGCGAAAGACTGGTATAGGTCTCGCTGTTCTTCTTCTCGATCGTGCCGTCGCTGCGGGGGCTGGCCCGGTAGACGGTGAGGTTGAAGGTCCGCTCGGGGCTGTCGGTCGCATAGTCGACCTCGGCGCGGATCATGTTTCCGGCCGCGCCCTGGTCTCGCGCGGTGAGGCGGATGGCATCGGCGCCGAGCGTGCTGCGCATCACCACGCTCGCGGCACGCGCGTCGCGGGCGATGCGCATGATCCATGCCTGGCTGCCGCCATTGACGTAGAACTGGCGGACCTGATCGATCAGCTCGCCCGGCCCGGCGGTCCCGAAGACGCGCTCGAACTCGATCAGCGAGAGCGTGCGCGTGGGCGTTGCGAACGGCCCCATGCCCGCCATGCCGACGAACAAGGCGGTCGAGGTCGACGCGGCCGCGATCGCCTGGGCGCCGCTGGGCTCTTCCTGAACGTATACGCCCGGATAGCTGACTTGTGCTGGCATTTCTCACGCCTCCTTGCGGTGGATTTGGGGTCCGGATTGAAAGTCGGGACTGAGCGATTTGAAATGTTGGACAAAATTGTTCCACAAACTGTACCAGCTAACAAGCCAGAACAGAGAAGGAACCCAATAATATGCTAGGGCGAGTCTTCTTACCTTGAAAACGATTATTTGTGAGTAAGCTAGACTCAAGTCGAGTTAGGCGACCTGCGGGATTCACTAGGTAGAACAAAGGCGAACTATCGACCTAGTCCGGAACGACTCGGAAACATTAGCCATTTCCGTCAATTAGTCTTACGCGATACTATGGAAAACAAGGAATTTGGCGCAAAAAAAGCAAAATAGAGCATTCAGGCGATTCAATGCTTTGGTGCAGCGCCGCTCGACCGATCTATGATCGGGTGGCCACGCGGAGTCCGGCCATGCCCGCCGGTCGCGACTTCCAAATCAGGATGAGCCGGTCGGCATCGGCTCCCGCGCGGACCGGCGAGGCCGCAAGCCTGCGGCGCGGTCAGCCGCCGCTATTGTAGCGCAGATCGCTGGCGGTGAGGGCTTTCTTATCGACGGCCGCGTCGCCGAATCGAAGGTTGGAATAGGCCTGCTGCGGCAGCTTGGCGCCGAAGCTCTTCCCCTTGCCGGGGGCGAGGCGGCGGAGGTCGAACTCGTCCTCGAACTGGATGCCCATCCGGCGGGCTTCCGACCAGCGCACCTCGGCGCCGAGATTGCCGCAGCCGGGCAGATCGAGCTGGACCTTGGCTTCGATCGGCAGCGCCCGGTCGCATTCGAGCAGGGCGCCGCCGGTCGAGATGTTGCGCACCCGCACCGGCATGCTCATGCCGTCGAACTGCAGGCTGGCGACTTTCAGCAGGCCCTGGCGCGGCGGCCGGTTGAACTGGAAGCCGTCGGCCGTCACCGCCCTGTTCTGGTTGGCGAGCACGCCGGCCTCCTCCGGATTCATCGGCCGGCCGAAAATATAGCCCTGAATGTGCGAGCAGCCGAGCTCGCGGATCATGGTCAGCTCGTCATGGGTCTCGGCGCCTTCGGCGGTCGTGTCCATGTTGAGGCTCTCGGCCAGGGTGACGATGGCGCGGATGATCGCGGCGTTGCGGCTGCCGGTCTTGGCCGCGCCGCGAACGAAGCTCTGGTCGATCTTGATCTTGTCGAACGGCGCCTTCTTCAGATAGCCCAGTGACGAATAGCCGGTGCCGAAATCGTCGAGGGCGAGGCGGACTCCGAGCGCCTTCAGCTTGGCGAACATGTCGTCGGTCGACTCGCTCTCGACCAGGAACACGCCCTCGGTGATCTCAAGCTCGAGCTGGCGCGGCGCGAGATCGGCGTTGGCGAGCGCGCTGACGATGGTGGCGGGAAGGCTCGGCTCGACGAACTGGATCGGCGAGAGATTGACCGCGACCCGGATATGCTCGGGCCATTTCGCCGCCTCCAGGCAGGCTGTCCGAAGCACCCATTCGCCGATCTGAAGGATCAGGCCGGCTTCCTCGGCGAGCGGCACGAACAGGCTGGGCGAGATGACTCCGCGGACGGGATGGTGCCAGCGGACCAGCGCCTCGAAGCCGGAAAGCGCCTCGGTCTGGGCGTTGACCACCGGCTGATATTGAAGCTGGAGCTCGCCCCGGGCGATCGCCTTGCGAAGGTCGGTTTCCAGCATCTGCCGGTCCTGGGCCTCGGAGTGCATTTCGGGGGCGAAGAAGCAAAAGGTGCCGCGACCGGCCGACTTGGCCGCGTAGAGCGCGAGATCGGCGTTGCGGATCAGCGCGTCGGCGCACGATCCGACCGACGGGGCGATGGCGATTCCGACCGAGGCGCCGATCGAGATATCATGGCCCTCGATCATATAGGGCATCGACACCTGCTGGATCAGCCGGCCGGCGAGGGTGCCGAGCGTGCCGTCGTCGTCCTGCCCGGGCAGGACGGCCTTGAACTCGTCGCCGCCGAGCCGGCCGACCTGGCCGCGCTCGCCGAGCACCGAGGTGAGGCGCTGCGCGACCTGCTTCAGGAGCGCGTCGCCGATCGGGTGGCCGAGCGTGTCGTTGACGTTCTTGAAGCGGTCGAGGTCGATCAGGAACAGGGCGCAGCCGCCGGCCGCGCCGTCCTTGCTCTGCAGCGCCTCGTCGAGGGTCCGGCGCATCAGCATCCGGTTCGGAAGGCCGGTCAGCGAATCATATTTGGCGAGGCGGTTGATCTCCTCCTCGGAGCGGCGCTGCTCGGTGAGGTCGGTGCCGATCCCCCGGAAGCCCAGGAAGCGGCCATGCTCGTCGAACACCGGCGTGCCCGACAGCGACCACCAGATTTCGGCGGCGGTGTTGGCGCGCACGTTGATGTCGGTGAAGGGCAGGCGGGCCGACAGATGGAAGCCGAGCGTTCGTTCCGAGGATTCGGTGCCGCGCCGGTCGTCGAGCCCGATCAGATCGGCGAACGGCCGGCCGATCAGCTCGCGGGCCGGAGTCTTGAGGTCGGCGGCGAGCTGCTCGGAAACGTAGGAGAGGGCGCCGCGCCCCGTCGTCTCCCAGAACCAGCCGCGGCCGGCCTGCTCGAACTCCTCGATGAAGCGGGCGGCGCGCTGAGCGTTCCATTCGATCTCGACCCGCCGCCGCAGCTGGGCGAGCTGGTCGGCCGAGCGCTTCAGGCCGAGACCGACGATGCACAGGCAGAATGCGAAGGCGGCGCCGGCGGCCGCCATGTCGTTCGACAGGAACAGCAGCTTTCCGGCGCAGGCGATGCCGCCGAGCAGGGCCAGGGTCGGAAAGGGCAGGAAGGCGATCGGGATCGCCAGCATGGCGCCGGCGAAAGCGATCTCCATCAGCAGCGGATTGGCGCCCTCGGCCCCGACCGCGACCGCGGTCGCGCACCAGAGCGCGCTGGCGACGATCGTGTAGAGCGCGGCGCCGCGCGTCGCGACATGAGGCAGCATCCGCGACGGCGGGCGCCGGAGCAGCCAGGCCCAGCCGACGAAGTCGATCAGCAGCAGCCCGCCCAGCGGGGCCAGCCCCCGCATCTGGTCCGCGGCGGCCGGACCGAGGCCGCTGAGCAGCGCGAAGGCGCAGATGAAATGAACGGAAAGCAGAAAGAAGGGAATCGGGTTCAGCAGCCGGCTCCGCTCGCGTGCGGCGCTCTCCTCCTGCTCGTCGTCCAGCCGCTGGAAATCGCGCACCATCAGGCTCGCGAGCGACACCCGCTCCTCCGTGACCGCCAGCGCGGTATCGCCTCTTTTTCGGTATTCTGCCATCGGCGGCTCATAGCGCGCCCGGCTTAACATTTGTTTGCCGCGCGAAGCCTAGCGTCGAGGCTCGTCCTCGGGCGGTTCCTCTCCCCGCTCGCGCGCCCGCCGGGCCTCGCGCTCGCGCCGGCGCGCTTCGCGGCCCTCGCGTTCCTCGGCTTCCCGGATTTCGCGGCCGCGGCGCTGGTCGGCCTCCGCCTGGCTGGTCGTGGCCGCGTCGACTCCGGCGCTCACCACCTTCACCGGCAAGGTGACGATGTCGACGGCGGTGCGGGCCAGGCAGCCGGACAGCAGAACCGGCGCGGCGAGCAGGAGAATGATACGCATCTGCAGGCACATAGCAGAGGATTGATTGACCATCGATGAAGCTGGGACCTTCGTCGAAACGCCGCTTGCAAAGCCGCGCCTCGGCGGGAACAAGGCGCCGGGGACGAAGGCGGAGCCGCGCCCGCGCGGGTCATGGGGTAAGGATGTTCTGACATGGAAGTTTCTCGGCGCGAATTGATGCTGACCGGTGCGGCCCTCGCCGCGCTGGCCAAAGGCGGATCGGCCCTGGCTCTGGTCCAGGAGGCGGCCGGCGGCGCCGCGAGCGCGGCGTGGGACCTCGGCGACCTCTATCCGAACGACGCCGCCTGGACCGCCGAGCGGCAGTCGCTGCAGGCCGAGATCGCTCGGCTGCCGCAGCTGCGCGGCACTTTGGGGCGCGACGCCGGCGCGCTCCGCGCCGCGCTCCAGACCATCTCCGACACGGCTCGCAAGGCGGTGCGGCTCTACATCTACGCCTCGCTGAAGGCGGACGAGGATCTGCGCGTCGCCCCCAACCAGGAGCGCAAGCAGCAGGCGCAGGACGTGTTCACCGCTTTGGGCGAGGCCACCGCCTGGGTGGAGCCCGAAATCCTCACCGTCGGCCAGGCGAAGGTCGACAATTTCGCCGCCGCGGAGCCCGGCCTCGCCAAGTTCCGCTTCTATCTCGCCAACATCCTGCGCCGCGCGCCGCACACGCTTTCCGAGGAATCGGAGCGGTTGCTGGCCTCGGCGGGCACGCCGCTGTCGGGCCCCAACGACATTCGCGATCAGCTCGCTTCCTCGGACATTCCCCGGCCGGAGGTCACCTTGTCGACCGGGCAGACGGTCCGGCTCGACGACCAGGGCTATTCGATCAACCGCTACGCGCACAATCGCGACGACCGCAAGCTGGTCTTCGACCGCTTCTGGGCGAGCTACAAGACGTTCGAAAGCTCGCTCGGCGCCGCGCTCGCTTCCAAGGTGCGCGGCGACATCTTCCAGTCCAGGGCGCGGCGCTACGACAGCGCGCTGCAATGGGCGCTGGCCGGCGACAACATCCCGGAGGGGGTTTACCGGACGCTGGTCGCCGAGGCGAACACCGGCCTGCCGACGCTGCACCGCTATTTCGCGCTTCGCCAGCGCATGCTCGGCCTGCCCGATCTCCATTATTACGACATCTATCCGCCGCTGGTCCGCAACGACCGGCGATTCACCCTGGCGGAGATGCGCGCGACGACGCTGGAGGCGCTTCGTCCGCTCGGCCCGGAATATGGCCGGCTGCTCGCCCAGGGCACTGCGGCGCGCTGGATGGATCCCTTCCCCCGCCAGGGCAAGGCGTCCGGCGCCTATATGAGCGGCGGCGCGTACGACGTTCATCCCTATCTGCTCTTGAACCTGTCCGACGATTATGCGGGCCTGACCACCTACGCTCACGAATGGGGCCACGCGATCCATTCCCTGCTCGCCAGGTCGCGTCAGCCCTATGAGACTTCGGACTACGCGACCTTCACCGCCGAGCTCGCCTCGACCGGCAACGAGCAGCTGCTCGCGCGCCACATGATCGCCAACGCCCGCAGCCGCGACGAGAAGCTCTTCTATCTCGGCCAGATGATGGAGGGGTATCGCTCGACCTTCTTCCGCCAGACCATGTTCGCCGAGTTCGAGCTTCGAATCCACGATATGGCGGAGGCGGGCGAGGGGTTGTCGGGCGAGCGCTTCACCGCCCTCTATCTCGAGCTTTTGCGCAAATATCACGGGCCGGGCATGCGGATCGACCCGCTCTACGCGGTCGAATGGGCCTTCATCCCGCATTTCTTCCGCACCTTCTACGTCTTCCAATATGCGACCTCGATCTCGGGCGCGGTCTATTTCTCGCAAAGCGTGATGAACGGCGGCGAGCGCGAGCGGGAGCGGTTCCTCGATACGCTGAGGGCGGGCGGCTCGGATTATCCGACCGAGATCCTGAAGCGCGCCGGCCTCGATATGACCACTCCGGCGCCCTATCGCGCGCTGATCGCCGAGTTCGGCCGGGTGATGGACGAGGCGGAGTCGCTGCTGGGGCGGGCTTAGGGCGTATCAACATTCAGCCTGCCGCCCTCCCCCTTGATGGGGGAGGGTTGGGTGAAGGTGAACGTTAATGAAGGGCGATGCCTTTCCGGAGATTCCACCCCACCCCGTCCCTCCCCGTCAAGGGGAGGGGCTTAAGGATCGCGCCTTAACTGAATGTCGATACAGACTAGCCGGCCGGCGCGAGCAGGCTGCAGCAGGTCAGCCCCGCTTCGGCCTTGTGCAGCTCGGAAACGTCGAGCGGCACCACGTCGAAACCGCGGCCGGCGAGCATTTCGGCCGCCCGCGGCGCCTCGCTCGAGACGAACAGCCGCCCGCCGGCGCGAAGCACGTTGGCGCCGTTCGGCTCGGCCACCGCCACCAGCTCGACGTCGGCGAAGAGCTCGGGCGAGACCCAGTCAGGATGATAGACCAGCACCGGATTGCCGGCCGAGTCGGGGCCGGCGAAGGTGGCGGCGGTCTTGAGATGGAGGCAGCCGCGGGTTTCGACCGGCACGACCGCGAAACCGAGCGGTCGGGCCGCCCCGGCAAGCGCGGCGATGCCTTCGTCCGACGTGCGCGCGGAACGGCCGACATAGAGCGTCCGGCCGATCCGGAGGACGTCGCCGCCGTCGAGCGTGCCCGCGGCGAGGCGATGGACCTCGAAATCGCCCGCGAGGCCTTTCGCGGTCGAAGCCGCCTCGCCTGCTCGCGAGGCCGCGCCCGGCCGGGTGACGATGGCGTGACCGCCGAGAATCAGCGCGGTGTCCTCCACGAACACGCCGTCGGGCGCTTCGGGCAAAGCGGGCAGGTGTCTGATCTCAAAGCCGGCGTCCGCGAGCGCCGCTTCATAGCTGGCATGCTGCGTTTCGGCGCGGGCGATATCGATCGGCTCCCGGCCGAGATGGCTCAGCTCGCACTCGGCGAGGCGGCGGCTGAGGGCGCGAATGTAGGCGGTTCCGATCGACATGCGCGCGCTTTAGGCCGGTGGTCGATTAGATTGAAACGCTAACATCCGTTCGCCCCGAGCCTGTCGAAGGGCCTTTCTTTTGTCCTTGAAGGGGAAAGTTGAGGGCTTCGACCACCCCGGATCACCCGGTGCTGGAGCTCCTCGGCGGCGTGGCGCGGCAAAGGGGGCTTGACTCTCTTTCTTGCATATTAGATATTTCTGTAATGACAGAAATTACTGACGAATCGAAACTGGCGCCCGCGGTCGAGCGGTTCATCCTGCATTGGGGCGACATGGGCGGGCAGTGGGGCGTCAATCGCTCGGTCGCGCAGATTCATGCGCTCCTTTATCTTTCCGAGCGGCCGCTGAACGCCGAGGACATCGCCGACCTGCTCGGCATCGCCCGCTCGAACGTCTCGACCAGCCTCAAGGAATTGCTCGGCTGGAAGCTGGTCCGGCGGGTGCCGATGCTCGGCGACCGGCGCGACCATTATGAGGCCGAAACCGATTTGTGGGAGATGGTCACCCGCATCGCCCAGGGCCGCAAGGAGCGGGAGATCGACCCGGCGGCCGCCGCGCTTCGCGCCTGCCTCGCCGAGGCCAAAAGCGATCCCGGGGTCAGCCCGGTCGCGCTCAGGCGGCTGACCGAGATGAGCGGCTTCATGGAGACTTTGAACCGCTGGTACGAACAGATGCTGGGCGTGCCCGCGCCCAAGATCATGGCCCTGATCCGGATGGGATCGAAGGTGGTCAGCCTGTTGAGCTTCGGCCGCAAGGGCGAGGATCGGCGGGAATAGGAGGCGGATCATGAAACTGCCGCGGCCGCTCGAACCCCAGGTGGTTCCGTTTCCGAGCGGCCGCGCGCGACCCGCCAGCGTCGGCGATCTTCGCTTCCGCGCCCTGATCGGCGAGCAGGCGTGGGCGGCTCTCCCGGACGCCACCCGGAAACGGTTCGGCAAGCGTGTCGCCCACTGCCGGACCGTCCTCTATGCCGGCGAGATCGTCGAATGCCGGATGAACCGGGTGGGCTGGCTGCTCGCCCAAGGGGCGCGGCTGATCGGCGCTCCGCTGCCGACCGCGTGCGACGTCGACGTGCCGGCGGCGGTCAGCGTCAGCGAGGATCCGAAGAGCGGCGGCCAATTCTGGACCCGCATCTACGGGCGCCGGCGCGGCTTTCCCCAGGTCATCCATTCGAGCAAGCGCTTCGCCGGCCCGACCGGCCTCGAGGAATATGTCGGCCGCGGCTTCGGCATCGCCCTCGACGTCGAAGTGGCGGACGGCGCGCTCCATTTCGTCAGCGACCATTATTTCTTCGCCTGCGGACGGCTCCGGCTCCGAATCCCGCGCTGGCTCGCGCCCGGCCGAATGCGGGTCAGCCATATCGACTGCAACCACGGCCTGTTCGCCTTCGTGCTCCTGCTCGAACATCCCTGGCTGGGCGAGCTGATCCGGCAAACGGCGATGTTCCGGGATATGAAAGGCGGCGAGGAATGACTGGTACCCACCCGTCTTCGAGCCGTTTGGGAGCGGCATTGATAGTGGCGTCGCTCGCAAGCGTTGCGGCCGCCTGGCTGGGAATAGCGACCGAAGCGCCCTGGGAGACGGCTTTCGGCCTGCTTTTTCTGGTGTTTTTGTTCGGGACCCCGATCGCCCTTTTGCATGCTCTGTTGTTCGGGCTTCCAGCCTACCTCGCGCTGCGCGGACGTTGGCCGCTGCGCCGATGGATCGCGGCGCTGGCAGGCTTCGTCATTGGTGCGCTGCCCACCGCGCTTCTTTCGCTGGACCCTGGCTATGAATTCTATCGGCAGGGCCAACAAGTACTTGTCTACAATGGGTATTACACGACCGCCGGCTGGCTCAGCGTTCTTAGTGGCGCTGTAATCAGCGGTCTTTACGGTGTGGTTGGCGGACTCGCATTTTGGCTGGTGTTGCGCGGCGCGAAGGAGTCGCCGAGCGAGTGAAGCGGGTGCTGGTGATCGGCGGCTATGGCGGCTTCGGCGCTCGGCTCTCGCGGCGGCTGGCGGCCGTGGGGCACCATGTGCTGGTGGCGGGTCGCAGCGGCGACAAGGCGGCCGACTTCGCCGCCACGCTGGCGAGCGCCGAGCCCGTGGTCGCGGACCGGCAGGGCGATCTGGCGCCCGTGCTGGCCGCCCGTCGTCCCGATCTGGTGATCGACGCGGCGGGGCCGTTTCAGTCGAGCGACTATCGCGTGCCGCTGGCCTGCATCGCAGCGGGCATTTCCTATCTCGATCTCGCCGATGCCCGTGAATTCGTTTGCGGGATCGGCGCGCTCGACGAAGCGGCCCGAAAGGCCGGCGTGGCGGTGATCGCCGGCGCGTCGAGCGCTCCGGCGCTGACCGGCGCGGTCGTCCGGCGGCTGGCGGCCGATCTCGACCGGGTCGAGCAGGTCGACATCGCGCTCAGCGCCTCCGCTATGGTGACCGCCGGCGCCTCGGTGGCCGCGGCGATCCTCTCTTATGTCGGCCGGCCGATCGGGCTTTGGCGGGGCGGGCGCTGGCGGCGGGGCCATGGCTGGCAGGAGATGCGGTCGGAGCGGATGCGGGCTGGCTCGTTGCGGCTGCCGAAGCGGCGCGTCGCCCTCATCGACGTTCCCGATCACGACCTGCTTCCGGCGATGCTGCCCGGACGGCCGGCGGTCGCGTTCCGGGCCGGTAACGAGCTGGCTTTCCAGATGCTGTTTCTCTGGCTGGCGAGCTGGCCGGTACGCTGGGGCTGGATCGAGTCGCTGAGCGGCGCCGCGCCCTGGCTGCTGCCCCTGCAGCGGCTGACCTCATGGGCTGGCGGCGACCGCTCGGGGATGACCATCACCCTGACCGGGCGTCGGGGCGCCGAGGCGGTGGAACGGCGCTGGACTATCATCGCGACGGACGGCGACGGCCCCGAAATTCCGACCCTGGCGGCGGCGATGCTGGCGGAGGACCTGTTCGCCGGCGGGATCGCGCCCGGCGCGCGCGACGCATCGGCCGCGCTTGCGCTGGACCGCTTCGAGGCGGCCTTTGCCGGGCTTGCCGCCGCCCACCGGATCGAGGAGCGGATCCTGCCGCCGCCGCTATACGCGCGGGTGATGGGGGAAGCGTTCGCCGAGCTGCCTCCGCTCGTCCGGGCGATCCACGATTTCCACGCGGATGCCGGCGCGGCGGGGGAGGGCCGGGTGGAGCGCGGCCGCAACCTGTTCGCGCGATTGATCGGGGCCGTCATGCGCTTCCCGCCGGCGGGCGACTATCCGCTCCACGTCTCCTTCGCGGTGAAAGGGGGACGGGAGCGATGGACCCGCGATTTCGGCGGCCGCGTCTTCACCAGCGAATTGACCGGACAGGACGGGCTTGCGGTCGAGCGCTTCGGCCCGATCCGGTTCGGCTTCGCGCTCGCGCCGACCGCGGACGGGCTCGCCATGCAGCTCGGACGATGGAGCATCCTCGGCGTTCCGCTGCCGCTCGTCCTGGCGCCGCGCATCACCGCCTTCGAGCGGCAGGAGACGGATCGTTTCCGCTTCGACGTCGCCGTCGCGCTCCCGCTCGTCGGGCCGGTCGTCCGTTATTCGGGCTGGCTGAAGCCGGTCAGCTGAGCTCGGCAACGAAAAGGGCGGCCCGTTGCCGGACCGCCCCTGGTTTCGTCGTTCCGTCTCGCTTCTAGCGCTTCGAGAACTGGAAGCTGCGGCGGGCCTTGGCCTTGCCGTATTTCTTGCGCTCGACGACGCGCGGGTCGCGGGTCAGGAAGCCTTCGCGCTTCACCGCCGAGCGGAGCGCGGGCTCGTAGCGGGTGAGCGCGGTCGAGATGCCGTGGCGGACCGCGCCGGCCTGGCCGGAAAGGCCGCCGCCGGAGACGGTGGCGACGACGTCATACTGGCCCTTGCGGTCGGCGACATCGAACACCTGGTTGATGATCAGGCGAAGCGTCGGCCGGGCGAAATAGACCTCCTGGTCGCGGCCGTTGACGACGATCTTGCCGGTGCCGGGCTTCAGCCAGACCCGGGCGACCGCGTCCTTGCGGCGGCCGGTGGCGTAGGCGCGGCCCTGCTTGTCGAGCTGCTGCTCGCGCAGTATCGCCTGGATCTGCGGGCCCTGGGTCTCGACGCCGTCCTTGTTGGTCTCCTCGGGCTTTTCGCGACGGCCGTCGCGATCGCGGCCGCCTTCGCGGCTCTCGCGCGCCATCGGCGCGGCTTCGGGAGCGGCGGGAGCCTCCGTCGCTGCCTCGACGGGCTCGGCCGGCGCCTCGGCGCCTTCGGCCGGCGCTTCGCCCTCGGCGGGCGTCGCGGCCTCGGCGGCAGCTTCGGCCTCGGCAGTGGCTTCGGCCTCGGCGGGGGCCGCTTCGGGCGCCGGCGCGGCGGCCTCCTCGGTCAGCTTGGCGAGATCGGAAAGCGATTGACGGTTGTCGGACATCAGGCACCCACCTTGTTCTTGCGGTTCATCGCCGCGACATCGAGAGTTTCGGGGTTCTGGCCGCCGTGCGGATGCTCGGTGCCGGCATAGAGGTGAAGAGCGCGCATCTGGTCGCGGCCGAGAGGCCCGCGCGGGATCATCCGCTCGATCGCTTTCTCGAGCACTCGCTCGGGGAAGCGGCCCTCGAGGATCTTGCCCGCGGTGATCGACTTGATGCCGCCGGCATAGCCGGTGTGGCGGTAATAGATCTTGTCGGCCAGCTTTTTGCCGGTGAAGCGCACCTTGTCGGCGTTGACGATGACGACATGGTCGCCGCAATCGACGTGCGGGGTGTAGCTCGGCTTGTGCTTGCCGCGCAGGATATTGGCGACGATCGTGGCGAGCCGCCCGACCACCAGCCCGTCGGCATCGATCAGATGCCATTTCTTCTCCACCTCGCGCGGCTTGGCCGACTTGGTGGTCTTCATCAGCGCCTTCATGGGCTTTCGACCTTATGCTGGAATGAGCAGCGCCGCCCGTCAGCGAGCGGCGCGATGGCGGGCAAATGGCGAAGGGGAGCGGGAAAGTCAAGGAAAAGCGGGCGTTTCGCGAGAGGTATTATATTACCTGCTGTTCTCCGTGACCCACTCCGCATAGGACGCAAAAGAGTCCGAGATCGGCCAGATCACCGCGGCGGGCACCTCATAACTGTGCAGCGCCGCGATGCGCTCGATCAACGCGGGCGCGCGCTCGGCGGAGGTCTTGAAGATCGTTGCCACCTCGTCGGCTTCCTCGACCTTGCCCTGCCAGCGATAGATTGAGCGGCACGGGCCGAGGATATTGACGCACGCCGCGAGGCGCTCCCCGATGGCGATCCGGGCGATGCGTTCGGCTTCGGCGGCGTCGGCGAACACGGCGTAGACGCTGACGATCTCGCTCATGCCTTGCGCTCCCCGAGCCTGTGCGCCGTCGCGATCATCGCCGCGAGCAGCAGGGCCGCCATGCCCTGGTGCGCCACCGCGATGTCGATCTGCACGCCCGAGAGGATGGTGAGGATGCCGAGCAGGATCTGGACGGTGACGGCGGCGATCAGGAGGGCGCCTTCGAGCCATGCGCCGCGCAGCCAGGCGAGGAGGCCGAGCCAGACCGCCAGGCCGGCGACGGCGAAGGCGAGCCAGCGGTGGACGAACTGGACCACCACCGGATTGTCGACGAAATTGCGCAGGAAGACGTCGTACATCTCGGTTCCGGCCGGAAACCATTCGTCGCCCATTTTCGGCCAGGTATTGAAGGCATAGCCCGCGTCCAGCCCGGCGACATAGGCGCCGAACAGGAATTGCAGGAACAGGATCGAAAGCGCCCAGATGGCCAGCAGGGGCATCCTCGCCGTCCGCGCTTGGGAATTTCGGGCGAGCGCTTTCAGATCGAGCGCGACCCAGATCAGGCTGGCGAAGATGATCAGGGCGGTCAGCAGGTGGACGGCGAGGCGGATATGGCTGACCTCGGGCCGGTCGACCAGGCCGGAGGCGACCATCCACCAGCCGATCGCGCCCTGCAGCGCGCCGAGGCCGAGGATCGCGCCGAGCTTCCAGCCATGGCCCGCCGGGATCGCCCGGCGCCAGGCGAACCAGGCCAGCGGCAGGGCGAAGGCGAGGCCGATCAGCCGGCCGAGCAGTCGATGGACATATTCCCAGAAGAAGATGGTCTTGAAGTCGGCCAGCGTCATCCCCTGATTGAGCTGCTGATATTGCGGGCTCGCCTTGTAATGGTCGAACTCGGCCTGCCACTGCGTGTCGTTGAGGGGCGGCACCGCGCCCGAAACCGGCTCCCAGCGGACCATCGACAGGCCGGATTCGGTCAGCCGGGTGATCCCCCCGACCACCACCATCAGGAACACCAGGGCGGCGACGAAGGCCAGCCAGCCGGCGATGGCGGCCGGGCGGGGACGGGGCTCGGCGGGGCGGGCGAACATGGGTGCGCCTATGGCCGAGCGGGGGAGGCTTGCCAACATGTCCCACCCGGGAAGACGCTGCGTCCGGGAAGCCACTTCCCGCAAATGTTATGTTGTAACCTTCCAGAACTCGCTTTATATGCGGGTGGCGAAGGGATTCGGTGCGCGTGCTTCAGGGTGCAATCAGGCAGGGAAATATCGATCGGCTGGCCATCGGCCTGTCCGGGCTTTGCCTTGTCCACTGCGTCGCCAGCGCGGTCTTGCTGACCCTGCTCGCTTCGGCCGGCGGCGTCCTGCTCGATCCGATCTTCCATGAAGTGGGCCTGATGCTTGCCCTGACGCTCGGCGCGATCGGGCTCGGCCGCGGGGTCCGCCAGCACGGCTTCATGATGCCGGCGGCGATCGGCAGCCTCGGCCTCGGCATGATGGCGGGCGCTCTGACGCTCGGCCATGACGGCGGCGAGATGGTTTATTCGGTGGTCGGAGTCCTGATCCTCGCGCTCGGCCACGACCTCAACCGGCGCGCGGTGATCTGAGCTTTTAATCTCGTCATTGCGAGCACCCAGGCGAAGCCGGGGGACGCGGCAACCTGCGCGCCGCCTTCGCCGCTGACTGGATTGCTCCGCTCCGCTCGCAATGACGGGTGCCCGCTTGTTAGCGCCGCGCCGAATGATTACATCTCCGCCATGGCAGCCCATGTCCACCACAGCCACTCCGGCGCCGGCCTGACCGACGCCGCCAGATCGACGATGGAGAAATCGGGCGAGCAGTGGACGCCGATGCGCGCCGCCGTGTTCGACGCGCTCGCCGGCTTCGACAAGCCGGCCTCGGCCTATGACATCGCCGAGAAGGTCTCGACCGTGCAGGGCCGCCGGGTCGCCGCCAACAGCGTCTACCGGATCCTCGACCTCTTCGTCGGCGCCAACCTCGCCCGCCGCGTCGAGAGCGCCAACGCCTATATCGCCAACGACCATCCCGATTGCGTCCACGACTGCATCTTCCTGATCTGCGACACCTGCGGCCAGGCCCGCCACCTCGACGACGACCGCATCACCGGCGGCGTCCGCGCCGCGGCCAAGGCGGCGGGCTTCAAGGCCGACCGGCCGGTGATCGAGGTGCGGGGCACGTGCGGAGAGTGCGAGGGGGAGTAGCGTCCGAACGGTAGCCTCACCCCTCGGCCACCATGCCCGCCCCTGTCAGTCCTTTGCGGATTGACTCCATCAATTGTAGCTACATAAATTCATGGCGATCACCTTCGATCCCGCCAAACGCGATCGCACGCTCACCGAGCGAAACCTCGATTTCGCGGATGCGGAGGCGGTGTTCGCCGGGCCGCTCGTCGAGAATCCCGACGACCGCTTCGACTATGGCGAGGAGCGGTTCATCACCGTCGGTTATCTCGGTGAGCGGATGGTGGTTGTGGTCTGGACGGCGCGTGGCGAGGATCGGCACATCATCTCGACGCGGAAGGCGAACGAACGTGAGCAGGAAAGATACCGAGAGCAACTGGGTTGATCCCGACGACGCACCTGAGCTTCAGGACGAATGGTTCGACCGCGCGGAGCTCCGCGTCGGCGACAAGGTCGTCCGCCGCGGCCGGCCGGCCGGCTCGGACAAGCGCCTCGTCTCTCTGCGCCTCGACCAGGCGGTGCTCGACCATTTCCGCGCTTCCGGCCCCGGCTGGCAAACCCGGGTGAACGAAGCGCTGCGCAAGTCGGCGGGACTCTGAACGGCTGCCGCGGGCAGACGTTATTCGGGTCGCTCTAGAAGTCGACCGTAGGCCAGAAGCGTTGACAGAGCGCGTAGAACTTCGTCGAGGGGCTCTCGCTGGCCGGACAGCGATTTCATGCGGTCGACGAATGGAACTCTGATCGCCAAGGCAGCCGTGCCTCGCTTTTGAACTGGCCTAACTTGGTCTGGCCAAACGCTCTTTTGGGCAAGAATCTCCGCGACCCTTCGTCCAGCGAAACCCAGCTCAACCACGCTTTGATCCATCTTGAAATGCAACTGAACGCGCGGCGGAAAATCGTGCCCTTCATGACGATCCTATTGGACTTGTTTCCCTTTGGCGTCGGGCGCCGCATTATGATCGACGGGTGATGGCGCTGAATGTGTTCCCAAAATGCTAGGTGAAAATCCGACACCGTGGGGTTCACGATCATCGTATATCCTCCTGCCGCCCCATGCCGAATGCGTAAGATAATCACTCGCTCGGCTTCGACCCGACAGCGCAAAATATAGGGCCAGACAGTCGTCATCTCTCGCTTGCCTTCGCCGGCATCGCGGCCCCGTTCCGGAAACTCGGCGAGGCTGTCAGCCAGCTCGATCAGCCGCCGCCCGAGCCGGTTCCGCCGCAGCCGAATCGTAAACCGAGACATAAGTGACGATCGCCTTGAGGTGCGCGACCGCTTCGTCGGTCCAGACGATCTTGTGCAAAATCAGTCGCCGGCGCGCGGCCTCGGCAGCCGTTTCGCGCTGCCCCAGGAGGAGAGCCAGCGCTTCACCGCCTCATTCGAAATCACCCGGCCCGTCCGCGCGTCGGCTTCCGCGCGAGCCTCCGACTTCGCTTCGGCCTCGGGGGAATCGAACAGGCTCTTCTCGGACTTCATGCCTGTCATGTACTCGAAAAATGACTGAGGACGAAACGCCGCCCGGTCCAGAACAAAAAAAGAACTTTCCCACAGCCCCCTTTTTGTGATCCATCCTGAAAAATGGAGAATCACGACTCGCGCATTGCGCATCCGCATGAGGCGTCGACCGATGAGCGCGCCTCTTCCGATCAACCCCGGGCCGACGGCTTCGGCTTCGAGCCGATCCCGCTGCGCTACCGCCGTGACGGCCTGACCCCCGAGAAGCAGCGCGACTATGTCGAGGCGCTGGCCGATTGCGGGGTCGCTCGCGAGGCGGCGGCGCGGATCGGCGTGTCCGAGCAGGCGGTCGGCCGCGCCCGCCGCCGCGCCGACGCCAAGTCCTTCGATCTCGCCTGCGAGGCGGCGGTCCGTTTCGGCGCGCGCAAGATCCGCTCGATCGCCTTCGAGCGCGCCATCGAGGGCACGATCAGGCGCCATTATTATCATGGCGAGCTGAAGAGCGAGGAAAGGGTCTTCGACAACCGGCTGCTCATCTACCTGCTCGGGAAGCTCGACCGGCTGATCGAGCCGCCGGCCCGGGCGGATCAGGTCGCGGCGAACTGGGAATCCTGGATGGAAGCGATCGAGCAGGGACTGCCCGCCCCTCCGGGGCCCAAGCCGGCGGCTGTGGAGCAAAGCGCGCACCCGGCGGAGTTCGACGGCAACGAAGTCTGGGAGGACGATTACGGCACCTGGTGGACCGAGTTCCCGCCGCCCCCTGGCTTCGCCGGCGAGGAGGAGGGCAGCTTCGGCGAAGACGATTATCGGCGCACGCTGAGCCCCGAGGAACAGGCGGTGATCGACTCGGACAGCGCTGAGGATCGCGCCGACGAGCTGGCCTTCGAAGCCGCCCGCCGCGACCGCTATTTCGGCTTCGTCGCCGGCGGTCCCGAAGCGGAAGTTTTTTCGCCCAGGGAAGCTGAAACTTATGAAACTTCGGCGCCGCAGGCGCCGAACCCTGAACTCGTTTCAGGGTCCATTTCCCCTTCGCCCGGCCCGGACGAGGGCGAGGAAGCCCCGGCGGAAACCGCGACTTCTGCATTGGAAGAAGCCGGACTTTCCGGACCTTTCGAGCCTGCCGCGGCACCTGCCGCCGGCGCGGAAGAGGCCGGCCCGGTGGCGAGGGCGGAGCTCTATGAGCCGTCCTGGCTTTGCACGGGCTCTGCACGGCAAGACCATTCGACAGAATCGAGCGATGGGGCTAGAGCGCCACGCGATGAGTGACAGCCCTTCCACGCCTTTGCTCGACACGGTCGGCACGCCCGCGGATATCAGGAAGCTGGAGCGCGAGCAGCTTCGCCAGCTGGCCGACGAGCTTCGCGCCGAGACGATCTCGGCGGTGTCGGTCACGGGCGGGCATCTCGGCGCCGGCCTCGGCGTGGTCGAGCTGACCGTAGCGCTCCATTATGTGTTCGAAACACCGCGCGACCGATTGGTCTGGGACGTCGGCCACCAATGCTATCCGCACAAGATCGTCACCGGCCGGCGCGACCGGATCCGCACCTTGCGCATGGGCGGCGGCCTTTCCGGCTTCACCAGGCGAAGCGAGAGCGAATATGATCCGTTCGGGGCGGCGCACAGCTCGACCTCGATCTCGGCCGCCTTGGGCTTCGCGGTGGCGAACAAGCTCGCCGGCCGGCCGGGCCGGGCGATCGCGGTGATCGGCGACGGCGCGATGAGCGCCGGCATGGCCTATGAGGCGATGAACAATGCCGGGGTGGCGGGCAATCGCCTCGTCGTCATCCTCAACGACAACGACATGTCGATCGCGCCGCCGGTCGGCGGGCTCTCGCACTATCTCGCCCGACTGGTCTCGTCCGGCAAGTATCTGACCCTGCGCCATCTCGCCCAGCGGATCGCCCGCAAGCTGCCGAAGCGGCTGCACGTCATGGCGCGGCGCTGGGAGGAATATGCGCGCGGCTTCTGGACCGGCGGCACCCTCTTCGAGGAGCTCGGCTTCTATTATGTCGGCCCGGTCGACGGCCACGACATCGAGCGGCTGGTCAAGATCCTCGAGAACGTCCGCGACGCCGACGAGGGGCCGATGCTGGTCCATGTCGTCACCAAGAAGGGCAAGGGCTACGGCCCGGCCGAGGCTGCGGCCGACAAATATCACGGCGTCCAGAAATTCGACGTGATCACCGGCAAGCAGGACAAGGGCCCGGGCGGCGGCCCACCCGCCTATCAGAACGTCTTCGGCGAGACTTTGGCGAAGATCGCCGAGACCGACCCCAGGATCTGCGCGATCACCGCGGCGATGCCGTCCGGCACCGGAGTCGACAAATTCGCGGCCGCGCATCCGGACCGCGCCTTCGACGTCGGCATCGCCGAGCAGCATGCGGTCACCTTCGCCGCCGGCCTCGCCGCGCAGGGGATGCGGCCTTTCTGCGCGATCTATTCGACCTTCCTTCAGCGCGCCTACGACCAGGTCGTCCACGACGTGGCGATCCAGAACCTGCCGGTCCGCTTCGCGATCGACCGGGCCGGGCTGGTCGGCGCCGACGGCGCGACCCATGCCGGAAGCTTCGACGTCACCTATCTCGCCACCCTGCCCAATTTCGTGGTGATGGCGGCCGCCGACGAGGCCGAGCTGGTCCACATGGTCCATACCATGGCGGCCCATGACAGCGGCCCGATCGCGGTCCGCTATCCGCGCGGCAACGGCACCGGCGTGGCGCTGCCCGAGGCGCCGGAGCGGCTCGAGATCGGCAAGGGGCGGATCGTCCGCGAGGGCAAGAAGGTGGCGATCCTCTCGCTCGGCACCCGCCTCGAGGAGGCGCTGAAGGCGGCCGACATTCTCGACGGCAAGGGCCTCAGCGCCACCGTCGCCGACCTTCGCTTCGCCAAGCCGCTCGACGAGGAGTTGATCCGCCGCCTGCTGACCACCCACGAAGTGGCGGTGACCGTGGAGGAAGCCGCGATCGGCGGCCTCGGCGCCCACGTCCTCACCATGGCCAGCGACGCCGGCCTGATCGACGCCGGCCTGAAGCTCCGCACCATGCGCCTGCCGGACCGTTTCCAGGACCAGGACAAGCCCGAAAAGCAATATGCCGACGCGGGTCTGGACGCCGAGGGGATCGTGGAGACGGTTCTGAAGGCGCTCCGTCACAACAGCGCGGGGGTCGTCGAGGGCGCGCGCGCGTAGGAGAGACTAGCGGGGGCTATATGGTGGATTCCGTCGAGAATGGGGACAAGCAGGCCGCGCACTCACTCGAGTCGAAGAAGCTTGAAAACCGAGATGCTCACCCCTATCTAGTCTCCTGACTAGTCAGGAGAGCGCTATGAAAGCGTGGCCGGTACAGGATGCCAAGGCGCGATTCAGCGAAATGCTTGACGCCTGCGCGACGGACGGACCTCAACTCGTCACTAAAAGGGGCGCGGAGGCGGCGGTGCTCGTGCCCGCTGAACAATGGCATCGACTTACTGCACGGGCGAAGCCGACTCTGAAGGAGTTGCTCCTGGCGGGCGAGCCACGATTCGATATTCCGATTCCTCCTCGGGGCCGAGCGAAACGCCGTCCGCCGCCGGCGTTCTGAATAATGTACCTGCTTGATACGAATGTAGTCTCCGAGCGCCGCAAACCGAGGCCGCATGGCGCCGTCACCGCTTGGCTCCAGGCGACACCTGCTCGCGATATCCACATCTCGGCGGTCACGCTGGCGGAGATACAAGCGGGGATCGAGATTACGCGGCGGCAGGACGGAGCCAAGGCCGACGAATTGGAATCTTGGCTGGATGATCTGTCCAGCAGCGAAAACATCCTCGCCATGGACGGCGAAGCCTTCCGCATCTGGGCTCGGCTTATGCACCGCCGCTCCGACGACTTATATGAAGATGCGATGATAGCCGCGACAGCGATCCGTCATGAACTTACCATCGTCACCCGAAACGTGCGCGATTTCCGACACTTCGACCTGCGGGTAATCAATCCGTTCGCCGAGGGATGACCTACCGGAAGCTCCGCGCCGATCAGCTCCTCGTCGACCGCGGTCTCGCCGAGAGCCGGAGCAAGGCGCAGGCGGTGATCCTCGCCGGGCTGGTCTTCTCGGGCGAGCGCAAGATCGACAAGGCGGGGCAGGCGCTCGCCGACGACGCCCCGCTCGAGGTTCGCGGCAAGGATCATCCCTGGGTGTCGCGGGGCGGGGTCAAGCTGGCGCATGCGCTTGAGCATTTCGGCTGGGATGTTGCGGACACGGTGGCGCTCGACGTGGGGTCGTCGACCGGCGGCTTCACCGACGTGCTTCTGCACAAGGGCGCGGCGAAGGTGTTCGCGGTCGACGTCGGCACCAACCAGCTCGCCTGGAAGCTTCGGCAGGACCCGCGAGTCGTCGTTCACGAGCAGACCAACGCCCGCTATCTGACCGGCGAGATCGTCACCGAGCCGATGGACATCATCGTCTGCGACGCCAGCTTCATTTCCCTCGCCAAGGTGCTGGACAGGGCGCTCGACTTCGCCAGGCCCGGCGGCCGCCTGATCGCGCTGGTGAAGCCGCAGTTCGAGGCGGAGCGCGGCGAGATCGGCAAGGGTGGGGTGGTGCGCGACCCGGCGGTGCACGAGCGCGTGTGCGAGGCGGCGGCGGACTGGCTGCGCTCGCGCGGCTGGACGGTCGAAGGGGTGACCGAGAGCCCGATCACCGGCCCGGAAGGCAATGTCGAATTCCTGATCGCGGCCCGGAACGGCGCGGAGGCCAAGACAGTTTGATACAATCCCTCTCTCGACAGCAAGGCAAATTTGGGCATTGAGCAGCCAGCCATGCTGAATCGCCGCTTTCTCCTGCTTGGCCTCGTCGCCATGCTTGCCGCCTGCGGTGGCGGGCAGGGCAAAGAGCGCGAGAAGCAGGCGCCTTTGGTCAAGGCCGAGGCGGCGACCGCGATGACCTTCGCCGACCGGATCGAGGCGGTCGGCACCGCGCGCGCCAACGAACAGGTGACGATCTCGGCGCCGGTCACCGAACGGATCGTCCGGCTCAATTTCGACGACGGCAGCTTCGTCCGCGCTGGCCAGGTGATCGCCGTGCTTCGCCAGGCCGAGCAGAATGCCGAGCTCAGCGAAGCCAATGCCCGCTCCCGGGAGGCGCAGCAGCAGCTGCGCCGGGTCGAGCAGCTCAAGAATCGCGGCTTCGCCACCCGCTCCAATTACGACACCCAGGTGGCCTCGGCCGCCGCCGCTCGGGCGCAGGCGCAGCAGGTGCGGGCGCAGATCGGCGAACGGGTGATCCGAGCGCCCTTTTCCGGCTGGGTGTCGCTGAGGACCATCTCGGTCGGCGCGATCGCCAGCCAGGGCACGGAGATCGCGACGGTCAGCGACCTCTCCTCGATCAAGCTCGATTTCACGGTGCCCGAGACGATGCTCGCCTCGATCCGCGAGGGCCTCACCATCGAGGCCCGCGCCGCCGCTTATCCGGACCGGCCGTTCAACGGCACCATCCAGACCATCGATCCGGTCATCGATCCCAACACCCGCGCGATGACCGTTCGCGCGCGCCTGCCCAATCCCGGCCGGCTGCTTCGCCCCGGAATGATGATGAGCGTCGCCATCCGGAGCGCGAGCCGGACCGGTCTGTCGGTGCCCGAGCTCGCGGTTCTGGGCGAGGGCGATGCCCGCTACGTTTTCGTGCTCGCGCCCGGCAACCGGGTGCGCCGGGTGCCGGTGCGGACCGGGGCGCATGTGGGCGGCCGGGTCGAGATCCTGGCCGGGCTTCGACCGGGCCAGCGGATCGTCACCGAGGGCATCATCAAGGTCGCCGACGGCATGCAGGTGCGGCTGGCGGGCGAGCGGAGCGGCGGCGTGGCGGGCCGGCAGAGGGCGCCGTAGCGATGCAGCTTTCCGACCTTTCGGTGAAGCGGCCGGTCTTCGCGGCGGTGGTCGCGATGCTGGTGCTGGTCGTCGGAATCGTCGGTTTCTTCAGCCTGTCGGTGCGCGAATATCCGGACGTCGACCCGCCCGTCGTCTCGGTCCAGACCCAGTATATCGGCGCCGCCGCCAATGTCGTCGAAACCCGGATCACCCAGGTGCTCGAGGAGCAGCTCGCCGGCATCGCCGGGCTTCAGACGATCACCTCTCGCTCGCAGGACGGCCAGTCCAACATCTCGATCGAATTCACCCCGGGTCGCGACGTGGATTCCGCCGCCAACGACGTTCGCGACCGGGTCGGCGCGGCGGCTCGGCAGCTGCCGCCCGAGATCGAGCCGCCGGTGGTGCGAAAGGTCGACGCCGACGCCTCGCCGATCATGTTCCTGGTCATCTCCAGGCCGGGCTGGTCGTCGCTGCAGCTGTCCGACTGGGTCGACCGCAATCTCGCCGACCGCTTCCGCGCCATCGACGGCGTCGCCCAGGTGTTCATCGGCGGCGAGGCGCGCCCCGCCATGCGGGTCTGGCTCCGGCCCGAGCGGCTTGCCGGCTTCGGCCTGACCCCGGCCGACGTCGAGGCCGCGCTTCAGCGCCAGAACGTGGAATTGCCGGCTGGCCGGCTGGAATCGCAGCAGAACGTCACCTTGCGGGTCGAGCGCGCCTTCGCCACCGCCGACCAGTTTCGCGGCCTCGTCGTCGGCCGCGGCCAGGACGGCTATCTGGTCCGGCTCGGCGACGTGGCGCGGGTCGAGCAGGGGCCGGAAAATCCCTATTCCGCCTTCCGGATGAACGGCAACCCGGCGGTCGGCCTCGCCATCATCCGCCAGTCGGGCGCCAACACGCTCGCGGTCGCCGACGCGGCGCGGGCGATGGCCGATCAGGTCCGCCCGACCCTTCCCGCCGGCATGGACATCACCGTCGGTTCCGACGATTCCCAGTTCATCAGCCGGGCGATCGAGAAGGTCTGGGGCACCCTCGCCGAAGCGGCGATCCTGGTCGTGCTCGTCATCTATCTGTTCCTCGGCAGCTGGCGGGCGACGCTCGTTCCCGCGATCACCGTGCCCTTGTGCCTGATGGCGAGCTTCGCCGTGCTCTGGGTGGTCGGCTTCTCGATCAACCTGCTCACCCTGCTCGCTCTGGTGCTGTCGATCGGAATCGTCGTCGACGACGCCATTGTCGTGCTGGAAAACATCTACCACCGGATCGAGGAGGGCGAGCCGCCGCTCGCCGCCGCGTTCAACGGCGCCCGCCAGGTCGGCTTCGCGATCGTCTCGACGACGATGGTGGTCTGCGCGGTGTTCGTGCCGATCATGTTCATCGCCGGCCAGACCGGCCTCTTGTTCCGCGAGCTCGCCGCGGCGATGATCGGCGCGGTCGCCTTTTCGGGCTTCTTCGCCCTGAGCCTGGCGCCGATGCTCTGCTCGAAGCTGCTCCGGCACGAGAAACGCGGCCGGCTCGCCGGCTGGATCGACCGCAACTTCCGGGCGCTCGAGGAACGCTATTCGCGATGGCTCGATTGGGCGCTTCGCAAGCCGCTCATTCCGGCGATCGTGGTCGGCCTGTTCCTGGCCGCGTCGGGGACCGTGTTCTTCATGCTTCAGTCCGAGCTGGTGCCGGCGGAGGATGCCGGCATCCTTCAGGCCAATGTCAGCGCGCCGGAAGGGACCAGCTTCGCGCAGATGGACCAATATATGACCGACGTTCAGGCCCGGCTGCTGCCGATGGTCGGCCAGGGCGCGGTCCGCTCGCTGATCGTTCGCACGCCCGGCGGCTTCGGCCCGAGCGACGATTTCAACAATGGCGCGGTCAGCGTCTTCCTGAAGCCCTGGGAGGACCGCGAGGAGACGACGCAGGAAGTGTCGGCCGTCGTCAACCGCGCGCTCGCCCAGATCCCGGCCGTGCGCGGCAACGCCCAGGTCAGGAACTCGCTGAACCGCGGCCGCGGCCAGCAGATCAATTTCGTGATCGCCGGCGCGACCTATGCCGATCTCGCCCGCGCCCGCGACCGGATCATCGCCGCCGCGGCCAACAATCCCGGCATCGTCAACCTCGACAGCGACTATAAGGAAAACAAGCCGCAGATGCGGATCCAGGTCGATACCCAGCGGGCCGGCGACCTCGGAGTCTCGGTCGCCGACGTGTCGAACGCGCTTCAGACCCTGCTCGGCTCGCGGCGCATCTCGACCTATGTCGACCGCGGCCGCGAATATCGCGTGGTCGTTCAGGCCGAGGCCAATGCCCGTGCCGCCGAGGCCAATCTTTCCGCCATCTATGTTCGCAGCCGCACCGGCACTCTGGTGCCGCTGTCGAATCTGGTGACGACCGAGGGCGCCGCCGGCGCCCGCGATCTCGGTCGCTACAACAAGCTCAGGGCGATCACTTTGTCCGGCGGTCTCGCCCCCGGCTATTCACTGGGCGAGGCGCTCACTTTCCTGGAGCGGCAGGCGGCCGCCGCGCCCGAGGTGATGGCGGTCGGCTATCGCGGCGAGAGCCAGGCGTTCCGCGAGGCGGGGGGCTCGATCTATTTCGTCTTCCTGCTCACCATCCTCGTCGTCTACCTGCTGCTCGCCGCCCAGTTCGAAAGCTTCGTCCATCCCGGCGTGATCATCACCACGGTGCCGCTGGCGGTGGCGGGCGGGCTGATCGGGCTGGCGGTGATGGGCCAGACGATGAACCTGTTCAGCCAGGTCGGCCTGGTCATGCTGGTCGGCCTCGCCGCCAAGAACGGCATCCTGATCGTCGAGTTCGCCAACCAGTTGCGCGATTCCGGCCGCGACATCGGCACCGCGATCCGCGAGGCCTCGCGGCGGCGGCTTCGGCCGATCCTGATGACCTCGATCGCGACCGTGGCCGGAGCGGTGCCGTTGATGCTGGCCGGGGGCGCCGGAGCGGCGGCGCGGACCGCGATCGGCGTCGTCATCGTCTTCGGAGTCTCGATCGCCACCGTCATCACCCTGTTCCTGATCCCCTTGCTTTATTCGCGGCTGGCGCGTTTCACCGGCTCGCCGCTGGCGGTGACCCGCAAGCTGGAGGGCCAGCTCACCGGCCAGCAGCCGCAGCCCGCGGAATAAGCGGAATAAGGAGAGTCCATGGCCGGTATCGCGTCGAAGTCGCAGCTCAGGATGAGCTTCCTGCGCTATGCGCTGGTGACGGTGCCGGCCGTGCTTCTGCTCGGTTCGCTGTCCGGCGCGCTTTCGGGCTCGGGCGCCGACAACCAATGGTATCAGGCGCTGGCCAAATCGCCGCTCAACCCGCCGGGCTGGGTGTTCGGCCTGGTCTGGCCGATCCTCTACGTGCTGCTCGGCCTGTCGCTGGCGATGCTGCTCCATGCCAAGGGGGCGAAGCAGCGGGGGCGGGCGCTCGCTTTGTTCGTCCTTCAGCTGCTGCTCAACTTCGCCTGGTCGCCGGTCTTCTTCGCCTGGCACCGCGCCGATCTCGCGCTCTCGGTCATCGCCGCGATGGTGATCGGCGCGTTCGCTTTGATCCTGGTGGCGTGGCGGATCCGAGTCCTCGCCGGCCTTATCCTCTACCCTTATTTGGGCTGGCTGTTGTTCGCGGCTTTGCTCAATTACGAGGTGGTCGCGCGCAATCCGGGCGCGTCGGCGCTTGAACCCGGGCCTCGCACGATCGATATTCAGCTCAATTCGATCTAGGAAAGGATCTGCGATGCAGTCCCAGAACCGGCTTTTCGACGATTTCGTCAAGGTGATGAACGGCGCCGCCGGCACCATCGCCGGAATGACCCGCGAGGCGCAGGCGGCGATGCAGGACCGGATGCGCGAATGGATCGGCGGCCTCGACATGGTCTCGCGCGAGGAGTTCGAGGCGGTCAAGGCGATCGCCGTCGCCGCCCGCGAGGAGAGCGCGGCTCTGAAATCGCGCCTCGACGCGCTGGAAGGCGCCGCTCCGGCCGCCGCCGTCAAGCCGTCGCGCAGGAAGCCGCGGCCGGGCGCCGGCGGCTGAACCCGGACCGTCACCCCGGCGAAGGCCGGGGTCTCGGGTGGTCGCTGTGGCTTTCCAAGCTGAGATCCCGGCCTTCGCCGGGATGACGAAGAGGGGTCGGCGCCTGACTATCCACAGTTTTGTTGGTGGAACCCGGCGCGCTTCCTTGCGCTTTTGCGGGCGAGCGGGCAGATTCGGCCGTGAACAGAAGAGGACCGGGGAAAGCCTCAATGGATATGGATGAGTATGAGCTCGAACGCGAGGCGAGCGCCCCGATCGACATGCTCGAGCAATATTTCAGCGCTCTGGGCTGGGCCTGCGAGCGCAACGGCGAGGATGAGATCGTCTCCAGCTTCCAGGGCAGCTGGACCCAGTACGAGCTGAGGGCGATCTGGCGCGCCGAGGACCAGGTGCTGCAATTCCTGGCTCTTCCCGACGTCCGCGTTTCGCCCGAGAAGCGCGCCGCCACCTACGAGACGATCGGCCTGATCAACGAGCAGCTCTGGCTCGGCCATTTCGAGCTCTGGTCGGCCTCGGGCCTGGTCCTGTTCCGCCATGCCGCTCTTCTGGAGGGCGACGAGAGCGGCACCTTGAGCCTGCAGCAGGCGGAAACGCTCGTCGAAGCGGCGATCGAGGAATGCGAGCGCTTCTATCCGGTCTTCCAGTTCGTGCTCTGGGCCGACAAGACCCCGCAGGAAGCCATCGCCGCCGCCCTGATCGAGACCCAGGGCGAGGCCTGACCTCGATCGTCATTGCGACCCCGGACTGGATCCGGGGGAAGCAATCCAGGCGCCGAACTGGATTGCTTCGTCGCTTCGCTTCTCGCAATGACGGGGTCGATGACCGACCCTCTCCTCCCAGGCCCACTCTGGCTCGCCGGCTGCGGCAACATGGCGGGCGCGATGCTCGCCCGCTGGCTCGAGGAAGGCGTCGATCCGGCCCATGTCAGCGTGATCCGGCCGAGCGGCGCGCCCGCGGGCGTGGGCGTTCGGGTGACCACCGGCTATCCCGAGGACGAGGTGCCGGCGATCGTGCTGCTCGGCATGAAGCCGCACCAGCTCGATCTCGCCGCGCCCCTGCTGGCGCCGATCCTCGATCCGGAAACCATCCTGGTGTCGATCCTCGCCGGCGTCGAGCTGGCCTCGCTCCGCGCGCGCTTTCCCACGCCGCGCACGGTCATCCGCGCCATGCCGAACCTGCCGGTGCGGATCGGCAAGGGGGTGATCGGTCTGGCGAGCGATCGGGACGATATCGCCGCCCGGGCCTTGGTCACCGGCCTGATGGCGACCCTCGGCCACGCCGAATGGTTCGGGGATGAAGCGGCGTTCGAGCTTGCGAGCGAGCTGAGCGGCGCCGGACCGGCCTTCCTGTTCCGCTTCATCGACGCGCTCGCCGCGGCGGCGCAAGGGCTCGGCCTTCCTTATGATCAGGCGGCGCGACTGGCGCTGCGGATGGTCGAGGGGGCGGCCGCCCTGGCGGCTTCGTCCGCCGAAGATCCCGAAACGCTCGCCCGCAAGGTGGCGAGCCCGGGCGGCACCACCGAGGCCGGGCTCGCGGTGCTCGATGCCGATCATGCGCTCGCCGACCTGGTCCGGCGCACGCTCGAAGCCTCGCGCCGGCGCAGCCTGGAGATGGCGGCGCAGGCCAGGCCCGATTGACCGACCGGGCGGTCAGTCCTATCCCGCCGCGATGACCGACCCCCGCCCCTATGACGACCGCGACGGCCATATCTGGATGGATGGCGAGCTGGTCCCCTGGCGCGAGGCCAATGCGCACGTTCTGACCCATGCGCTCCATTACGCCTCGTCGGTGTTCGAGGGGCAGCGCGCTTATGCGGGCGAGATCTTCAAGCTGACCGAGCATAGCGAGCGGCTGCGGAAGAGCGCCAATCTGCTCGATTTCGAAATCCCCTATTCGGTCGCGGAGATCGACGCCGCCTGCCGCGCGGTGCTGGCCGACAGCGGCCTTGAAAACGCCTATATGCGCCCGCTCGCCTGGCGCGGCTCGGAGCAGATGGGCGTGTCCGGGCAGAGGACGAGGATCCACCTCGCCATAGCCTGCTGGGACTGGGGCAATTATTTCAGCGAGGACGCCGTCCGCAAAGGGTTGCGCCTCGACGTCTCCCAATGGCGCCGGCCCGCGCCCTATACCGCGCCGACCGAGAGCAAGGCCGCCGGCCTCTACATGATCTGCACGCTGGCGCGGCACAGCGCCCAGGCCAAGGGTTTCGAGGACGCCTTGATGTTCGACTGGCGCGGACGCGTGGCTGAGGGCACCGGCGCCAACGTCTTCTTCGTCAGGGACGGCGCGCTTCATACGCCGACTCCCGATTGCTTCCTCGACGGCATCACCCGCCGGACGATCATGGATCTCGCCCGGCGGCGCGGCATCGAGGTTCACGAGCGCGCGATCTGGCCGGAGGAGCTGGAGAGCTTCGATCAGATGTTCCTGACCGGCACCGCCGCGGAGGTATCGCCGGTCCAGTCGGTCGGACCGTGGAGCTTCGAGGTCGGGGACCTGACGCTGCGGATGCGCGGCGACTATCTGGATCTGGTCAACCGGCGAATTTCAAACACCTAGGGGTTTCGATCCCGGTGCGGCGTCTCTATAGCCGCCTCGCCTCTGCTGGGGCGTCGCCAAGTGGTAAGGCACCGGTTTTTGGTACCGGCATTCGCAGGTTCGAATCCTGCCGCCCCAGCCAGCCTCTGGATTTCGGCATCGAACAATGACTTGCACCCGGATTGGCTGACGGATCGGCTGGACCCGGTCAGCCTGAATTTGGGCCGGATTTGACGCCTATTGTGTCCCGATTCTTTCTTGACCTCGATTCCGGATGTCTTAAGAAGATACGTGAAATACTCAGTGGCGTTCCCCATAGATGCAGGGGTCTCCAAAGCGTGACGTCTCCATGCGATGAACCGCCATTTTGTCTCACCTTCGCTACCCCGCGGCCGATCTTGCTTGTCCTGGGCTTGACCGTGCCCTCCATTTCCCCGACGATGTAGAACAATGGGCGAACCGACGTTCCTGAGGCCTTCTCAAGCCAGCGGGAAGCCAATGTTTATCGGCTTTGTGAAACGACAGCGTTGGGCGATTTCGGGTGTGGCAGTGCCCGCCTTGACGGCAGCAGCGATTGCGCTCTTCGTCTATTACGAGTCAGGTCTGCCGTCCGATAGCGCCGACGGCATCTATTCGAACGATTGCTGCGGCACGGTTGAATTGCGCCGCGGGCATCTGATTGCGAACGGAGTCGAGTTGGTAAGCTATACCGTGCAGCAAGATGATCAGGGCCCGTATATTCTCCCTCGGACGTACGTCGGAGCAGAGAGCGGAGGAATCGTTCTTGATGGAGGCAGGCGCGTGCTGAAACTGCGTCTGAACGCGCTACCGGGCCCGAACCGAATTTCGATTCCCGCTCCGCGGGGCTCGGACAGTTTCGAACGGACTGAGCGACGAACGCGGTAAGGGAAGTTCGAACCTGCTGTCGGCTTTCGGCCGCTCTCCACTATCACCGGCCTTGGCTTGAACTGGCCATTGGCGGCGGATCCGCTTTCGGCAGCTTTCGGCCCATTGCGAACGCGCCAGGATGCCGCGCCTGTTACTGGGCGAAGTTGTCGCGGCGACGCGGGCCGGCGTTACGAGGTCGGGGATTTCGAGATACGGCAAGCGGAAAACCGGCTTTTCGTGGAGTCCAGCCAGACCCGGGCGCAGGTCTGGACTTAAGCGATCGGTCACCTGCGCCAAGTTAGGTAAGATCGAGTAGACAGGGCTCAGTTGGAAATGCTAGCCGGTAGCTAAACTACTTTCAGAGGGGAGGCGCGGATGCTCCTTCGACTGGCGGATCAGGCGAAGCGTGCTTTGGGCCGCATTGAGGATTCGCCTTCCGGTGGATGGTCGGCAAGGTCATTCCGCAAGTGGAGCTGAAGGAGATCAAGGAGCCGCCTCGCGCAGGCGCGGGCGAGGCGCCACGGGCTGACGGAGCCATGCTCGACACGCTTTTGGCTCTTCGAATGCCGTCCGCCGCGCGGGATCCTGGCGCCAAATCCGCCCACGTGACGCCCCGCAGGGTCTTCGCCGCCGCCCTGTTTTTGGGGAGCGCCGCGCTCGCCGTCTATCTTCTGGCCGGGCAACCGGGCTCCAGGTCCGTCGCGGCGCAGGTGGCCTCGCCGACTGCCGAGGCGCGCCTCCCGAATGGTCAGTTCGAGGCCGCCGGTTTCGTGGTGGCGCGCCGGCAGGCGACCGTCGCCGCCGAAGTCACCGGCCGAGTGGTCGCGCTGCCGTTCGAAGAAGGTCAGGAAGTCGAACGGGGCATGGTGCTTGCCCGGCTGGACAGCCGCTCGGCCGAGACCGAGCTTGCGACCGCGCAAGCGGAGGAAGGGATTGCGCGAGCTGGCGTCGCGGCGATTCAAGCCCAGCTCGCGGATGCCCGGGAGGTGTATGAGCGCTCCCGATCCCTGCTGAGCAGCGGCTTCGTGACCGCCTCTCGCGCCTCGTCGGACGAAGCGACGATGCGAACGCTGGAGGCGCAGCTGGCGCGGGCGGAGGCGGAGCTGGAAGCGCAACGATTTCGGATCCGGCGAGCGCGTCAGGAATTGTCGAAATTCACCATCAGAGCGCCGTTCGCCGGCATCGTCATCGGCCGCAACGCGCAGGTCGGCGAGATGATTTCCCCCATCTCCGCCGGAGGCGGGTTCACGCGGACGGGTATCTGCACGATCGTTGACATGAGCAGCCTCGAACTGTCGGTCGACGTCGGCGAGCGGAATATCGGCCAGGTCGCGGTGGGAAGCCGGGCGGTCGCCACCCTCGACGCTTTTCGCGGGCTGAGGATACCGGCACGGGTCAGCGCAATCATTCCGGCGGCAAATCGCGAGCGAGGAACGGTAACGGTGCGCCTGGCGCTCATCGAGCCGGATCGGCGCGTTCTGCCCAATATGTCGGTCAAAGTATTGTTCAGTCCTTAATCCAGGGAAAAGTACTAATAGGGGGCCCCGCTGTTCGAGCGTACTTTGCCGTGCCGGTTCTTTATTGAATTGGTACGACATTTGTGCTGTCTGCGTTACTCGACCTCGATCTGCGGTTGATCCGGTATAGACATGTCGCCAAATAATAGATTGACTCTGGCTGAGTCGTCGAATTACATTTCTTGTGCCTCAGAGAATTATATTATGGGGCAGGGAGGTAATATGAAAAACCACATCGAAATCGACGACCTCGAAACTACTGTCGCCCCTGCCGGGGTCGGCGGTCCGGTGATCATCGAGATCATCTTCGTGATCGTTTTCCTCAGCAACGAAATGCCGCAAGGATAACGCGACCGCGGCGGAGGCAGTCTGATGGAAGAACTGATGGACGAACTCAGCCGCAACCTGTCCTGCCCAGCGGCGCTGGGCAGGACTTTGCGGGATGGGTGTGAGAAAGGCCTGATCGCTAGGCACCTCAACGGGCTGATCACCCGGCTGATCGAAGGGGACGAAACCCACCTCAAGCAGGCCAATGCTCGATCGATCGTCCTCGCCCAGCGCGGCGATACGGTCCTGCAGGTCCGCCGGATCGGCGGCCCTTCGACCCATGTCGACCGCCTTTCCGAAGCGGAGCGCTACGTTCACACCGCGCCGAGCAACTCCGTGCTGGTGATTAGGGGCAAGGCGCCGGTGACGGTCAACCGCTACCGGCTGCCGGCCGGAATCGACCGCTCCGGATTCCAGGCCGACATCCCCCTCGAGCCACTCGGAAGCGAGCGCTACGACGGGTCCTTCATGGTCGAACGGCACGACGACGATGAGATACGCGACTATAGATGCGAAGCGGGGCAGGCGTGGATGGTTCGGCTGAACTATGCGCCCTACGCGACCGAAACCTGGTTCTTCGAGAAGAGCACGCTCCGGTCGCTCTTCGCGAGTGCCGTGCTCGCCGACTATTCCAGCCTCGTGACTCTCTGTCGGGTCTTCGGGGCCGAGGGGGACGAGGGCGCCAAGCCGCTCGTCGAGGAGCTGGCGAAAAGCGAAGCGCATTTCGTGCGGTGGGCGGCCGTGCAGGCGATGGGGCGGATCGACGGGGACCGCGCCCGGGAGATGATCGAGGAACGCTGCGAGGACCCGCATCCGCACATCCAGGCCGCTGCGCTCAATGCGCTCAAGAAGTTCGGGGGGAGCATAAATGGTCGCGATATTCGAAGCTGAACGGGTCAAGTCGCTCGACGCGGACGAGGTCATCGACAGGGTCGCGAAGATCGCTGCCCCGCGCGGCAGCCCGAAGTTCATGGAGGAGGCCGCGCACTATCTGCAGCGCTTCAACGCGAACGAGCATGTCATCCGCCGCCACATCGAGAAACATGGCGGCCTGGCTAAGGCGCGCCACACGTTCGTCCCGCCCCAGACCTTCGGGCTGGTGATCCGGGATGGGCTGGGCCTTCGGGCGAACGTGTGGCCCACCTTGCGACAGTCGAGCCCCTATGCCGGTCAGGAGATGCTGCTCTACGCCTACGAGCTGCCTCACAATCACGATTTCACATTCCTCACCGTCGGCCATTTCGGCGAGGGCTATGAAACCGATCTCTACGAGGTGGATCCCGACACGATCACCGGCGAGGCGGGTCAGAAGGTGAAGCTGGAGAATTATTCGCGGCAGAAGCTGTCGAGCGGCCGGGTACTCGCCTTCGATTCCTATTCCGACCTCCACACGCAATTCCCCCCGCCGGAGTTGTCAGTCTCCATCAACCTCGTCGTCCTCGAGACCGGCAAGACCGGCGAGCAGGTTTTCTTCGATACGGCGAACCAGACGGTGATCGGCTCGATCGACGAGGGCACGCCGGGGCGGATGAAGCTGGCCCTGGACCTGGCCGCCGCCTTCCCCACTGACGAGACGGTGGAGATCCTGGAGACTTTCGCCGCGACTTGCCGGTACGAGCGGCTGAGAACGAGAGCGCTGGAGCATCTCGCCGACCTGGCAGCCGGCGGCGGCAACCGCGAACGCCATGCCGCTTGACGACGACGCTCCGGTTGCATTGGTGACCGGCGCGAGCGGAGGCCTCGGCCAGCCCATTGCGCTCCGACTCGCCAAGGACGGGTATCGGCTCTTTCTTCACGGCAGGGATGCCCTCCGGCTTGCCGCGCTGAGCGCCGAGGTGAGAGCGGCAGGCGGCGCGAGCCCGCACGTCATCCGCGCGGATTTCCGCGATCTCGGGGAGGTGGCGGCCCTGTGCGAAGAAGTCGAGCGGGCTACCGGCCGCCTCGATCTCGTCATCAACAATGCGGGGACGGGTTTCGAGTTGGCGGCCGGGACGAAAGGCCTCGCGCCCACCTTCCAGGTGAACTATCTCGCGCCATATCTCATCATGCACCGCCTCCGTCGGTTGATGAGCGGCGTCGAAGGCTCAGCCATCGTAAACGTCGCCTCCGTCGGCCAGGCCGACCTGCCGAAGGACCTGGAAGAGGCGGGGCGGGGACCGGACGCCATGGTCTATGGCCGCAGCAAGCTCGCGCTCATCATGGCGACGAGGTCGCTCGCCGCGCTGGTCGGCGAACGAGCGCCGGCGGTCTACGCCGTTCACCCGGGCTCGATGCTCGATACCAATCTCACCCACTCGCTCCTGAAAAGGATGCCTCGATGGGTGGGTTTCTGCTGGCGAGCTTCGCGACGCCTGCGCCCGACCGTGGACATGGCGGCGGATTTCGTCGTCGCGGTCGCGGCGGAGAAGCCGAGGATGCGGCCCAGCGGAACCTTCTGGACCAGGAAGGGTCCCGGTCGGGTGAGGCCCCAGGCTGCGGATGCCATCGCTCGCGACAGGCTTGAGGCTTTCAGCCGCGATGCCGTAGCGCCGTTCCTCGACCGCATTTCGGAAGCCGTCGACTCGTCCGGCGCCCACGCCACCCTGATCGAAGCGAGCTCGCGATGACCGTCGATCCTCACATCGTCCTCCGGGACGTTAGAATGAGCTACCGGCGCGGCCGGCAGGATGTCGTCATCTTCGAGGGCTTGAGATTCGACATCCCCTCCGGCTCGTTCACTGCACTGATGGGGCCCTCCGGTTCCGGGAAGACGACGCTGCTCAATCTCATCGGCGGGCTCGACCGACCCCAGGCCGGCACGGTTGAGGTCGGGGGCGTGGCGGTCAACCGCCTGTCGGAGAGCGCGCTGGCGCGCTGGCGCGCCTCTCATATCGGCTTCGTCTTCCAGTTCTACAATCTCATGCCGGTGCTGACGGCGCAGGAGAATGTGGAGCTTCCGCTGCTCCTCACGAAGCTGGGCAAGGCGGAGCGGCGGAAGCGCGCCGCTGCCGCCATGGAGCTCGTGGGCCTCTCCGACCGGGCGGCCCACAAACCCTCCGAACTTTCGGGCGGTCAGCAGCAACGCGTGGCGATTGCCCGCGCCATCGTCTCCGATCCACCGATCATCCTCGCCGACGAGCCGACCGGGGATCTCGATCGCGAATCTGCCGGCGAGGTGCTGCGCCTTCTCCAGCTCCTCAATCAGGATCTGCGGAAGACGATCGTCATGGTCACTCACGACAGGACCGCGGCCGGCTGCGCCGGGACGATATTGCAGCTCGAGAAGGGCGAGTTTCGAGCAGCGGTGGAACGGGCCGCATGACCCTCTCGACCCTCGTTCGCCGCAACCTTCTCCGCAAGGCCGGCCGAACGCTTCTGCTGGTGATCGCGGTCACCGCGGCTTTCCTCCTGTTCGGACTGCTGTCCGCGGTGCTGAGGAACTTCACCGCCAGCGACACTGTCGAGGCGGACCGACGGCTCATCGTCAGCAATCGGGTCGGCTTCACGCAGCCCCTCCCGATCGCCTATCTGGAGCGGATCCGGAACGTCCCGGGCGTCGCTGCCGCCAGCCACAGCTCGATCCTTGGGGGATATTTCAGGGAAAGGCGAAACCTCTTCCCGGTGGTCGCGACCGATCCGGCCTCCTATCTCAGCCTCTATCCCGAACTTCTGCTCTCGTCGCGGGAGCGGGCGGCCTTCATCCGGGACCGAAGCTCGATCCTCGTCGGAGAGACCCTCGCCGAGCGGTTCGGGTGGAAAGCGGGAGACAGCGTTCCGATACGCTCGACCGCGGGTCTTCAGGGAGAGGGCCAGTTCGCCGGGACCTACCGCATCGCGGGCATTTTCACGGCAGCCGATCGGTCCACCGGAACCGGTCTCGCGCTGTTGCACTATGAGGCGTTCAACACTGTCCGGGAGGCGGATCGGGACACGGTCGGCAGCATCCTGGTCTTGTCCGGCGATCCAGGCGCCAACGATGATCTCGCGGCCCGCATCGATGCGATGTTCGCGAATTCGCCCCACCGCACCCGCACCGTCACCGAACAGGAGTTCGGGCGCGCCCTGATCGCGCAGCTTGGGAACATCACCACGATCGTCGCCGCGGTGAGCGGAGCCGGATTCTTCGCGATTCTGCTGATCGTCGCGAGCGCCACCGCCACGTCGGTTCGCGAGCGCCGAACCGAGCTGGCGGTGCTGCGTACGCTCGGCTTTCCGCCCGGGCGGATCGCCCGGATGATTTTTGCGGAGGCCTGCGCCGTAACGCTCCTCGGCGGCGCGATTGGCATGGTCTTGGCGTCAGCCATCAGCAGAGCGCTCCGACCGCTTCAGAACGGCCTTTTCGCTCGTATGGAGATCACTCAGTCGGCAGTCGTGATCGCCGTCCTGATCATGCTTGCTTTCGCGGTGCTCGGATCGCTTGCGCCGATCGCCCAAATCCTGCGGACGCCGGTAAGCGACGCTTTGGCTCGAAGGGGGGCATGAGAAGCTTGGCGCAGCTCCGTGCCGTGGCCGGAATCGGGCTCCGGAGCGTTCCACGCAGACCCTGGTCGTCCGCCACGACCGTGCTGGCCATCGCGCTCGTGGTCCTTGTGCTGCTTGCGTTTCTCTCCATCGGGGAGGGCTTTCGCCGAACCCTCGAGAGTTCGGGCACTCCGGGAATCGCGATCATCACCCGCGATGACAGCCTCGGCACGGGAAGCAGCGCGATCAGTCGTGACGAGATGGCTGCGCTCTCTTCGGCGCCGGGGATTCGGACGGCGCCGCGTGGCGAGCCGGCCCTCTCTCCCGAGATACTGATCCCGGTCACGGCCCCGACGAGGAACGGCAAGGAAGCGAATCTTTCCGTTCGCGGCGTCGATTTCGCCAACCCGACGGCCGGGATGGGACTGACGCTTGTCGCCGGACGGATGCCGAGGCCGGGAACCAACGAGATCGCCGTCGGACGATCCGCGGCGGATGAATTCGACGGCCTGGAGCTTGGCCGCCACCGTGAGCTGGGCGGCCATGGCTGGCTCGTGGTCGGCGTCTTCGCCGCTCATGGAAGTGTGTACGAGTCCGAGGTGCGCGCCGATCTCGACCTGCTCCGCACGCTCTTCAATCGGGGTCCCACCGCGCAGATCGTTCGAGCGCAAGTCGATGCCGGCCGGTCGCTCGAGCATTTACAGGCCTTTCTTCGCTCGGAGCCCCAGCTCAGGCTGAAGGCGGAGTCGGAGCGCGACTATTTCCTCAGAGCGGGCCGTTCCGGCGCTTTCATTCAGAGGCTCGGCTGGCCGCTCGCCATCATCATGGCAATCGGCGCCCTGTGCGGGGCGGCGAACACCATGTCCTCGTCGACCGCCTCGCGTACTCGAGAGATCGGCACCTTGCGCGCCGTCGGCTTTCGGCGCCTCCCGATCTTCGGCGGTGTGATGATCGAGGCTCTCGCGCTTGCTCTGGCCGGCGCGCTCCTCGGCATCGCCCTGGCATGGGCCCTGTTCGACGGCGTCCGCGGATCGACGTTGGGCTCGTCTCTCGGCCAGGTCGTGTTCGAATACCGGCTGTCGCCGGCAATCGCCGCGAAGGCGATCATCCTCGCATTGTTCATAGGAGCGATTGGAGGCGCGGGTCCCGCCTGGCGGGCCGCGCGCCGACCGCTCCGCGACATCTCGGGAGAATGACTTTTCCGTGCCTCCGCTCCCGGCATTCGCAGGGTCGAATCCCGCCGCCCCGGCCAGTCCTTTCAGCCTCTTGCAAAGTCCTCGAATCCGTGCGGAATGATGCCGGCGGCGGGAAGGGCGATGCTTCACGAAGAATGGCTGGACGAGCGGCGGACCGAGGAGATCGCGCATAAGGTGCGCGAGGAGCTGGCGCGTCGCCGCATTTCCCGCCAGACGCTCGCCAGCCTCGCCAGGATCAGCCTCTCCACTCTCGAAAAGGCGCTGTCCGGGCGACGGTCCTTCACCCTGGCGACGGTGATCCGGCTGGAAGAAGCGCTGGGAACGCCGTTGCGCGGGCGAGTCCCCGCGCCGGTGGTGGCCAACGAATTCGCTTCGGAGGAGCTGGGCGGCTACGGCCACGGCGCCGTGCGCTGGCTGGAGGGGCGCTATCTGACGCTGCGGCCTTTGTTCGGGTCGGATCAGGGCATTCACGCCTTCGTCACCACCATCCGCTGGGAACCGGCGCTGGCGCGACTGATCTTCGAGGAATCGGAACGGGCCGATAGCTTCGCGCAGCATGGATCGGTGTCGCTGCCGCTCTCCTCGGGCCATATCTATCTGATCACCAGCGAAGGCGGCCAGTATCGCCTGGCCATCCTCGGCCGGCCGACGATCGGCGGCACGCTCTACGGCCTGCTCACCACCTTGCTGATCGGCCACGGCTCGCAGCTCGTGCCCGCGTCCTGCCCGATCGCCTTGCTCAAGATACGTGAGGGGATGGAGCCGGCCTTCGGAACGATCGCGCCCGACCATCCCGCCCATGCCGGTTACCGCGCCGAGCTCGACGCCGTGCTCACGCGGGATTTCGCGCGCTTCCCGACCGGCTGATCAGCCCGCGGCCGGCAGGTCGACCTCGAAGCAGGCGCCCTGCTCCGCCGGCAGGTTGGCGATCGTTCCGGCGCAGGAGGCGAGCAGCGAGCGGGCGATAGAGAGGCCGAGGCCGGAGCCGCCCTGCTCGCGCCGGCCGGTATGGAAGGGCTCGAACACCCGCTCGCTGTCGGCCGGCGGGACTCCGCCGCCGTCGTCGGCGACCCGGATCGCGATTCGGTCGCGGCGCGGTTCGGCCGCGATTCGAACGTGTCGGGCACCGGCCTGGAGGCTGTTCTCGACCAGGATCTGGAGCACCGCCTCGATCAGCTCGGCCGCGGCCGCCGCCGGAGGCAAGGTGGGGGCGAGCTCGACGTCGATCGCGAGATTCGGACCGCGCATCGCGTCGGCGACGGCGTGGAGCGGACCCTCGACCGACGCGGCCGCGCCCTCCGCCGCCACCGCCATGTCGGCGCGGGCGAGGTGGAGCAGCCGTTCGAGCAGCAGCGAAAGCCGGTCGGCGTCCTTGGTGGCGTTGGAGAGGAAGCGGCGGCGCTCCTCCGCGCTCATCGTCTCTTCATGGTCCTCGAGCAGCTCGAGCGCGCCCCGAATGCCGGCGATCGGGGTCTTGAACTCATGGCTCACCGCCGCGGCGAAGTCGCGCAGGTAGCGCGAGCGGCGCTCGATCCGCTCCGCCATCGAAGCGAAATTGTCGTAAAGGGCGCGGATCTCGACCGCGGCCGTGGCCGGCGGCTCCGGGATGGCGACGGCGCCGCGCGCGACATTGTCGGTCGCCGCTCCGAGCGCCTCGATCGGCCGGACGATGCCGCGCGACAGCAGGCCGGCGAGGACGATGAGAGTGAGCAGGATCAGGCCCGCGCCGAGCGCGATCTTGCCGCGATCCTGGTAGATGCCGAGGAACAGGCCGCGCGGGCTGCGCGACAGCATGACGAAGCCGACCAGCTCGTTCCCGACGATGATCGGCCGCACATGATGGACCCGGATCGCCGAGGCGCGGCTGAGGAACTCGAACGAATAGCGGGCCTGATAGTCGCCCCGCCGCCTGAGCACGGTCTGCGGCCCGCCCGCGCGCGCCGCCTCGACCTCGGGCAGGTGGGCGTAGCTTCGGCCGATATCGTCCCGCCCGACCAGCACCTGGCCGTTGCGGTCGAGGATCCGGACCGAGGCGAGGGTGGTGCGGACGCTGTCGGCGGCGATCGGTTGAAGCGCGGCGGCGACCGCGAGCGCATGCCGCTCGAAGCGTTGCGCCGGCGGCCGCGCGGCCGGCTGCGCGTCGAGCACCGGCATCGCGCTGAGATCGATGCTCGGCCGCTCCACGCGGGCACGGCCCGGGGCCTCCGGCGCCGGCGCTCGCTCGCCCCAGAAGCTGCGATAGGCGCTGGCCAGAACCGCGCCCTGGGCGATCAATTCGGCCTCGGTCTGCTGGACCAGCGTGTTCTCGTAGACGCGCAGGAAAACGGCGCCGACGCCCGGCAAGGCGGCGACGAAGACCAGGGTCGCGAACAGGATGGTGCGCAGCCTGAGCGACGGCCAGTGGCGCTTGAGGACCGCCTTCGCGCCTCGGATCAAGGAGCGGCGCCCGAACAGGGGCCGATCCGGTAGCCGATTCCGGCGCGGGTCTCGATCAGGTCGCTGCCGCCCAGGGCCGCGAATTTCTGCCGAAGGTTGCGGATGTGGCTGTCGATCGTCCGGTCGGTGATCGCGAAGCCGGGGCCGTGCAGCCGGTCGATGATCGAGTCGCGGCTGAAGACCTTGGACGGCAGGCTGGCGAGGAGCAGGAGAAGCTGGAACTCGGTGACGGTCACCGGCACCGGGGCGTCGTCCCAATGCGCCTCCCAGGATTGCGGATCGAGGCGCAGCCGCGCGTGGCTGATCGGCCGCTGCGCCCCCGCCGCCTCGAGCGCGCGGCCGCCGCGCTTCAGGATCGCGCTGACCCGGGCCACCACCTCGCGCGGGCTGAACGGCTTCACCACATAATCGTCGCCGCCGAGCTCGAGCCCGAGCACGCGATCGATCTCGTCGTCGCGCGAGGAGAGGAAGAGGATCGGCAGATCGTCGCCGGCGCGCAGCCGGCGGCAGACGTCGAGGCCGCTCATCTTCGGCATGTTGATGTCGAGCACGACGAGATCGGGGCGCTGCGCCGCGATCGCGTCGATCGCGCTTTCGCCGTCGCCGGCTTCGGCGGTCTGCATCCCGGCCTTGCCGAGCGCGAAGCTCAGCACTGCGCGGATATGCGGGTCGTCGTCGACGATCAGGATGCGGTGGCTCATCGCGTACATCTCATTCACCGGGCGGGACGCGCTGTCAAAGGCTTGGGCGGCGCCGCCGCCGGGGCGGGAGGAGGCGCAGCCGGTGCCGGCGCGGCTTCGAGCGGCGCGGGCGGCACGTAGATGTTGCCGTCGCAGGTCCGCTCCGGCCCCTGGTAATCCGGCAGACGGCGCTCGGCGACGATCGCCTCGGCGCGGTCGAGGCGAAGCGCGTCGCGCGCGGTCCAGCCGTGCCAGTCGCTCTGCCCATGACGGACACGCCCCATGACCCGCGTCCGCACCCAGCGCACTCGCGCCCGAAGCCCGGCGGGGAGTGGGCGGGTCTCCAGCTCGAGCAGCGGCAGCAAGGCGGAGGGGCCGAGCTGATTGAGGTAGCAGAGGTCGATCCGGGCGCCGGCGCCGCCGACCTCGCGGGCGTGGCGGACGTTCCAGGCCGCGGCCATCCGGCCGAGATCGACGAAGGTGCAGGCGCCGAGCACGAGCGCGGCCGCGAGCAGGTTGGCGTTGATCAGCCAGCCGGCGCTCTTGCCGCGAAGCAGCCGGTAGCAGATCAGCGCCAGCCCGACCGCGACCAGGACCATCCAGATCAAGGCGGCGATGCGTAGCCGGGTCAGCGAATAGGCTTCGATATAGTCGAAAGTGCGAAGCATGGTGGAAGCGACGAGCAGCAGGTTCTGCCCGATCCAGAGCGTCACCAGCAGCCGCACCGGGCGCGACGTCGCGGTCTCCGATCCGGGGCGAAGCGCGGCCAGGACGAACAGTCCGGCGAGCAATGCCGTGGCGATCAGCGGGTAGGCGCCGCGATGGGCATATTCGGCGAGCGTGACGCCCTCGGGCAGCGGCGCGCCGCTCCACAGGAAAGCGAGATCGAGCCCGTTCTGAAGCGCGAAGACCGCGTTGAAGGCGAGCAGCGAGAGGGTGACCGAGGCGAGGCCGAGGCCGGGGAGAAGCGGCGGCGCCAAGTGGCCGAGGCTCGCGGGCAGAGCAAACCGCGTCGGGCGGAGCAGGCTCCAGGCGGCGAGGAAGATGATCCCCCAGAAGATCGTTCGGACGATCGTTTCGAAGGTCGGATCGAGACGAAGATCGATTCGGGCGAAGGCCTGCTCGATCAGCGGGTTGGCCTGGGCGAAAAGAAACAGGAAGAGCGCGCTGCCGAGCACTGGCACGACGAGGATCAGCGCATGGCGGGTGATACCGATCCTGCCGTGCCGTTGCTTGGCGCGGCGAGCGAGGAGAATGTCGCGAAGCGGAGCGAGCGGGCTGCAAAGGCCGTGCACGAAGAGACGAATCGCCCAGCGCAGGCCATCGTCGAAACCCGCCGCGCGAGGCAGCAGGGCGGCGAGGGTGATCGCGATCCAGAACAGGACCAGCGCCAGCAGGCTCCGATCGAAGGACAGAGCCAGGGCGAAGACGAGGGCGGCGGCGAAGGCGAGCCGCGACGGCCCGCGCGCTAAGATTGCCCTGCGTAGAATGCCGAGCGCGACGAGCATCGTCGTCGCGAACAGGCCGAGCGTCGAGCCGGCGTTCTGCAACCAGAAAAGCCGATCGGCGAGCGCGACGATCAGCAGCGCGCCGGCGATCTTGAGGAGGAAGCTGTAGCGGCTGGCGGCGATCATGGTCTGCATCCCCTGACGTGGATGTCGAGGCTCTTCGCAGACCGAGGTTCAGCCTTGGTCCGCGCGCGGGGGAGAGGCGGCATGGATGCTGTGCAGAAACGATGCAGGTGAGTGCGGGCCGACTCGTCATTCCAGCGAAAGCTGGAATCTCGTTTCTCTTGCGGAGCCGGGGAAAAGAAATTGAGATTCCAGCTTTCGCTGGAATGACGGGATGCTGGGCAAGCTGGATTCGGGTGAGTGGTTCAACTTCACCCCGAATTTCTCTACGGAAGGTCGATGAGCATCCATATCGGCATCGGCGGCTGGGACTTCGATCCCTGGCGGGGAACCTTCTATCCCGAAGGCTTGGCCAAGGCGAGGCAGCTCGGCCACCTCGCGACCCGGCTGACCGCCACCGAGGTCAACGCCACCTATTACGGCACGATGAAGCCGGAGACGTTCGCCAAGTGGCGCGACAGCGTTCCGGACGGCTTCAAGTTCGCGCTGAAGGCGTCGCGCTTCTGCACCAACCGGCGGGTGCTCGTCGAGGCGGCGGAGTCGATCGAGAAGTTCCTGGGGCAGGGGCTGACGGAGCTCGGCGACCGGCTCGGGCCGATCCTCTGGCAGCTGGCGAACACCAAGAAGTTCGACGCCGGTGAGTTCGCGGACTTTCTGGCGCTGCTTCCGGCGAGCCGCGACGGGATCGGGCTTCGCCATGCGATCGAGCCCCGGCACGAAAGCTTCAAGACCGCCGAGTTCGTCGCTCTGGCGCGCAAGGCCGGGGTCGCGATCGTGATGGCCGAGCACGACACCTATCCGCGGATCGCCGACATTACCGCCGACTTCGTCTACGCCCGCCTGCAATGCGCGAAGGAGGCGGAAGCGCTGGGCTACGGCCCGGAAGCGCTCGATCGCTGGGCCGGCGTCGCTCGAGCCTGGGAGGCAGGCGAAAGTCCGCCCGGACTGGATTATGTGAGCGAGGCCGGGGCCGAGGCGAGGCCGCGCGATGCCTTCATCTTCTTCATCGGCGGCGACAAGGTCCGCAATCCGCTCGCCGCCGAGAGCCTGATCGGGCGGCTGAGATGAGCGGCGAGCTGGAATCCTTCTCGCCGATCGACGGCGCCTCCCTCGGCCGCGTTTCCGTCGCGGATTCGGCGGCGGTCGGCGAGGCGGTCGGCCGAGCGCACGAGGCGTTCCTCGCCTGGCGGCAGGTCCCGCCGCCGCGCCGGGGCGAGCTGGTGCGGCTGCTCGGCGAGGTGCTTCGCGAGGAGAAGGAGCGGCTCGGCCGGCTGGTCAGCCGCGAATGCGGCAAGATCCTCCAGGAGGGCCTGGGCGAAGTTCAGGAAATGATCGATATTTGCGACTTCGCCGTCGGCCTTTCGCGGCAGCTTTACGGGCTCACCATCGCCACCGAGCGGCCGGGGCACCGGATGATGGAGACCTGGCATCCGCTGGGCGTGGTTGGCGTGATCTCCGCGTTCAATTTCCCGGTCGCGGTCTGGGCGTGGAATGCCTGCCTCGCCTTCGTCTGCGGCGACAGCGTCGTCTGGAAGCCGTCGGAAAAGACGCCGATCTGCGCCGCCGAGGTCGCGGCTTTGTTCGCCAAAGCGGTCGAACGCTTCGGCGATGCGCCGGCGGGCCTGCTCGAGGTCGTGCAGGGCGGGCGCGAAGCGGGCGAGGCGCTCGCCGACGATCCGCGCGTGCCCCTGGTTTCGGCGACCGGCTCGACCCGAATGGGGCGCGCGCTCGGGCCGCTCGTGGCGGCGCGGTTCGGGCGGTCGCTGCTCGAGCTCGGCGGCAACAATGCGATGATCGTCGCTCCGTCGGCGGATCTCGACCTCGCCGAACGGGCGATCGCCTTCGCCGCGATGGGCACGGCCGGGCAGCGCTGCACGACCTTGCGGCGGCTGATCGTCCACGACGAAATTTACGACGTGCTGCTGCCGCGGCTGAAGCGGATCTGGTCGAGCGTCGCGGTCGGCGATCCGCTGGAGGAAGGGATTCTCGTCGGCCCGCTGATCGATCGGCCGGCGGTTGAGGCGATGCGGGCCGCGCTCGGCGGGGCGCGCGATCAAGGCGGCCGAGTCCATGGCGGCGAGCCGGCGCAAGGGCTCTGCGTCCGTCCCGCCCTCGTCGAAATGCCCGCCCAGACCGAAATGATGCGGACCGAGACCTTCGCGCCGATCCTCTACGTGCTTCGCTATCGCGACCTCGACGAAGCGATCGCCTTGCAGAACGACGTGCCGCAGGGGCTCGCCTCCTCGATCTTCACGACCGACCTGCGCGAGGCCGAGCATTTCCTGTCCGCCTCCGGCTCCGATTGCGGCATCGCCAACGTCAATATCGGCCCCTCGGGCGCCGAGATCGGCGGCGCGTTCGGCGGCGAGAAGGAGACCGGCGGCGGCCGCGAAAGCGGTTCGGACAGCTGGCGGGCCTACATGCGCCGGGCGACCAACACGATTAACTATGGCCGCGATTTGCCGCTTGCCCAGGGAATCAGCTTTTCCCTCGCAAAATGAGGCCGGCGCCGGAACGAAAATAGTTGGCCGCGCGAGCGCGGAACTCAGCATTTTGTTAACCGAGGCAATGTATTTCCCCGATGTCGGGGAGAATTTGGTTGAGATACTCGCGCAAAGTCGGTCCACCGATCGTGTCCGCCGCCGTGGCGACGCTGGTGCTGACGAACTTCGCTACCGTCAGCATCGTCAAGGATGCGTCGACCTCGCGGATGGAGCTGTTCGGCTCGATCTGGCCGATCGCGCTCACCTCCGCCGTCGCCGTCATTCTCGTCATGTCCTTCCTCTACAAATCGATCGTCGACCTGGTCGACGAGCTCGAGCAGCGCGAGGCCAATGCCCAGCATCAGGCCCTCCACGACCAGCTGACCGGCCTCGCCAACCGCGCGCTCCTCGAAGACCGCCTGTCGCAGGCGCTGACCCGCTATCGCCGGTCGGGCGAGCAGGTCGCCCTGCTGATGCTCGACCTCGACCGCTTCAAGCAGGTCAACGACACGCTGGGCCACAATGCCGGCGACATGCTGGTGCAGGAGGTCGGCGACCGGCTGCGCTCGCTGCTTCGCGAGACCGACACCGTCGCCCGCATCGGCGGCGACGAATTCGCCATCATCCAGACCGACGTTGGAGAGCCCGCCGACACCGGAACCCTGGCGCGGC